>Ga0185299_10000628_pt1 | contig 88138 bp, 91 predicted proteins | sample PaiPotPPA55metaG_FD_128002 | JGI IMG/M metagenome (GOLD analysis project Ga0185299, IMG submission 128002) | Iron sulfur acid spring bacterial and archeal communities from Banff, Canada, to study Microbial Dark Matter (Phase II) - Paint Pots PPA... ...
AAGCAAGCTTCTCAGGGGCGACGGTGGCAAGAAAGCCCGGTCGCCGGGGAGAGCGCGAAGTAAGCCGTAAACCACCGTGCAGGGAAGGCCGGATTGCCTCCGCTGAACCTGTATGCTCGTGTGCGTCTTCTATTTGCATTTTGCACGCGAGACCGCGGGTGCAGCGCGCACCCGGCTTTCCCTGCGCCCTCGACTTTCCAGGAGGGTGAAAGATGACGCAAACCTCGGGCGCATCGCGCCGCGAGAACGCGAAACTGTATTTGCCCGTCATTGCTGTGCGAGGAGCGACTTGTCCGCCGAAGCTCAGTCGTCATCACCCGCGAAAGCGGGTGATCCAGTATCCCAGAGACGCCAGCGATGGAATCGAAAAGCCGCGGCGTACTGGATACCCCGCTTTCGCGGGGTATGACGACAGATGGGTGGCGGAGCAAGTTCTCTTCCCCTTCGTCGTCCCTGCGAAAGCAGGACGACCCGGAGGTTATTGCCGCGGCCCGACGATGGCAGGCTGGTGCGAAAACGCCCCCCAACCCCTACGCAAGACCTAAACGCGGCATCTGGATCAAGCCAGCGCAATGCGCTAGGGTTTTATCCAACCGGTTAAAAAATCGGCAGATTCAGGGAGAACAACGTGAAATCTATGGCGTTACGAACAATTGCATTGGCGGTTTCCGCCGCGATCGGGCTCAGCTTTCTCGCAAGCGCGGCAATGGCGCAGCAGAAGACGATCACGGTCTGGTGGGTCAAGGGTTTTTATAAATCCGAGGACGACGCGCTGCTCGCCGCGATCAAGAAGTTCGAGGACAAGACCGGCATCAAGGTCGAATTGTCGCAATACGCCGTGCAGGACATGATCCCGAAGACGGTGGCGGCGCTGGATTCCGGCACCGTGCCGGATGTCGCCTATTCGGATTCCTACGACGTGCAGGCAGCCGGCAAATGGGCGTTCGAGGGCAAGCTCGAGGACCTCACCGACATTCTGACGCCGATGAAATCGGCGTTCGCGCCGAACACGCTGGAGACCGCCGCGCTCTACAACGACGTCACCAAGAAGAAGGCCTATTACGGATTTCCGCTGAAGCAGCAAACCATGCATGTCAATATCTGGAAGGACATGCTGGAAAAGGCCGGCTTCAAGCAGAGCGACATCCCGACCCAGTGGAACGATTACTGGTCGTTCTGGTGCGACAAGGTGCAGCCCGCGATCCGCAAAGCGACGGGACAGCGCATCTACGCCGTCGGCCAGCCGATGGGCGTGGAATCCACCGACTCGTTCCAGTCGTTCTACACCTTCATGGACGCCTACAACGTCAAGCTGGTCGACGATAACGGCAAGCTCCTGGTCGACGATCCCAAGGTCAGGCAGGGCCTGATCGACGCGCTGAAGGATTACACCAACACCTACACCAGGGGATGCACGCCGCCCTCCTCCACGACCTGGAAGGACCCGGACAACAACGTCGCCTTCCACAACAAGACCATCGTGATGACGCACAACTTCACGATCTCGATCGCGGCGAAGTGGTTCGAGGATTCCACCAACCCGGCGCTGACCCAGGAGCAGCGCGACGCCGGCAAGAAGGCGTATGAGCAGGACATCATCACCGCGGGCTTTCCCAACAAGCCGGACGGCACGCCGATGAAATACCGCTCCGACGTCAAGACCGGCGTGATCTTCACGGCCTCCAAGAACAAGGCCGAGGGCAAGGAGTTCGTCAAGTTCCTGATGCAGGAGGAAAACTTGCGGCCCTACGTCGAAGGCGGCCTCGGCCGCTGGTTCCCGGTGACCACCGCAAGCCAGCAGAGCCCGTTCTGGCAGGCCGACCGCCATCGCAAGTCGGTGTACACCCAGTTCACCGGCGGCACGATTCCGTTCGACTTTACCAAGAACTACAAATTCACCATTTTGAACAACGAGAACGTCTGGGCGAAAGCGATGAACCGCGTGGTGAGCGAGAAGGTGCCGGTCGACAAGGCGGTGGATGAGCTGATCGCGCGGATCAAGCAGGTCGCGGGGTGAGGTAAGCGATGCCGGCCGCCGCATATTCCCCGTCGTCCCGGCGAAGGCCGGGACCCATACGCCGTGTCGCTTGTTTTGAAAGTTGCTGTTCGACGGCTTTCGCGCAGCGACGCAAGCCTGTGGTTATGGGTCCCGGCCTTCGCCGGGACGACGGCGGAGTCGGGGCCGGCATCTCGTTCCAAGAGTAACGCTTATGGCGATCACGCTTTCCCAAGACCACGCACTCCCGGCCGCGCCGCTATCGGCGCGGCTGACGATGCCGCAGGTCTGGGGCATCGTGCTGCTCGCGCCCTATGCGCTCGTGTTCCTCTTCTTCGTGGTCTATCCCGTCGGCTACGGGCTCTGGCTGGCGCGGCATCCGGCGAGCTATGTCGCGCTCTACAACGATCCGATCTTTGCCCGCGCCGCCGTCAATACGCTGATCTTCCTCGTGATCGGCATCAATTTCAAAATGGTGGTGGCGCTGTTTTTGTCCGGCTTCTTCATCCAGGAGCGCCGCTGGATCAAATGGCTGTCGGTATTGTTCATCCTGCCCTGGGCGGTGCCGTCGATCCCGACCATTCTGTCCGTGCGCTTCATGTTCAATCCCGAATGGGGCATGATCAACCAGTTGATCTTCCGCTTCACCGGCGATGACGGCCCGAACTGGCTGAACGACCCGACCGTGGCGCTGACCATGGCGATCGGCGTGCATATCTGGAAATCGCTGCCGTTCTGGACGCTGATCCTGATGACCGGGCGGCTTGCGATCGCGCAGGATCTGTTCGAGGCCGCCGACGTCGACGGCGCCACCTGGTGGCAGAAATTCCGCTTCATCACCTGGCCCTCGATGCAGATGCTCTACATCACCTGCACGCTGCTTTCGATGATCTGGACGCTCGGCGATTTCAACAGCGTGTATCTGCTGACCGGCGGCGGCCCGGCCGATCTCACCCATGTGCTCGCCACCCTCGGCATCCGCTATCTGCGGCTCGATCAGCTCTCGCTCGCCATGGCCTCGATCGTCTGCGCGCTGCCGTTCGTGCTGCCGCTGATGTATTTCATGATGAAACGGCTGTCGCGATGAAGTTTTCGACCATGAAGCTGCCAACGTTGCGCGAAGCCGGCACCGAGGCGCGGCTGCTCCTGATCGGCATTCCCGTCTTCATCTGGACCATGCTGCCGATCTATCACATGTTCCTGTTCGCGATCTCGCCCAAGGAAGATGCATTTTCCGGAAAACTCTGGCCCGCGCATCCGACCCTGCGCAATTTTCATATCGTGTTTTACGAGCAGCATTATTTCCTGCGGGATTTCTGGATCCAGTTCTGGAATTCGGTGGTGATCGCGGTCGCCGTCGGCGCGCTGACCTTGTTCATCGCGACCGCCGCGGCGTTCTCGATCTCGCGATTGAAGGTGCCCGGCGGCCGCTGGGTGATGAATCTCGCGCTGTTCACCTATTTTATTCCGGCGGCGTTTTTGGCCGTTCCGATGTACCGCACCATGGGCAATTATGGCCTGCTCAACAACCACTGGTCGCTGATTTTGGCGATGGTGACGATCGCTTCCCCTTACGCGATCTGGGTGCTGAAGCAGGCGTCCGACAAATTGCCGGTCGAACTCGACGAAGCCGCGATCATGGACGGCGCCACCACCTTGCAATTGTTCCGGCTGGTGTATGTCCCCCTGATGATGCCATCGCTGGTCGCGATCGGCACCTATGCGCTGCTGCTCGCGTGGAACGAATATCTCTACGCGTTCCTGCTGCTCTCCAACGACCAAGACATCACGCTGCCCGTGGCGCTCGGCAATTTCCTCTCCGCCGACGATTCGCCGTGGGAGCTCCTGATGACCACCGGCTTCATCTACGCCCTGCCCCCGGCCGCGATCTACTACGCCTTCAAGCGGTACATGGTCGGCGGGCTCACGGCGGGCGCGGTGAAGTCGTGACGGCTATCGGCTGCAATTGCCGTCGTCATCCTGAGGTGCGAGCCTTGCGGTGCACTTGCACCGCTGGGCGAGCCTCGAAGGATGACGGAGACTGGTCTAAAGCGGCGCGGCGCTCTCAGTCCGCGCGCTCGACAGTTTTGTGGCGAGCGAGGCGACCACGATGACCACCGAGATCAACGCGATCACCAGGGTGCAGATCGCGTTGATCTCAGGTTTCACCCCGAGCCGCACCTCCGAATAAATCCGGATCGGCAGCGTCGCCGAACCGGGGCCCGTTGTAAAACTCGCGATCACGAGATCGTCGAGCGAGAGCGTGAACGCCAGCATCCACCCCGCCGCGATCGCAGGCACGATCAGCGGCAGCGTCACCGCGACGAAGGCGCGGGCCGGATCGCAGCCGAGATCCATCGCCGCTTCCTCGAGGCTGCGATCGAGTGAGCCGAGGCGGGACTGCACCACCACGGCCACAAAACACAGCGTCAGCGTGGTATGCGCTGTTGTCACGGTCCAGAAGCCGCGCTCGGCGTTGATGGCAACGAACAGCAGCAGCAGCGACAGCCCGGTGATGACTTCCGGCATCACCAGCGGCGCATACAGCATTCCGGAAAACAGCGTGCGGCCCTTGAACCGCTCGCCGCGCGACAGCGCAATCGCCGCGAGCGTGCCGAGCAGAGTTGCGATGGTGGCGGATGCCGCCGCCACCCTAAAACTCATCCAGGCCGCCTCCAGCATGGCGCGGTCGTTGAAGAATTCGCGATACCAGCGCAGCGACCAGCCGCCCCACACCGTCACCAGCCGCGAGGCATTGAAGGAATAGATCACGAGGATCACGATCGGCAGGTACAAAAACGCAAATCCCAGCGCGAGCGAGACCGCGTTGAAGCGCGAGAGGCTATTCACCGCGCGGGCCGTCATCACGAATTCTCCAATTGGCGTCGCTGCAGCCGATCATACAGCACGAGCGGCGCGACCAGCAGCACCAGCAGCACCACGGCCGCCGCCGACGCCACCGGCCAGTCCTTGTTGGTGAAAAATTCCAGCCACAGCGTCTGCCCGATCATCAGCGAGTTGGACCCGGCGAGCAGATCGGGAATGACAAATTCACCGACGATCGGGATGAAGCACAGCAACACGCCGGCGCCGACGCCGGGCAGCGACAGCGGGAACGTCACGCGCCAGAACGCCTGCAGCGGCGTGGCGCCAAGGTCGCCTGCTGCTTCCAGCAGCGCCGGCTCCATTTTGGCCAGCGTCGCATAAAGCGGCAGGATCATGAACGGCAGATAGGAGTAGACGATGCCGAGATACATCGCGCTGTCGGTCGAGAGCCACACCACCGGCACTGCCACCAGATGCAGCGCCAGCAGGATTTTGTTGAGCAGCCCGTCATGCTGCAGGATGTTGATCCAGGCATAGATCCTGATCAGGAACGACGTCCAGAACGGCACGATCACCAGCATCATGGCGATCGCCTGCCAGCGCTTCGGCAAACGCGCCATGCCGTAGGCGATGGGGTAGCCGATCAGAAGCAGGATCGAGGTCGAGACCAGGGCGACGACAAGACTGCGCAGATAAGACAGAACATACAGGTCGTCGGAGAGCAGCAGACGGAAATTATCCGCTGACAGCGCGGCGAACGCCGCCTTGATCGACGCAGCACCTTGGGTCAGGTCGAACACCGGCACGTAAGGCGGCTGCGCGATCGCGGTCTGCGACAGGCTGATCTTGAGCACGAAACCGAACGGCACCAGGAAGAACAGCAGCATCCACAGATAGGGCGCGATCACCGCGGATCGAGCCGGACGGGTGAAAATGCTCCGCACGCTCATTGCTCCAGCACCACGCAATCGTCGGGCGTGAACCACGCCACCACGCGCTGGCCGGCGCTGTAAGCGTCGATGTCGAGCCGCGCGGTATTGGCCATCGACGACCGCACCATTGCGCCGGAGTCGAGCTTGACCTTGTACACCGTGAGCCCGCCGAGATAACCGACGTCGGTGACGACGCCTTCCAGCCGGTTGATCGCATGCGCGCTGAGCGCGTCCGACACCGGGCCGCGGCGCGACAGTTTTAGCTTCTCGGGCCGGATCGCCACCGCGACGATGGGTTTCGAGATCGGCTGGCGCGGCTCGGCGACCACGATCGAGCCGGCGTCCTTTGTCGAAATCGTCACGCGGCCGGCCTCGCGCGAGGCGACCTGTCCGTCGAACAGATTGATGTCGCCGACGAACTCGGCGATCCAGCGCGTACTCGGCGCCTCGTAGAGATCGCGCGGGGTTGCGACCTGTTCGAGCCGTCCCGAATCCATCACGCCGATCCGGTCGGCGACCGTCATCGCCTCTTCCTGATCGTGGGTGACGATGATGAAGGTCATGCCGAGGCGGCGCTGCAGCTCCATCAACTCTGCTTGCGTGCTTTCGCGCAGCTTCTTGTCCAGCGCGGCCAGCGGCTCGTCGAGCAACAGCACCTGCGGCCGGCGGGCCAGCGAGCGCGCCAAGGCCACGCGCTGCCTTTGACCGCCGGACAGCTGATCGGGCTTGCGCTTCTCAAGCCCATCGAGCTTGACCAGCGCGACCATTTCGGCGATTCGGGCGGCGATCTGGGGCCGCGGCATGCGCGCACGCCTCAATCCGAAGGCGATATTGTCGCGGACGGTGAGATGCGGAAACAGCGCATAGTTCTGGAACATCATGTTGACCGGACGCTGGTGCGGCAGCGCCGGCGCGATGTCCCGGCCGTCGAGCAGGATGCGCCCCTCGTCCGGCGTCTCGAAGCCGGCGAGCATCCGCAAGAGCGTGGTCTTGCCGCAGCCGCTCGGACCGAGCAGGGCAAAGAACTCGCCGGCCCTGATGTCGAGCGACAGCCGGTCCACCGCGCAAAAGGTGCCGAATTTTTTCACCACCGCATCGATGCGCAGCAGCGGAAAACCGGCCGCTTCCGCCTGCGGTTCGCCTTTGGCCGAATCCACATCGGTCGCGGTTTTCGCCCTCTCCTCGGTCATGGTGCCGGCCCGCCCTGTCATCGCGGCAAGCTAGCGGCGGAGCGGCATCGGCTCAACCGCGACCAAGCGCGCGGCCACAATAAATAGCCGCCGTTCACCCCGCCCCCGCCATGAACTTCGCCAGCGCGTCGCGATCCGCAGGCGGCATGGTCAGGCCGAGTTTTGAGCGGCGCCACAAAATATCGTCGGGAAAGCGCGCCCATTCTTTTGCCATGAGATAGCGCACCTCGGCCGCCGTCAACTCAGAACCGAAAGCAGCACCGAGATCGGCGCGGTCCTTGGCGTCGCCGAGTATCGCCGCAATCCGCGTGCCGTAGGCGGCGACCAGGCGCTGCGCCTGCGCTTCGTCGAGAAACCGCCAGCGCTCGCGCGCGCGTTCGATCTCGGTCTCGAACCGCGGCCACGCAAAATCGCCGCCCGGCAGCGGCGCGGTCGCGGTCCAGGGCTTCGACATCGGATAGAACGGCGTCAGCCTGGAGACCGCCCGCTCGGCGCGCCACCGCGAGGTCGTGACATCGCCGCCGAAAATCGTCAACAACGGCGCCTTGCGGCGGCTTGTATCGAACATCATCGCGCCGTCCCGCGCGACGCGCCGGCTCAAAGGGTTCGTCACCAAATTGGCGCCGGAGAACGTCCTGATCACGTCAGCCGGGTCGAGGCGCTCGCGAAAATACCGGTTGGCGGCGTCGCAGAGATAGGCGACGTCGCTTGCCGCCACCGCCACCACGGCGGGATCGCCGATGAAGGCGTGCCCGACGCTGCCGATCAGCGTGAAGTCGCGCTCAAAGGGGCAGGCGTAAATCAGCCGCCGGTCGGCATTCTGGAAAACATAGACATTGTCGGTATCGAACAGGCGCCTGACGACGATCTGGCTGATCTGCCCCGTGGCCGCCTTCCACGGCGGCGGCACGCGCAACACAGTTTCCGCAACCGAGACGGTCCAGGCGCCGCTGGCGTTGGCGAGCGCCCTTGCCGTGATCACCTGGCGACGGCCGCGGTCGATCACCGCGAGCCGCCAGGTATCGGTGCGGTCGGCGCGCACGCAGCGCGCGCCGGTGCGGATGTCGGCGCCCCGCTCCGCGGCATCGACCGCGCTGGCGATCACCAGCCGCGAATCGTCGACCACGCAATCGGAATATTCGAACGCGGTGCCGAACGGCCGCTTCAGCGCGTTGCCGATCGGATGGTGGGTGACGTCGATGGTCGCAGACGGCGGCAGGCGGCTGCGCGCGGCCAGCCGGTCGTAGAGCAAGAGCCCCACACGCAAAAACCACGGCGGACGCTCGTCGGCATGCGCGGGGATCACAAAACGCATCGGGCGCACCAGATGCGGCGCGATCCGAAGCCAGGTCTCGCGCTCGGCCAGCGCGTTGCGCACGCGCCGGAAGCGCCAGCGCTCCAGCACGGCGAGATCGCCATGGATCGTTCGCGCCGTCGCGGAGGAAGCGGCGCCGCCGAGGTCGCCCTGCTCGAACAGGATCACCCGCAATCCGCGTCCGGCGGCGTCGCGCGCAACGCTGACCCCGTTCAACCCGCCGCCGATGATCGCAAGATCGTAGTCCGCCATGCGCCAGACTTAGAGCATGATCCGGAAAAGTGGAAACCGGTTTTCCGAAAAGGGTCCAGGCTGTGTGAAAACGTGCGCGAGCAGAGAATGCGCAGAATTGTTTTCTCCCTTTTCCTCCTTCGACTGCCACAGCCAGTGCTGTTCTTTTCCTATTCAACGTAATCGAGACAAAATTTCTACGCGCAAGTTCGACGTCGGAGTTTTCACACAGCCTGGGTCATGCTCAGACGGAAGATGACGCCATGGCCTGATTCAGTTCGGCTGAATCGGTCGCTAGCCCGTCTTGCGCGCGGGCTCCAGGGTGTTGCCGCCGCCGCGGCCGACCACTGCGGTGTATTGTCCGATCGGCAAGGGCTTGCCGAGGAAATAGCCCTGCACCGCGTCGCAGCCCTCATTGGCGAGGAAGGTGAGCTGCTCCTGGGTCTCTACACCCTCGGCGACGATCGACATCTCCAGGCCGTGGCCGAGGCCGATGACGGCGCGAACGATCGCCGCCGATTGCGGATTGTGGCCGAGATTCATCACGAAAGCCCGGTCGATCTTGATCTTGTCGAACGGGAACGCCTGCAGATAGCTCAGCGAGGAATAGCCGCTTCCGAAGTCGTCCATCGAAACCCGCACGCCGAGCGCCTTCAGCCGCCGCAACAGCGCGAGGCCGCGATCGAAGTCCTCGATCAGCACGCCCTCGGTGATTTCAAGTTCAAGCCGCCCCGGCGCGAGACCGGTTTCGAGCAGGATGGAATGCACGAGGCCGACGACGTCGCCGTGCATGAACTGCGCCGGCGACAGATTGACCGCGATCTGCAGCGGCAGCGGCCACGAGGCGGCCTCCCGGCAGGCTTGACGCAGGATCCATTCGCCCATCTCGACGATCAGGCCGCTTTCTTCCGCGAGCGGGATGAAATCGGAGGGCGGAACGAAGCCGCGCACCGGATGCAGCCAGCGCGCCAGCGCCTCGAAGCCGATGACTTCGCTGGCGCCCACCGTCTGCCGCGCCATCGCCTGCGGCTGATAATACAGCGACAATTCGTCGTTCTTGATCGCGAGCGACAGATCCTGGTGCAGCACGCGGCGATCCCGGATCTGCTGGTCCATCTCGGGTTCATAGATGCTGATCGAGCCGCGCGACTTCGCCTTGGCGCGAAACAGTGCCGCGCCGGCGTTGGCCAGCAGCGAGGCGGCGTCCGAGCCGTTATGCGGGAATACCGAGATGCCGGTGGTCACGCCGGTGCGAACCGATTTGCCGTCGATCAGGAATTCCTTCGCCTGTGCTTCGGCGAGCTGTTCGGCCAGCATGACCCCGGCGACGGGCTGCTTGCCGTCGATGATCAATCCGAACTCGTCGCCCGACAGCCGCGCCACCACGCCGCCGCGCGCCGAGGCCTGGAGGCGGCGCGCCACCTCGATCAGGAGCTTGTCGCCGACCGCATGGCCGAACACGTCGTTGATTTCCTTCAGCCCATCGAGGTCGAGGGACAGCACCGCGAACTCCTCGCCGGTGCCTTCGCAGGCCTCGATCATCTGCGCCAGGGCCTGCAGGAAGGCCGCGCGGTTCGGCAGATCGGTCAGACCGTCATGATAGGCCATGTGGGCCATGCGCGATTCGGTCTGGCGGCGGTCGGTGACGTCCTCGTGGGTCTTGATCAGATATTGCGGCTCGCCGCGGTCATCGAGCACCGTCATGCGGCGGGTCAGGAACAGCCGCAAGCCGTCCTTGGTGCTGATCGGGTGCTCTTCGGTGAGCAGCCCGCGTTTCTTGATCGCGGCCTCGTCGCGCGCGATGATCAGCTTGGCCTCGCGCGGATTAAAGATATCGGCGGCCGTCAGCCCGGTGGCGTCTTCGCGGCGGCGGTTGAGGATCGCCTCGGCGCTGCGATTGGCGAGCAGGTATTTGCCGTCGCTGACGCGCTCGACGATCAGCGAGACCGGAATGTTGTCGACCACCAGTTCGAGGAACTTCTTGGTGCTCTCGAGCTCTTGCGAGAGCGATTTGCGGTCGGTGACATCGTCGAACAGCGCGATCAGGAATTCCGGCTGGTTCTTTTCGTTGCGCGCGATGACACGGTGGCTGGCAATAACGCGCCTCTGCGAGCCGCGCTCGACCTCGATTTCGTTGCGATAATGACCGTCGGGCGAATCCAGCGCCGCCCGGTCGGCCGCTTCAATGCCCGCGGTGGTGTCGGGACGGAAAATCTCGTCGGCGCGCTTGCCGACGATATGATCGCGGGAAAAACGCGAGAAGCGTTCGAAGGCACGGTTGGCAAAAATATAGCGGCCGTCCTCGATGTTTTTGGCGGCGACGCAAACCGGCACGTTGTCGAGCATCGATTCCAGGAACTGCTTGGTGGTTGCCAGTTGCCTGGAAAGCGTGCGCTGTCCGGTGCAGTCCTCATGGGTCGCCACCGAACCGCCGTTCGGCAATGCAAAGTATCTGGCCAGCACCGATCGTCCGTTCGGCAGCTCGGTGACGAAGCCTTCCGGACGTTCGGCGTATTTGTAAAAATCCTCGACGCTGACATCAAGCCAGCCGCGCTCCTGCCGCAGCGCCAGAAGTTCCGGCCCGGTCATATCCTTGGTCAGATCCGAACGCGCCAGGCCGTAGAGCTCGAGATAACGATCGTTGCAGAGCACGATCCGCTTCTTTGGATCCGTCATCAACACGCCCTGGCTGAGGTGGTTCAGGGCCGAACTGACGTAGCCATTTCTGCGCAACTGCGAACGCCTGGCGCGGCGCAACGACGAATGGACCCATAGCGCGATCGCGGCCACGAACGAGCAGATGACGATGCCGCCGATCAGCATTTCCCAAACCATGCTGGGATCGGCCGAGCCGACATAGCTTGCCGGCGCGAAATTGTCCGACAACGCCGAGGCGGTTTCGAACGGCGCAAGGGTGGCGGCCAGGCAAACGAAAGCCTGCGCAGGAATCGAGTTCTTGCCGCCTGCCTGCCAGTTCTTGTCGGCCATCAGTCACCCGCGGATTTCGGCGCGGAGTGTCTGGCTTGACGGGTTTGGATCAGGTAAACGCGTACCCCTGCAATCCGAAAATGCGAGTTAAATTACGGCAATTGGCCCGACATGATTAATGGTTTACTAACAGAAGTCCGGCGCGAAGGCGTTCCGAAGCGAATCCAACGGGTTGTTGGGAAGGCTCAGCCCCCGATCCGGCGATCCCGCGCGCGATTGACCCTGGACCTGCGCGGCCTTAACGAGGCCCCGAACAGCCCGCAATCCTAGGATTCGAAGCGCCTGCGAATGGAAAGAGTCGACTGCGTCGTCATCGGGGCGGGGGTGATAGGTCTCGCGATCGCGCGGCGGCTGGCGCAGGCCGGCCGCGAGGTGATCGTGCTGGAGGCGGCCGAGGGCATCGGCACCGTCACCTCGTCGCGCAATTCCGAGGTGATCCACGCCGGTATTTATTACCCGGCCGGCAGCCTGATGGCGCGGATGTGCGTCAGCGGCAGGCATGCGCTGTACGCATATTGCCGGGAGCACGGCATCCCGCATCGCAATTGCGGCAAGCTGATCGTGGCGACGACGCCGAAGGAGACCGCAAAACTGGCGTCGATCAGGGCTCATGCCGAAGCCAATGGCGTCGACGATCTCAAAACCCTCACCGGTGAAGAGGCCCGCGCCATCGAGCCCGCGCTCAACTGCGACGCCGCCCTGCTCTCGCCCTCCACCGGCATCATCGACAGCCACGCCTTCATGCTGGCGCTGCGCGGTGAAGCCGAAGATGCCGGCGCGGCGTTTGCCTTTCACACCCCGCTGTTGCATGCGCGGGCGAGTGACGGACGCATCGAACTCGACGCCGGCGGCGAGGCGCCGATGAGCCTTGAATGCAGGCGTCTCATCAATGCCGCGGGGCTGTTCGCGTCGGCGGTCGCGCGCAGCATCGAGGGCATGCCGATCGAATTGATCCCGCCATCCTATCTCGCCAAGGGAAACTATTTCAGCTGCAGCGCGCGGGCGCCGTTTTCGCACCTGATCTATCCGGTACCCGAACCCGGCGGGTTAGGGGTGCACCTCACCCTCGACATGGCGGGACAGGCCCGGTTCGGCCCCGACGTGGAATGGGTCGAGAGCATCGATTACGCCGTCGATGCCTCGCGGGCGGAGAGATTTTATCCGGCGATCCGGCGCTACTGGCCGACGCTGCCGGACGGCGCGCTGATGCCGAGCTATTCGGGAATCCGGCCGAAGATCGTGCCGCCGGCGGTGGCGACACAGGATTTCCTGATCCAGGGGCACCGCACGCATGGCGTCGAGGGGCTGGTCAATTTGTTCGGGATCGAATCGCCGGGGCTGACGTCCTCGCTGGCGATTGCGGATTACGTCGGCGACCTTGCGGGCGGATGAACATTGCCCCCTCCCCCCTCGAGGGACGAGCCTCGAGGTTGCTCCGTGCGGCCGATCATTCGCTGCGTGCAAGCGCGCGGGTGAACGCAGCTGCATTCATCCCGGTATGATGGCAATGTTTGTGAAGGCCGAAGCGAAACTAGTGCAGCGTTTCCTCGGCGGTATGCCTCAACCGCTCGATCGCGTCCTTAACCATTAATTTCCGGCGCTTTAACTCAACAATTTGCAGGTCGTCTGTTGAAAGGTGCACGAGAGCTTCGTGCAATTCGTTTTCGAGAACCTTGTGTTTGCGTTCCAGTTCAACGAGATGCGCCTGAATTGCCATTCGAAACCTCCTCGGTTGGATGAGACTTCAGATTCGATCCGGACGGCCAAGTCTACACGAACCCCCTAAACTGTCGATGGGTATCGAAAAGCGCACGCTCATATTTCCGGGCCGCCTGTAACGAATCGTGAGTACGGAACCGCAGCCAGCTTGCACACTCCGCCGGCAGGGACGATATTCGCAAAGCGGCTTTCGCACTCTTTCGCAATCTCATCGCGTTTTCAGCTAACGTACACCATGACCAACGAAGATGAGCGCGAACTCGAAAACGAGCTCGCACGGCTGCAGCAGGAACACCGCGATCTCGACGCGGCGATCGATGCGCTGCATCAATCGCCGGCGCCGGATTTGTTGCGGCTGCAACGGCTGAAAAAGCGCAAGCTGCAGCTGCGCGACCGCATCGCCTTCATCGAAGACCAGATCACGCCGGATATCATTGCGTAATTTTGTTCTCGTCATTCCGGGGCGCGAATGAAATGAGCGAGCCCGGAATGACGGCTTAAGATTTACGCGTCGCCCGTCAGTTCCCGCAACAGACCTGCCAGCTCCACCGGACTGTAGGGCTTGCGCAGAAACCGGCCACCCTCGGGCAGATCGTTTTCCCTCAACTCGGCCTGGCCGGAGGTTGCGACAATCTTGATCGGCGGCCAGCGGCCCCTGACGGCGCGGGCGAGTTTCAGACCGTCCATGGAACCCGGCATCTGGATATCGGTAAACACCACCACAATGTCGCGGCGGGCTTCCAGAAGGTCGATGGCTTCATCGCTGTTGGCCGCTTGCACCACCTCGAACCCGGCGGAGGCGATCGTGTCGGCCGCGTGCATTCGCAACAGAAACTCGTCCTCGACGATCAGCACCACGGGTCTTCCGGACCGAACAAGACCCATGTGTCCTACTCCTTGCGTATAGGCATCAAGCACCGGATATCGTTTTCGTTCCCGCCTCGCCCCTTCCGACGGACACACGGTTCGGCCCCACGGCACCCGCGCTACTTGACGCTTTGGCAGACTCTTTGGCTTGACTCTTGAAGAACAAAATAGGAACATAGATAACCGCTCGCCTCCAGCCATCTCGGGAGTTTTGTGATGTCCGAACCCGTCTCGACCGCCGACCACCATCGCTACGAACAGGCCTGCGACCAGGCGATTGCGATGTGCGACGGCAACCTGCGCAGCACCATCAAGGCGCTGATCATGGCGAACGAATATCTGGAAATAGAACTGCACGAATTGCAGGCGGCGATTTCGTGCGGCTGCGTGCCGGCAGGATTGTCCAAGAGCGACGCCGCCTGATCAATCTGGAGCGACACCATGGCCGATGTCACCTATTACGTCGCGCTGCCATTCCTGCAGGACGAGGCCGGTTCGCCGGTCGCGGGCGCAGCCGAAGAATGCCAAAGTTCGACCGCCGCGTTGCATCGCGCGGAGATTTTGTCGAGGACAGCCGGCAGCATTGGCGCGGTTGCCTTCAGCCGTACCGGCGATCCCATGATCGGCGAATTCAGCGACGCGCAATTGATCCGGAAATTCGGCAACGTGCCGGATGATCTGAGCGGGCTGTAGGGCGCGATGACTTTCTTCGAACAATCATCCCGCTCTGCGTTTCTGTTTGCGCATGACCTCCGCGCAAACGCGTTCCGCGTTTGTCGCGAGGGAAAACCGGTACCCACTTTTCCGGATCATGCCCATCGCAATTCCCGGAAGAAGGCCCGCACCTCATCGGCGAGCAGTGCCGGCTGTTCGAGCGCCGCGAAATGTCCACCTCGGGGCATGATGCTCCAGCGCCGAATGTCGGTGAACACGCGCGCGGCGGCGGTGCGCGGTGGTTTGAGTATTTCGCGCGGAAATTGCGCGTAGCCGGTCGGCACCGCGATCGTATCGCCGGCGGGCAAAATCGCCGAGCCGTGCAGTCGGGCATAATAGGGCCAGAACGACGAACCGATCGCGCCGGTGAACCAGTAAAGCGAGATATCGGCGAGCATGCGATCCCGGCTGATCGCGCTCTCGACGTCACCACCGCAATCGGACCAGGCGCGGAACTTCTCCACGATCCACGCCGCGAGCCCCGCGGGCGAATCCGTCAGCGCGAAGGCGAGCGTCTGCGGGCGCGTGCCCTGGATCCACTGGTAACCGGTCTCTTCGCGCGTCCAATGCGCAAGGTCGTTCAGGTAACGCCGCTCCTCCTCGCTCGGATTGGGGAAAGCGGCAGGATCGCGGCCGGCGGCCGTCATCAGATTGATGTGGATTCCGATCAGGCGATCGGCATGCGCGTAGCCGAGCCGGCTGGTGATCGCCGCGCCCCAATCGCCACCTTGTGCGCCATAGCGGCTATAACCCAGCACGTCATGCATGAGGGCGGCGACACAGTCCGCCATTTCGGCAACGCCGAACCGCTTCTGGCCGGAGTGGAAAGAGAGGCCGTACCCCGGTAACGACGGCGCCACCACGGTGAAGGCGTCGCGCGCATCACCGCCGAAGCGCGCCGGGTCGGTGAGGCGCGGGATGATGTCGAGAAATTCGAACACCGAGCCGGGCCAGCCGTGCAGCAAGGCGAGCGGCATCGGATCGGGACCGACGCCGGGCACATGCAAGTAGTGAAGGTCGATCCCCTCGAGCGGGACGCGGAATTGCGGAAAGGCGTTTAGCGCAGCTTCCTCGGCCCTCCAGTCAAATTTGTCGCGCCAGTATTCCGTGAGCTTGCGGAGATAGCCGACATCTGTGCCATAAGCCCATGCGTCGCCGGGCGCCTGGTCGGGGAAGCGCGTGCGGGCAAGACGGTCGCGGAGGTCGGCGATGTCGGCGTCCGGAATGCCAAGCGTGAATGGGGTGGGTCTGATGGTCATGATCCTGCTCCCTCCTCATGCCGCCGTTGCGCCTTCCGCACATACATTGCGCTGTCGGCTTCCTCCAGCGCGCGATTGGCTTCGGCGTGCGGGCCGAGAATGGCGACGCCCGCCGACGCCCCTGCTTTGATGGTGCGGCCGCCAAAGCTGAAGCTGAGCCGATCGATGTCTTCCTCCAGCGCCGCCGCTTTCGCCCTGGCGTCGGTCTCGCTGAGATTCCACAACAGAAGCGCGAACTCGTCGCCGCCGAGCCGCCCGATCACGTCGGAGGAGCGGATCTGGCGCGACACCGCGGCAACGACGGCTTTGAGCACGCAATCGCCGGCGGCGTGTCCGAAAGCGTCGTTGATCGGCTTCAAGCGATCGACGTCGATCACGATCAGCGCGCCGCCGGCGCGATAACGCTTGATATAGGCGATCGCGCGATGGAGCTCGCGCTCAAAACCGCGCCGGTTCGGAATACCCAGCAGGAAGTCGGTATCCGCGGACGCCTGCAACTCCTCGATCCGCGCCAGTGCCTGCGCCAATTGCGACTGCAGCCGGCGAACGGCCGGTTTGGCGTCATGGGGCGGGGCTGGCTGCGCCGGGGCGGCGGTGGTGGGCTTTTTCGCCGTGCCAGCGCGCTGCGGTACCTTGTTGCGCGCAGCCAAGCCATCTTTACGGCGTTTCGCACCTTTCGATGCGGCCGCCCTGGTTTTCTTCTTCATCGGCATCCCTAAGTTCTTCAATCGAGATCCCTTAAGAAGACTTGCCGGGATTCACCAAGACAGGATAGTCCATTCCAGTCCCCTTGCCACGCCTTGCCGAAGCTTGGGCCGATCCTATAATCCGGCCTATGTTTTTGGATTCCCGAAAAGAATTGACCGCATGACCGCCGCCATAGCCATTATCATGGGAAGCCAGTCGGACTGGGAGACCATGCGCCATGCCGCCGATACGCTGGCAGCGCTCGGCGTGCCCAGCGAGAAACGCATCGTCTCGGCGCATCGCACCCCGGACCGGCTGGTTGCCTTCGCCAAGGGCGCCAAGGCGGCCGGCTTCAAGATCATTATCGCCGGCGCCGGAGGGGCGGCGCATCTGCCGGGCATGACGGCGTCGCTGACGGAACTTCCGGTGTTCGGGGTCCCGATCGAATCGAAGGCGCTGGCCGGTGTCGATTCGCTCTATTCCATCGTCCAGATGCCGGCCGGCGTTCCGGTCGGGACGCTCGCGATCGGCAAGCCCGGCGCCATCAACGCCGCATTGCTCGCGGCCAGCGTGCTGGCCTTGAACGATCCGGCACTGGCCGGCCGGCTTGCGGTCTGGCGCCAACAGCAGACCGCGGCGGTCGGCGAGCGCCCGGAGGGTTCTGCGTGACGGCGTCAACTCAGGTGAAACTGAAGCCCGGTGACACCATCGGAATCCTCGGCGGCGGACAATTGGGCCGGATGCTGGCAATGGCGGCGGCGCGCCTTGGCTTGCGCTGCCAGGTGTTTTCACCCGATCCGGAATCGCCGGCGTTCGATGTCGTGCTCAATGCGACGTGTGCGGAATATGCCGATGTCGAGGCGCTGGAATTGTTCGCCGCCGACGTCGACGTCATCACTTACGAATTCGAGAACGTGCCCGCGGCCGCCGCGATGATCCTCGCGGCGCGCCGGCCGGTATTGCCCGACCGGCAAATCCTCGAAACCACCCAGGATCGCCTTGCCGAAAAGGACTTCGTCAAACGGCTCGGCATCGGCACCGCCGACTACGCCGATGTGTCGTCGGCCGCCGGCTTGCGTGCCGCGATCGCGCGCATCGGCCTGCCCGCCGTGATCAAGACAAGGCGCTTCGGTTATGACGGCAAGGGTCAGGCGATTATCCGCGACGGCGACGATCCAGACCAATCTGGGAGGATCTCGGCACCAGAGCCGCCATCCTGGAGGCCTTCATTCCGTTCGAGCGCGAGGTCTCGATGATCGCCGCGCGCTCGGCCGACGGCCATGTCGAGTGCTTCGACGTCACCGAAAACGAACATCGCGACCACATCCTGAAAATATCGCGCGCGCCGGCCGATATCTCGGACGCGCTGGCGGCCAAAGCCCGCGAAATCGCCGAGACCATCGCCCGCGCGCTGAACTATGTCGGCGTGCTCGCGGTCGAGATGTTCGTGGTGGGGGACCCAGGCGGACCGACATTATTGGTCAACGAGATCGCGCCGCGGGTGCACAATTCGGGACACTGGACGCTCGACGGCGCCTCGATCTCGCAGTTCGAGCAGCACATCCGCGCCATCGCCGGCTGGCCGCTCGGCAAACCGGTCCGCCACGGCGAGGTCACCATGACCAACCTGATCGGCGACGAAATCAACAGCTATGAGCAATGGCTGACCATCCCCGGCGCCACCGTCCATCTCTACGGCAAGGGACCGCCGCGGCCGGGCCGGAAAATGGGGCATGTGACGCAGGTCGGAACATTGCCGCCGAAAACCACCTGATCGGCCCGCTCGGAAGCCGATTTAGCACCGCTTGGCGCGCACAATTCCGTGTCTTGCGGTGGACATTGCGCCCTTAGTCTGGTACATCCGCGCGCTCAAGGTCGGGGGCTCAAGCTTTTTTGCCAACCCCCTGCTTGATCAGAATCCAATCCGACTAATTGAAAGAGGATGCCGCGTGCAGGTTCTCGTCCGCGATAACAATGTCGATCAAGCCCTCAAGGCGCTGAAGAAGAAGATGCAGCGCGAGGGCATTTTCCGCGAGATGAAGCTCCGCGGCCATTACGAAAAGCCATCCGAGAAGAAAGCCCGCGAAAAGGCGGAAGCCGTGCGCCGTGCACGCAAGCTCGCCCGCAAGAAGCTGCAGCGCGAAGGGCTATTGCCGATGAAACCGAAGCCGGTGTTTGGCGCAGGTCCTGGCGCCGAGCGCGGTGGTCCGGGTGGCGGCCGCGGCGGTCCCGGCGCTGGTCCGCGCGGCTCGCGCTGAACGAATTTTTGGCAAGCTGGATTTGATGACGCGGGCCCTGGTGGCCCGCGTTGTCTTTTTTTCATTATCTTTTTTGAACGATGCATTTTGCGGCGCGGCAGGCTACCAATCATGGAGTTATGCCGCGCGAGTGATCTGCATAGATGTCCCTTCCGGTTCCCCGTCCCTTTTCCGGAGCTTCGCGGCTTGCTCTACGCGCGTGCCTGCCGATCGCCCTGGTCGCAATCGCGCTGTGCGGCTGCTCGATCAATCTGGGATCGTTGACGTCGGAACCTGACAGCGGAGCGGCTCCGAAGTCCGCCCCGACCGGCACCGGCGAGGCCGAGGCGCAGGCGCTCACCGCGCACGGCGAAACGCTGGCACGATCCGGAAATACCGAAGAGGCACTGGCCGAACTCGATCGCGCGCTGGCGCTCGATCCCAACAACGCGCAGGCGCTGTTTGCCCGCGGCCTGCTCTATCAGGGCGAAAAACGACACCAGCTTGCGATCGACGATTTCACCGCGGCGAACGGCCTGACGCCGCAGCGGGCCGATCCGCTGCTCGGCCGTGCGGTCAGTTACCTCGCGCTCGACAAGGCCAGAGAGGCCGCCGCCGATCTCGACGAGGCGGTCGAGGCCGCCCCCCAGAACGCCCAGATCTGGACCACGCGCGGGCTTGCCTATGAGCGCCTTGGCGACAAGGCCAAGGCCGCCGGCTCATACGCCCGCGCCATCAACCTTCGCCCCAAGGATGAGGCCGCGCGAAGCGGCTTTGCCCGGGTCGGCGGCAAGGCGGGATAGCGCCGCGATACGCTACGCCTGAAAATCCGGCGGCCGGGCTATTTCGGCAATACCGCGTGAAACACGGATTTGGCAGCCGTCAGCATGTCTTCGGCAACCGAGGTGTGTTCCCGTTCCCGCACCGGCGCCGCCGACGCATCGGCACGCAGATCGAGCGGCCCCGAAGATGAAGGTGCCGTCAAGGGGATGTCGGCCGGTGGGACCGGACGGCGCGGATCGGCCTCGGCGTAAGGCGGCCGTTGCGAGGAGCCGCTCGACGCATCGGAACTCTCGGTTCCCGGCGTCGAGACCATGATCGGCGGCGGAAGCGGCCGAACCGCCGGCGCGGCGGCGACTGGCGGCGCCGAGGCGACACGGGGCGCATCCGGGGTACGGGCGGCCTCCTGGGCATGCGGCGGCGAACCGTCACCGGAACCGCGCAGGCGCTCGATTGCCGCGCGCGCGAGATCGTTGGCGTCGCGGTGGTCTTCGGGGGCGATCGCCGCCTCGACCGCCGGGGCGGTACTTGGCGCAACCACGACCGGTGCGGTAACCGGCGTCGCGGAAGTCGCCGGAGCGGGGACAGCCCGGACAATCGGCTTTTCGTGGAGCGCCGGCTGATGCCGCCGCGTTTCCACCGGAATGCTCGCGGTCTCCATCGGCTTGTCGGCCGGTTTCTCGGCGGGCTTTTCGGCCACCGGTTTCTCAACGGGCTTTTCCACCGTCGCCGGCTTCTCGGCGGCGGTTTTCTCCAGCATGGCCCGTTCGGAAATGCCCTTCGCCTTGACACCGGGTTCGGGGAGGCTGGCGACGTCGGCAATGGCCTGCTTGGCGTCGTTCTTGGCCGCCGCTTTCCTGGTGTCGGCCTTCTTGGGGTCGGCCGAGGACGCTGCGGCGGCGACCGGTGCGTACGCGGGCGGCCTGGTGATGATGTAATGATTGACGACGTAGGCCCCGATGATGGTCGCCGCCACCGACGGCAACATATCCATCGCCATTTTCGAGAGATATTTCAGCATGCCGACCAACTCCCCGCACCGCGCTCTGGATGCGGGAACTTTGAGGCGCATTGAGGGATCAACTGCGACAGATCGGTGGCAATTCGATACTATTCGGTAAACGAGCCGTTACGGTTTCAGCTCGACTTCCAGGAACACGATCTCGGCCGCGGTCTCGTTCTGCACGTCATGTTCCACCCCGGCCTTGCGGAAGTAGGATTTGCCGAGGCCGAGCTTCGCCTTGGAGCGCTCCCCATTGGGCGCCACGATGGTCATTTCGCCCGAGGTCACGGGAACGATCACATAGTCCATCTCGTGGATGTGATGACCGGTGGCGCTGCCGGGGGCCAGCCGCCACTCGGTGACGCGAACCTCTGGCGTGTCGACCTGAACGTCCGATTTGGCGCTTAGCATGGTGGGATTCTCCGGGCCTCAGGGCACAAATACCAGGAATATGAATACCGCAAAAACCACGAGATGAACCAGCCCGAACAGGATGTTGGTGCGGCCGGTGCCGAAGGTGAGCATGCTGAGCACGAACGTCATCCCCAGGAGCACCGTCTCCTCGTGATTGACCCCAAGCACGAGTCGCTTGTCCAGCGCATAGGCCGCCGTCGCGACCGCCGGGATCGTCAGCCCGATGGTTGCAAGCGAGGACCCCAGCGCGAGGTTGACGCTCTTCTGCAGATCGTTCTTGCGCGCGGCCGCGACTGCGGCGACGCTCTCCGGCAGCAGGATCAACAGCGCCAGCAGCACACCGGCAAAGATCGGCGGCGCGCCGATCCGCTCGGTCGCGAAATCGATCACCAGCGAGAATTTTTTCGCAAGCAGCACCACTGCCAGCAGCGAAACCAGGAGCAGCACGACACTCAGGGCGAGCATCCGGTTCGACGTGGGCGCCTCGCTGTCCGTCTGGCCCGGAACCTCGCGGATGAAGTAGTCTCGATGGCGGACGGTCTGGGTATACAGAAACACGCTGTAGAGAATGAGGGTGACGACGCTGACGAAACCGAGCTGCGCCGCCGAGTAGATCGGCCCCGGCGTGGTCAGGGTATAATTGGGCATGATCAGCGTGATCGTCGCCATCACGAACAGGACGCTGAGATAGACGCTCGATCCCGTGACCTGCACATCCTGTTCGCGGTAGCGCAGGCCCCCGGCCAGGATACAGATGCCGACCAGGCCGTTGCAGACGATCATCACCACCGCGAACACGGTGTCCCGCGCCAACGTGGGCGCCGGCTTGTCGCCCAGCATGATGGTCGTGATCAGCGCGACTTCGATCACGGTGACCGCCAGCGTCAATAACAGCGTGCCGTAGGGCTCGCCGATCCGCTCCGCGATCACCTCGGCATGATGAACGGCCGCGAACACCGTGCCGAACAGGATCACCAGCAGCGCCGCCGCGAAGGCAAGCCCCACGGGCGAAGGCGTGAAGTCGAATCCGAGCGCAACGGCGCCTGCAAAAAGCAAAACCGCCAGCGCAGGAAAAATCCATGCCGATCGGGGCATCGGGCCGTGCGCGCTCATGTCACCATATCCTCAAGCTCTGGGAACGGACTATGCGTCAAACAACGGCGGCCGTCAGCTTCTCGGTGCATTGATGAAATCTCGAGCCGTTTCGATCGCACCAAAATTATCCAGATTGTCATGACCACCCCCGGCAAACCGGACGAATTGCTTCGGCTCATGCGCAAGCGCGAACAGGCGCTCGCCAAAGGAAATTGGAATCGCGGGGTCGCTGGTGCCATGCATGACGAGGAGAGGCACCTTGACGCGCGCGATGCGTTGGTCGGAGTGAAACGGATCGCGTATCAGCCAGCGCACCGGCACAAATCGAAAAACCGTGGCGGCAACATCCGCGATCGACGTATACGGTGCTTCCAGGATCAACTTTCCGACCGGCTTTTCGGCGGCCAGCGCCACCGCGACCCCGGTTCCGAGCGAAAAGCCCCAGACGACAATCCGATCCGGCGCATATCGCGTCGACGCGAAGGCATAAGCCGCCGTCGCATCCTGCAAAATTCCGTGCTCGCTCGGATGTCCGGTCGAGCCGGCGTAACCGCGATACGAAAGTGCGACGAGACCGGTCCCGTCTGACGTCATGCCCCGAAAACGGTCGATCCGGCCAGCGAGGAAGTCGCCGTTGCCTGGAAAATAAAGGATCACGGCATGACCGGGCTTTGCCGGAACGTGCCAGACGATGACCTTCTCACCGTCCGCGGTGGTCAACACATTTTCTTCGGCTTGCGGGAAAGAAGCGGCTTCAGGTGCGGTGCGCGCGACCGGCGGGATCGGAAACAAAAATGACCGCTGCTCGAAAAACAGCACCACCAGGCCGCAGGCATAGCCGGCAGCAACGATAATCAGGAGCCATTTCAGGACGGTCATGCGTTCCCGCGGGCGAGACTACATCCCCTTGACGATGTTCTCGGTCATCTTCTTGGCGTCGCCGAGCAGCATCATGGTGTTGTCGCGGTAGAACAGCGGATTGTCGATGCCGGCATAGCCTGAGGCCAGCGAGCGCTTGATGAACATCACGGTGCCGGCCTTCCAGACCTGCAGCACCGGCATGCCGTAGATCGGCGAGGTCTTGTCGTCCTCGGCCGCCGGATTGGTGACGTCGTTGGCGCCGATCACGAAAGCGACGTCGGCCTGGGCGAATTCGGAATTGATGTCCTCGAGTTCGAACACTTCGTCATAAGGCACATTGGCTTCGGCGAGCAGCACGTTCATGTGGCCGGGCATGCGACCGGCCACCGGGTGGATCGCGTATTTGACCTCGACGCCTTCCTTTTTGAGAGTGTCGGCCATTTCGCGCAGCGCGTGCTGCGCCTGCGCCACCGCCATGCCGTAGCCCGGCACGATGATGACCTTCTGCGCGTTCTTCATGATGAAGGCCGCATCATCCGCCGAGCCGAGCTTGACCGGTTTAACCTCGCCGCCGCCAGCGCCCGCGGCAGCCGTTTCGCCGCCGAAGCCGCCGAGGATGACCGAGATGAAGGAGCGGTTCATCGCATGGCACATGATGTAGGACAGGATCGCACCGGATGAGCCGACCAGCGCGCCGGTGATGATCAGCGCCGAATTGCCGAGCGTAAATCCGATGCCGGCGGCCGCCCAGCCGGAGTAGGAGTTCAGCATCGAGATCACGACCGGCATGTCGGCGCCGCCGATCGGGATGATCATGAGCACGCCGAGCGCCAAAGCGAGGATGGTGATCAGCCAGAAGTCGAGCGCGCTGCCCGAGAGCACGAGGCCGACGATGAAGAATACCAGCGCCAGCGCCAGCACGATGTTGATGATATGGCGGGCGGGGAGAATGATCGGAGCGCCACTCATGCGCGCCGACAGTTTCAGGAACGCGATCACCGAGCCGGTGAACGTCAGCGCGCCGATGGCGACGCCGAGCGACATTTCAACCAGACTCTGCGGATGGATGTGGCCGGGCGTGCCGATGTCGAAGGCTTCCGGCGCGTAGAACGCACCGGCTGCGACCAGCACGGCGGCCATGCCGACGAGAGAGTGAAACGCCGCGACCAGTTCCGGCATCGAGGTCATCGGCACCCGGCGGGCGATCACAGCACCGATCGAGCCGCCGATGGCGACGCCGAGCACCACCAGCACCCAGCCGATGGCGTCGGCCGGCGGATGCGACGCGAGCGTGGTCGCCACCGCGATCGCCATGCCGATCATGCCGAAGAAATTGCCCTGGCGGGATGACGCCGGGCTCGACAGGCCGCGCAACGACAGGATGAACAGGACGCCGGCGACGAGGTACAAAACTGCAGCGAGATTGGCGTTCATCTAAAGGCCCCCATTGTCTTCGTCACCGCGAGGTGCACGCCACTCACTTGGCTTTCTTCTTGTACATCGCGAGCATGCGCTGGGTGACCAGGAAGCCGCCGAAAATATTCACGCTGGCAAAGATCAACGCGACGAAGCCGAAGCCGCGCGCCCAGGGCCCGCCGCTGCCGACCATGGCAACGCCGACCGCGAGCAGCGCGCCGACCACGATCACCGAGGAGATCGCGTTGGTCACCGACATCAGCGGCGTATGCAGCGCTGGCGTCACCGACCACACCACGAAATAGCCGACGAACACGGCGAGCACGAAAATCGACAGCCGGAACACGAAGGGATCGACGGCCTGCGCGAGATGATCCATGGCGGCTCTCCTTAAGCGGATTTCGGCTGGAAATTCGGATGAATGACGGAGCCGTCTTTGGTCAGCGCGGTGGCCTTGACAAGTTCGTCGTCCCACTTCACCGCAAGCGCCTTGGTCGATTTGTCGACCAGCGTCTCGATGAAGGAAAACAGGTTGCGCGCATAGAGGCTCGACGCCGAGGCTGCGACGCGGCCCGCCAAATTGGGGGTGCCGACGATCTTGACGCCATCGAGCTCCGCGGTTTCACCGCTCTTGACGCCCTCGACATTGCCGCCGCGCTCGACTGCAAGATCGACCAGCACCGAGCCTGGCTTCATCGACTTCACCATCGCGGCCGTGACGAGCCGCGGCGCCGGGCGGCCCGGGATAAGCGCGGTGGTAATGATGATGTCCTGCTTCTTGATGTGCTCGGCGGTGAGCGCCGCCTGCTTGGCCTGATACTCTTTCGACATTTCCTTGGCGTAGCCGCCAGCGGTCTCGGCCTGCTTGAACTCTTCGTCCTCGACCGCGAGGAATTTGGCGCCGAGGCTTTCGACCTGCTCTTTTACGGCGGGCCGCACGTCGGTCGCGGTGACGACGGCGCCAAGCCGGCGCGCAGTCGCGATCGCCTGCAGGCCGGCGACGCCGACACCCATCACAAACACTTTTGCGGCGGGAACGGTGCCGGCCGCGGTCATCATCATCGGAAAGGCGCGGCCGAAGGCTTCGGCCGCCTCGATCACCGCGCGGTAGCCGGCGAGGTTGGCCTGGCTCGACAACACGTCCATCGATTGCGCGCGGGTGATGCGCGGCATCAATTCCATGGCGAACGCCGAGATGCCGGCATCCGCCATCGCCTTTATCGCAGCGTCGTTGCCGTAGGGGTCCATGATCGCGATCACCAGCGCGCCGCGCTTGTAATTCGCAAGCTCGGAAGCCTCCGGCCGCTTCACCTTGATGATGATGTCGGCGTCTTTGAGCGCGTCCGCGCCGACGCTGGCGCCGGCCGCAGTGAATTCAGAGTCCGGCAGGCCCGACTTGATGCCGGCGCCCGGCTCGACGGCGATATCGACGCCCAATGCCTTATATTTTTTCACGGTGTCGGGGGAAGCGGCGACCCTTAGCTCGGACGGATCGATTTCCTTGGCAACGGCAATTTTCATGGAGCCTCCGGCGTCGCGGGGGGACGCGCGCGCAAACTAGCGCTTAATTCGCAAGGATGGATACCGGTTTTGCGAAGGGAATGCGTGCGATTCTTATGTTGCACCGCCGGGCGGCGGCGCGGCGTCAGGCGGCACGGCGTCAGGAGGTGATCAGGTCAGAAAAATCGCCATCATGGCGAGGATGAAGACGACGAAGGCGGTGCCGAATTTCACCAGCTTGATGAAGCCTTCATAGGTCTGCTCGTGGGCGACGTAGTCGTTGCCGTCAGCGGTCGTGTAGGCCACTTCGTTATGCTCAGCCATCGGTCTCTCCGGTCAATGTTCGCCTGTCGCGGTGCAATTAGCGCAAACCCGATGGGAGGGCAACGGCGACGGGCCTTTTACAGCTCCTGCTTGGGCCAATTGTCCCTGATCCAGCGGGTCAACCCCTCTTCATTCACCTCGCCGGCCGCGAGGGAAAGGATCATCGCTGCGGCTTCGACTTCAGGCACGACAAAATCGACGCCGTTCACACCGAGAAAGGTGTACAGCGCAAGCAAGGAGGTACGTTTGTTGCCGTCGACAAATGGATGGTTGCGCGCAATGCCGAAGGCATATGCTGCGGCCAATTCAGCCAGTTCGGCCTGCTCATAGGACCAGCGATTTTTCGGCCGGTCGAGCGCGGACTCCAGCATACCCTCGTCACGCAAACCGCTCGCGCCGCCGTGGATAGCGAGTTGTTCGTCGTGAATCGCAACAACCATTTGGCGGGTGAGCCAAAACGGCTCGGTCACTTGGCAAGCTCGGCCAAAGCGTTGTGGTAGCGCTTCATGCCACGCCGGGCGACTTCCATCGCCTTCTCGAAATCCGGATCGTAAGGAGTTAGCCGAAACCCACCATCGGGCGTCAGTGTTGCATAAAGCTTGTCGCCAACGCTGACATGCATCCGGGCCAGCACATCTTTCGAGAGAATAATTCCCGACGAGTTGCCGATCTTTTTGATCTCAACAGTTCCAATCATTTGACCGCGGGAATCGGGCGCAATTTTCGATTGTTCGCTCATGGCACAGCTCCGTTATACGAAATGTATAACATTGCTGCATGCCCCGTTCAACAGATGTTTTACGCCCCCGCCCCGCTCAGCCCATCTCCTCCAGTTCGTCGATCATGCCCGCGATCACCGACAGCCCGCCGTCCCAGAATTTGGGGTCCCTGGCATCCAGCCCGAACGGTTTCAGCAGCTCGGAATAATGCTTGGTGCCGCCGGCTGCGAGCATCGCCAGATAGCGCTCGGCAAAGCCTTCCTGGGCGCGTTCATAGACCGCATAGAGCGAGTTCACCAGGCAATCGCCGAACGCATAGGCGTAGACGTAGAACGGCGAATGGATGAAGTGCGGGATGTACATCCAGAAATTCTCGTAGCCCGGCCGGATGTCGATCGCCGGCCCCAGGCTCTCGTTTTGCACGCTGAGCCAGATTTCGCCGATCCGCTCCGCCGTCAGTTCGCCGTTCCTGCGCTCGGTATGGATGGCACGCTCGAACGTATAGAACGCGATCTGCCGCACCACGGTGTTGATCATGTCCTCGACCTTGCCGGCGAGCAGCGCCTGGCGCTGTTTTGCATTCTTGGTCTGCGCCAACAGCCGCTTGAAGGTCAGCATCTCGCCGAACACGCTGGCGGTTTCCGCGAGCGTCAGCGGCGTCGGCGCCATCAGCGCGCCGTTCTTTGCCGCCAACACCTGATGCACGCCGTGGCCGAGCTCGTGGGCGAGCGTCATCACGTCGCGCGGCTTGCCCTGATAATTCATCAGCACATAGGGATGCGCCGACGGCGTCGTGGGATGCGAGAATGCGCCCGGCGCCTTGCCGGGCCGCACCGGTGCATCGATCCAGCGCTGGGTGAAAAATTGCTCGGCGATGCCGGCCATCTCGGGCGAAAAACCGCGGTAGGCCGTCAGCACCATGTTCTGCGCATCGCGCCAGGCGATGCTGCCGGTGGCGGCGAACGGCAACGGCGCGTTGCGATCCCAATGCGCGAGTTTTTTCTTTTTGAACCAGCCGGCTTTCAATTGGTAATAGCGATGCGACAGTTTTGGGTAGGCGGCGCGAACCGAGCCCACCAGCGCATCGACCACCTCGCGCTCGACGCGGTTGGCAAGGTGGCGTGAATCCGCGACGTCCTCGAAGCCGCGCCAGCGATCGGAAATCTCCTTGTCCTTGGCAAGCGTATTGGTGACGAGCGCAAAGGTCCGCTCATTGGCCTTGAAGGTTTTCGCCAGCGCCTGCGAAGCCGCCTTGCGCTTCTCGCCGGCGCGGTCCTGCAACAGGCTCAGCGCCGGCTCGATTGCGAGTTCCTTGGCTCCGACCTTGAAGCGCAGCGCGGAGATGGTCTGATCGAACAGCCGGTTCCAGGCACCGTAGCCGCTCTGTGATTTTTCGTGAAACAACTGCTCGACGCGATCCTCCAGCTGATACGGCTTGTCCTTGCGCAGATCCTCGATCCAGGGCCGATAATGCGCCAGTTCCGGGCTTTCGAGCCCGCGCTCGATCACCGCATCGTCGACGCGATTGAGTTCGAGCGGAAAGAACAGCAAATGCACCGACGCATTGGTCAGCCGCTCGGAAACGTCGCCATAGAATTTGGAAATCGCGGGATCGACGCTGTCGCCGGCATGAACGAGGCCCGCATAAGAGCCGAGGCGGCCGGCGAGATCGTCGATCGCCTCGTAGCGCCTGACCGCATCGGCGAGCCATTTGCCGCCGCCTTCCGCGGCGGTCTGTGCCGCAAGCTTGCCCTTGTAGTCGGCCGCAAACGTGACGCATTCGGAATCCATCTTGTCGAGATCGCGCGCAACTTCCGGCGCGTCGATGCCGGAATAGAGATCGGCCAGATTCCATTCTGGCAATTTGCCGGTTTTGGATTTGGCTGCAGATTTATTGCCGTTTTTCTTGCCATTCGGCTTGTGGGTCGCGGGCTTGCGGAGAGCGGATGTGGAGCGCGAGGTCATCTTGTTCGAAACCTGTGTTCAACCGGAGCTGCGGGTGCGAGGCGAGGGCGGGACGGCAAGGTTTAAGAGGGCGTTAATCGGCATCGGCGACAGTGCCCCGATTCGAGACAGATAATCGTACCGAGTGGGGAACGCCATGGCTGCCAGCATTTTGATTGTCGATGATGACGCGGTTGCGCGCCGGCTGGTGGAAAACATGGTGCAGAAATGCGGCTATGAAACCGTCGTCGTCGATTCCGGCGATGCCGCCATCGCCGCCTTGACCGCCGCCGACGCGCCGCCGATCGATGCCGTGGTGCTCGATCTGGTCATGCCCGGCCTGGACGGCATGGGGGTCTTGGCCAAAATCCGCGACGCCGGCCTCAACGTCCCCGTCATCGTCCAGACCGCGCATGGCGGCATCGACAATGTGGTCTCGGCGATGCGCGCCGGCGCCCAGGATTTCGTGGTGAAGCCGGTCGGCATCGAGCGCTTGCAGGTCAGCTTGCGCAATGCGCTCAACGCCTTTGCGTTGAAGGGCGAATTACAGCGCATCCGCCACAGCCGGGAAGGCCGCTTGACCTTTGCCGATATCATCACCCGCAGCGAGACCATGGCCGGCGTGCTGCGCACCGCGCAAAAGGCGGCTAGCTCCACGATTCCAGTGCTGATCGAAGGCGAATCCGGCGTCGGCAAGGAGCTGTTTGCCCGCGCCATCCATGGCAGCGGCGAGCGCAAATCGAAACCGTTTGTCGCGGTCAATTGCGGCGCGATCCCCGACAATCTCGTGGAGTCGATCCTGTTCGGTCACGAGAAGGGCGCGTTCACCGGCGCCACCGAACGCCACACCGGCAAATTCGTCGAAGCCTCCGGCGGCACGCTGTTCCTCGACGAAGTCTCCGAATTGCCGCTGGCGGCCCAGGTGAAGCTGCTTCGCGCGCTGCAGGAAGGCGCGGTGGAAGCGGTCGGCGGCCGCAAGCCGGTCAAGGTCGACGTCCGCATCATCTCGGCGACCAACCGCAAATTGCTCGACCGCGTCAAAAGCGGACATTTTCGGGAAGACCTGTTCTACCGTCTTCATGTGCTGCCGCTGACGATCCCGCCGTTGCGGGCGCGCCGCGAGGACATCCCGCACCTGTTGCGGCACTTTCTGGCGCGGTTCTGCGCCGAGGAAAATCGCCCCATTGCCGGCATCAGCGGCGAAGCGATGGCGCAGCTTGCGCATCTCGAATGGCCCGGCAATATCCGTCAGCTCGAGAACGCGGTCTACCGTGCGGTCGTCATGAGCGACGACGACCAGCTTGGCCTCGCCGATTTCCCGCTGGCAGCCTCCCAACCGCCGGCGGTTTTGGAAGCACATCACCAGCACGGCGAGCCGCTGATCGTCGCGCCGGCCTTTCACTCAACCGTGCCGGCGATAATTTCAGGTAACGAGATACCTATTGCTCCCCTGCCTGCGGCTGGAATGCTGGCGATGCTGACGCGATCGGGCGACGTGCGGCCGCTGGAAGAAATGGAGAACGAGATCATCCGGTTCGCGATCTCGCATTATCGCGGGCAGATGTCCGAGGTGGCGCGCCGCCTCAAAATCGGCCGCTCGACGCTTTACCGCAAGCTCGACGAGGCGGCCGCGAACGACACCGCCGCCGGTGGCACCGACGACACAAACTAAGGCGAATGCCCGATTTCTGCGCTACCGGAGTCCGCGACGAAGAGATTGAAGACGCTAATCATTTCGGGAACATTGAACCGTTGCTCGGCGGTGACAGACAAAAGGAAAGTGCGCGGCAAGGCGCACAATCAGTTGCAAAAGGGGCTCCTTTGAAGTCAGTTTGTCGTGAGTTGCCCCGTGTGGCGCTGGCTTTCGCGAGTGGGGCCCGTGTATCGTCTGCGTATGAATCGTGGCGTGCAGGCGTACGAAATTCAAAAGGGGCGCATTTCGACGTGAACCAATGACGTTGAATGCGCTTAACAACCGATCAGGCCGGCGCTTTAGCCAATGCTTAAGACGGACGATATCACGAGCTGTTCCATGGCACTGTTCCGTGTCTGCAGCTTCGCCGAAGGGGTGTGACGATGCGTGACTGTTTGTTGAAGAACCGTGTTGGATTCGACCGCGTCTTGATGGCGGTTGCGGCAACCTTCCTCACGATGTCTGCGACCTCGGCACTTACGACCTCGGCGCAGGCCCAGGCCGACCCGGCCCGCAACAGCGCCGCGGAACTTGCGATCGATGCGGCGGTGCCGCGGCCCGAACCGGCAAATGTGCCGCCCCCGACCGTCAACGACTTCAAGATGGACGCGACAGCATCGGTGCCCGACGCTTCGAAGAACGACGCTTCGAAGAACGACGCGGCAACGACCGATGCACCAAAGACTGCTGTACCGAAGGCAGCGGAAACGGCGCCTGAGATCAAGCCATCCGACGTCGTTACAGCTCCCGCCGGCGACACCCATAAGCCCGACGCGACCAAGACCGATACCGCGACCACCACGCCCGCAGCGGGGCCGCCGGCTGCGGTCACGGCTTCGCCGGCTCCCGAGCCCGCCAAGGAACCGACCAAGGCCGCCAGCAACGTGCCGCCGGCCGATCAGCCGGTCGCCGACAAATTGCACGAGATGTTGGGCGCGAGATCGCTGCGCTATTTCGACCGCAAGGCCGAGCGGACGGCGGTCGAGAAATTCTACACCGCGCGCGAGTTTGCGCCGCTATGGACACAAGGCGGCACCGTCACCGCGAGCGGCAAGGGCGTCATCGCCCGCCTCAAGGATGCCGCATCCGACGGCCTCAATGCCGCCGATTATCCGGTGCCGGATTTTGCCGCCGCGACCAATCCCGACGCGCTCGCCGAAGCCGACCTCAAGCTCACCGCCAGCATGCTGGATTACGCCCGACAGGCGCAGAGCGGCCGCATGCACTGGTCGCAGGTCTCCGGCGACATCTCCTATCCCGAGCACCCGACCGATCCCAATGAAGTGCTCGCCGACGTCACGACCGCGAAGGACGCCTCCGCCGCGCTCGACAACTACAACCCGCCGCAGAAGCTCTACAAGGAACTGAAGGCGAAACTCGCCGAATTGCGCGGCCAGGGCGACGGCCCGGTTGTTCAGATCGCGGACGGACCGGCGCTGAAATACACCCCGGCCCGCGGCAAGAAGCAGCCCGAAGCCGTGATGGAGGATCCGCGCGTGCCGCAGCTCCGCGCCAAGCTCGGCATCACGGACAACGCCGACGACACCCATTACGATGCCAAGGTCGCCGGGGCCGTGCGCAAATTCCAGGAAGGCGCCGAACTCAAGGGTACCGGAATCCTCGATGACAAGACCGTCAGGGCCATCAACAGCCCGAAGCGCGACAAGCAGATCGACACCGTGATCGTCAACATGGAGCGCTGGCGCTGGCTGCCGCGCCAGCTCGGCGCGCCCGCGATCGGCAACGCCTATGTCATCCTCAACATCCCGGATTATACGCTCAAGGTAATGCAAAACGGCGGGCAGGTCTGGACCACCAAGGTGGTGACCGGACAGCCCGGCATTCATGCAACCCCGCTCCTGACCGAGACCATGAAGTTCATCACGGTCAATCCGACCTGGAATGTGCCGCCGTCGATCATCTACAACGAATATCTGCCGGCGCTACAGCAGGATCCGACGGTGCTGGAGCGTATGGGGCTGAAACTCGACCGCGCCCGCGACGGCAGCATCCACATTTCACAGCCACCCGGCGAGCGCAATGCGCTCGGGCGTATCCGCTTCAACTTCCCGAACAAGTTCCTGGTGTATCAGCACGATACCCCGGACAAGAATCTGTTCGCCAAGGACGAGCGCGCGTTCAGCCATGGCTGCATGCGGGTGCAGAATCCGGATCAATACGCCGCGACGCTGCTCGGCATCACAGCGCCGAACGAGCATTACACGCCGGAAAAAATCCGTAGCATGTATGGCCAGAGTGAGATCGACATCAAATTCCCGACGCCGATCCCGGTGAACATCACCTACCAGACCGCGTTTGTGGACGACGCCGGCAAGCTGCAGTTCCGCAAGGATGTCTACGGCCGCGACACCATCATGCTGGCGTTGCTCAAGAACGCCCGAAGCAAGGATCTGGAAAACGTGATCGCACATTCGCAACCGAGCTATTCCCATCCGGTCGGCAACCTGCCGGCGGGTGTGAGCTTCGCCAGCGACAACTCGTCGTTTTCACCGTTTTCGTCCGGTCCATCGTTCTTCGAAAGACTGTTCGGGCCGCCGACGCCGCCCGCACCGGTGCCGGGCCAGCGGCCGCAAGCGCAGCAGCGGCGGCTTTATACCCGTTGATCGTTCATCATCTCGCAATTGCCGGATCGGAATTCTCTAGCTAAATCAACGGCCTCGCCCTTCGGGCGGGGCCGTTTGCATTAACCACTCTCCATCTCGTCTTAACCAGTGGGCTATTTTTCGCCACACTCGGCGGGTTAGGTTAAGGCCGACTTGGGGGGTGGGATCTAAAATCCAACTGACCCACCCGAATTTAAGACTGCATTAACCCTCTTTCGCCAGACGGGGTAGCGGAAGAGTTCCTTGCTCGGTCGACTTCAGGGTGGGCTCATTTTGTGCTGACTGGTTTCGCACGCCAATTCAATTCGCGCCCGCTATCGAAAGCCGGGGTTCAGCTTGGCCTGACATCCTTGTTGCTCCTGGTGGGAGCCGGATCGGTCCACGATGCGACCGCGCTGAACGAAACCCGCACGCTCTCCTTCCACCACACCCATTCCGATGAAGATTTGACCGTCACCTTCAAGCGCGACGGACGCTATGACGAAGAGGCGCTGAAGCAGCTCAATCATTATCTCCGCGACTGGCGCAGCCAGGACCAGACCGTGATGGATCGGCATCTGTTCGATATCCTCTGGGAAGTCTATCGCGACGTCGACGGCAAGAAGCCGATCCAGATCATCTCCGCCTACCGCTCCCCCGCCACCAACGCCATGCTCCGCCGCCGTTCCTCCGGCGTGGCGCGCTTCAGCCAGCACATGCTCGGCCACGCCATGGATTTCTACATTCCGGACGTGCCGCTCGAGCAGATCCGTTTCGCAGGCCTCCGCCTGCAGCGCGGCGGCGTCGGGTTCTATCCGACCTCGGGATCGCCATTCGTCCATCTCGACACCGGCAGCATTCGTCACTGGCCGCGCATGACCCACGACCAGCTGGTGCGCGTCTTCCCGGATGGGCGCACCGTGCATGTGCCCTCCGACGGTACGCCGTTGAAGGGCTATGAGCTCGCCCGCGCCGACATCGAAAGGCGCGACAATGGCGATGAGGCCCTGACCAAGACCAAGCCGAGCCTGTTCGCCGCGTTCTTCAGGAGCAAATCCAGCGACGATGAAGACGAGGGCGTGAGCGCCCCTGCGACCAGCGAAAAGCCGGCGCTGGCGAGTGTGGTGGCCTCAGCCGCTCCCGCTAAATCCGCCGATCCGGTGCCGATGCCGCGCGCCAAGCCCGCCGCGACCTTCCAGCTCGCCTCGGCCGACGTCCAGATCGTGCAGCCCGCGAAGCCGAAGCCGGCGGCGTCATCCGATACGCAGGCCACATCGGCTGCGAAACCTGAACGAAAACCGGAAACGCCGGCTGACGTCATCAACGCCCGCGGCTTCTGGGGCGACGCGGCGACAGCACCGAAACAGGCAACACCTGCGCAGGTCGCGGCGCTTAGCGCCCGCCGGGCGCTCGACTCGGCCGATCCGCAACCGACCGCAAGCGTTCCCGCCGCCTATCAGGCGCTGGCTTACGCGCCGGCAGCCAATTCATCGATGGACCATGCCAATATCGTCGCCGCCAGCGCGCCGATCCCGCGCAGCATCCGCCCGGCGCCGCGCAACGCGATGGCCGCCGTCAAAATCGATACGGTGGTCGCCAAGGGACCGCAGGCTCAGGGCGGCGTGATCGCGACATCGGCACGGCTTGCGGCCTCGGGCACCGGCGACACCTGGACGCGCATGATGATCCTGGCGCCGAGCGCGAGCACGTCGATGAATGCCACGGTGCTCGGCGATATCGACATGACCCTGATGCGGGCGCATTTCGTCAAGCCGGACACCGCGCTCGCGATGAGCTTCTCCGATGACCCGATGATGGGCATTTCCTGCGACCATTTCTCGGGCTCGGCGACCGCGACGCTGGCGACGCAGTCCTTCGTGATGCGCACCGCCTCGCTGCGCTAGGGATTTACGACCCTTTCAGACATTCGCGCCGCCGCGGTCAGGCCGGCAAGCCCGCCTTGAGGAGCCCGGCCTCGTGGCGCTGGCGGTCGACATCGCGCTTGTAGTGCTGGGTGGCGAGGTAGGTGGCCACCGAGAATTTCGGCGCGCGCTTCAGCGTCTCAGCCGCGTGCGCGGTGGCCGCAACCGCGTTGCCCATTTGCGCGAAGGTGGCTGCGAGGAAGGCATGATGGGTGTGGTCGGGCCGCGTGATCCGTGAGAAGGCCTCGGCGGCGTCGGCGTATTTCTCGGCGCCATAGCAGGCGCGCCCGAGATGGCTCCAGAAGCGCTCCGGGTGGTACGGGTTGAGGCGCATCGCCCGCTTGATCCAGTCGATGCCCTCCTCCGGCCGCCCCAGCCACGTTAGAAGCTCGCCCTGCTGCACCACCACAAGATCGTAATTGGGGTTGAGCGCGAACGCCCGCTCCTGATGGTAGGCGGCCTTGTCGTGGTCATCGCGGTTCAGGTTCAGCGCGGCGAGGATGCGATGCACGTCGGCGTCATTGTCATCGAGTGCCAGCGCGATCTCCAGCTCCGCGCCGACCTCCTGGAAGGTGGCGTCGCGATCCGCGCACCAGTCATAAACCCAGGATTGGCCGAGTACACAGCCCTTCCAGGCGTGAGCGTGAGCATAGTTGGGGTCGAGCGCAAGCGCACGATCGAGCAGGCGCTGCGCTTCAAGATTGTCCTCCCGGATCGAGCGGTGGTGCAGCACTCTGGCGGCCAGCACGCACTCATAAGCCGCCATATTGTCGGTGTGCTTGCGCTTGGCGCGATCGTGCGTGGCGGCCTCGACGCGTCCGGGCAGCGTTGCGACGATGGCGCGGGTCATCTCGTCCTGGATGGCGAAGACATCCTGCAGTTCGCGGTCGTAGCGCTCGGCCCAAATATGACGATCGGTTTCCGCGTCGATCAGCTGCACGGTGACGCGGATGCGCCCGCCCGCCTTTCGCACGCTCCCCTCGAGGACGTATTCGACGCCGAATTCGCGCGCGACTTCCTGCACCTTTACCGCCTTGCCCTTGTGCACAAAGGTCGAGTTGCGCGAGATGACGAGTAACTCGTGGAAGCGCGACAGCTCGGTAATGATGTCCTCGGTGAGGCCGTCCGCGAAGAACTCCTGCTCCGGGTCGCCGCTCATGTTGACGAGCGGCAGTACGGCGATGGACGGCTTCTTGGAGACGGTTGTCGCCGCCGCAGGGTGCTTCGCGCCCACTGGCGCGGCTGCCGGGTCTGGCTCAAGCCGGATCCGATAGACCCGGATCGCACGGGCGATATTCTTGACGCTCTGCTCGCCGAGATCCTCGAATAGGATGTCGGCGAGCCGGTCGCCGACCTGATCGCGCACCGCGCCCGAGACGCAGATGCCGCCCGGCTCGGCAAGCATTTCCAGGCGCGCCGCGACATTGACGCCATCGCCAAAGATGTCGTTTTCCTCGACGATGACGTCGCCCAGATTGATGCCGATCCGGAACTGGATCCAGCGGCCCGGCGCGACGTCCGTGTTGCGTCGCGCCATCCGGCGCTGAACTTCGGCAGCGCACAAGACCGCGTCGGCAACGCTGTGGAACTCGACCAGCATGCCGTCACCGGTGGTCTTGATGATGCGGCCGCGGTTCTTCGCGATGGCCGGATCGATGAGCTCGATCCGGTGGGCCTTGAGACGCGCGAGTGTCCCGGTCTCGTCGACCTCCATCAGTCGACTATAGCCGACCATGTCGGCAGCGAGGACCGCTGCGAGCCTGCGCTCTGGTCCAGGAACGTCCATCTCTCGGTTCCTTCACCGAGCAATCTAGCAGATGGCAGGCCGTTGCCCAAGCTTGCGTGCGCCGCAAACAGCGACGGCTGGCGCCTCACAACATCCCCAGCGCCTGCATATAGGTTTCCAGGATGGTTTCCTCCTCGGCGCGCTCGTTGGCGTCCTGCTTGCGCAGACGCACGATGGTGCGCAGCGCCTTGACGTCGAAACCGTTGCCTTTGGCTTCGGCGTAGACATCCCTGATATCGTCGGAGATCGTCTTCTTTTCTTCTTCCAGCCGCTCGATGCGCTCGATGATGGCCTTGAGCTGGTCTTTGGCGAATGTCGTCGCCGGCGCTTCCGTGACGGCGGCAGCAGCAGAGGTGGCCATCGCTTACTCCTGAATGGAACTATTGGTTGAGTGTGAAGAGAAGCGCCGCACGCTTTCCACGCACCGCATCCCGAAATGACCCTCAAGAGTGGCGCGCTTTCCGTCAAGGCAGCATCGCGCTCATCCACAGCGCGCCCACAGGAGAAAGCCATTGCGTCATCAAAGCTCGTCATGCCCGGGCTTGTCCCGGGCATCCACGTCTTAGCCGCACTGTAGGAAGGAGGACGTGGATGGCCGGGACAAGCCCGGCCATGACGGAAAATCGCTATATGGGCGAAGAACGAATCAATGCCCGCTATGGGCCTTTTTCATCGCCGCCAACTGCTCGGGACTCGCGGCGTCCTGATGGGTCGACTTCCAGGTCTCGTAGGGCATGCCGTAGACGGCCTCGCGGCTTTCGTCCTTGCTCATGGCGGCGCCGCGGGCGTCGGCCTCCTCTTTGAGCCAGTTGGACAGGCAGTTGCGGCAAAAGCCGGCCAAATTCATCAGATCGATGTTCTGGACGTCGGTGCGCTCGCGCAGGTGCCCGACCAAGCGCCGGAAGGCGGCCGCTTCGAGTTCTGTTCTGGTTTTGTCGTCAATGGTCATGGCCGCACCCTCGTCATTTCCTTGGGGTCATCGATTAGCAAATGGGCGTTGTCACAGATTTTGCCATATCGCGGAGCAAATAGCGCGCCGACGGGCGGGATTTTCGCCGCCCATTGCCCTAAGGTGTCGCCGTGACCGTTGACAGTTCCCGCGGCTCACGCGAAATCGTCAACGAATTGATATAGCTTGGCTGAATGATCCCCAAAACCTCCCACCACCGCAACCGTTTGCCCTCTTCGCTTACCGCCGGTCTGATCCCGGCGCTGGCGCTCGTTGTGCTGTGCCTATGGAACAGTCCGGCAGCCGCCGATTTCCGTCTCTGCAACAATACGTCGAGCCGGGTCGGCATCGCGCTCGGCTACAAGGATGCCGAGGGCTGGACCACCGAGGGCTGGTGGAACGTGTCGTCGCGGAGCTGCGAGACCCTGCTGCGCGGCACGCTGGTCGCCCGCTATTATTACATCTATGCACTCGATTACGACCGCGGCGGCGAATGGTCGGGACAGGCTTTCATGTGCTCGCGCGACAAGGAATTCACCATCAAGGGCACCGAGAACTGCCTGGCGCGCGGATTCGACCGCACCGGCTTCTTCGAAGTCGACACCGGCGAGCAGCGCGCCTGGACGGTGCAATTGACCGAATCCACCGAGCAGCCCGCTCAGCAGCGGGTGCCGGGTATCCCGGGAACGGTCGGTCCGGGCGGGACGACCAACCTGCCGGGCCTCTCCAATTCACCGGGCCCAGCGCCCGGCCTGCCTACCTCGCCGGGCGGGACGGCTCCGGGCGCGTCTGGTCAACCGCCAGCCGCAGCGCCCGGAACCAAGCCATGAGACGCCTCCGCCGTATCAAGATCCTCGCAACGCTTGGCCCTGCCTCTTCCGACAGCGCGATGATTCGCCGCCTGTTCGAGGCCGGCGCCGACGTGTTCCGCATCAACATGAGCCATACCTCGCACGACAAGATGCGCGAGCTGGTCAAGACCATCCGCAATGTCGAGTCCAGCTACGGCCGGCCGATCGGCATCCTGGTCGATCTGCAGGGCCCAAAGCTTCGCCTGGGCTCGTTCGCCGAAGGCGCGATCCAGCTCAACAACGGCGAAAGCTTTGTGCTCGATTCAGACAAGACCCCCGGCGACAAGACCCGCGTCCAGCTTCCGCATCCGGAAATTCTCGCCGCGCTCAAACCGGGTCATGCGCTGTTGCTCGATGACGGCAAGGTGCGCCTGATCGTCGAGGAAGCTTCCCCCGATCACGCCGTCACCCGCGTCGTGATCGGCGGCAAGATGTCGGACCGCAAGGGCGTCAGCCTGCCCGACACCGATCTGCCGGTGTCCGCGATGACGCCAAAGGACCGCGCCGATCTCGAGGCCGCGCTGGTGACAGGGATCGACTGGGTCGCGCTCTCCTTCGTGCAGCGCGCCGAGGACGTCGTCGAGGCCAAGAAGATAATCCGCGGCCGCGCTGCCGTGATGTCCAAGATCGAAAAGCCGCAGGCGATCGACCGGCTCCCTGAAATCCTCGAGGCGTCCGACGCGTTGATGGTGGCGCGCGGCGATCTCGGCGTCGAACTGCCGCTGGAGCGGGTGCCGAGTCTGCAGAAACAAATGACACGGCTGGCGCGGCGCGCCGGCAAGCCGGTGGTGGTCGCGACCCAAATGCTGGAATCGATGATCCAGTCGCCGGTGCCGACCCGCGCCGAGGTCTCCGACGTCGCGACCGCCGTCTATGAAGGCGCCGACGCCATCATGCTGTCGGCCGAATCGGCGGCCGGCAAATTTCCGGTCGAAGCGGTCTCGACCATGAACCGCATCGGCGAGGAAGTGGAGCGCGACCCGACCTATCGCGGCGTGCTCAATGCGCAGCGCGCCGAGCCCGAGCCGACCGTTGGAGATGCCATCGCCGACGCGGCGCGGCAGATTGCCGAGACGCTGGACCTAAGCGCGATCATCTGCTGGACCAGTTCGGGATCGACCGCGCTGCGGGTCGCGCGCGAGCGGCCAAAGCCGCCGGTCGTCGCGATCACCCCGAATCTGGCGACCGGGCGCAAATTGTCCGCGGTCTGGGGCGTGCATTGCGTGGTCGCCGAAGACGCCAAGGATCTTGACGACATGGTCAGCCGCGCCGGCTCAATCGCTTTCCGTGATGGATTTGCGCGGGCCGGCCAGCGCGTCATCATCGTCGCCGGCGTACCGCTCCGTGCCCCCGGCACCACCAACATGCTGCGCATCGCCTCCGTCGGTCCCGACGGCGACGCGGAGATGTGAGAAACTTACTCGTCATTCCGGGATGCGCCGCCCGAACTCGGGTTTACCCGAGTTCGGCAAACGTCATTGTCCAAGTCGACAACAGCCGACTTGGATGGCGCAGGCCCAGAATCCATAACCCCCAATCGTGGTTATGGATTCCGGGCTCGCTCGCTTCGCTCGCGCCCCGGAATGACAGTTAGCCCTGCAGCGTCGCCTCCAGCGTGATCTTGGTATTCAGAAGCTTCGACACCGGACATCCGGCTTTTGCCTTGCCCGCCAGCTCCTCGAATTTCGCCTTGTCCGCGCCCGGCACCTTCGCAGTCAGCGCCAGATGCACGGAGGTGATGGCAAAACCATCGCCCTGTTTTTCAAGCGTGACGTCGGCCTTGGTTTCCATCTGCTCGGCTACGAGCTTGGCCTCGCCGAGAATCAGCGACAGCGCCATGGTGAAGCAGGCGGCGTGGGCGGCGCCGATCAATTCCTCGGGGTTAGAGCCGGGCTTGCCCTCGAAGCGGCTGGCGAAGCCATAGGGGTAGTCCTTCAGCGCGCCGCTCTTGGTCGAGATTGCGCCCTTGCCGTCCTTGATACCGCCCTGCCATTTGGCCGATCCGAATGTCGTCGTCATGGGATGCTCTCCACAGGTTGAACAAGGAGCGCATCCTAGGCGGCCAATGCGGCGGAATATGTGAATTCCGCGAGCTACGCCCCGATCAGCGTCTTCGCCGGCAGCACCGCCTGCACCACGAGGCCGCGGGCGCGAGCGTCCATCACGCCGACGGCGCGCAGCGCGAGCAGCGTCACGGTCTGCACGGCGTCGCGCAGTTTGGCTTGATCGTCGAGATTGTCCGGCGCCAATGGGCCGACCAGCGATTCATGCAGCGCGCCGAGCAGCGCGGTCGCGGCCAATGACGTGTCCTGCGCCGGCAAATGTCCGGCGCGGACCGCGGCATCGATGCGCGCGGCGAGTTCGCCCGAAATCTCGCGGCGGCTGGCAAGTCTCGTCGCGGTGACGTCGACATCGACGGGTTCGGCCAGGATGCCCCAGGATAGCTTGCGCTGCGACAGCACGTGCACGGCAATGGTGGTGACGGCAGCGGCCAGCGCCGAAGACGGCCCGGGGGCCGCATCCGCGGCGCGGCGGATCGCAGCCAGCTCATCGCGCGAGACCTCGGCGATCAACTCTGAAATCAGATCGGCCTTGGAGGGGAAATAACGATAGACGGTGCCAGCGGCGACATTGGCGCGGATCGCGACCGGTGCGATCTGCACCGCGGCCATGCCGCCGTCGGCTGCGGCGTCGCGTGCCGCCGCCAGAATGGCGCTGCGCCGCGCCGCAAGGCGTCTGACAACCTGGTGGGTTCGCCGATAGACCATTGGCCGCGTTTCTCGTCCCCGGCGCGCCAGACCGAATGGGCTCGACCTGGAACACGCCTTCAGTGTTTCGAGCGATTTTGGCAAATCGCTTTGAAGAACTGAACAACTATTCAGGCTCGAAGACAAGACACAAAAGCGAGGAGCGTAAGGGGCACATACCGGAGCACCGACGGTGGCGGCCCTAAAGCCTGTTGGTTCTGATTGAATCAGAACCAAAGCCTTATCCTTTTGTTTTGACGCTTTTTCTTTACGCGAACCGGCATCCACCCCGGATCGCGTCCGGGGCAGGCTTTCGCTCGCTATAGCGCCGGCACCGGATCGCGGGTGCCTGCCGGGAGTTTCCGCCGATCGGGCCGGGTCTTGGGTTACTCGTTCCAAGATCGCCGGTCCGGTTCGGTTATTAACCGCTTCTTCGCCAAACAACGTCATATCACTGGCGCTCAGGCGTCCATTTTACCGAACTGTACCGCGGCCGTGGTCCGGTAGCTGAGCCTCGGCGCCATCGCTTTCGCCTGTCCCGCTCAGAGAAGATGCAGATGTCTCTTTCCATCGCCAACTCGATCGCCAACGGCACAAACATCCGCAGCACGGCACGAGGACTGGTCCCGCTCATTGCCGGTGCGGGAGCCTATCTGTTCTTTCTGTCCATCGGCGGGATCCAGCTGCGGGATTCGGACTCGTTCTGGCAGATCAAGATCGGGCAATGGATCATCGATCATGGCGCCATGCCCTACACCGACATCTATTCGTTCACCCGGTTTGGCGAGCCCTGGATTTCGAGCTCCTGGCTCGCCCAGGTGCTCTATGCCATCGTTTATGGATCATGGGGCTGGGCCGGGCCGGTGGTGCTGACCTCGCTCGCGATCGGAGCGACCGTCGCGATCTTCATCCATTTGCTTGATGCCTATGTGGATCCGGCACGCGCGATTCTGCTTGCCACGGTGGCGTTGCTGATCTCGGTAACTCACTTCTTGGCGCGTCCCCACATGTTGGCGTTGCCGGTCATGCTGGCGTTTGTCGGCGGCCTGTTCGTGGCCGCGGATCGTCGTAGTCATCCGTCCTGGCTGTTGCTGCCGCTGATGGCTCTGTGGGCCAATCTGCACGGCGGTTTCGTTCTCGGATTGGCGCTGATCGGACCGATCGGACTGGAAGCGGTGTGGTGTAGCGATCCCAAGCGCCGCTTTGGGCTTGCCGCCCGATGGGCGTTATTCGGCCTCGCCGCCCTCGCGGCGAGCTGCTGCACGCCCTATGGCTGGGACACCCTGTTGGCCGCGACGAAAATTCTCAACCTGGGCAAGCTGCTGTCGCTGATCTCCGAGTGGCGGCCAGCCGATTTCAGCTCCATCGGCTTCTTCGAAGTCGCTCTGTTAGGCCTGATCGGCCTCGCCTTCTATCGCGGGCTCGTCTTGTCGGTGCCGAGAATCCTGCTGCTGTTGGGGCTGATCTGGATGGCGCTGAGCCATGTCAGGAACATGGAGGTCTTCGCGTTCCTTGCTCCGCTTGTTCTGGCCAAACCGATTGCCGAACAACTGGGAATGGGCGGAACGGCGGTTGCTCCCCTGCGAGATTTCCGCGCTACATTCCCCGTCGTAATGCTCGTAATGCTCGCGCTGGGCGGCGCGGGATGGGCTTCCACGAAGACTTTCGTCGCGCATCACCCCTTTTCGTTCCTTGAGTCTCAAACGCCTGTCGCGGCGGTTGACATGCTCAAGCAACGGCACGCTCAGCGGATATTCAGCACGGCCCCGTTTGGAGCCTATTTGATTTCCCGCGACATCAAGGCTTTCATCGACGGCCGCGCCGAGCTGTACGGTGAAAAGTTCGTCCTGGATTACTACGATGCGGTCGACGCCAAGGACGTCGAGACCTTGCTGCATCTGCTGGACAAGTACCAGATCGATGCCACCCTGCTCGATCCGGCGCTCCCCGCGGCCAAGGTCCTCGACCACATCGCGGGCTGGAAGCGGCTATATGCGGATGACGTCGCGGTCATCCACGTCCGCGACGACCAGGCAAAAACCAAGCCAGCCGCATCGGGAATGCCTTAAGGGCGACGATAGTTGCGATCTGCGCCCCCAGCCCCCGGGAATCTCGAGATTCCGGGTTCGTCGCGTCGCCCCGGAATGACGCGGCATCAATTTTCAGCTTTCCCAGTGATGCAACGCTGATCAATTGAAGCAACCGCTGCGCAAAAAAAAACGCGGCGTTGCCGCCGCGTTTTCGATTTCAAGATAACAGGTACCGTTACGCCTGCGGCTGCGGTTCCAGGCCGGGATCAGGATCGGGGCGCGGCCGCGGCTTGCCGGCCGGCGGCACCGCCGAGGTGCGCGGCGCGGTCGGCTCCAGCACCGATTCGCGATTCGGCTTCTTGCCCTTGAGCAGATCCTGGATTTCATCGCCGGTCAGGGTTTCGTATTCGAGCAGCCCCTTGGCCAGGGCTTCGAGATCGGCGCGCTTCTCGGTCAGGATCTTGGTCGCCTGGTTGTAGCCATCTTCCACAAAACGCCGGATCTCGGTGTCGATCTTTTGAACCGTCGCCTCGGAAGCGTTCTGGGTCCGCGACACCGACATGCCCAGAAAAACCTCGTCCTGGTTTTCGCCATAGGACACGGTGCCGAGCGCTTCGGAAAGGCCCCAACGCGTCACCATCATTCGCGCAAGGCGGGTCGCCTGCTCGATGTCGGAGGACGCACCCGAGGTGACCTTTTCGCGGCCGAACACGAGTTCCTCGGCGACGCGACCACCCATCATGATGGCAAGCCGCGACGTCATCTGCTCGAGCGACATCGACAGCTTGTCGCGCTCGGGCAGTTGCATCACCATGCCGAGCGCGCGGCCGCGCGGAATGATGGTCGCCTTGTGGATCGGATCGGTCGCGATCACGTTGAGGCCGACGATAGCGTGGCCGCCCTCGTGATAGGCGGTCAGCATCTTCTCTTCCTCGGTCATGACCAGCGACTTGCGCTCGGCGCCCATCATCACCTTGTCTTTTGCCTCTTCGAACTCGGCCTGGGTCACCATGCGCTTGTTGCGGCGTGCGGCGGTGAGCGCCGCCTCGTTGACGAGGTTCATCAGGTCGGCGCCGGAAAAGCCCGGCGTGCCGCGGGCGATGGTTTTCAGGTTGATATCCGGCGCCAACGGCACCTTGCGGACGTGAACCTTCAAAATCTGCTCGCGGCCAACGACGTCCGGATTGGGCACCACGACCTGGCGGTCGAAGCGGCCGGGGCGCAGCAGCGCCGGATCGAGCACGTCGGGCCGGTTGGTCGCCGCGATCAGGATCACGCCCTCATTGGCCTCAAAGCCGTCCATCTCGACCAGCAACTGGTTCAAGGTCTGCTCGCGCTCGTCGTTGCCGCCGCCGAGGCCCGCGCCGCGATGGCGGCCGACCGCGTCGATTTCGTCGATGAAGATGATGCAGGGCGCGTTCTTCTTGGCCTGCTCGAACATGTCGCGGACGCGGCTCGCGCCGACGCCGACGAACATTTCGACGAAGTCGGAGCCCGAGATGGTGAAGAAGGGCACGTTGGCCTCACCCGCCACCGCACGCGCGATCAGCGTCTTGCCGGTGCCGGGGGGGCCGACCAGCAGCACGCCGCGCGGAATCCGCCCGCCGAGGCGTTGATATTTTCCGGGATCGCGCAGGAACTCGACGATCTCCTGCAAATCCTGCTTGGCCTCATCGACGCCGGCGACATCTTCGAAGGTCACGCGGCCGTGCGCCTCGGTCAGCATCTTGGCGCGCGACTTGCCGAAGCCCATCGCCTTGCCGGCGCCGCCCTGCATCTGCCGCGACAGGAAGATCCATACTCCGATCAGCGCGATGAACGGCAACCATGAGACGAGCAGCGACACGAACCACGGCACGTTGTCGCCCGGCGGTTTTGCGGTGATCGAGACCTTGCCGTTATAGAGGCGTGACACCAGCGTCGGGTCGTTGGGCGCGTAGGTCTGGAAGCTCGAGCCGTTGGTGAAGGTACCGTGAATCTCCGGTCCCTGGATGACGACATCGCGAACGTGGTTCTGATCGACTTCAGTCAAAAGCTGCGAGAACGAGATGTCCTGCGAAGACGCGCGCTGACCCGGGTTCTGGAAGAGCGTGAACAATGCCAACAACAGCAGAACGATAATGACCCAGAGGGCGAAGTTGCGCAGATTGGCGTTCATCGACTTTCCTTCGTGGTCGCGCGGATCGCGGCCTTATTTCCTTGGGTAGTGTCCTCGGACAGGCACGAGGGATTCCCTCGGGACTGCATACAATCTAGGTGCGGCCCCGGTCGCTGCCAAGGGAACCGAATGGGACTATTTAGCCCATCCTAGCGTGATTCCCGCTCAAATAATGGCGCTGGAATGGGTGTTTTGCTGGGTGGTTAAGATCGAAGGATGGTTTATGGCGACCTTGCAGGTAATTCGGTCCAGCCTTCGCGCATTCTCGCGGCTCGCATGGACTCCGGATCGCCGCCAAAATAGCCGCTATTTCGCCCGGCGGCGGGGCGCCGGCTCGATTCGGATGCGGCCGTCGGACAGGCTGACCAGCGCACCGGCGAGGGTCTGTTTCAGCCGGGCCTGTTTCAGGCGAGCTTGGCGCCCCGCCGCTTTTTTTCCCGCAATCGCCCCGTCCAATGCCGACAGCAAGGCTTCGACCTTGCCAAGTTCCGCCGGACCTTCATGACCGACCCGATTGATCGCGCGCTGCAATAGCCGCACGCGGATTTCCTCCGGCATCGCGGCGAACGCCTTTGCATCGAAAGCCTTTGTATCGAAAGCTTTGGCACCGAAAGCTTTGGCGTCGCCCCTCTCGGGGTTGATTTCCGAATCCGAAGCATCGCCGCCCCTAAGTGCGAGATAGCGCTCGGCGCCATCGGCCAGAATTTCCACCGCGGCATTGGCCCGGGCAAGCCGCGACGCGAGCCGCGTCAGGTTGCGGGTATCGCCACCTTCGGCGGCCAGCGCCGGCATCAATGCGCGCAGACGCGGACGCGTAAAACCCGGGTCGCGGTTGGTCGGATCGTCGACGAAGGCGACTTTTGCCCGCTTCAGCGTCGCGATCAGCCGGGATTTTGAAACATTCAGAAACGGACGCGCCAGCAAGACACCGTCGCGCTCGGAGAGGCGCGCCATCGCCGAAAGACCGGCGATGCCGCTGCCGCGCAGCATCCGCATCAACACCGTCTCGGCCTGATCGTCACTTGTATGCGCGGTCAGGATATGGGTCGCGCCGCTCTCGCGCGCCGCCCGTGCCAGCAAACGATAGCGCGCATCACGCGCCGCGGCCGGCAATCCGGTCTTCGGTTTTGTATCCATCCAGCGCACCGTGCGGTGGGGCAAGTCGAGCGTGCGCGCCAGGCGCTTGACCTCACGCGCCTCGGCGGCAGCTTCCGCACGCAAGCCGTGGTCGACGGTGACGGCAACGAGACGCGGACCGCGCGCGAGCGCGCGGCGCCAGCGCGCCGCAAGCCACATCAGCGCGACCGAATCCGGCCCGCCGGAGACGGCAAGAACGATCGCGGGCGCCGCCTTGCAGTCCGCGAACAGACGTTTTGCGTCGCTCACCGAGATCGGGGAATGGTCGTCGTCGGGCATGGCATTGCCGGCTCAAGTCGAAGTCTGTTTATAGACTAGCGACGCGGCGTTAGCACTTCACCCGCTTTTGCTCGCGGTCGACGGCGGCTTTGACGCCGGTCGAGGCGCGCGGATATTTGCGCGTCACTTCGCCAAACGCGGCGCAGGCGGCTTCCTTTTCCTTCAGCGCCGCCAGCGATTGCCCGAGCCGCAGCAAGGCGTCCGGAGCTTTCGCCGATTTGTCGAATTTGGTGGTGACGCCGAGGAAGGCCTCGGCGGCGTCGCGATATTGCTGGCGCTGGAAGAAGCTCTCGCCGAGCCAGTATTGCGAGTCGGCGATCAGGGGATCGCTCGGGTATTTCTGCGCGAAGTCGCGCATGGTCTGTTCGGCGAGCGCATAGTCCTTACGCTGCATGTAGCCGATGCCGAGATCGAACTCGTCTTTCGGGGTCGCCGAGGGCGGCAGAGTGGCGAGACCGCCGCCGCGCGGCGGTGGCGGCGATGCACCGGCTGGATTGCCGGCAGCGCCGGTATTGGCGAGATCGAGCGGCTCGCCCGGGCCGCGCCCGCCCGGCGCGCCGACCGGCGCCTCGGCCGGCATCGGAAGCTGACCGCCACCGAGCGCGCGCGGCGCGCCCGGGGCGTTGGGGTTCTGACTCGGATCGAAGGCATCGCCGCGGCGCCGGCCCTGCGCCGGCGGCACGCCCGGGTACGCCATTTGCGGTTCTTGCATGATCGGCGCGGGAGCGGCGATCTGCGGCTGTTCATAGCCCGGCTGCCGATAGGTCGGATTGATCTGCACCGGAGGCGCCGCGGCCAAATTCGGCTGGGCGCCGGCGGGCTGACCGACGACAGCCTGGCCGGGGGCGGCTGGCTGAGCGCCCTGGAACTGCCGCAGGCGCTCCTCGAGCTGGCGGTTGCGGTATTGCAGCTCCTCGTTCTGGCCGGTGAGTTGCCGCAGCTGATTCTCGAGCTGCTGGATCCGCATTTCCGGGTCGACATCGTCGGATTGGGCCAGGACTTGTGAGACCGCAGCCTGCGGCGACAGTACCAGCAACCCGGCGACCGCCGCCGCAACGGCAATCCTGTTAAATCTGAAGGTCATTTTGGCCTGACGACGTGACATCGAAAGCGGAGCACATTGAGGGAGGGAGTACGCCAAAAATGTGACTGAAACAACGCGGCGTGATGCGCCCCGCCCAAAACAAAACCGGCGCCCGAAGGCGCCGGCCAAAAGCTTTGCAAACAGCGAACTCTGTTTAAGAATTGGCGTTCAGGACCGTGACGGCACGGCGGTTCTGCGACCAGCAGGAGATGTCGTTGCAGACCGCGACCGGGCGCTCCTTGCCGTAGGAGATGGTCCGCATCCGCGACGGATCGATGCCGCGGGAGGCTAAGAAAGTGCGAACCGACTGGGCGCGCCGGGCACCGAGCGCGATGTTGTATTCGCGGGTGCCGCGCTCGTCCGCATGCCCTTCGATGGTGAAGGAGTAGCGCGGATAGCTCTGCAGCCATTGCACCTGTTTTTCCAGGGTCACGATCGCCTGCGGGGACAAATCGGTCTGGTCGCTCTCAAAGAAGACGCGGTCGCCGACATTGACCACGAAATCCTGCTGACTTCCCGGAGTGGCCGCACTGGCCATCGCGTCGGCGCCGAGGTTCTTGTTGGCGCAGGCACCCATCGACAGGGCCACCGCGAGCACCGCGGCCAGCTTCAATCCCTGGAGGATACGCATCTGGTATTTCATTCCGGAGCCTCCACGCTCGCGTTTTACAACTGTCATCCGGTCTACAGGGCGATGGTTAAGCGAACGTTCCGTCAACCTTGATGGGATGTTGCCGGACCCGATCAAATGCCGACAAACGGCGAAAAGCAACCGCCATGGTTAATGGGTTGTAAATGTGGCGCGAGGGTGAAGGCAAGCGGGGAGTAGGCGGGGCGGCCGGTTTTAGGGCTCGTACTGAAGCCGATGCGCAACACCTGATCGCAAAATGGGCACCTGAGGCGGGAACCGCGGCCGGATTGTCAGGAATACGGAACGATCGAAGCGCGGTCGAACGAGGTGACGACCGCATCCGGGGGCGAATGGCCCTCGCCGGCGCGCTGGAACAGCATCCGCCGCTCGAAAGCACTCGAGCGCATGATGGGAAAGCGGGTCAAGACCTCTTCCCGCCGGGTCCGCAGACCGGACGCCATCAACACCACCTTTTTCAATACGTTCGGAAACGAACGCGGTTCGGCGATGGTCTCGTGCAGACAGACCCGGCGATAAAACGTCTGGTGCTCGGCACGAACGAGCGCAAGCCCGGTATCGGCATTGAAATATTCGCATGCCAGATAGGCCAGCCGCAGCGTCAGATAGGGAAGCTCCGGAAACCGCTTGGCCTTTTCGGGGTCTGCAACAAAACGAGCCGAATCGATGAAAACCTCGCCTTGATCGAGGCGAGGGTGAAGAATATCGCCGAACAATTCGGTGGCAAAGGACATCCGCCAGTCTGACGTCAGGACGTGGAGGCGAAGAGAACCACAGAGTTCTCCGTCAACATAGATCCCGAACGTCCAGGCGTTGGGCGCATCGTCATAACGATCGCTGACGCGCTGAGACTTTGACGGCAAGATTAATCCGCCGTGCAGATAGGCTCTATAACGCATCAGATAGAGAGAATCTTTATCCTCGGGAGTTTCGATGAGTCGGTAATCGACGCGATCAAACAGCCCCGATCCCCGCGCAAAGAGCGAAGTGCGCGGTTCGGCTCCCGACTTCATGCGATACTCCATACAATTTCCCAACAACTTCTGCGCGCAGGCAAAAATGTTAACAGCTTCTTAACAAAGAAGCAAAGCAATCGAACGGTTAGGGTTAACCCCTACAACTATGGGTTGGCGACGCTCCGTCGAGACAAGTGCCCGCGGGCGAGCCTCATTTGGAATCTTTTCAGGCGATCGAGCGTGACGGGACCACGAGCCTTGGCTCGTCCGGCAGATGGCGGCCGTGCGACGCATTGAGGAGCTGGCGTATCCGCACCGCCGGCACCGGGCGGGAGAACAGATAGCCCTGCGCCTCGGTCACCGTGCCGTCGGCGCTGATCCGCTCCAGCTGCTCGTTGGTCTCGATGCCTTCGACCACGACCGACATTCCGAGATCGGCGGAAAGGCGCGCCACGCCGCGCAACAGCGTCAGCGGGCGATCGCTGTCGATGCCTTCCAGGAAGGAACGGTCGATCTTGACCTTCTGCAGCGGGAAATTGTGCAGATAGCTCAGGCTCGAATAGCCGGTGCCGAAATCGTCCAGCGAGATTTTCACCCCGATGGTGCGCAATTGGGACAACACGTCGTGGGTCAATTGGGTGTTGCGCAACAGCGAGGATTCGGTGATCTCGATTTCAAGCCGGTGCGCGGGCATACCCGAGACCTCCAGCGCGTAGCGAACTTCGTTCAACACGTCGCGCTGGTGGAATTGCTGCGGCGAGAAATTCACCGCGACGCTGACGCCATCCGGCCATTTCATACATTCGATGCAGGCCTTGCGCAGGATCCAGCGGCCGAGATCGACGATCAGGCCCATGTCCTCGGCGACCGGGATGATATCGATCGGAGAAACCGTGCCGCGCACCGGATGATTCCATCGCAGCAGCGCTTCGCAGGTCGCGATGCGTCCGGTTTTGAGATTGACCAGCGGCTGGTAGAACAGCTCGAACTCCTCGCTGGCCAGCGCCTTGCGCAGATCGAGTTCCAGAATCCGGCGCGCCTCGACCGTTTGGGCCATTTCGTCGAGGAAGAAGCAGAAGGTCCCGCGGCCGTTCGCCTTGGCGCGATAGAGCGCCATGTCCGCGTTCTTCAACAACGTATCGGCACTGACGCCGGGCGAGGTCATGGCGATGCCGACGCTGGCGCCGATCTCGACCAGATGGTTGTCGATCTGATAACGCTCGCTCAGACGGTCGACCATGCGCCGGGCCAGGCCGGCCGCCTCCTCGCTCGATTTGATGTTCTGCTGAAACACCAGGAATTCGTCGCCGCCGAAGCGGGCGACGAAATCTTCCGGGCGCAGCATGGCACGCAACCTGTCGGCGACCGCGCACAACAGCTGGTCGCCGCAGGGATGGCCCAGCGTGTCGTTGACCTGCTTGAACTGGTCGAGGTCGACGAACAGCAGCGCCGAAAGCTGGTTTCGACCCTGCTGAACCGTCAAGAGACGCCCGATCTCGTCGCGGAAATTAACCCGGTTGGGTAGTTCGGTCAGCTCATCGTAACGCGCCAGATGAATGATCTTGGCTTCGGCGTTGCGCCGCTCGGTGATGTCTTCGAGCAGCACGACCGCGCCGCCGCCGACCATCGGCTGGAAGGTCCAGGACAGCGACCGGTTTCTGACGGTGTCGGGATCGGAGGTGATGACGTCCTTTGCCTGCGAATTCTGGATTTCGGCCAGGATCATCTCACCGCTCGCCGCCGAGATCGAACCGGAGCTGACGCAGGCGGCGATAATATCGGGCGCAGTCGCGCCGCTCTGCACGAGATCGTCCGACAGTTCCATCATTTCGCTGAAACGGTGGTTCATCACCGCAAGCTGCCCGTCGACGCGGAACATGCAAAGACCGTGCGGCATGTTGTTCAACGCAGTATCAAACTGGCTGGCAAGCGCCGCCTCGCGCTCGCGCGCCAGAAGCGCCCGCAAGAATATTCTGTGCAAATTAGCCGAGATTTGTACCAGAGCCAGAAGAAATACGGCGCTGAAGACTGACATGGCAATGTAATAGGGGGTACCACGCAACGCCAGCGCGATCACGGTTGGACCGAAGCTGAGTGCGATCTGCAGATGAAATACCCACTGCCGGCCATAGGCCATGCCCACCGCTGCCGCCACGATCCCGGTGGTGACGGATAAACAGATCATATGGGCCACGGCGTCGTCAGTGCTCAACAGAGTGGTGGAGCACCAGATGCCGATCGCAGCGGCTTGGACCATCGCCCCGATCTGATAGCGCTTCTTCCACTGCGCATTTTCATTGGCAGTCAGGACCAGTTTGCGCGCCTGGTACCGCCGTAACCCGAACACCCGGACAGCGCCGGCCACGACGAGAAGCGCCACACACGCCCAGATAAGATATTCTCCCGTCTTGAACGCGGTCAGGGCCGCCGCGACCGCCACGAAGACGATACTTGCAAACAGCGGAGCGGGATTTTCGAACAGCGAATCGATCAACGCCGCGCGAATCGACGGCGATATCTCCTGATCGGGCTGTCCGCTCCGAGTTGCGAGTTGCATGTTGGTTGTACGCCGTCCTGTTCGGTGCGTACTTTTACCTGCCGCAGATGAAATCTTTCTGAGGGAACATCGTTACCAGGACCTTGTCTTGGGTCCTGCAGGGCTAAAATCCGCCTGATAAATCAGTAGGCTAGGCAAGGTTTGCCGGGTTTGGGCGGCAACCTGCCGCGCTCACGACAATAGCGGCGACCATGCCGGATCGGATGCGAAGCCGGGGGTTGGTACCTTCTGTTCGTTGCGCCCGGAAATATCCACGGTGAACAGCGACGGCCCGCTATTGCCGCCGGGATCGCGGAAGAACATCAGGACGCGGCCGTTCGGCGCAAACGTCGGCCCCTCGTTGTGGAATCCGGACGTGAGAATCCGCTCGCTGCCCGGGTCATCGGGCTTCATGATGCCGATGGAAAACTGCCCGCCACCCTGCTTGGTGAAGGCGATGTAGTCGCCGCGCGGCGACCACACCGGGGTCGAATAAGTGGCGTTCGGATCGTCCTTGCTGAACGAGATGCGCTGCGCTGGACCGCCGGTCGCCGGCATCACGTAAATCTGCGGTTTGCCGCCGCGGTCGGATTCGAAACAGATGCGGCTGCCGTCGGGCGCGTAGGACGGCGAGGTATCGATCGCCGGCGTGTCGGTCAGCCGCGTGGTCGATTTCGAGCGCAGGTCCATCACGAACAGGTTCGAATTGCCGCCCTGCTGCAGGCTCATGATGACGCGCTGGCCATCCGGCGAGAAGCGCGGCGAGAACGACATGCCGGGAAAATTGCCGACGATCTCGCGCTGCCCGGTCTCGATATTGAACAGATAGACCCGCGGGTCGCCCTGGCCGAATTCCATATAGGTGATTTCCTGGGTCGACGGCGAGAACCGCGGCGTCAGCACCAGGTCGGCGCCGCGCGTCAGATAGCGGACATTGGCGCCATCCTGATCCATCAGCGCCAATCGCTTGATGCGGTGTTCCGAAGGTCCGCTTTCGTCGACGAACACCACGCGGCTGTCGAAATAGCCCTTGTCACCCGTCAGGCGCTCGTAGATCTGGTCGGAAATGATGTGCGCGATCCGCCGCCAATATTCCGGCGCCGTAAAATATTGCTGGCCGGTGAGCTGCTGACCGGCGGCGACGTCCCACAGGCGGAATTCGGCCTTCAGACGCCCATCGGACTGGCGGGTCATGCGGCCGGTGACGAGCGCCTGGGCGTTGATGGTTTTCCAGTTCTGGAATTGCGGCGCGACATCGATATTGCTGATCTTTTCGATAAAGGCGGCCTGATCGATCGGGGCAAATATTCCGCTGCGCTTGAGGTTGTTGGTGATGACCTGGGCGACACCCGCGCTGACTTCGCCGTCCGCCGGCGATCCCGCGACAAAATTCGGGATCGCGATCGGGATCGCCTGGGTACCGCCGGGGACGACTTCAAGTCGCTGCTGCGGGGCCTGCGCAAGAAGTGCGGTCGGCCCGACCATTCCCGACAACGCCAAGGCTCCGCCCGCCATTGTGAAGGCACGTCGGGAAATCGGTGATGACAGGCCGGGCGTCGGGGTGTCGCGAAACGGACGAAACATATTAATCGACCTTGTTATGAAACATGAACGGTAATGACCTCCATTCCGCATATCTCGCGGGCGGAAGCATCGTGTATGGCTGGCAAGCGATAATGGCCCGGCGGGCACCTTCGAAGATCGCGCGCTCGCGCTCGTTGCGCGGCTCGGTCTCCAACAACGGCGGGGCCGAAAGCGTGCCATCCTGCTTGAATGTCAGCGTTATGGGAATTAGTACATCTTGTTCGTCGAACCCGCCGCCATCCGCCTGCCAGCAATCATGAATCCTGCTGACGAGCGCGGAAAGATAACTTGCCGATAGTGTGGCCGCACTTCCCTTGGCGGTTCCGAGCGCCGGGGCTGAATTCAGCGTGTCGCCGGCGAACGCCTGTCGGGTCGGATCGCGCTTGTCCACCAGCGCCGCGATGGTTTCCGTATTGAACTTGTATTCGCGCTTCTTGACCGGAGGAGGCGGTGTGGCCTTGGCTTCCGCCTTCGGCGTCGGCTTCTTGGCTTCTTCCTTTTTCAAAGCCTCGGCGATCGGATCGACCTTGGGCGGATCCGGCTTCTTCTCGATCGGCTTCGGTTCGTCCTTGGGCTTGCTTTCGACCACCGGCTTCGGCGGATCGGGCTTTTTCTCTGGCGGCTTTTCCACCGGCTTCGGCACAGGATCAGGTGCTGCGTCGGTGACGATGGCCTTCTTCTCGGTAATCTTGCCGACCGCGTCATCCACGGGCTTTGCTTCTGCGACCTTCTCCACCAGCGGCTTCGGATTTTCCTTTTTGCCCGACTTGATGCCGGCCGTGATCTTGTTGAGCTGATCGTCGGTCACGAATTCAACGGGAATCGACTCGATCTCTGTCGACTCGAATGCTTTGGAGGAGAACGATATCAGCCCCCACCCGATCACGAGAACGTGCAGGGCCACAGACGCAACGAGTGTCTTGTCGACCTTCACGTTCACCCTCTAATTCCCCTGCTCGACTTCGGTGACCAGCGCCAGTCGCTTGAAGCCGGCGCCCGACAATTGCCCCATCACCCTCGCCACGGTCCCGTAATCGGCCTTCTTGTCCGCCCGCATGAATATACGCTCGTCCATGCCTCCGCGGGCGTCGGTGATTGCCTTCAATTTCGCCACCAGATCATTCATGGCAACTTCGGTATCGTTGATGAATACCTTGCCATTGACGTCGACCGAAAGCTGCAACGGCGTCTTGTCCTGATCGAGGCTTTTGGCCTGGGTCTGGGGCAGATCGAGCGGCACGCCCACCGTCAACAGCGGCGCCGAAACCATAAAGATGATCAGGAGCACCAGCATGACGTCGACCATGGGCGTGACGTTGATCTCCGCCATCACGGGCTTGCGCCGGCCGCGGCGTCCGCTGCCACCCGACGAACCTGCCATGTTCATCGCCATGATCTGAAACTCATGATGTGCTCACAATATACCGCTCCTTACGCCCGCTCGTCGATCTGGCGCGACAGGATGGCGGAAAACTCATCCGCGAACCCCTCCAGCCGCTGGGCCTGGCGGTTCACCTCGGACGTGAACTTATTGTAGAAAATAGTCGCCGGAATTGCGGCAATTAGACCAATGGCGGTGGCAAATAGCGCCTCCGCGATGCCCGGGGCCACCACCGCCAGCGAGGTGTTCTTCGAGGCGGCGATCGACTGGAAGCTCGACATAATGCCCCAGACCGTGCCGAACAGGCCGACAAACGGGCCGGCCGAGCCGACGGTCGCCAGCACCAGGAGCCGGCGTTCCAGCCGCTCGATTTCCCTCGAGATCGAGACGTTCATGACCTTTTCGATCCGCATCTGAAGCCCGGCAAAGGATCGCGCCTGGCTTTCGAACGACCGTTTCCATTCCCGCATCGCGGCGACGAAACAGGCCGCCATCGACTGCGTCGGTTTGGCCGACAGCGCGCGGTAAAGTTCCTCGATCGACTGCCCGGACCAGAACGCCTGCTCGAAGCGGTCCATGGCGCGTTTGGTGCGGGAATACAGGATGATCTTGTCGATCGCGATCGCCCAAACCCAGACCGAGCAGGACAATAGCCCCAGCATGACCGCTTTCACGATCCAGTGGGCCTGCAGGAACAGCGCAATCAGCGATACGTCGGTGGATGCGATCGGCAAGGCTGACTGAGCCATTTCGGCCGGATTCATAAGCGGGTTCCTCTCAACGCAATTATCCCAATTCCTCCGGAAGCAAAATGGCTGCCGGTTCCACGGCCGCGCGAAGGGCGCGGCGGTCATCGCCAGCGCTAAAGCCTTGATCTGTCACATGGGAGGCCCGTCCAAAGCCGAGGCCTGCATCCCCTGCCAACGTGTCAAAACGAGGGCTATCAGCGCGACTTTACGCCCCCAACCAGACGCTAATCATGGTTAACAGGCGGTTACCAAGGGAATTTTGGCAGCGGTAAATCAAGGCAATTCGGGCGGTTAGGGGAGCCGGGCTGGTTTCCCAAGGGGGGTTCCCAGGCGTGCCCCGCCCGTCAATCCTGAAAATGGATACGAGTCCACCTTCTCGCGACGCTGTGAGCCCGAGGTTTGCGAGAGCCTTGTCCCTCTGAAGACAGAGGGCGCAGGGAAAGCCGGATGCCCGATGCACCCGCAGCCCGTGTGCATTGGTAGTAAGCACACGGTAGTCACCACGAGTACGCCGGAAATCACCCGGCTTTCCCCGCGCAATGGTTTTAACGGTTTCCTTCGTGCTCTCCCCGGCGACGAATTCCTTTTTGTCACCGTCGCCTCGCGGATTACGATTTGTCCAAGCCCGGTTGGGCCGACCCATCTCCGCGAGGCTTGACATCAGCAACGGATGCCAGGACCACACGACTTCGCCGTACGCAGCGACCTTGCCAAACGCATCGACAGGCCATGTGCCGCCTGCCGAAGTTTTAGCGAAGGCGTTGAAGCGCCGTTCGTCCGCGCGCTGGCCGTTCGCTCACAGATCATAAGACCTGCCCTGCTGCCCCACGCGCGCCCGACGCTGCCGCGTCCACCGCATCCCACCGCGCGTTCGTGACGATCGCGAGCCGCCCCTCTTTCGGGTGAGACGGGCAAGCTTGTAGAGATGATTTGCCCGACGGGTTAAGCGAAATATTTTTCGCGAGCGATCTGGACAGGGCAAATCAGCTTGATGCGGCAGGCGAATTTTCTTTGGCGGCGCAACGCCGTGGCGGGGCGCAACGCGTCAATCCGGCAACCCCGCCTCCGCGCTATCGGTCAGCCGCGCCGGCACGCCCGATCTGGCTCAATCTCCGGCTACAACCTGCGCCTCGCGGATGATGCGATCGGAGGCGAGGTGGCAGCACTTCCGACCAAACCGGCAAGACGCCGCGCCGGCGCATAATGCAAACCGCTCGTCCGCTGATCGCAAACGGCGGCTCGCTGCTATCAGGTTCGATGAGGGCACATCGCCTGAGGCTGTCGAAATTACTTCTGCTTTCGGGGCATGGCCGACCTGGCCGGACTTGCTGCTGGCTCGCCCCGGTCGCGTTTGACCCGGAACGCACCTCGCCCTGTTGGGCTTAGAAAAAGCCCGGGCTCAAATCTAGGCCGTAGGATGCGAGAATCAAAGACACTGTCAAGCCTGCTCCACAAAACATCAGGAGGGTTTTGAGCGTATCGACATCAACATTGGTTCCAGACGCGCGTGAAAGAGCTCTTGCGATAGCAACCATTTTCCAATCTCCAAGCTTGGCCTCAAGGCGAGGCAAATTCAGTTTTTGATAATTCAACCCAAGGGCGGCGCGTGTGAACCAGGTCGCGGGGCAAAAGCCGATCAAGGCGCGTCCTCAAGCCCAGAGGTGGTTCTGCTTTCGAATCGCGGACAGCGATGCTCTACAAATTTGGCGGTAAAATAAGCTGATGATGATGTCCCACATGATCGAACCTCGTTGTTGGATCGACATCAGTGGACCAGATCTTTGTTTCAGTCCGGCTTCGTGCCTCTGGAAAATGGTTTCGTCAGGCTCCCCGCATAACGAGTCAGTTGATTGACGCCGTATACCGTGCCCAAACTGCGAGACGGTTGGATATTGATTAGGCGCGAAAGACTCCGACGGCTACCTTACTGTAATTCAAGAGTGAATTGATCTCATCGATCGCGGAAACCCTGGAGATTGAGCACGACTTGGTCGCAAGATTGAAACGTCGAGTTCCTATTTTGCGGCTATTACAGCGCCATAGTTCGAATCGCCCTTTAATTTGGCCGATGTGAACGAAATCACACACGTCGAAAGCGTCATCATTTATTTTGGCGCGAGGCCGCGCCGAACACATGGAGACAACACCATGGGAATTGCGCAACAGACCAGTTTTCGAATCACGAAAGGCGAAGTCAGAAGTCGCGATATGGCAATATTATTGGGCTATGCGGCTTTTGCAATCGTCGTTCTATTAGTGATCTATCTCGATTCCATGTCGTCTGGAACTGGCGATTTGACATCGATGACTGTTTTTCCTTAGCGCGAACGACCTTCGAACTACCTTCGGCTCATGCCGCAGTCGATGCGTACTGATCGGGACACATTGCCCGGGAGTTCGCAGCTGCGGTCAGGCTGAATATTGAGAATGGTTGGCCCTTCAAACGAAATTTCGGCGAGGCAATCTTGCGGCTCACGCTGGACGAATTGTTCACCGGCCATCGGTTCTTTGTTCGCCAATCAATGTCCGCGGGTCAGGTCGCCTGACCCTGGTCCAGCAAGGAGAACGCGACCTCGATCTGCTCAAAGCTTCAGCGTTTGAAAAATTCTGAGGCGCGCAGCCCGTACGGTTGATCTCAAGCGATTCATTTCCGACGGCGACTTCAGCCACCGGCAGACGTTCGGAGAAGATGCAATGAACAACATCGTGCTGCTCTTTGTTTGCCTTCTGCTTGGGATGGGTCTCCGCGCCGCCAAAAAAGTTCCGGAGAACGCGCATCTCGCGCTCAATGCCTTTATCATTCACATATCGCTGCCGGCGCTGATTATTCTGCAGATCCATAACGTCAAGCTGCACACTTCATTGCTGTTCAGCATCGCGATGCCGTGGCTGATGTTTGCCCTCGGCGTTTGGTTTTTCTGGGCGCTTTCCGCGCGTTTGAAATTTTCGCGGGAAACCACCGGCGCGCTGATGCTGGCTGGTGGCCTCGCCAACACATCTTTCGTGGGTTTGCCGATGATTGAAGCGTTTTTCGGCGCCCCCAGCATGGCAACCGGCATTCTGATCGATCAGCTTGGTACCTATCTCGTGCTGAGCACGCTGGGCATCACCGTTGCAGCCGTGTATTCTGCGGGCACGGAATCGAAGGCTGCCATCTTCAAACGAATTATCGTTTTCCCGCCGCTGATTGCGCTGGTCATCGCTTTCGCTCTCATGCCCTTTGAGTTTCCCACTTGGGTCGCCGACGCATTAAAGCGGCTGGGCGACACGCTCGCTCCGCTGGCACTGGTTTCGGTCGGCTTGCAACTGAGGTTTGATCAAACCAGCGGGCTTAAGACCGCGCTTGCGACCGGCCTCGGGTTCAAGTTGCTTCTTGCGCCCGCCGTGCTCGCATTGTTGTACTTTGGCATTCTCGGCACGACGGAAGAAACCACGCGAGTGACCCTGTTCGAAGCCGCGATGGGTCCGCAAATCGGCGGCGCGATCGTCGCCGTTCAGCATGGCCTCAATCCGCCTCTGGTATCGTTGATGGTGGGCCTCGGCATATCCCTTTCTTTTTTAACGTTGCCCCTGTGGTCCTACGCCCTGCATCACTTTTGAAAAGGCGAATCAGGAGCCGCATTCTATCCCTCTAAAGGCCGCAACCGATTTTCGCTTCTAGTCCTGCAATGCGCCTGGCACATTGAGACGTGCCGACGGACCCGGACCATGTCGGTTTGTGAGGGTAGACCGGAAGTGACCGACCGGCGGCAATCATATCCGGGGCGGCAAAGCCATCGTGAACGTCTTTGAAAGAAATGTAGGATACCCTCGTGTTGTCCTTTTTTGCGCGGCGGCGGCCTTGTGCCGACGTGCTCCGATGAAAGAAAAAGCGATGACTTCCGCCGCCGGTCCGCGTTTCGCCTCGTTCCGGCTCACGATCTCCCGCAGGCTGGCGCTGCTGGTAGGTGCCGCCGCCCTCCTCATGCTGTGTGGTTTTGCCGTTGAACTTTCGACCATTCGCGACACGCTGCTCGATGAACGGCGCACGGCCCTCCGGAATGAGGTCCAGTCCGCTGTCTCGATCGCCCGGGCGTTGGCTGCGGAGGCCGCCGCCGGACGGCTCTCCGAGGCCGAGGCGCAGGAACGCGCGCGCATGACGCTGCGGTCGATGCGTTTCGGCGAAGGCGACTATTTCTTCGTTTACCGCTATGACGGCGTGAACGTCGTCCATGGCCTCAAGCCCGAGCGCGAGGGCAAGAACTTCATCGACCAGCTCGACTCGAACGGTGTGCGGTTCAACGCCAATTTGATCGCCGCCGCACAAGCTGGAGGCGGGTTTACCGAATTCCTGTTCCCGCGCGCTGGCAGCGACACGCCTTCTCCGAAGCTCGGCTATGCAATGCCGGTCGCCGAGTGGCAATGGGCAGTCGGCAGCGGCGTCTACACGCACGACGTCGACGCGCTCTTCCGGGCCCGGGTCTTCAATGTTCTGATAATGGTCGGGGTAATCCTCGCGCTGCTCGGCGTGTGCTCATGGTGGCTCGCGCGTGGCCTGGTTCGGCCTGTCCGCGCGCTCACCGGCGCGATGACCAGGCTGGCGGGAGGTGATACCGCGGCGGAGGTCCCGGCGACCGGGCGGACGGACGAGGTCGGCGAGATGGCCCGCGCGGTCGGCGTTTTCAAAGACAGCATGAGCGGGGCCGACCGCCTGCGCGAAGAGCAGGAGCAGCAGAAGGCGCGTGCGGCGGCCGAGCAGAGGGCGGCACTCGTCCGGATCGCAGACGACTTCAACGCGAGCGTTGGCGTGATCATCGATACCGTCGCCTCCACCGCGACCGAGATGCAGGGCGCCGCGCAGTCGCTGAGCACGACCGCGGAGGAGGCGAACCGCCAGACGACCGCCGTCGCGGCCGCCGCGATGCAGGCGACCGGCAACGTCCAGACCGTTGCCACGGCGGTCGAAGAGCTCTCCGCTTCTATCAGCGAGATCGGACGGCAGGTGGCGCAGTCCTCGGTGATCGCGGTGAAGGCGGTCGATCAGGCGCAGCGGACGAACGGCACAGTGCATAGCCTGTCCCAGAGCGCGCAGACCATCGGCGAGGTGGTAGGCCTCATCCAGGAGATCGCCAGCCAGACCAACCTGCTCGCGCTGAACGCCACGATCGAGGCGGCGCGCGCAGGCGAGGCGGGCAAGGGCTTCGCCGTGGTCGCGTCCGAGGTAAAGAGCCTCGCCAACCGGACGGCCAAAGCGACCGAGGAGATCGCGACCCAGATAGCCTCGATCCAGAGTGCCACCGGTGAGACGGTCACGGCGATCCAGAGCATTGGCAGGACGATTGAGCAGATCAACGAGATCGCTTCCGCGATCGCATCTGCGGTCGAGCAGCAAGGCGCTGCGGCCAAAGAGATCACGAATAACGTGAGCCGGGCGGCCGCAGGGACCGATGAAGTGTCGTCGAATATCGCCGGTGTCACGCAGGCGTCGGGCGAGGTCGGCGCGGCGGCAACGAAGGTGCTGAATTCAGCCAGTGGGCTGTCGAAGCAATCCGAGCGGCTTAAGACGGACGTCGCACGCTTCCTCGACAGCGTGCGCGCGGCGTGATGAAATTCTCGACTGACCAGGGTTTGAGTTTTCGAGCGCGGTCAGCCGCCGCGACGTCGCGCGCGCCGACGACGTGATCGAATAAACCGCGCGCTGCCTTAGCGCATGGGTCCGTTGTTGGCACCAACCGGACCTGCCCGGCCGGTCTGACGATGTCCGTTCATCGGGTGCATAGCTGACAACATCTACTCGCGGTGAGTATTTCCGGGTTTGGACCCAAAGCGGTCATCAGCCACAACGCCAGCATCGCGCGCTTGTGTCTCGGCCTCCTATTCAGTTCCGCGGCGGAACAGGTGGTCCTTGCAGCAGCTTGATAGTCCCCGCAATCGCAACGTCGTGTCGAACGTTGCTAAGGAGGAAATGTGGTACCCGCAAAACCGGGCAGCGTTTCCTCTTGAGCCCCATAGCGCACCATCGGCACTACGGGCGGGCCGTATGGATCGATCCGGTCGTCCTGAGGGCGATAACGATATCGTGGAACAATATAGGAATCCCAGTAAGGAGTTGTCCTTACTACGGGCACCCTGACGACGACAAGCCTCGCCCGTGGTTCACGAACGACTTTGGCCTTCCGCGCATGGGCTGCTGCACTAAACGTCCCCAGGTTACACAGCACCAGGGCGGTTCCGAGAGCGAACGCGGTCATCATCCTCATACCTCGGCCTCCTTGCTACAGAATCAAATCAACGAGCACCTGGTCATGATCGTTCCAGCTGCGCGGGGCTAAACCTTGGGGCGGGGGTGGGCGAGGCGTGGATTGCGGTCAATTGCCGGCGCCCGGCAATCGGCATCGCCGGGTGCGTTGCGTAATTCGTCTAAGTCTGGACGAGTTGTCCCGGCTTGTCTCGCCTGGCCGCTGCCAAGCACTCCCGCAGCACGCCCGTCGAGTAGCCGCGCGTGATATGGGCCTTGGCGCGGTAGGTCTCGTCCCGCATCAGCGCCGCACTGAGCTTTGGCAGATTATAGAACGGTACCCCCGGAAAGAGATGATGCTCGAGGTGATAGTTGATATTGTGAGGAGCGAAGAAACACCGCTCCCAGAAATAGGGGATGACGGTGCGTGTGCTGCCGAGCTCTTCGTCATAATCCATGCTGCCGAAATGCTCGGCCACGCCGCGGACATAGACGAACAGAAAGAACAGCGTCATATAGGGCACGATCCAGTAGAGCAAAAAGCCTTTCCAGATGCCGAGCAGCGTCATGAACGTCGCGGCACCGAGATAGTATCCGAAACGCGCCAGCCTATAGCGACCTGTTTGCTTCGCCCGCGTAACCCTGGGCAGGATATGGGCCAGATCACGCAGAGTGTTTACCACGACCAGATAGCCGAGGAGGTTCAAGCTCATGACCCACACCTCCTGCGGGAAGGTGTAGGCGGCCTTGCCGAGTTTGACAGTCCAGTCAGGGTCCTTGTCGGTGTTGGCATGCTGGTGATGCGCCAGATGGTTCTGACGATAGCCATCAACCGTCGCCATAATCGGCCAGGCGATAAAAAGATCGGCAACCATTTCGGCCATTTTTCGATTCTTCAGGAAGCGGAAATGCGCCGCCTCGTGCATCAATACACCCAAACCGTGCATCCGCCCGGCAATGACCGCTACCGCCAGGAGATACAGCCAAACCCCGCCGAAATGGCTGCTGAGAGCGATTGCCGCAGCGATCACCGCCCAATCGAGAGCCAGCGCCGCCACCGTGCCCCAAGGCTGCAGGACGGACAGCTTCTTCAGTTCGTCTGAATCAATTGATGCCTTGTAAAAATTCATGGTTTCCGCCGGTTGGCTTGATACCTGCTCATCAGCCTCACAGTTCCGCGCTCGAATCTGCAAGGGATGTCCCGCTCGATGTTGAAGCCGGGAGAGCGGTGGTTGCAATGTTAGGTTAAACGGCATTTCGGTTGAGCTCAAGGGCGTGACAATCTTGAATGGCTGTCGGCGCGGATCCCGTGTCCCATAGCCGCGTGAACGCACTTCAGGGAATATGGCATTCAACCGCGCTACATGTCGGATCGCCTGCTGCACAAAACAAAGCCGCCCGTCTGCTCATCGCAAACGGGCGGTCGTCGCCGTCAGGTTTTGTGGGGGCACGCGGCCTGAAGGCGTCGGCCTTCCGGTCTCAGGCTTGAGATCTCAGGCTTGCGGCTGGCCGTCGGTGGGCGGCGGGGTCGGACGCTGGCGATGCTGCGCCATGAACAGGTCGAACTCTTCCTTGTCCTTGGCGTGGCGCAGGCGATCGAGGAATTCCTTGAATTCGCTCTGCTCTTCCTCGAGCCGGCGCAGCGTCTCCATGCGGTATTCGTCGAAGGCGCGGTTGCCACTGGATGACGGGCCGAACGGGAAGCCGCGGCGCTCCATCCGGCCTCGCATCCGCTCCATCTTGTACTGCATCCGCTCCATCTTGTTCGACCAGCGGTCTTGGTGACTCCAGCAACCCATTTTTCTGCTCCCGAGTGTGAAAAAGAGTAGGGCAAGCCCGATCGGCCACCAGATGATGAAGCCCAGGATGGTGACGGCGATCCAGCCGGGGTGCCAGGGCGAATCGAGCATATGCGGGCGGTAGTAGGGCTCTTCAGCGGGACCGCGCCAGCGATTGACATCTGCGGTGTAGGCCATTTCCCTCTCCATGACGGCATCACGCCGTTGTGAATGTAAATAACATTTACATACCTAAACCATCCCGGATTTTTGTCAAGCTGGGCGCCAGGGGCGTCCGCTAATTTATTTTGGGGTTCCCCAAGGACCCGAAGGAGGACCCGAGGGCGGAATGGGGGGAGGCTCGGCCGGTTTTTGATCGGCCTTGTCCTTTTGGGCCGACGGCCGGTCGGTCAGAAAGCCGAGGCCGCGCAGATAAATCAGCAACTCGGCTTCCAGGAGATCCTCCGCCGTCATCGGCAGCTTGCGGCGCGCCGCGTCGCCGCGGGCAAACAGCGAGGCGACGCCGTGCGACATCGACCAGATATGCAGCGCCATCATCATCGCCGGCGGGCGCGGCGTGCCGGGCGGCGACAGCGCCGCAAGCCGTTCGGCCGCGGCGCGGATGATGCCGAACGCACGCTCGCTTGCCGCCAATAAAGCGGGATTGAGGTCGACGGGAAGCCCGGATTCGAACATCGCCGAATAATACGCCGGCTCGTTGCGGGCGAACGCCAGATAGGCCTTGCCGACCCGCTCGAACGCCGTGACCGTGTCCGGCCGTCCGTCATCCCAGGCTGCCGTCAGTGCCACCTCGAACTGCTCGAAACCGCGTTGCGCGATCGAGGAAAGCAATTCGTCGCGATCGCGAAAATGCCGGTAGGGCGCCGCCGGGCTGACGCCGGCCATGCGCGCGGCATCGGCGAAGGTAAACCCTGCCGCGCCTTTTTCCGCAATCAGTCCGAGCGCTGCCTGCAGCAGCGCCTCTTTCAGATTGCCGTGATGGTAGCCGCGCTCGGCGCGGCGCTCTTCCTTGCGCCAACTCATGTGAAAGGCTTTTACATGAGGTCGGCGCAAAGGTCACTAGCTTGTCAAAGATAGCGAATTGTTAACGCTTGGATCCGGCCTGCAATTCGGCAAATCCGGCCGCTGCCTGTTGCACGTCGGGCGGAAAATCCGACATTTCCTGCACCTGGCGGATTTCGATGGTCTCGTTGCTCGACCCCGGACATTTCATCGCCCAGGCAATCGCTTCCTCGCGCGACTTCACGTCGATCATCCAGTAGCCGCCGAGCACCTCCTTGGACTCGGTGAAGGGACCGTCGGTCACGACCGGCTTGCCGGTCGCGAAGCTGACCCGCGCGCCCGTCGACGGCGGGTGCAGTCCGTCGAGCGCGAGCAGCACGCCGGCCTCTTTCAGGGCTTGGTTGTATTTCATCATCGCCGAGACGCGCTCGGGATCGGGCACAGTACCGGGCGCCGCGGTCTCGTAGCCCTTCGGGATCATCAGCATCATGAATCGCATGGTCGGGGTCCTTTGTTTTGTTGTCGTCATTCCGGGGCGCGCGGAGCGCGAACCCGGAATCTCGCGACGTGATCTCGGGATTCCGGGTTCAGCCCTGCGGGCTGCCCCGGAATGACAGTGGTTGGAGTTTTACCCCTTGCCCGCCTGCGCGCGCAGCCGTTGTTCCTGCTCGCGCAATTCGGGCGTCAGCGCCTCGCCGAAATCTTCCGCGTCGAACACCTGCCGGATTTCGATTTCGGATCCGCCGTCGAACGGCGCGCGCTTCATCCACGCGATCGCCTCATCCAGCGACTTGGTCTGGATCAGCCAGAAGCCGGAAACGAGATCGCCCGCTCCGCTGAAGGGACCATCGGTGACGGCGCGTTGCTTGCCGGAATATTTGATGCGGGCGCCCTTCGAACTCGGATGCAGGCCCTCGCCTGCCAGCATCACGCCGGCCTTCACCATCTCCTCGTTGAATTTGCCCATCGACGTCAGCAATTCCGTGCTCGGCATGATGCCGGCTTCGCTGTTGCTGTCGGCCTTCACAATCACCATGAATCGCATTGTCATGCTCCGTTTTGGTTTCTTCCAGCGGGCCGGTTTGCAACCCGGCGCTCATCAAAGAGACGATTAGGACTTTGCGGCACCGACATTTCCGGCGAAATTATTTCGGAGATGATAGACCGCAACATTTCCATTACCTCACAAGGGAGAGGGCGGAGCAATGAACGCCGGTGACGCAAAGCCCCTCAATCGTCGACGGCCTGATACGCCGAGGTCCAGAAATCTGCCATCACGCGCGGCGGCTGCGGTGAATCCATCATGCGCTGGGTCAGCAGAATGCCGGTGAGCTGTTCCCGCGGGTCGGAATACCAGGAAGTGCCGTAGCCGCCGTCCCAGCCGAACCGGCCCGGTGACGTGAAGAGATTGTCGCGCCCGGTGAAGACCGACATGCCAAAACCCCAGCCCCTGATGTCGCCAAGGAACAACTCCGAACCCAGTTTCTGTTCGGGCGTGATCTGGTCGGTCGTCATCAACTCGACCGACGGCCGCGACAGAATGCGCTCGCTGCCGAGCCGGCCGCCGTTGAGCATCATCTGCGCGAAGGCGTTGAAATCGTCGGCGGTCGAAACCAGGCCGGCGCTGCCGTTTTCGAACACCGGCGGGCTGGAGAACTTTCCGGTGACGGGATCGTCGAATACTTTTAGCTGTTGCGTGGCGTGATCGCTGGCATAGCTGGTGGCAAATCGATTCCACTTGTTTCCCGGCACGCTGAAGGCCGTGTCGTTCATTCCAAGCGGTGCGAAGATGCGCTCGGCGAAAAACTCGCCGAGCGTCGTGCCGGCCACGCGCGCGATCAGGACACTCAGGATTTCCGTTCCGCTGTTGTAAAGCCAGCGCTCGCCGGGTTGATGGATCAGCGGCAGGGTGCCGTAACGACGCACCAGCTCATCGGGTGGGAAGGACGGAAACACCGGCCCCGGCGCAAAGCCCGCTTCGGCAATCGCCTTCTGGATCGGATAGCGATCCGGAAAGATCGGGATCATGCCGTAGCCCAGCCGGAAGGTCAGCAAATCGCGCAGCGTGATCGCGCGTCTGGCCGGTACGGTGTCGTCGATGGCCGCATCGATCGCGCGCAGCACCTTCCGATCCGCCAATTCCGGCAGCCATCGATCGACGGCATCATCAAGCCCGATCTTGCATTCCTCGACCAGGATCATGGCGGCGACCGCGGTGACCGGCTTTGTCATGGAGGTGATGCGGAAAATCGTGTCGCGCGCCATCGGCGCACCACCGATCGCCTGCAGGCCGATCGCGTCGACATGACTCTCGCCGTACCGGCTCACCAGCGTGACCAGGCCGGGCATCCCGCCCGCCGCGACGTGGCTCGCCATCACCTCGTGCATGCGGCCGAGGCGCGCCTTCGACAGGCCGACAGCGCCGGTCATCTTCATCATGTTGGTTCCTTCCTCGGGACATCCCCTGCATCGTTCCCTGGAAGAAAGACGATCGAGACCGCGTCGAATCGACATGCCCAAGATTTTTATTTTTCGGCGTTACGAGCGGGCCTCTCTCGGGAACATCGCGAAATAGGGCCCCGCCTCCTTCAGGACGCGCGCGTGCGACGGCCGCGCCTTCAGGCGATTGAAATACGCCGCAACGTTCCGGTGCGTCTCGCCAAACGGCATGACTTCGTTGGCATAGAACAAAGCGGGTGCGGCGGCGCAATCGACGAGACTGAACGCGTCGCCCATCGCCCAGCTCCGACCTGCCATCTCCTGATCGATCATTCCGTAGGAAGTCCGCAGCCGGGCTTTGGCTTCTTCGACGCCATGCGGATCGCCTTTGCCCTTTGGCCGGATTCGGTCGCCGACGATCTTCTGCATCGGTTCGTGCACATAAAGATCGTAAAATCGATCGCGCAGCCGTGCCTCGCCCGCGCGGTCAGCGTCCTCCGGGATGAACCGCGTGGGGCCCGGATAATAGCGATCGAGATACTCGATGATGACGGTCGATTCCGGCACCGTCTGATCCCGCGCGTCATCGCGCAGCACCGGGAACTTGCCGATCGGCCACAGTTTCAACAGTGCCGCGCGCTCGGCCTCGTTACCGAGATCGACCATGTTGGCCGTGAACGGCGTCTCGTTCTCGTAGAGCGCGATCAGCACCTTGTGGCAGTACGAAGCCAGGGGATGGAAATGCAGCGTTAGGGACATGAACGAAGCTCCGGATCAGTTTTCACTCTGCCTGACGAAGACGCCGTCTTGATAGCTGGCGCCGAAATACACGTCGATACGTTTGATTTTGTCGCCCGCAAAACGGAAGAACTCGGTGTTCCGGAACTGCTTTCCGCTCTTGGTCAGACAATTGTAGGTGACAAAGGCGGCCTCGTCGCCGTCGACCAGGATCTTTTCGAATTCGTGGCGTTCGATCCAGTCGGCGACGCGCCAGCAGCGCGCAAAATAGGTCGCCTTGTCGATCGAATCATCATACGGGCTGGTGAAGCGGAAATCGTCCGTGAACGCGTCCTCGACGGCCTTGCGGTCGTTCGTCAGGTAGGCGGCAAAGAGGGCACGGATCATCTCCGCCCTGTCGCGATTGGACATTGCGATCCTCCATTATTTCGCGGGTTCGTAACGCAGGATGACGATCGCGGTCGAATGCGGTCTGCTGTCGAACAGGCCCCAGACGTCGAGATGCCACGAGATGTCGCGGTTTTTGCCTTCGATGAAGCCATCCAGCGTCATCAGATTCCACATGATCAGCTTCGCCATACTGCGGTCCCTCCAACCGATTGGATGCCGGCTGCAAACCGGCGCTAATCTGGGAGACGAACGGAATCTTGCGGCGCCGACATCTGCGACGAAATTATTTTGAGGGTGTCGGCACTGGCTCAGGCGGAAAGAGTGCGCCCTCGGCCGTCTTGCGGTCGTTCGACAGGTAGGCGGCAAAGATCGCAACAAGACTCAGCGATCTCGCGGCGCAAAGCGCCCGAGTGATGCATGAACTTCCGCCCCTTGAGGGCGTGGGGAATGAAGGGGGCGATGAGACAGTCCGGCACTCAAGCATCCTTCGAGGCTCGCAAGTGCTCGCGCCTCAGGATGACGGCGGAGATTTGGCATGCCACCTGCGCACCAGCTTCTGTCCGGTCGACGAAGGCACCCGCACAACTTATAAGTTGACGAAGACGGTGCCCGTCATCCTGAGGTGCGAGCGCTTGCGAGCCTCGAAGGATGGATCGATGGGTATCTACGTCTACATGCTTCGGTGCGCCGACAATTCCTTCTACGTCGGAAGCGCCACGGGGGATGACGTCTCACCGCGCGTCGATCAAAGGAAGCGTTGATACAATCGGATTGGGCAAAGGTTGGCCAATTGTGCCGACGCCGTGCGGGCTTGCCGGGAGAGCGCGGGGCCTAAGCATCCTTCGAGGCTCGCAAGGGCTCGCGCCTCAGGATGACGGCGGAGATTTGGAGTCCCACCTTCGCACCACCTCCGTCGCGCCTTCCGGTGTCGCTTCGAAAATCGGCGAGGCCAGGACCGCGTGGAGATGCAGCGTGGCATTGCCCGAATTGCGAAAACCGTGCTTGCGCCCCGCGGGCACGATCAGCGATTGACCGGCCTGCACGATGATCCGCGCGTCGTCGATCCACATCTCGGCTTCGCCGTCGCGCACGGTCAGCACCTCTTCCACCGGATGCGAATGCGTCGGCGCGCCGACGCCGGGCGCCACCCATTGCTCGAAGATGCATAATTGCGTCGCGCCGTATCTGGCCGAGACCAGCATGCGGGTCTCAACCCCGGGCCGCCACGCCTCGGGAGATGCAGCTTTGATATCGACGACCTTCATTAGGTCAGGTCCTTTGTTCCGTGCTAGGGAGAACGCTTTGCATCTTACGCAATCACCTGACGATGGACCACCCATGACCCCTGCCCCGCAAAAAGTCGCACTCGTCACCGGCGCCGCGCGCGGCATCGGGCTTGCGGTGGCAAAGCGCTTTCTAAGCGACGGCTGGCGCGTGGCGCTGCTCGACATCGAGGGCGAGTTATTGTGGAAAAGCGTCGAGGCGCTGGCCGCGCCCGGCCATACGCTGGGGCTCAATTGCGACGTCTCCGATGCGAAGGCGGTTGCGAGCGCGTTCGCGGAAATCGAACGCCGTTTCGGCCGGCTCGACGCGCTGGTCAACAACGCCGGCATCGCCGTGTTCGCGCCGCTGCTGGAGACGTCCGACGACGACTGGAAGAGGGTGCTGGAGGTCAATCTGACCGGGCCGTTCATCTGCGCCAAGGCGGCGGTGCCCTTGATGCGCGACCATGGCGGCGGCGCGATTGTCAACATCACGTCGATCTCGGCGGTGCGGGCTTCCACCTTGCGCTCGGCCTACGGCACCAGCAAGGCGGGGCTGGCGCATCTGACCAAGCAACTCGCCGTCGAACTCGCCGCGCTCGGCATTCGCGTCAACGGCGTCGCACCCGGCCCGGTCGAGACCGCGATGGCGAAAGCCGTCCACACCCCGGAAATCCGCGCCGATTATCACGACGCCATCCCGCTCAACCGTTACGGCCTCGAGGAGGAACTGGCGGAAGCGGTGTTTTTTCTGTGCAGCGACCGCGCAAGCTACATCACCGGACAGATTCTCGCCGTCGACGGCGGTTTTGACGCCGCCGGCATCGGACTGCCGACGCTGCGCGGGCAGCGACGGAACGGGTAGCCTTGCTTCTCCCTCGCCCCGCTCTTCGCGGGGAGAGGTTTGGGGTCGCATTGGGAACCTTGCCGCCGACCTCGGAACTACCTACCTGAATTCATGATCCGATCGAAGGAACGTTGCTCGCATGCGGACAGCCTTCGCCAGAATTATCCTGCTCGCGGCACTCCTTGCCGCCCTCGCCGCGCCGCAAGCACGGGCCGAGGTCCGCATCCTCGCAAGTCCGGGCGGAGAGGTGGGACCGTTCCTCGATCTGTTCGAGCGGGTGCGCGATTCCGGCGAACGCGTCGTGATCGACGGGCCGTGCCTGTCGGCGTGCACGCTGGTGCTGAGCATGGTGCCGAACAACCGCATCTGCGTGACGCGCCGCGCGATCCTCGGCTTTCACGCCGCGCGCTCGGTCGACCGGCGGGGGCGGATGTATGCCGAACCGGAAGCCTCCGAAGTGGTGCTGGAAGCCTATCCCGCCGCGGTGCGGGGCTGGATTCGCCGCCGCGGCGGGTTGACCTCGCGCCTGCTGCTGTTGCGCGGGCGCGAATTATCGGCGATCTACCCGACCTGCCGTTGATGCAGACTCACTGCTCCGCCGGGCAGTACACCATCCAGGGAATGTCGAACTTGTCGACGCACATGCCAAAGCCCTTGGCGAAGAAGGTCTTGGCAAAGGCCATGTTGACGCTGCCGCCGTCGCACAGCGCCTTGAACTTGCGCTCGGCATCGGCGAGGTCCTCGACCAATAGCGAGACCGAAAAACCCTGCGGCTTGTGGTAGTGGCCGGGAGGCGCATCGGAGGCCATGATGGTCGCGCCGCCGATCGATGCGCTGGCGTGCATGATCTTCTTCTTCCATTCCGGCGGCGTCGGCACCTCCGGCGGCGCGCTCTCATGCGTCATCATCATCTCGATCTTGGCGCCGAGCGCTTTTTCGTAATACTTGAGCGCCGCTTCGCAATTGCCGCTGTAATAGAGATAGGGATTGACTTGCATCGCTTGCTCCTTGGTTGCTGAACCTTCGAACATTTTCGCTTACTTCTCGGTGAGCCTCTTCAAATTGGCGAGACCGGCTTCAAAATCCTTGCCGATCATATGGTCCAGGTTGATGAATACTTGCATCACCTTGGACATGAAGGCCGCGGGGCCGTGCATCAGCCATGTCAGATTGGTGGCATCGCCCTGCGGCAGCATTGTGAACTCGGCGGTGTTGTGGCCCTCGAACGGCGTGAAGAAATCCAGCTTGATGACGATTTTGCCGGGCGCCGTCGCATCCAGGATCTCCATCCGCCCGGAGCCGACATTCTTGTTGCCGTCCCACGCATAGACCGCGCCCCTGCCGCTCGCGGTCCCGCTAAAGCTGCGCTTCATCGCGGGATCCTTGGTCTCGTAAGGCGACCAGCTTCCCCATTGATGGAAGTCGTTGATGAGCGGAAATATTTTTTCCGGCGGCGCCTTGATCGCGGTGGCGCGCTGGACCCGGAGCGTATCGGGCTTGGTCGCGGCGAGGATGAGGATGACCGCGATCCCTATCGCAAGCACGATGGCAATGATGGCAATGATCTCAAACATGAACGGCTCCCTGATCAGTGAAATGTCCGCAACGCCGGCTCAGCGGCGGAAAGGTATCAATCCGCGCAAGTTCCGGTCGCGCAGCCACAGCCCGCCCCACACCATCAGGCCGATATAAAACCCGAACAGCGCGTGGCTGAACAACGGACTGCCGATCCGCAGGTGCGATGCCATCGCGCCGCCGAGATAACCGGTCAACAGGATCGCACCGACGATCGAGGTCGGCGGGATGCTGTAAAGCACGGTGCAGGCGATCGTGATGATCCCGAGGCTGCGTGCCAGGCTTTCGCTCGAACCATAGCCGATCCGGTCCATCGTTTCCGTGACAACCGGCCACGGCACCAGCTTGATGGCGCCGTCGAACAGCATGAACACGATGACGAGACCGCTGAGGGCACGGCCCATCCAGAGCGCGGGGTTCGAGATCGGCGCGGTCTGCGCGAGCGTCGGCATGGCTTGCTCCGTGAGGAATTGGCGATCCATGCCTCTAAGACGAACGAGATGGGGACGGGACGACAGGGCGAGTGAATTTTTTTGATGCGGTCTCGCGCTTCTTCCCTTCTCCCCTTGTGGGAGAAGGTGGCGTGGACGAAGTCCGCGCCGGATGAGGGGTCTGTATCCGCGGAGAGAACCCCTCACCCGCCTTCGATGCTGCGCATCTCAGGCACCCTCTCCCACAACGGGAGAGGGTGAACTGCGCAAGGGCAGAGGGAAGAGTTTACTTCGCTTTCGCGCCGCGGGGCTGGCTGTCGCGCATCAAGCGGTCGAGATGCATTCGGATATGGGCGGCTTCGGCGGAGGTATTGGCCAGCGCGATGGCGCGGTCGAACGCAACGCGGGCCTCGTCATTGCGGCCGAGCTGCATCAGGAAGGCGCCGCGGACGCCAAAGAAATGGAAATAATTCGACAGCCGCTCGCCAAGCGGCTCGATCATGGCTAGCGCGGCCTCTGCCCCGCGCACCTTGGACACGGCGACGGCGCGGTTCAGCGTCACCACCGGCGACGGCTGCATCAATTCGAGCGCGCCATAGAGCAGATCGATCTGCGTCCAGTCGGTATCTTCGGGCTTTTCCGCGCGGGCATGCAAGGCGGCGATCGCGGCCTGAATTTGATAAGGCCCGCTGCGGCGATGGCGCATCGCCTTGTCGATCAGCGCCAGCCCCTCCGCGATCATCTTCTGATTCCACCGCGAGCGGTCCTGATCGTCGAGCAGCACCAGCGCGCCGTCCTTGTCGAAACGTGCCGCGGCGCGCGCATGCTGCAGCAGCAACAGCGCCGTCAAGCCCATGATCTCGGGCTCGCTCTGGAACAATCGCAGCAACAGCCGCGCCAGCCGGATCGCCTCCTCGCACAGGGGCGCGCGGGCCTCGGTGGTGTCGCCGCCGGCCGAATAACCCTCGTTGAAGATCAGATAGATCATCGAAGCGACCGCCGACAGCCGCTCGGTGCGCTCGACCGCGCCGGGGGTCTCGAACGGCACGTCGGCGTCCGCCACGCGCGCTTTCGCACGGGTGATGCGCTGCTCCATCGCGGCTTCCGAGACCAAAAACGCCCGCGCGATCTGCTTGACCGTCAATCCCGAGACGATGCGCAGCGCAAGCGCGATCTGCTGGGTCGCCGGCAGATCCGGATGGCAGCAGATGAACAACAATCGCAAGATGTCATCGCGGTAATGCGAGCCGTCGAGCCGTTCGGCGAGTGCGTCCTCGGCGTCGTCGAGGTCGGAGATCGCCTGGTCGTCCTCGGGCAGCGGCTGCTGCTTGCGGCTGCGGCGCACCTCGTCGATCGCGACATTGCGGCCGACCATGATCAGCCATGCTGCCGGATCGCGCGGCGGGCCGTTCTGCGGCCAGCTTTTCAGCGCGCGCAAGGACGCGTTCTGGAAGGCTTCCTCGGCGGTATCGAGATTGCGGAAGTAACGCAATAGCGCGCCGACCGCCTGGGGACGCGCCGAGGTCAGCGCGGCATCGATCCAGGCGGTATCGGTCACTTTGCGACGCTCCCCGGCATGAACATGCCGACCGGGCGGATTTCATAGGCGCCGCCGGGATTGGCGGCGCCGAGATCGCGCGCGAAATCGAGCGCCTCGTCGAGATTTTGGCAATCGACGACATAGAAGCCGAGCAACTGCTCTTTGGTCTCGGCATAGGGGCCGTCGAGCACGACCGGCGGATTTTCCTTGCGCAGCGTGGTCGCCGACGTGGTCGGCAACAGCCGCGCCACCGGGCCGAGCCGGCCCTGCTTTGCAAGTTTGTCCTGCACAACGGCGAGTTTCTGCATGACGGCTGCGTCCTGCTCCTTGGTCCAGGAGCCGGTAAAATCCTCATCGTGGTAGCAAAGGATGGCGTAGAGCATGGGCAAAGGTTCCCGTTTGATCCAAGGACGGTTCAGTATGCCCGGAGCCGACAGCCATGCGGAAATATTTTGCAAGGCGGGCGCGTGCCGGTAAGGTCCGAAATTCCCCAATTATGAGGCAAAAATCCGATGAACAAAGGCGCGCTCGCCCTGCTCATTCACGGCGGGACCGAAAACTGGTCGCCGAAAAACTGGAAGGGCCGGTTTGACGAGGTTTTGTCCGACCGGCGCGTCCTGATGTTGCCCGAAATGGCGTTCGATCCGGCCGAAATCCACTACGCCGCGGTCTGGAAGCCGGCGCCGGGCGAGCTTGCGGCATTCCCGAACCTGCGGGTGATCTTCAACCTCGGCGCCGGCGTCGATGCGCTGATGGCGGACCAGAGCCTGCCGAAGGTGCCGCTGGTTCGGGTCGCGGTCGCCGACCTCATGTTTCGAATGACGGAATATGTCGTGCTCCACGTGCTGATGCATCATCGCCAGGAGCTTTATCTGAGGGCGAGCCAGCGCGAAAAACGCTGGGCGCCGCGGGCGCAATGGCCGGCGGCCGCGATTTCGGTCGGGATCATGGGCCTCGGCACGCTTGGGGCGAACGCGGCGGCGGCGCTCAGGCATCTCGGCTTTCGCGTGTCGGGTTGGAGCCGGAGCCGCAAAGAGATCGACGGCATCGCGTGCTTTCACGGCGAGGCCGGCATGGAGCCGTTTCTGCGAGCGACCGATATCCTGGTCAGTCTGCTGCCGTTGACGCCGGAGACGCGGCACATCCTGAATCGCGCGCTGTTCGCAAAACTCAACCGCAATAGTCCGCTGGGCGCGCCGGTCCTGATCAATGCCGGCCGCGGCGGCTTGCAAAACGAAAACGACATTCTGGCCTGCCTTGATGACGGCACGCTCGGCGCAGCCTCATTGGATGTGTTCGAAAAGGAACCCCTTCCCGCCGACAGCCCGTTCTGGACGCACCCGAAAGTCATGCTGACGCCGCACAACGCCGCCGATACCGATCCCGACGAGATTTCAAAATACGTCGCGCGCCAGATCGAGCGTTTCGAGGCCGGCGGCGCGCTGGAAAACGTCGTCGATCCCGGACGGGGGTATTAATTTCTCGTCGTCCCGGCGAAGGCCGGGACCCATAGCCACCGGATTTTGTTATCAAGGAAGTCGGTTACTCCAGCGCCAAATTGAGAAGCCGCGGCGTGATGGTCCCGGCCTTCGCCGGGACGACAGTGGCTTTTGTGGCGACGTCCTGTGGATCTTCACGCCATTCCCGCAACGACATCCGCCAGACGGTCGTAGGCCGGCGTGACGCCGCGCTCGATGCCCGAATTGAGGTGGCCGTCGCGATTTTCCTTGCTCTCGTGAAGGATGGTCGTCGTCAGTCGCGTTTTGCCGCCGATATCCGCGAAGCTCGACGTCACCTGGTATTCGTCGGTGGTGAATTCAGGCATCACGATGCGCTCGACGAACACCATGCGTTCGGGGCGCACGATCTCGCGATAGACGCCTTGCAGCGTGATATCGCGGCCGTCCGGCGAGCGCAGGGTGAAGCGGTAGGCGCCGCCGAGGCGCAGATCGATCTCGCAGACCGTCATCGGCATCTCGGTACAACCGAGCCAGCGCCGGAGATGTTCGGGCGTGGTCATGGCGTCGAACACCAGATGCCGCGGCGCGTCGAACATCCGCGTCATGACGATTTCGAGATCCGAGGGAGTCGTGATCTTCAAGGTCTTGTCAATTCTTGCGTCCACGGTGCTTCTCCTTGGCAGGTTTCGGCTTGGTCTTCCGCTTGCGCCGCGGCTCGGCTTTGGCGGCCTCTTTGGCCTTCAGTTCTTCCAGGTAATCGTCGAGGCGGTTGAAGTTCTCGTCCCAGAACCGGCGGAAATTTCCGAGCCAGCCGTCGACGGCTTTCAGCGAGACGGGCGCGATCCGGCACGGCCGCCACTGCGCCTCGCGCCCCCTGGAGATCAGCCCGGCATGTTCCAGCACCTTGAGATGTTTCGAGATCGCCGGAAGGCTCATGTCGAACGGTTCGGCGAGCTCCATCACCGAGGTTTCGCCGAGCGCGAGCCGCGACAGGATCGCCCGCCGCGTCGGATCGGCAAGGGCGGCAAAGGTCGCGGAGAGCGGGTCGGACGGCATCTGTGTTTAGCCTATTAGTTAAATAACCCATAGGTTAAATACGGCAGGCCGATATCGATGTCAAGCGCCGCGCGGCTTTCACCGGGCGGCGCCTTGTTCCCCTAGAAACTCAGCCCTTCGCCGGCAACGCGTGTGCAAAGCTCCAGGAATGGCCGAACGGGTCCATGATGCGGGCGTAGCGCGCTCCCCAGAATGCGTCCCACGGCGCCATGGTGACGACGGCGCCGGCGTCGGCGGCGCGTTTCACCGCCACGTCGCAGTTCTCGACTTCGAGATGCATGGTGACCGAGGTTCCCTTGATCTGGTCGGGCGGGTAGACCGCGTCCACCATGCCATGCCCGCCGCGGTGTTCGGGAAAGTCATCCATCAGGAAAATCCGCGCGCCGTTGACGCTAATTTCCGAATGCATCAGGCGTTTGCCGTCCTGCGCCGGCATTCGCATCACCTCGGAGGCGCCAAGCGCCTTCTTGTAGAATTCGATCGCAGCGTTGGCATCGTTGACGATGAGATGCGGCGTAACGGCTTGTACGGGGTCGGCCATGTTCAAGCTCCTAGATTTTGAAAGCACGACACCATGACGAACGAGAAGTGTTGGTGCCGACAGGGAGCCGTAAAAAATCTCTACGCCGTTCTCGCTTACGCGGTGACGACGCGCGGGGCTAGGACCGCACCATCACCTCGATCGCACCCCTCACGATCGCTTCCAGCTCCTTGCGCGGGACCCGCGCCCGAGCCCGGATGGCGATGGTGTGGATGGTCGCGGACGCAAGCTGCGAAAGCACCACGGGATCGGCTGACGCCGGCAGCTCGCCTTTCTCCTTGGCGGAGCGGAAGCAGGCGGCAAACGCCTTGTCGAGTTCCAAAAATCCTTCCAGCACCATGGCGCGGATGTCGGGATCGAACACCGCTTCGGAGGCCGCCGTCATCACGGTGAAGCAGCCGCGCGGGCCGCTCTCGCCGGAAAGATAGATGTCGAGCGCCACCGCGTAGATGCGCGCAAGCCGCTCGCGGATCGGCATTTCGTCGCGGAAAATATCGAGCATCGCCGCGCGCGCGTCGGCGCGATAGCGCTCATAGCTCTTGATGTAGAGCTCGCGCTTGTCGCCGAACGCGCCATAGAGACTGGGCCGGTTCATCCCGGTGGCGGCGCTGAGATCGTCGAGCGAAGTCGCCGCAAACCCGTCCTTGCGGAACAGATCGAGCGCCTTGCCGAGTGCGATCTCCGGCTCGTAGGCGCGCGGCCGGCCGCGGCGCTTCGGGGCGACGGGATCTGGCGTTGCCAGCAGCCTTTTGCTTTTTTGTACCATTTCGCAAGTAATTCCTTGACGCCGCCTATATTATGCGGAACAGTATAAAAATCAACCCCGGTCCGGAAGACGCCGGATCAAACCGCCCAGGAGAGCTCCCATGGACCTGTATTTCTCGCCGCTGGCCTGCTCGCTGGCGACCCGGATCGCGCTGTACGAGGCAGGTGCGGAGGCCAATTATCTCGAGGTCGATCCGAAGACCAAGGTCGTGCAGAACGACGGCTCGGATTTTCGCAAGGTCAATCCGCTTGGGCTGGTGCCGACCTTGCGCACCGACGAGGGGTTCGTGCTCACCGAGAACGCGGCGATCCTGCAATATGTCGCCGACCGCTTTCCGCAGGCCGGCATCTCGACCGGACCCGGCATGGAGCGCAGCCGCCTGCATCAATGGCTCTGCTTCATCGGCACCGAATTGCACAAGGGCCTGTTCGTGCCGGTGCTCGACAAGAAGGCGCCGGCGGAAGTGAAGACCTATATCCTCGGCAAGGGCCTGTCGCGGCTCGATCATCTCGAGAACTATCTCAAGGGCCGCGAATACCTGCTCGACCATTTCAGCGTCGCCGACGCCTACCTCGTCACCGTCATCAACTGGACCATGGCGACGCCGCCGATCGAGCTGGCAAAATGGCCTGTCGTGAAAGCCTATTACGAGCGGCTGCGCGCGCGGTCTTCCATCGCCAGGGCGATCGCGGAGGAGTTCGAACTCTACAAGGCCGAACTCGCACGCCACAAGGCGGCGGCGTAAGCGAACGCCGACCTGACGCCCGTGAGCCACGCGGGCGTCAGTCTGATCTGGCCAGCAGCCGCGCCTTCATGTCTGCCATCGCCTGGCCGAAAACGCTGGAATCGTCGAGCGCCCGCGCCAGCACCAGCGCGCCCTGGATGGTCAGCAGCGCATCCGCAGATCGCCGCCGCGCAACACTCGCGCTCAAGCCGGAACGCCGCAGCACCCGTGCCAGCGAATCGTTCCAGCGGGCGAAGTAGTCCTGCACCCGGACCGCAAATGTATCCCGCGATGCCCCAAGCGCGATGATACCGACCAGGCACATGCGATGGCCGGAGCGGAAATAGCCGTCAACGGCTTTGATCATTTCGGCAATGGCACGGGCAGGATCGTCAGCCTTGTGCAGTGGCACAAAGATATTGACTTCGAACCAGTCGTCGATCTCGGACAACACCTCGGCGGCCATTTGCGCTTTACCGCCCGGAAAGAAATGATAGAGGCTGCCTTTACCGAGGCCGGTCGCTTCGCCGATCAGCGCCAGCGTCGCGCCTTCATAGCCGTGCGAGCGAAATACTTCCGCCAGCAGCGGCAGCAGGTCGGCGCGTTCGGAAACGGATTTTGCCATTGCTTCGTCAGAATGGGGTTTCGCCCAGTCCCGCGACGTCAGACGGGCGGGGTCCGGGCGCCGCCCAGTGAAAGCGGCGGTCTTTTTCGGCAATCGCGACATCGTTGATGCTGGCCTCGCGCCGGCGCATCAGGCCTTTGTCGTCAAACTCCCACTGTTCGTTGCCATAGGAGCGATGCCACTGTCCGGCATCGTCATGCCACTCATATTGAAAGCGCACCGCGATGCGGTTGCCGTCGAAAGCCCAGAGATCCTTGATCAGCCGGTACTCATGTTCCTTCGCCCATTTGCGCGTAAGGAAGGCGACAATCGCCGGACGGCCTCGAAAGAATTCAGAACGATTACGCCACACACTGTCTTCGGTATAGGCCAGCGCGACGCGCTCGGGATCGCGCGAATTCCAGGCATCTTCGGCCATGCGGGCCTTCTGGGCTGCGGTCTCCCGGGTGAACGGCGGAAATGGTGGACGTGACATCGAGATATCTCCGGCAGTGAACATTTGCCGGGATTGTACCGATCGGTACAGAGAAAGTCAAGCTTGGACCCCGAGCTCGGATGTCAAGCTCAGATCAGATCGGCCTTCAATAGCGTCCGCAACGCCTTCGGGATCGGCTGCGCCTTCCCCTCGCTGATAAAGGCGACGCGGACTTGCGCTTTCACCAGCAAATCCCCGCCGCGCCGCACCTCCTGCGCCAGCGTAATGGAAGCGCCCTTCACCGCGACCGGCCAGGTCACGATGTCGAGCACGTCATCCATCCGCGCGGGTTTTAGGTAATCGATCTGCATCGAGCGCACCACGAACGCAAATCCCGGGGTTTCCACTTGAGCTTCCGCAAACAGCGCATGCTGTTCGGCCCCCATCAGCCGCAGATGATTGGTGCGGCCGCGTTCCATAAAGCGCAGATAATTGGCGTGATAGACGATGCCGGAAAAATCGGTGTCCTCGTAAAAGACCCGGACCTGCATGTGATGGCGGCCGTCGCGGATTACGCCGTCGAGATGTGGTGCAGTCAATTGCGGCCCTCGATCGCTGCTGGATATGCAACCGTTTTGCGCAAATTTGCTTCGAGGCGCAAGCGGGGTCCAAGCGGGGGTCTATGTCACCGCCGGAGCCGACCCACCCAACGTCACCAGCACGATCTCCGGCGGGACGCCGAGGCGGAACGGCATGATGCTGCAGCCGAGGCCGCCGGAGACAATGACGTCGCAGTTGGTCCTGGTGTGGCCATAGGCAAAGCGGTTGCCATAACGCGACGGCACCACCGGCGACCAGCCGAACAACCGGATTTGGCCGCCATGGGTATGGCCGGACAGTTGCAGCGCCACCCGCGCCGGCACCCGCACCGCCATGTCGGGCTCGTGCGCCAGCAGAATGAGCGGCGCATCGTCGGTCACTTTCGCCAGCGTCGCTGCCAGATCATCGACGCCGATGCGCGGAACGGGGCGGAAACGCCGTGCCGGAAGGTAGGCCAGTTGATCGCCGAGCCCGGCGAGCCAGAATGGACGCCCGTCTTTGGTCAGGCGTTTGGCATCATTTTCGTAAACCGGAATACCGACCGCCTCGAGCGCGCGCCGGGCATTGGTCGGCCCGCGTCCTTCCCGTTGCACGGTCTTGTCTTCCCACCAATCATGGTTACCGAGGATCGCATGCACGCCGAGCGGCGCCTTTAGTGCGGCCAGCACCGGCGCCCATTCGTCCGCCGGAATGAAACTCGTCACGTGGCGATGGCCGGCGACGTAGTCGCCGAGCATGACGATGATATCGGCGTTGAGCGCGTTGGTGCGTTCGACGATCGACTGGATGTGCTCCAGCGTCATCCAGGGATCGCAGGCATGCAGGTCGGCGATGACGGCGATCTTGAGCTGAAAATCCGCGGGCCATTGCGGCGGCTGGATGTCATAGCGCGTAATATCAAGCCGCAGCTCGGGCTCGATACCGAACCCATATACCGCGGTTGACGCCGTGAAGGCGCCGAACCCGGTAATGAAACGGAAGAACTGACGGCGCGAAATCATGAATGCTTAATCGTGATGCACGCAAACGCTACGCAGGGATTGCAGCTTAATTGGGGTAGGTTTGTGCAGAAAGCCAGCAGTGCTGCGCGTTAACCATCATCCTCGCCGCTGCCGAACAATCCGAACTGCGCCGGATCGCGCGCGGGCTCGGCAAGACCGAGGTGACGGAAGGCGTGCGAGGTCAGAAGCCGGCCGCGCGGGGTGCGCTGCAGATAGCCGCACTGAATCAAAAACGGCTCGATGATGTCCTCGATCGCATCGCGCGGCTCCGACAGCGCCGCCGCCATGGTTTCGACGCCGACCGGGCCGCCGCCGTAGTTCATCGCAATGGTCGAGAGGTAACGCCGGTCCATGGCATCGAGGCCGGCACTATCGACCTCGAGCGCGCTCAGCGCGTTGTCGGCAATCGCGCGGTCGATCGAACTGGCATCCGCGGCGGACGCAAAATCGCGCACCCGCCGCAACAATCGCCCGGCAATGCGCGGCGTGCCGCGGGCGCGGCGCGCGATCTCGTTGGCGCCATCGGGTGTCACGCCGATCTTGAGCACGCGGGCGCCGCGGGTGACGATCTTTTCCAGTTCTTCCTCGGAATAGAAATTGAGCCGCACCGGAATGCCGAAACGGTCGCGCAGCGGATTGGTCAGTAGCCCCGCGCGCGTGGTCGCCCCGACGAGGGTAAACTTTGCCAGTTCGATCTTGACCGAGCGCGCCGCCGGTCCCTCGCCGATGATGAGGTCGAGCTGAAAGTCCTCCATCGCCGGATAGAGCACTTCCTCGACCGCCGGGCTCAGGCGATGGATTTCGTCGATGAACAGCACGTCACGCTCTTCGAGATTGGTGAGAAGTGCTGCGAGATCGCCGGCCTTGGCGATCACGGGACCCGATGTGGCGCGAAAGCCGACGCCTAATTCGCGCGCGACGATCTGCGCCAGAGTGGTCTTGCCGAGACCCGGGGGGCCCACGAACAGCACATGGTCGAGCGCCTCGCCCCGCTTGCGCGCGGCCTCGATGAAGATCGAAAGATTGGCGCGCGCCTGGGCTTGTCCGACGAATTCCGACAGGAGTTGCGGGCGCAGCGCGGTGTCAGGCACATCCTCGGTGCGGCGCTCAGGCGTGACGATGCGGGAGGGCGGGGTCATGCGGTGAAGATACCACGGCACGCGTGCAGCATAAGCGGCGGCTGGGCTCCCCTCCCCCTTGCGGGGTCGAGACGAGCGAAGCTCGCTCTTAGGGGTTGGGGAAGGGGGGCCACTCGGGGACTGCCGTCGTGGCCACCCCTCTCCCCGGCCCTCCCCCGACGCAAGTCGGGCCTGCCCGACTTGCGCAAGATCAAAATGCGCAACCGGGGTAGACCCCGGTTGCGTGGGGGAGGGAGCAGAACAGCGCCTGCGTCCAGGTCACTCCAAAATTCCGGCGTTCGTGCACTCACTTCGCCAATTCCTTCAGCCCTAACCGAATGAGCTGCGCGGTCTCCGCCCCCTCACCGGCGCTGCGCGAGGCGGAGGCAATCGCGGCGGCCGCCTGCGGCTGGCCGTAGCCGAGATTGACCAGCGCCGAGATCGCATCGGTGACCGGGCGCGGCGCGCGGTGGTCGTCGATCGCGCCGGACAGATGCACCAGCGCCGGATCGACGTTGGCGAAGGCCGGCGCCTTGTCCTTTAACTCGGTGACGATGCGCTCGGCGACTTTCGGGCCGACGCCCGGCGTGCGTGTCACCGCGGCCTTGTCGCGCAGCGCGATGGCATTCGCAAGATCCGATGGCGGCAAGGTGCCGAGCACGGCGAGCGCGACCTTGGCGCCGACGCCCTGCACCGTCTGCAACAGCCGAAACCATTCCCGCTCGACATCGCTGCGAAAGCCGAACAGTTTTATCTGGTCCTCGCGCACGTACGTCTCGATCGAGAGCACCGCGGCCTCGCCGGGCGCGGGCAGCGCCTGCAGCGTGCGGCTCGAGCAATGCACCTGATAGCCGACGCCACCGACGTCGAGGATGACAAAATCCTCGCCATAGCTGTCGATCAGGCCTTTTAGTTTACCGATCATCGTTGCGATCCGACGGTGCCCGGGCTCCCCTCCCCCTTGCGGGGTCGAGACGAGCGAAGCTCGCTCTTAGGGGTTGGGGAAGGGGGTCCACACGGGCAGTGCGACTCGGGGCCACCCCTCTCCCCAACCCTCCCCCGCAAGAGGGGAGGGAGTGCACTGTTTTCGCGGATATTCATACCCCGACCATCCTCAGCCGCAGCGTGGTGCTCTGGCGGTGATGCGCATGGGTGATGGCGATGGCGAGCGCGTCGGCGGCATCGGCGGATTTCGGCTCGGCCTTCGGCAACAAAATCTTCAGCATCACCAGAATCTGGTTCTTGTCGGCGTGGCCGGCGCCGACCACGGTCTTCTTGACCTGATTGGGCGCGTATTCCGCAACCGAGATGCCGAACATCGCCGGCGCCAGCATCGCAACTCCCCTCGCCTGTCCGAGCTTCAGGGTAGCCACACCGTCCTTGTTGACAAAAGTCTGTTCGACGGCGGCTTCCGCCGGCTTGAAATCGCCGAGCACGGTAGCCAACCCCTCGTGGATCGCGAGCAGCCGGCTTGCCAGCGGCAGGCTGTCAGCTGGTTCCACCGAGCCGCAGCCGAGGAAAGTCAGCCGGTTGCCCTCGATCTCGATCACGCCCCAACCGGTGCGGCGCAGGCCCGGATCGATGCCAAGGATGCGGATGGGGTGGCGAATCGGCGGTGAGGTCATGGGGCAGTGATAACGCCGGAGCGACGCCGGCGAAACAGAAACAGAACGTCATCCCCGCGGAAAGCGGGGGAGTACGCCGTGGCCTCTCGAATACGCACCGGCAGCTCCGGAAGACTGGATCGCCCGGTCATAGGCTAGCGGAAGCGACGCCCCCTACCCGCCCATCTTCGCCATCAGCGCATCCGAAACCTCGAAATTGGCGTAGACGTTTTGCACGTCGTCGTGCTCGTTCAAGAGATCGATCAGCTTCAACAGCTTTTCGCCGGTCTCGTCGTCCACCGGAACCGTGTTCTGCGGTTTCCAGGTCAGCGCCGCCTTGCGGGGCTCGCCGAATTTCGCTTCCAGCGCCTTGGCGACTTCGCGAAACGTATCCTGTGAGGCATAGACCTCGTGGCCGTTTTCGCTCGACGACACGTCGTCGGCGCCGGCCTCGATCGCTGCCTCCAGCATCGCATCGTCGGAGGCGACCTTGGCGTCGTATTCGATGATGCCGGTGCGATCGAACATGAAGGCAACCGAGCCGGTTTCGCCGAGATTGCCGCCGGCCTTGGTGAAGTAGGACCTGATGTCGGAAGCCGCGCGGTTACGGTTGTCGGTCAGCGCCTCGACGATCACGGCAACCCCGCCCGGACCGTAACCCTCATAGCGGATTTCGTCGTAATTCTCGCTGTCGCTGCCGCTTGCCTTCTTCACCGCGCGCTCGATCGAGTCCTTCGACATGTTTTCCTGGCGGGCAGAAATGATCGCGGCGCGCAACCGCGCGTTCATCAACGGATCGGGCTGGCCCATTTTGGCCGCCACCGTGATTTCCCGCGCCAGCTTGGAAAACAGCTTCGACTTCTGGGCATCCTGCCGGCCCTTGCGGTGCATGATGTTCTTGAACTGGGAATGTCCGGCCATGCGGTCTCTCTTTGGGTCGTCCGGGATGTATCGGGGGTGGAAAGCGCGGCGTTATAGGCCCGGAAACCGTCAAAATCAAAGATTCGGCGATCATTCCGGTACACCGGTAGTGCCGCGTGCCGGAATATGAGGCAATCGTTAACTATGACTTCACGCCCAAATGCGAGGATGACGGCCTCATTGCAAGTTCTCGAGAGGCCCCATGGCGTTCGGTTTGTTTCGAAAGCGGCTGCCGGAACTGGCTGCGCCTGCAGTTGAGTCAGAGGCGGTGCCGTCGGTGGTGAAGACCGAGGCTTCCGCCGCTTCCGACAGCGATTCCGCGCGGGAAATCCTCGAACTGCTCGAACTCGAACTCGGCGCCATGATCCGGCAGCTCGAGCGCGCGGCCAATTCGGTCGCCGGCGGCGCCGAGGCGACCGCGGCGACGCTCGCGACCATTCGCCAACGCACCGACGCACTGACCGGGCGTACCAGCGCCGCGCAGAACACCGCGACCACTTTCTCGCAGGCTGCCGACAAGTTCACCCATTCGGCGCAGGGCATCGGCGCCCAGGTACGCGATGCCGGCAAGCTCGCCGATCAGGCCAGCGCCGCCGCGCGAGAAGCCAGCGCCAATGTGGATCGCCTGCGCGAATCCTCGGCCGCGATCGGCAACGTCGTCAATTTGATCGCGCAGATCGCACGACAAACGACGCTGCTCGCGCTCAATTCCACCATCGAGGCGGCGCGTGCCGGCTCCGCCGGGCGCGGCTTCGCGGTGGTTGCGACCGAGGTCAAGGCGCTCGCGGTGCAGACCCAGAGCGCCACCGAAGAAATCACCAGGAAGATCGACGCGCTGCAGAAGGATGCCGCCGGCTCGGTCGATGCGGTGCATCGCATCTCGCAAGCGATCGAGGCGATCCGCCCGGTGTTCGAAACCGTCAACAGCGCGGTGGCGGAGCAGAGCGAAACCACCGGAGAGATGTCCGAAAACGCCGCCAGCGCCTCGCATTTCATCGTCTCGGTCGGCGACAGTGCCGCCGAGATCGACAGCGCGACCAAGCAAGCCGAAGCCCATGGCGAGAGCGTCGCCAAGGCCGGCACGGCCGTCACCCAGTTCGCGCAGAAGCTCAAAACGCGCTGCGCGGTGCTGCTGCGCCAAGGCGACCGCGAGGATAAACGCAGGCGCGAAAAGCTGCCGTGCAACCTGAAAATCGAGATCCGGACCGCGCGCGGCCTGGTGGCAGCCCCTGTCTATGAGATATCCATGGAAGGCGTCCTGATCTGCGGGCCGGACGCCGAACGGCTGCCGCGCAATGAAAGCCTCGAGGCAACACTGGAGAGCGTCGGCGCCTGTCGGATTCGCGTCACCGAGCATTCCAGGGCCGGCGCACAGGCGCGGTTCGAACGGCTCGATGCTCCGTTGGCCGAGAAGGTCGAAGACCGGCTGTGGCTGATCCGCGACGAGAACACCGAATTCGTCACCCGCGCCATGGAAGCCGGTACCGCGCTGACCCGGATTTTCGAGGACGCGGTGGCGAGCCGTGCGATCTCGATCGACGACATGTTCGACACCAATTACGTCGAGATATCCGGCAGCAATCCGCTGCAGCACCGCAGCAAGATTCTCGAGTGGGCGGATCGCGCGCTGCCGCCGTTCCAGGAGGCGTTCCTCGCCAGGGACCCGCGCATGGTGTTTTGCGTGATGATCGACCGCAACGGCTATTTGCCGGTCCACAACAAGATCTACTCGCATCCGCAGCGCCCGGGCGACGTCGCCTTCAACACCGCCAACAGCCGCAACCGCCGCATCTTCAACGATCCCGCTGGCCTCGCGGCCGGCCGCAACACCCGCTCCTATCTGATCCAGAGCTATGCCCGCGACATGGGCAACGGCAAGACCATCATGATGCGCGAGATCGACGTGCCGATCCGCGTCAACGGCCGGCACTGGGGCGGATTCCGCACCGCGTATAAACTATGACCAAAGCTATACCGATGACACAACCGGCAAGACTGGAACGCGACGAAGCCGCTCCCTCGCCCGGCGAACGCCTGGTCGATCAGCTCGCCAACCGGATCGGCACCCTGGGGGTCGAACTCGCCGACGTCGCGGGAAATCTGCAGGAAGTCGCCGGCCGCGTGTCCGGCCAGGCCGAGCGGTTCGGGCATCTGCAAAAGACCGCCGAGACCATGGTCGCCGCCAACCGCGATATTGCCAGCGCCTCGGGCGCGGTGCAGTCCGCGGCCACCGAGGCCGTCGGTGAAATCGGCCAATCGCGCGCCGCGGTGGAGACAGCGGTCCAGCATATCGCCGGATTGATCGAAGCGGTTAAGCGCATCGAACTTCGTCTCGGCGACGTCGGGGCCGCATTGGCGCAGGTCGCAAAGGTTTCCGGCTCGATCGAAGCGATCGCGAAACAGACCAACCTCTTGGCCTTGAACGCAACCATCGAGGCCGCCCGCGCCGGCGCCGCCGGCAGAGGCTTTGCGGTGGTCGCGAGCGAGGTGAAGAGCCTTGCAGAGGCGACCCGCCAGGCCACGCATCTGATCGGCGATACCGTTCGCGACCTGGATGGCCAGATCGGCAATCTGATCGGCGCCAGCGGCGACGCTTCATTGCGCGCAAAAAGCGCCGGCGAAGGCGCCCAGCAGATTCAAGGCATCATCGTCCGCGTCCAGGACGGCTTTACCGCGGTCGGCCGCGAGATCGACGGGGTCGCCAAAGCCGCCAGTTCCAATCTCGCGCATTGCGACACGGTGATCGAGGAGCTCGGCAACCTCGCCAAGGGCGTCGACCTGTCATCGACCGACCTCAAGCGCGCCGACGACAGGGTCGCGAAACTGCTCTAGCTGTCGGAAGGCTTGATCGAGCTGATCGCCGATAGCGGCGTGGAGACATCGGATGCGGCGCTGATCCGCGTCGTCGTCGATACCGCAAAGCAAATCTCAAAGGCTTTCGAGACCGCGATCGAGC
>Ga0185299_10000629_pt1 | contig 87987 bp, 76 predicted proteins | sample PaiPotPPA55metaG_FD_128002 | JGI IMG/M metagenome (GOLD analysis project Ga0185299, IMG submission 128002) | Iron sulfur acid spring bacterial and archeal communities from Banff, Canada, to study Microbial Dark Matter (Phase II) - Paint Pots PPA... ...
CTCAAACTGGTCGTCTCGCAAGGCGTATCGTCGCATGGGTCAGCTCCGAATCAAGCTGACCCCCTATGAATCACGCAACCAGACGCTTGGGAATCCACTAATTGAGGACAGGCCCTAAAACGAGATCCGAACGCTCCTGCAACGACATGATGAGCCCACCAATGCAGTGGAGGCGTCATGGCGAGGAGCTTAACCGGAGCGACGAAGCAATCCAGAGCCGCGTTCATCGCCCCTTGGATTGCTTCGCTTCACTCGCAATGACGCATTCAAGTCAAACGGGAATGCGGTCTACGCTGCACTGGCAGTTGGACCCGCAGCCGCCACATACGGCTTCACCATTTTCTTCGGATCGACGACGCGATCGAATTCCGCCTCGGTGACAAAGCCCAGCTTCAACGCGGCTTCCTTCAGCGTGAGGTCGTTGTCGTCGGCGTAATGGGCGATCTTCGAGGCCTTGTCATAGCCGATGACCGGCGACAGTGCCGTCACCAGCATCAGCGAACGCTCGACGTACTCGTTGATCTTCTTCAGGTTGGGCTCCGTGCCCTCGATCAGGAACTTGCGGAAATTGGTGCAGCTGTCCGTCATCAGTGTGATCGAGTGCGTGATGTTGTAGATCATCAACGGCTTGTAGACGTTCATTTCCAGGTAGCCGCCAGCGCCGCCGAAGCCCACGGCCACGTCATTCGCCATGACCTGCACGGCGACCATGGTGAGCGCCTCGCATTGCGTTGGATTGACCTTGCCAGGCATGATCGAAGAGCCAGGTTCGTTCTCCGGAATCTTCAGCTCGGCAAATCCGGCGCGCGGCCCGCAGGACATCAGGCGGATATCGTTGGCGATCTTATAGAGCGACACCGCGAGCGTGCGCATCGTTCCGGAAAGTTGCACCAACGCATCATGCGCGCCCTGAACCGTGAATTTGTTGGGCGCGGTGACAAAGGGCAGACCGGTGAGCTTCGCGATCGCAGCGGCCGCCGCTTCAGCGAAGCCGGGCGCCGAATTGATTCCGGTTCCAACCGCAGTGCCGCCGAGCGCCAGGCGGTACACGCCTTGCAGTACCGTTTCGAGCCGCTCCAGGTCGTCGGACAGCATTCCGGTATAACCGGACCATTCCTGCCCCAGTGTCAGTGGCGTGGCGTCCTGCATGTGCGTTCGGCCGATCTTGACGACGTCGTCCCAGGCCTTGGCGTTTTTGGCGATTGCGTCGCGAAGCGTGGTTACTGCCGGGATGAGGCGCTGTTTCACGTTGACCGCGGCGGCAATGCACATGGCGGAGGGGAACGAGTCATTCGATGACTGCGCCATGTTAACGTGATCGTTGGGATGAACCGGCGTGTGGCTGCCGAGGGGCGTACCGGCGATTTGCGAGCAGCGGTTGGAGATCACTTCGTTGACGTTCATGTTGAACTGGGTGCCACTGCCGGTCATCCATACATGCAACGGAAACATGTCATGGTGCTGGCCGGCCAGAATTTCATCACAAACCTGAACGATCAATTTGTAGCGTTGATCGTCGAGCCGCTTGCCGTCGTGATTGGCGATGGCAGCGCCTTTCTTCAAGATCGCGTAGGAGGTGATCATTTCGCGGGGAATCAGATCCTGCCCGATGCTGAAGTGCTCGAGCGAGCGTTGCGTTTGTGCGCCCCAGAGTTTGTCGGCGGGAACTTCGACGACGCCGAGGCTGTCCGTCTCTTTCCTCATTTCCGTCATGGGTACTCTCCTTAGCTCATTCCTTGCTTGAAAATCGTACGCCTCGCCCGCTATCCTCTATTGGGTACGAAGGAATCTTTCGTGCCCGGCTTCAGCACCACGTAGGCGCGACGCCACGGTTGATCGTCTATCAGCCGCCATTTGTGGCCCTTGCCGATGTGGTCCTCGGCGAGAAGGATATCGCCCGGTCTCAAGACAAACGTCTCACCGTCAGGCGTAGAGAACTCCAGCGTTCCCGACAGCGTAATCACGAATTGCGGTTCCGGGTCCGGGTGCAAATCGTACGAGGAGTGCGCCGGCGTCTCCTTGAAATGGATAGCGACAACGTCCGTGCGGTCTTTTTCGTCAATCGTGCCTTCGAGCACGTGCGACGCCTTGTCCGCTCCAGTGTACAACTTGAACGCTCGCACCATTTCTCAGTCTCCTCTTATCAACACTGCAATCGCGTTTCCTTTGCTACCGGTCTCGCCTACGATCTCGTTCTATAATGATCCCTTCGGCGAACTTGGGCGTCATCGGCCGATATCAAGGCATGTCGTGAAGGGGAAACATCCGCTGGTCGTCATTTGTGATGATCGGCCGTCGGCCTTAACGCAAGGCCAAGCCTCCTGCTCTTGGCACTCCGGCAGACACGCCGTAGAATACCGCCACCGCGTGCATGTCGTCTGGCGTAAGTCCCCTGGCGATGATTCGCATCTGTTCGGAGATATCGTTCTGGCGCAGCCCCTGCGCAAAGGCTACGAGCTGTACTTCGATATAGTTCACTTGCTGCCCTTGAAGGGCTGGCGCTCCGAGCTTGTATCCGCCGGGTCCATGACACGCCGAACAGGGTGGAACACCGTGTCGCGGATCGCCGGCAAATACGAGGCGCTGCGCGGGGTCTGCCTCTCTTAGGCTGCGGCCTCCAGCGGGCATGCGGTCGCCAGTGGTGGCCGGCAGCCCGCCGGATTGTCTCGCAAAATAAGCCGCCACATCGGCGGAATCCTCAAGTGAGAGCGCTTCCCCGATTGCGTTCATCGCGCCCCACGCCCGGTGACCGGATCGAAAATCATCGAGCTGTTTATAGATGACTGCTGCGTCCATCCCGGCCAACGTGGGATAGATACCAGACTGGCTTATTCCCTGATTGCCGTGGCAGCCCGTGCAATTGGCAGCGACAAACTCGCCGCGCTTGGGATTGCCAGCAGCAATCCGGTCGTGCGTCACGCCGGTCCAGGCAATCCGAGTTGGCGTGCGCAGCGGCGGTTGGGGCTCGCTCGCCGGCCCGATGTCGGCGGTGATGCCCAATCCACGGCAAATCGCATTCCACAGGCTGAGCGTGGGGCCGCTCTGCTGAAAGCGGTCGAGGAGACCGAAGCCGAGCGCGCTCGCAACGACAATGACGGCTGCAGCCGCACCCCAGCCTTTGATCGGCCAAGGATTGTCGGTCCTCAGGCTCCCCAATTGACGCACTATTTGCCCTCCGCACTGACGGCTTGGCGTGTCACGTCGTAGGCAGGAACCGAGGATTTCAGAAACAGGAACTGTCCGAGCGGATAGCCATAGGCGAGCACCATCAAGACGAGCACGATGCAGTTCCACAGCGCAAAGCCGTTCAAGGACGCGGGAACGGTTCTCGGCGGGTTTACCGCCAGCGCATAGCGCAGCGGCTCCGAGAGCTTTCTTTCGCCAACCTGCGAGCTCGCCAGTATCGCAATCAGCAGGATTGCAGATACCAGCAGAATGAATCCTCCGATGACCGAGATGATGACCCATGGACCCATCGCGGCGACTAACGGATCGCTGTAGTCGAACGCGGCGACGCGCCGCGGCATTCCCATCATCCCGGTGACGTGCCAGGGGATGGTGACGACCAACATCCCGACAAACCAGAGCGACAGCTGCCAGCGCGCCAGCGCCTTCGATCGCAGCGGCTTATTGGTGATGCGCGGCCACATTTCGTAGGCAATCGCGAAATACATGATCAGAACGGCGCCACCCCAGATCAAATGGAAATGCGCCGTGACCCAAGACGTATTGTGAATCATGTTGTTCATGGCGTAGCTCATGTTAATGAGTCCGCCAAAGCCGCCGAGGCCGAGCATCACCAATGACAATGCCACAGCCAGAACCATCGGTTCCTGCCACGGCAACGCCCAAATCCAGCCCAAAAGGCCGCGTCCGCCGCGGACCCGTCCTGCGATTTCGAGGCTGGCGCAGATCGAGAACACCGTAAGCAGCGTCGGAAGGACAACAAAGAAGGTCAAGAACGACTGCAGGAACTTGAATCCAGCACCGATCTCAGGGTCGCCGAAGATGTGGTGCAACCCGACAGGTAACGAGACTACGATGAAACTGATGAAGGTGAGCCGCCCGAAGGTGTCGCTGTAGAGGCGTCCGCCGGCAGCTTGGGGGACGAGCGTGTAAAAGGCGATATACGCGGGCATCAGCCAGAAATAGACGATCGCGTGCAGCGTCACGGTGAACAGCGTGCGCCCTAGCCCGGCATCGACTTGGGTGGTTATGCCGAGCGCCTGCGGGATGAGAACGAACAGAAGCTCTATGAGCACGCCGCTTGCGGCCCACGCCCACAGGATCGCCGTCGCCGTGATCGCGAACATGACGAGCGGCACAGGCTGCCCTGGATTGTCGCGCTTCCAAGCCGACATATTGTAGATCATCAGCACGACCCAGATCATCGAGCCGCCGATCAGTAGGAACGCGCCGAAGTAATACCAGGGATTTGCCAAAAGGGGTGGATAGAAGGTGTAGAGCACGGTTGCGCGGCCTGAGAGCACGGTGACCACCGCCATCACAGTGCCGATCAGGCAGACCACGAAGCCGATCCACGCCGCGATGACGCCACGAACCGGTCGGCCAAGGCTGGTCTCGATCACCGCATAGCCCAAACCCATGGCGAAGAACGTGGTGATCACGTACGCCATTGCCGTCCCGTGCAGGGTTACCGACGCGTAATACGCGTTCGTATCATCAAGCGGCGCGGGCAGCGGGCTACGCATCAGCATCTGCCACGCGCCAAGCGCGACCGCTGGCAAGAATACGGCAAAGGCGACCCAGAAGTGATAAAGCGCGAGGAGACGATCACTGTTTTTCACAGCTCGTCCTTTCAACTGGGCTCAAGTCCGGGAACTGATCCCTGGGCAGGACCTCGACCCGTGCCCACATGCCATGATGGCCATAGCTGCAGAATTCATCGCACGGCATCTCGTACATGCCTGTTCGGCTGAAGGTGGTACGGACTTCCGCGACGTAACCCGGTACGATCATCGTGTTCACATTCGTGGCGGGAAGCAGAAAGCCATGAATCACGTCGGCGCTGGTAATGCGAAATTTCACCGGCGTATCCACGGGCACCCGCACACATGCCGGTACGAAGGAATATTGCTCGGCGATCATTCTGACAGTAATGGAGCCATCGGGTTCAACCGCGGTGCCGAGATTGCTTTCGGCGAATTCGCCACCCAAGTGCAGGGTTGTCGGACTGATCGTCTCCACATTGCTCGGCGGATGTAGGGCATGGAGAGCGCTCGTCACCACGATGATCGCCATCATGACGCCGAGCATCGACAGCATGATGGTGAACCACCGGTCTTCTGTCCGCGCAACTTCGTTCTCCGGAACGAGACCATCCGGAAGCCGGCGACTCAGCGGATTGGTGTAAGTATCAGCCAACGGGCCCTCGCGGGATAAACAGCACGAAGTAGAACAGAAGCCAGCCGACGAAGAGCAGCCCCACCGAAATGCTGGCGAGGACCAGGGCGCCACGAGGTCCGTGCTTCAACGCCTCGGCCGCGGTTTGCGCGTCAATTGGAGCGGCCACGTGTTCTATCTTGGCGGACGCCGACACGTGGTACTGAAGTGTGCTGTCGGCGAACGCCCCAGCACGTGCAGCACCAGGAGGATTAACACCCCGTTCAAGCCCATCGCTTGACATCAATCCCTCCTATTGCGCGCCCGCCAGTTGACCCGCACTTCGGACCTGCTGGTAGTAAGCCGCGACCGCGACGATCTCCTCATCGTCGAGCTCCTTGGCAAAGAGCACCATCGTTTCGGGATTGTCTCTGCGGAATCCGCGCTTCCACATTCGGAGCTGGAGCGCGATGTCGCTCGCGTATTGTCCGGCGAGGTAGGGAAGCGTCGGGGGCCGACCTGCGCCTTCAGCGCCATGGCAGTCGTCGCAGCCGGGAATTCCTTTCGTTGCGTTGCCCGTCTCGGCGAGTTGCTTGCCCCTCTTGACGAGGTCAGGGTTCGCATCCGCCAGCGGCGGGAATGGAGTCTGGAGGCTTGCGTAATAGCTGGCCACGTCGACGATGTCCTCCGGCGAGAGCGCACGAGCGATCGGTGCCATGATGGCATTCGCGCGCACGCCCGATCCGTACGCTCGTAGCTGCTGGGAAAGATAGGTTGCCGACTGGGCGGCGATGCGCGGAAAGGAGCCGCTGCCGTCGGCGGCGCCGTCAAAGGCATGGCACCGCGCGCACGCCGGGGCGCTGCCGGTGCCTTGCGCCGCGATCACGTGACCGCGCTTCGCGTTGGCCGGCCGCTTCGTATCTTGTGCCGTCGCCGGCGAGGCCGAGCAAAGAGCAGCGGCGCCAACGATCGTCGCTGCGATCGCCAGCAGCGAGCACAGGGGATGACCAAAGTTGGTCATGATCAGCCATGCCTCAGTTGATCGACGAGCGCGTCGCCCGCCTTCAGCGCCAGTGCCGCCATGGAGAGCGTGCTGTTTAACGCCGTTCCGCTCGGCATCGCGCCGCCCCCTGGCAGGAACAGGTTGTGATGATCGTGCGCCCGGCAGTCGGGATCGACCACCGACGTCGCCGCATCGGCCCCCATGATGCAGCCGCCCATGATGTGGTCGCTGTTGAGAAACTCGGGGGAGAGCTGGAAACTGGTCGCGCCAAGTCCGGCGGCGAATTCTTGTAGCCGCGGCACGGTGTATTCTTTGGCGCTCCGGCGCACGTAATCGCCGACATCGTAATAAATGTTCGGTTTATTGATGCCGAGCCAATCTTTCTTGTTCGACAGCGTCAATCGGTTGTCCGGCGAGGGCAGTATCTCGTGCTCGACCGTAAGCTGCGCCGTACAAGCAGAAATCCGGCGAATCTCGGTATCCAAGGCCTTGCCGACCAGTCCCTTTTTCAAGGCAGCCGCGGCGCCGAGCGGGCTGCGGGCGAAGTTCTCCATACGAAACATCGCGCCAGCGTAGCGGCTGCGGAAGTCGCCTTGGCTCGTCGCGACAATGCTGCTGCTCTGGACCGGCCCGACGCCGGTCCAGAGCGGCTCGTTAAGCTCCAGGATCACGGTGAGCTTCGGTTGGTCCATCATGTTGCGCCCGACCTGGTCGGAGCTGTTGGCCACGCCGTTGGGATTGCGCTCGTCTTTCGACAACAACAGGAGCTTCGGCGTCTCAATGCCGTTGCAGGCGATCACGAAAATCTTGCCTGTGACCCGCTGCGAGCGCTTGACGGGATCGAAGTAATGAACCGCTTCGATCGCGTTCTTCTCTCCCGTCTCGATTCGATAGACCACGGCGTTGACCAGGATCTTGCCGCCTTTTGCCTCGATCTTTGGCAGAGCGCTCGACGCATCGTACTTGGCCGCGAGAGGACACACGGGAAAGCAGTTATTGGTGCCGCAACAGGCCGGCCGGCCGTCGTACGCGGCGCCACTGTTGCGCGCCTGCGGGGCGTGCACATTAATCATCCCGAGTTTCGCCGCCACCTCCGTTAGACGGCGCTCGCCGGGACCGAAAGGTATGGGCCCCATCGGGTAGGGTTTGGAGCGTTTTGTATTGGCGGGCCATTGCAATGCCGGGTCGGATGGACCGCACACGCCGATCGCATATTCGGCGCGCGTGTAGTAGGGCTCGAGCACGTCATACCCGAACGGCCAGTCTCGGCCGACCCCGTAGAGGCCCTTGAGGCGCATGTCCTCGGGCGTGATGCGCCATGAGAGGCCTGCCCAGTGCCAGGTCGCGCCGCCGGCATAGCGCACGTAGCCCTGAAGATAAGCGCGGGCATTCGGCCCTTCCACTTGAAGATATTGTTCCTGCTCTTTGGCTCCGCGCGTTTCAAGGTGCGGCGCCCACGGTTCCGGCGGGTAAGGCGCATCCCAATGATACAGGCGCACGCTTGGCGGAAGCTTCCGGAAATTCTCGACGATCCGCGAGCGATCGACGCGCGGGCCCGCCTCAAGCATCAGCACTGACAAGCCGGCATCGAGCGCCTGTTCTGCGATCAGGCAACCGACGACGCCCGTTCCCACCACGACGACATCTGCGCTCTGGTCAGTCGCCATCTGCGCAACCTCCTGTTCGTGCCGAGGCGCCGCATTCAAAATTCCGGCATGTTGCTCAATGGAGGAGCCTCGGCGCTCCAGGCGTTCGGCGCCGAGATCGCATACGAGGGAATGGTCATGACGTCCTTTGTCGGCTGGTACATGAGCGCATACGCGTAGGCGAACACCTCGGCATCGGGAGCGTCGGTGACGACGCCGAGATACCACGCGGAAATAATCGCGAGAGCGGTCTCCTTGAGCGGACCCTCCGGCAGGTCCGGGAAGAAGTCCTCAACGATCCGCGCGTTCTTTTTTCTTGCAATGGCAAGAAGCTCGGTCACCTGCTCCGCGAGCGAGGGATTCAATGCGCTCATCGCCGCACCGATGCGCCTCCCAACTCCCTCGTTGAGGCGGTGGGGGACCAGCAGCGTCGAAAGCTCCATGAAGCGGGCTGCGGATTCGCCTGACCATGCCGTGGCCTCGGCCGCCGAACCGGCCGGCGGCGTCGCGAGCCCAAGTCCGCCGACGAAGGCAACCCCCCCTGCCAAAAGCTCGCGGCGGTCAAGAGCGAACGCCGTGGGACAGTCATCACGTATCATCGGAGGGACTCCGACCGTCACCACGTCCGCTGGCTTCAATCGTTGGACCATCTCGGCTCTCCAAGATCAAGGGGACCGGCGCCACCGAATTGTTTTTAAATAAAAAAATTGGCCTGACCTTGCCCCGGGTTCTCTGGAATTCGTGCGGACTAACGCTGGCAAATTGTAACAACAATGGCGCTAGCGGACTTGTCAATTATTGACTTGTTTTTCGATTTCCTGTCCTATTTGTTTGGCAAACAAGATACAAGACGACCGACGCATCTTGCAGGAGAAGTTTAGCCAGTCCCAACACGGGCGATGCCATGCGTACAATCTGTCCGTCGATTGCACCCCAGCACGAGTTTATCGGAGCAGATGTTCAGGGGGAGTTGTTTCTCTTCCGGCAAGTCGCTGCTGTGGACATGGAGTTTTCTCTAGCGTCGCATCTGATCATCCTCCTGCCCGATCAAGCTTATGGGATCTGTGAATGCGACAACGGCGACCGGATCGATCGGTTCCAGCCGACGGTTCCTGATACTGTAATTTTCAATCCGTCGCATATATACCTTCACGTTCGGATACGACCATGTCCAAACCAGTGGCGCATGCTCCTCTTGACGATTGAACCCGACCTTCTGCGTAAACTCGGTGAGCATGACCTTGACCAACTGAAGAAGGAGCACTGTTCAAAAATCGACGCGGATGATCCGTCAACGCATCACACTTTGGCGCTCATCCAGGAGGAAATTGAAAAGCCGAGCTTGCGCAAAAGCGTATTCGAAGGACGGCTTTTGGTTTTGCTGCTAGCCCGTCTGCTAACGCAATCGAAACGGATCGTGCAACCGACACATTACGTCAAAGGCGGTTTGACCGAGCGGCGCTTGAAGCGGGCGCTCCAGCTTATAGAGAACAGCTTTCATAAAGCCCCGACACTATCGGAAATCGCAAAAGCTGTAGAACTCCAGGAAACCTCTTTCTGTCGAGCCTTTAAGCAGTCAACGGGACAAACGCCGCACCACTACCTGTTGGTTCATCGGGTCAATCGCGCGAAAGAGATGATGATGGGGTCAAATCGCACCCTAACGGATATCGCGTTCGATTGCGGCTTTAGCAGTCCAAGCCAGTTTTCCGTCGCCTTCAAGCGGATCGTCGGGATCACTCCCCGGACTTATCGCCAATCCCTCTAGCTAAACGCATTCGGCGCCGAGCGTGGGCATGTTCGCCCGCAAATTCATCGCGGATATGTCCTATTCGGTGAGCGCCGCCGAGCGTCCTCGGGAATTTTGTCGAGATGAAGCCGCGCGGAGGCATAGGTAGTGATTACCGCGCCGATGTCTTCGGGCTCGGCCGCGATCAACTCCTTGCCGGTGGCGATCTCCGTCTGCTCAGCTACGATATGGCGAGCTGTTACCTCTATTCGCCATGGACCCGAGACGCGCGGTCCGCGCCAATGTGGTGACGGTGGCGCCCGACATTTCCGGTTGGGTGCACGGCAGTCCAAAAGGAGCTTTCAGCGGGCTTCGTTGATCCGCCAAGCATCGGTCGAGCTCGTACCCCGGTTGTTTTTCGCACAAGGCTTCAATGCATTTGTAGAGCCGGTCCGTTTTGCTAAGGTTAGCTGGCGATGCGCGATCAGCAACCGACGGCTGCGCATTTGCTCTGGCCTCTTTCGGCGTTTGTCGGCTGTACGTGACGCTCCGCCATGAAGAAAAGACGACCTCCACGGCCCCGAAAGCGCAAAACACCGATGGCTGTGCAAGGCAAAGGTAAGGCCGGCGATTTGTTTCCGCCGCCGCCTTCGGGCGCCGCACGCAAAGGCGCGGTTTCAGGCGATCCACCCCCTCGAATGCAGGCCGACGCGACACGGCCAGCAGCAGCAGTGAAGAGGAGTGAGCTGGCGGATCGGGTCGATACTGCTGCAGCGATGTCGAATGCTCGTGGCTGGACGATATTTTCCGGGCTTATAGTCTCATTTCTGTTAGTTGCGAGCGCGGTAGTCCTGTTCGCAATGTATTGGACATGAGGAAGAGTGCCGGGATGCCGTGAAGCAGCCGCAATTGACGCAACACGTGCCCCTCCTGCACTACGGTTATCGGCTTTGCGTGCCGCTCGCGCTGGGGAGGCGACTCATTCGCCACCGATGCGGGCGCCTTTCTCCGTTACCGAACGCTTCATCAGCAGGACCACGGGTACCAGCACCAACGTCGCCACGGCCATCAAGAAAAAGACATCGAAATAAGCCAGCGCCGATGCCTGCTGCTGGCGCAAATTCTCGAGTGCCTGCCAGGCTAGCTGCTGCGCAGCGACCGGATCGCCGGTCTGCTGCAGAAATGCTCCCCGAGCCTGCTCGAGGAAGGAAGCTACAGCCGGGTTGAAGGAATCGAGGGACTCGCCAAGCCGCAGGGTGTGAAACTGGTCACGGCGCTCCTGCATCGTCTGCGCCAACGACGTTCCCACGCTGCCCCCCTCGTTGCGCAGAAGACTCAACAAGCCAACGGCCGCTCCACGCAGCAACGGTGGAGTATAGAGGTAGGCCGCTACATTCATGGGAGCGAAGCATATCGAAAGTCCAAGGACCAGCGCCACCCGAGGCCAGACGACTTGGCCCGGGCTGATATCCAGGTTCAACTGTGACATCCAATAGTTACCGGCGGCCATGATCAGCAGGCCGGCGGCGATCATCCACCGCGCGTCCGTTCGTCGGCCGAGCAGGAAGCCCACCACCGGCATTGCCACGACGGCAAAGAACCCGGCCGGCGACATTACCAACCCCGCGTTCAGCGCATCATAACCAAACAGGGACTGAAGCAAGCCAGGCAACGAGGTGCTGGCGGCATAAAGCACGGCGAAAGCGCAAAAGATGATCAGGCAGCATGAGCTGAAGTTTCGCTCCCGCATCGGTCGGAAATTGACTACGGGGCTGGGGTGGCGCAACTCCCAGAAGATCAGCCCGATCAGACCTACGGCGAAAAGAGTCGCCAGTGCCTGCACCCGCCAGAATGGATCGCCCAGCCAGTCCCACTCCTGTCCCTTGCTGAGCATCACTTCCCAAGAGACCATGACGATGACCAGCAGCGACAGGCCGATCGCGTCGAAACTGAACGGCCGCCGCTTCAACTCCGCACGCTCCTTCGCGAGATAGTCCGGATCCCGAAGCAGAGCATAACACGCAGCAAGTGCCAGGAGACCGACCGGGACGTTGATGTAGAACACCCACCGCCACGAATAGCTGTCCGTTATCCAGCCGCCGAGGGTCGGACCGACGACCGGCGCCAGCAGGGCAGCCAAGCCGAACAGCGTCATCGCCACGCCTTGCCTCTCGGGCGGGAAGGCGTCCAGCAGCACCCCCTGGCTGCTTGGCTGAAGGCCGCCGCCTGCCAGGCCCTGAATCACGCGGAACAGGATCAGCTGGCTGAGACTGGTGGCCATTCCACACAGTGCGGAGGCGAGGGTAAAGACCGCTATCGACAGCAGGAAGTAGTTGCGGCGGCCGAGGTGCGCCGACAACCAACCGGTGATCGGCAGGATGATGGCGTTGGCGGCAAGGTAGCTGGTGATGACCCATTCGCCGTCGTCGACTGTAGCCGACAGGCCGCCGGCGATATATCGCAGAGCGACCACCGTGATCGTAGTGTCGAGCACCTCCATGAAAGTCGGCACGACGACGATGGCGGCGATCACCCACGGGTTTGCCGCCGCGCGGGATCCTGATGATGCAAGGACCGCGTCCGTCATTTTTCAGCGCCCGCCGGACTCGATGCCGGCGACTGCGGCACATAGGCTTGCAGAAACTTCCCGGCATCGGGCCCGGTAGGCGGCCGGTTGATATAGACGTAGGGAACGACTGAGGTGCCGACGAACAGTGGGCTCTTATCGGGATCGTCGTCCTGGAGCTCGATGCGAACCGGCAGCCGCTGCACCACTTTGACGAAGTTGCCCGTGGCATTCTGAGGGGGCAGCAACGCCAAAGTCGATCCGGTCCCCATGGTGAAGCCGGAGATGCGGCCCTTGAACACCCTCCGGTCACCGTACATGTCCACATACAGATCGACAGGCTGGCCGATGCGCAAGTCGCGCAGCTGGGTCTCCTTGAAATTGGCGTCGACCCAGATATCGCTGAGCGAGCGGATCGCCATCAGGCTCTGCCCGACTTGAACATCATTGCCGGGATTGACATTCCGGCGCGTGACGACGCCGTCGATATCCGCGACGACGTCGCAATAACGAAGGTCCAGCTCGGCCAGAGCGAGATCGCGGTTGGCGGCTTCGAGCTTAGCCTCGGCCTGCTTGACGGCCGGCGCCGCCGCTGCCAGCCGCGCGAGCGTGCTGTTGATGTCGCCTTGCTTTTCGAATTCTTCGACCATCTGCCTCGGAGTCTGTTCGTACGAATGGACAACGCCGAGCTCGGCCGCACTCTGAATCAGCTCTGCCTGCGCCTGCAGGACTGAAGAAAAGGTCTGATCGAGATCAGCCGGCACTTGGCCGAGATCCCCGCCCTCTGGTTGCGCCGGCAGTCCCAAAGAGACCCGGATTTGGTACACATCGGCCAGTGACCGGGTGACCTGTGCGCGTGCAATCGTCAAGTTTGCTTCCCGTCGGTCGTACTCCTGCTGGGTGGTGGTCGCTGATGTGATCAACTGCTTTGCCCGCGCGAATTCAAGCTCGGCGAGCTTCAGCGAAGCCCTGCTCTGATCCAGGGCGGCAACCCGGGCATGCAGCAGGGAGATTTGATTATCGACGTCCTCAATGGCGCGTTTCAAGTTCCAGCGCCGGCTTACGGCCTGTGCTTCGATGCCGCGCACCGTGGCCCTGGCCGCCTGCAGATCCGCCTGTGCCGTGTCGACGGCCGCCTTCTTCACGGCGACTGCGTCCCGAAATGGCTCCTTGTCCAGCTCGACGAGAACATCTCCCTTGCGCACGCGGTTGTTGTCATCCACCAGGACTCGAGAAACCTGACCATGGACGCGGGGAGCGACGAATGTCACGTGACTATTGACGTAGGCGTCATCCGTCGAAACCGTGCTGAGAGCCAGCCGGATCCAGGGAATACCGAACCAAAGGGCAGCTGCCAGGACCACGACCCCCAGCCCTCGGATCAGCAGCTTTTTCCGGGTAGACCGACGATCGCGCGGCGGCACTGAGTTGGAACCGACGGCTGTCTGCGATGATTTTGCGCTGTGCCCAGCCGAAACACCTTCTTCGTTTGCCGAACGCGCTTCGATTGGCCTTGACTCGCCCCTGTTTGTACTTGAGTTCTCGCTCATTCAAATAGCCCTGCCAGCTTGGCGATCCATTCGGCAATCACCTTGCCCGCCTGCTTGACCTTACGATCATGGGTCGAGGCCGAGCAACCCATTTATCGGGGCTATTCCGTGATTTTCACGAACCTTCTTGAACGAGTTGTGTCGTCCTCGCCATGGCGTCCGTATTGACCTTTCCTTGAGCAGCCATGTCATTTCTCCGTTTGTGATTCTCACTCGATGCCCTCAACGTAAATAATCAGACACCCTCGTACACCAGCCGGGTGAAGAAAGCAGATGTTATAGGGAATTGACCCAACTTGGCGTCGAACGCCGCGGTCGGCTTGGCAGCAATCGTCTCGTCGAGCGAGCGGCCCTGCTGCTTGAGCTTCGCGACGTTGTCGCGGATCGCGACAAGCATGTCACGATAGGCCGACAGCTCCGCCTTGTTGCTGACCGGATTGCCGTGGCCCGGAATGACAATCGTCTTGTCAGTCACGGCGGCAACGTTCGCCTCGGAGGCCTTGATCATTCCGTCGATGTTTCCGCCGGTCGAGTAGTCGATGAAGGGATAGATGCCGTTCCAGTAGGTATCGGCGCAATGGAAAATGTCCGCCTCGGGGATCGCGACGGAGATATCGCTGTCCGTGTGAGCGGGACCGTAATATTTGAGGTGTAGCGTGGACCGATTGAGCTTCATGGTTTTCTCAGAGGAGAAGGTTTTGGTCGGAACGGCCGGCAGCGCCAGCGCTCGCCCAGGGGCTGGCCCGTCCGCCCCGTGCGCATTATCGTTCCGTATTCACCGGGCGGATTTACCGACACGGTCGCCCGCATTACTGCCGACCGGCTGTCGCGGACCTGGGGACAGCAGGTGGTGATTGAGAACAAGCCGGGCGCTGGCTCGCCGCATCTGGCGCGAGAGTGCGCCATCTGCCAATCCGCCCAGAGGCCGTCCGGCAGGCACTCGAGATCGGAAGTTGACGGCGCTACCAACGTCGTTGCGTCTCATGCACTGAGAAAGCATATGTCGAAGCAGACAAGACATCTTCCACGAAACTCTCTGGGCGCTACCGCTCAGCAAAATTGAGAGGCTCGCATGAATGCACCATCGAAACTCCCGATGCATCGCATCGGCGCGCCTGTCCGATTCAGCCCGGCCGTGGAACGGCCAGAGGTGGACGAGGCCACAACCATACAGAGCCTGATCGCGACCATGCGGTACATCGGTGAAAAGACTTTCGCCGACGGCGGTCATGCGATCCGTCCGGTTCATGCCAAGAGCCATGGAATTCTTGCGGGATACCTTGAAGTGGAAGCGGGCCTCCCAGGTGAGCTCGCTCAGGGATTGTTTGCAAAGCCCGGACGTTATCCGGTTGTGATGCGCTTCTCTACGATTCCCGGAGACATCCTCGATGACAGCGTCTCCGTGCCACGCGCATTGGCAATCAAGGTCATCGGGGTCGAAGGCGAGCGACTTGACGGCTCCGAAAAAGACGTGACGCAGGACTTCGTCATGATCAATGGTCCAGCCTTTGGAGCGCCTAATCCGAAAAAGTTTCTTTCCGTCATCAGGCTTCTGGCAAAAACCACCGACAGGTTTGAATGGCTCAAGAAAGTTTTGTCTGCTGTCATGCGTCAGGTGCAGCGGATCATCGTCGCAGTAACGGGCCGCGCAAGTGCAACCGTCGCAACGCTCGGGGGGCATCCCGAAACTCACATCCTGGGCGAAACCTTCTACAGCCAGGCTCCGCTGCGTTTTGGTGACTACATCGCAAAGATAGCGGTGGCCCCGCTATCCCCGGAGCTGGCGGCTCTCAAGCAAGCGCCTCTGAACGTAAACGGTGTTCCAAATGGGCTGCGGGAGGCCGTCATCGCGTTTTTCAAGACAAATGTCGGTATGTGGGAGGTCCGAGCGCAATTGTGCACCGACCTCGCGCTGATGCCGATTGAGAATGCCGCGGTCGTTTGGCCGGAGGAGAAGAGCCCGTACCGGCCGATCGCCCGCATCAAGGTTGAACCGCAGGTGGGATGGAGCGAGGCGCGGTCGTCAGCTGTTGACGACGGAATGTCGTTCTCGCCCTGGCACGGATTGGCCGCGCATCGTCCGCTCGGTGGAATCATGCGCGCCCGAAAGGACAGTCTATGAAATGGCCAAAAGGTTTCGGGCCGAAAAGAACGGCCGGATCATCGAAGAGCCGCGCGAAAGGGTGATGTTCGACAATTGAAGAGGCGCAATCTCAGATCGGTGGTCCGGTCAATGGACTGATCTACGTTGATGGGTATGCGCCGCTTAGGCGTTAGGCGTCGTCGATCTAAATACAGGAGCATCACAATGGTTCGAGACCACCAGCCAGACGAAGCCGTTTTCAGAACGATCCTGCCGGAAGATATCGACTGGAAGCCGTTCCCGGCATTCCCGCCGTCGGCCCGACTGGCCGTGCTCGTTGGAGAGCCTATTAAAGCCGGGCCTTACGTGATCAGAGTGAAGGTGCCCTCGGGCGTGAAGCTCATGCCGCACAAGCACCCCGAGGATCGAATCTATACGGTCATGTCCGGTGTTTTCTACATCGGGCTGGGCGATCGATTCGACGGCGATAAGGTCAAGGCGTATCCACCCGGCAGCGTCATCGTTCTGCCTGGCGATACGTGGCACTTCCACTGGGCAAAGTCCGGTGAGTACGTCATTCAGGTAACGGCCATGGGTCCGCTCGGCCTCGAATACCGGGACGCGAAGGACGACCCGCGAAACAAGGCTCACCTGCAGTCCGCCAGCTGAGGGACGCGAGCCAAGCGGGTGGATGACGATGATCAGCCGAGGAAATCTGTTACGGTGCTATTGAACTCGTCAGCACATTCCCAATTCAAAAAATGTGGCGCGCCCTCTATTACGGCAAGCTGCGCAGCGGGCATTGCGGCGCACAGCGCCTTGGCGTGATCGATGCGGACAAGACGATCCTCGGCGCCATGCAGGATCAAGGCGCGATGCCGGATCTCCGCGATCCAGCCGCGCGAAATATGCCGTACCCCGGCGAGACTCTGCCCACAGAAGCTCTCCACGTCTTGATGCATGAGGCGGTAGACGGCGCGCAATTTGCTCACTTCATCGCTGCTTTGCGCGAGATAGCCGGACGTGAACAGCCATTCCAGGCAAAGGTCGAACACCGCCTCCATGCCCTGCCGCCGCGCACTGCGGCGCCAGCGCTCGCTAATGTCGGCGAGCGTGGGGTCGGCCTGCATATAGCTTGCGGCCAGCACCAGGCGCCGCACGCGCGAAGGCGCAAGCCGCGCCATCTGCTGCGCCACCAGCGAGCCGATCGCGAGCCCAACCACGTCGGCCGACGCGATCCCGAGCTGGTCAAGCAGGGCGATGGCGTCGTTGGCCATCTGCTCGATCGAGCAAGTCTCATCAGTCGGCGAGCTTGATGGCGCGCCGCGATGCCCAAAACTGATCACCTTATGCGTTGACGCCAGGGCCGGCACTTGCCGAAGCCAAAAGCTCGCATCGGCGCCGAGCGGACTCAACAGGAGTAGTGGCTCGCCCGCGCCTTCCACCCGATAGGCGAGCTCGGCCCCGTCGACCTTCGCGCGCGCGCGCTTGCCGGCGAGATAGAGCATGTCGAGGACTCGCGGCACGAATGACGATTTGTCATTGATGCTCGCAATAACCTCCGTCGGGTCGTAATTCCGCATGCCGCCTTCGGTGTAGGTCTGGCAATAGCGCCAAGTGTAGGGATCAAACTGGAACGTGTATGGGATACAGCGCGGCTTCCTTCGCTCGAGCAGTATGAGCGCCACCTCGGTGGCTACGAGGGACGCTGCAAGCGCGCAGGCTACCGAAACAGATGGGCCGGTATTCTTCATGAAATCGGTGTTGGAATCACCGCGCGAGACGTCGAAATAATTAATGTGCAGCAGTTCCGGCACGATGCTGCAGGCATACCGGAGCTGCTTTTCAAGCGGCATCATGTCGTCGCGCATGTCGCAGTATTCCTGGATGCTCATGCCGTTTGGATCGAACACCTGCAGGCAAGCGCTGAAGCCGACCGCCGAGCCCATTACCGTATAGAGGCCGTGTCGGCGCGCCGCGGCATGCACCGCAAGGTGCGAGTCGATTGCATAGAAATCGACCGCATCCACGATAATGGCGGCGCCTTTGAGCACTTCGTCAGCATTATCGGGAGCGAAGCCTTCGCCGAACACCGCCAAGTCGGCGGCTGGATTAATCGCCCGCACCTCGCGCGCCAGCACCTCGACTTTGGGCTGGCCTCGGGTGGCGGTGCTTGATCCATATTGCCGGTTCGAGTTGACCTCCTCGAAGCGGTCAAAATCGGCGAGTCGGAAAGAGCCCACGCCCATGCGCGCAAGCAGAATCAATACATTGCCCCCGACGCCGCCAAGACCGGCAATTGCAATGGTTGAGCGGGCGAGCTTCTCCTGCTCGGCTGTGGTAAGGATGCCGATATTGCGGCTGAACGCGGCCGCCGTCGCATCGGGCATGGTCAGACCTCGCTGGTGGCGAGGCCGCGCACCGCCTCGTAGAACACGCGCAGGCTCTGCTTGAAGCTGGCGATAGGCACGCGCTCGTCGACGCCGTGCACGCGGTGCAGGTCGGCGACCGGGATGACGAACGGGATCCAGCCATAGGCCGGCACATTTTTCGCGCGCCAGAAGCGGCAGTCGCTCGCTGCCGGCGACAGGATCGGGATCACGATGGACTGCGGGTCGGCGCGCAGAATCTCATGCTCGATCAGCTGGAACGCAGGCGTATCGAAGGGGGAAAGATTGGCGTGCTTGTGCATGCGCGTACCGATCGAGACCTGCGGATCGGCGGCGGCCGCCCCGATTGCGCGGGTCAGCTCCGCCTCGTCGGTGCCGGGCAGCAGTCGGATGCTTAAGATCGCGCGCGCCTGAGCTGGCAGGACATTCGACTTCTCTCCCGCCTGCAACAGTGTAACAGCAAGGCTGTCCTGCAGCATGGCGGCGATCAGCGGGCTGCGGGTGATGTGGCGGGCGGCAAACCGCACAGCGAGCCACGGCCGCCGCAGCAGCAGGGCGTGCACGCCTTGCGCCGCCTGCCCGAGCCTCTGCAGCAGGATGCGACTGAGCGGCGTCAGCCTGATCGGCCGCCGCATCGCCAAGACCCGGTCGAGCGCGCGAATAAGGCAGCGCGGCGCATTGTCGCCCGGCGGCATGCTGGCATGGCCGCCCTGCGATCGAGTCATGAGCTCCAGCTCCAGATAACCCTTCTCGCCCACTGCGATTGCGTGGATTGCGCGTCCTTGGGAGGCCATGCCACTGACCGAATGGGCGCCCTCGCCCAGCACAAGGGCGGTCGCAGCCAATTCCGGTCGCTCCGTCAGGAGCCACTCGGCGCCGTATTTCCCGCCGGTTTCCTCGTCAGCGACGATCAGCAGTACGACATCGCGGTGAAGCAGCACGCGCTGACGCGCAAGCAGGAGAAGCGTCATCAGATGCAGGATGCCAAGCCCCTTGAGGTCGAGCGCGCCGCGCCCGTACATGAAACCGTCGGCGGTCTCGGCGTCGAATGGATCGTGACTCCAGTTTCCTTCCTTCGCCGGTACTACGTCGCTGTGGCTCAGCAACGTGATGCCGGCGCGCGAGGCCCCACGCAGGCGGGCAACCAGATTGACGCGGCCGGGCGCTCCCTCCAGCAGCTCGACGTCGATCCCCTCCGCCTGCAGCCGGCCGGCGAGCCACCGGGCGGCGCTGGCCTCGTACCCGGCGCGCCAGGGCTCGGCCTCCCGCGTATCAGAGCTTAACGCTTCGGGATCATTCGGGGTGCGGATGCGCAGATATTGCCGCAGGAGCGTGACCGCCTCCTCGCCGGCGGCGGTCCAGTCGATCGCAGCCGGCGTGGACTCGATGATGGAGACAGAAGATGCGATCACGCTCACGGGCCGATCTCCAGCACACGCTCGGCGGGCGTGAGCACGGCCTCAAGCATCACGTCGCTCACATCGAGAAGCCCGCGCCGCCGCTCGATAAATGGCAGGAGCTTTTCCGGCCGCACGGTGCCGACTGCCATGAACACATCACCGCTCTCAATGCGCAGGCGCTCCGTGCAGAACTGTGTCAGCCGACGGTCGAGGCTCATCGGGAGCTTGCGATAGCGGAAGAGGCACTCCTCGCGCAGGATGAAACCGATGTCGTCGAACGGAATCTCCGGATCGAAGCGGGCGAGCACGGCGCGTGCGACCGCCTGCTCCTCGGGCCGCGGGACTGCGCGATCGGGGCAGGGGTAGACCTCGGCGATACGCTGCATAAGCCCAATAATGTACGGGCTCTGGGTGATGGCGGTCGTGAAGAGTCGACCGCGCTGCAGGTTGTGACTGATGGTTGGATCGCGCAGCGTCCCGAGCCAAAGGAGGCTCATGAAGGCCGGGAGAAAACCGCGCCCCTGCACCTGCGGAAGAAGACCCAGGCTGCACAGGTGCACGATCGAGCCTTCCGGGATCGCCCAGTCGTTGACCGTGCCGGCGACGCCAACCAGACGATCGTCCTGATAGACGAGCGCCAACGCGTTTGCCTCGTAAAGCGGGCCGATCTTGAAATGCCGGCGGAAGAATTCCAGCGTCTGCGGGTCGTCCCAGCCACGCGACAGCGCGGCGATACGGAGCACTTCCTCGCGCAGGCCATCGAGGCAGTCGCCATGACGACGTACGCCCTCCTCGACGATTTCGATGATAAAATCCCGCCAGGCAACCAGATGGCTGCCGGGAAAGCTCTGCCGCATCAGACTCTCGCCAACTCCGTCACCGCGGGTTCCGCCGGCACGGAAGCCGCGGCGGCACTCGCCCCCACCACCACGGGAATGCCGTTGCGCACTGTTGTTGGCATGCCGATCCACCGCTCCTGCTCACGCAGATGCGACCAGTCGCGCGCGGCAAGCGCCACCAGGTTGGGGACGCTTTTGACGTCGCCCTTTACCTTGCCCGAACGGTTGAAGATCGCGTCGGTAGGGCATTGCTTGTAGCAGGCAAGGCACTCCTCGCATTGATCGGGCTTGACGGCCACCACGGTCTTCACCTCGCTGCGCACGGCCGCGAACACGTCGCGCGGGCATACCAGCACGCACTGCATGCAGTTGATGCAGAGCGCCGGGTCGACAATGGGGCTGAACGCGCTCTTGTAGTCGCCGCGCGAGAGCCAATGCACGATCGTGCTCTTGAACAGCGGCGACGAGCCGCAGCCGTCCATCGCCATCAGGAGGATGGCGGCAGCGAGAAGCGACTCCCACAGAGCATAGTCCGCAATCTCCCACTCCTGCCACCAGCCAAGCGCCGCCATGGCGCCCATCAACATGGCGGCAATCGCGAAGGTGCGCCGCCAGCGCACCTCCTCGGGCAGGAGCGGATAGAACGTGAAGCCGAACAGATAGACCGCAAAGATGATGCCAATGATTTTGAGGAAGAACAGCGGCCAGAAGATCAGGACCAGCCCGATCGTCATGGTGTAGCACCAGGCGGTGCTGAGCGCCTGTTCCAGCCGGTCTTGAAGCCCGAACTTTACCTTGAACATGTCGTTCGTGCGCTTGAGCCCGTTTGCAATATAACGCGGCAGGTCGTCCAGATGCGTAGGTCCCCATTGGATGTTGAAGCCGGTCTCCTGCTTGATCGCACGGATATCGATGCCCGGCGCCGCGTAGACCGGCGCGATGATGCGGCGGTGCCGCACCAGGTCTTTGATGCCGCTGACGTTGATGGCGTCGATCACGTCGTATTCGGTGAACTCGTTCATGCCGGCCGCGCACCACACGTTCGACCCGCGGGAGTTCGCCACCAGCAGGTGGCAGTCGCAGCCGCGGAGCTTGCGCAGCACCCGCTGCACCGTGAGCGTGTAGTTGCCGCTGAGAAAGACCGGCGAGCGTTCGTTCGGATTGCCCACGCGACGTAAGCCGAGCGCGCAGGGAAAATTGAAATGCCGGAAGAAGATGTGGAACGCCTCCCACAGAATGTCCCTGATCTTCTCCCGCATGGGCATTCTCCTTCAGGCGGCGGAGCTTTCGGCCACGATCATCTTGAACGAGCTGGCCGGCCAGGCGGCGGTGTCGAGAATGCGAAAGCCGGCCGAGCGGATGATGCCGCCGAGATCGGAGATCGGAAACAGCGGCCGGCGCAGGAGCAGAAAACTCGGTATCCAGAGGAGCCCAAGCCCGATGGAATAGACGAGGCGGCCCAGCGCGCTTTCGGGAAATACCTCGTCGGCAATTATGAGCCGGCCGCCGGGGCGCAGCAGCGCCCGGCAGTCCTGCATGACGTAATCGAGGTACTGGCGCGGGAACTCGCCCAGCACCATGGTGGACACGATCACGTCGAAGCTTTGCGGGGAGAAGTGCTTGCGCAACTGCGTGACGCTGTCCTGCACCAGCGTGAGCCGATCGGCCATGCCGGCCTCCACCCCGCGCCGCGCGCTCTGCTCGATCATGTGCTTGGCCGAATCGAGCCCGGTGACAACCGCGCCCCGCTCAAGACAGCGCAGCGCCAGTGTGCCGGTGCCGCAGCCGACATCGAGCACACGATCGCCCGGTTGCACCATCGCAGCGATGCGGTCCTTGATCTGATCGAGCCTGCCGAAGGTCATCACCTTGACCGCCCAATCGTAACGGTCAGGCGCGATCTCGACCCATTTCATCCAGCCGTACATCAGCATGGCTCCGGCTCCCGCTCGGCTCACCCGACCGCGCGCTCGCCCGCGGGCGCGGCCGCAAGAAAATCCACGATGAGACGATTGACCTCGGCCGGAGCTTCCTCGTGCGGCAGGTGGCCGGCCTCGGACAGGATGCGCAGCTGCGCGCCGGGAATGTCCTGCGCAATGCGCCGGGCATTGGCGACCGGCAGCACGCGGTCGCGCCCACCCCAGATGATCAGCGTCGGCTGGCTAAGGCGCGGCAGAGTCTTGGCCAGCGCGGCCTCATCGAATTCCAGCAGCGTGCGCAGGAAGCTCTCCTGACCGCCATCGCGCAGAAACAGCTCGCAGTACGCGTCCCCCACCTCCTTCGGCAGCGCCGACGGTTTTGCATAGGAGCGTTTGAGCCGGGACAGGAACAGCGTGCGGCCGAGGCGACCATGGCGCAACGCAAGCCGCAGCATGGCGGCAACGCCGCTGATCCGCAGCAGCCGCTCCAGCGAATGACGGCCGCCTGGATAGCCGACACTGTTGATGAGGACCAGCCGGTCCACCCGCTCCTTGTTATCGAGCGCGAAGCGGATCGCAGGCGCACAGCCGTAGGAGCTCGCCACAAGGCTGGTGGAGCGGATGCCGAGCGCATCGAGCAGCTGCCCGAGGACGCGAGCATGGCCTTGCGGGCTGTAGTCGCCCGGCGGCTTCTGCGAGCGGCCGAAGCCCTTGAGGTCGAAGGCAACGACGGTGTGATCGCGCGCCAGCGCCTCGACATTGTTGCGCCAGGTGAGCAGCGACAGCGGGATGCCATGAACGAGCGTCACGGGGGGGCCGGAGCCCTGGCGCAGACAGCAGATCCTGACGCCAGCGAGCGGCACCTCTGTCGTGCGGCTATAGAGATCGTCGATCACAGGTCGCGCGGCACCCCTCACGGCCGAGACCAGCAGGGTTACGAAAGCACCAGCTCAGAGAGGCCGAACTGCACTTCGTTGTCTCTGGGCGGGCGCAAATCGTCCTCGGTATAAAATTCCTCGAACACGTTGGACGAGAACACCTGGCCTTCACGGGTGAGCCGGATTGCGGTGTGATCCTCCGCGATCAGCCCGCGCGACAACAGGTCGTCGATTTCCCGGCCAAAGACCGTGCGCATCGGCACCCCGAATCGCTGCTCGAACGCTGGCTTCGAGACCTCGCACATCTTTATTCCGCGGATCATCACCCGCCGCATCTCCTGCGGTTTGGTCAGGCGGGTGGCAAAATCCATCAGCGGCACACCCTCTTTCACCCGCCGCAGGTATTCGCGGATGTTGCGGATATTGGTGTAGAGGCGGTCGAATATGACATTCTTCGACGACACGCCGAAGCCGATCAGGGGCCAGGTGCGCCAGTAGTATTCGAGGTATCGGGAATAGGTGTTGGCGCGCTGCGGGTGGAAATAGCCGCTCGTGGAGAAGCGCCGGAACCCCGCCTCCTCCAACATGTCGAAGCTCACCCGGCACATCTCGATCTCGAGGCGCGGCGGCGGCAGCACCGCACTCTTCTTTTTCAATAGCCAATGGTGGTAGGCGGTCTGCGGCCAGACTTCGAGGGGATACGAGGTGATGCAGCTCGGCTGCATCGAGATCGCCTCGCGCAGCGAGGCGGTCCAGGTCGGCAGGTCAAGGCCGATCAACGGGTAGATCAGGTCGATATTGGTATGAGTGAATCCGGCGCGCTGAATTGCCTCCCAGGCGCTGTAACACTGGGCAAGATTGTGCGGGCGGTTGTTGGCGCGCAAAATCTCCTCGTCGAACGACTGCACGCCCATGCTCATGCGGGTGAACCCAGCCTCGCGCAACGCCAAGACCTTGTCATAGCTGACGCTGCCGGGGTCGAATTCGACGGCAATCTCGCAGGCCGGATCAATCTCGAACTCGTTCCGCATAGTATCAAGAATACGAATGAGCTGTTCGGTGGTCAGCACGCCCGGGGTGCCGCCTCCGAAATAGATCGCGTCAATGGCGAAGGCTGGGAACACCCGGCTGGCCGCAAAGGTCCGGATTTCCTTGCATAGCGCCGCGACATAGCGCTCGCGCAGATCGGAGCTGCTGTCCACATAAACTACGTAGTCGCAGAAGTGGCATTTTGTGTTGCAGAATGGAATGTGCAGGTAGATCACGGCACGTTCTTTGGTGAAATAAGTCGAAGCATCGAGATAGGAATATTTGAACGGGTAGGTATGGATGTTGCGGCGGACATAATCCTGCATGGCCATGCCCCTTTACATTTGTTGGAGGCTCACAGCACCCGGAATGCCCGAACGCCCGCGGGCATCTGTGCGTCCGGCGCGCGAAGATTGACCACCACAGGACGCCCGCAGGAGACGAAGAGATTGTCGAACGGCGCGCGGTTGCCGCTGCGGTAGGCGACATCGCTGCGCTCGACCTGCTGCAGCACGTTCTCCACGAGCTGCATCTGATAGGCGCAGCCCTCGCGGCTCGGATCATTCATGTCGCCGGTGGCCTGGAAATTCTCCTGTTTGCAGCCGCCGCCGCAGATGTAGCGCACCCAGCATTGCGAGCAGACCGGGTGATCGTCGATCGGCAGTCGCCAGCCGTCGAGGCCCTGGCCAGAAAGGCCCTTGTCGCTTTCGCCCACCTTAAAGCTTACGTCACCGACCAGGCGGTGGCACGGCATGATCGAACGATCGGGCGAGAAGGTGAAGTAGTTGCGCCCGCCCGAGCAGAATGAAAGGGCCATCTTGCCGGTCAGCACCATGTCGGCGATGCGCTCGTATTCAAGTACGCCCTTAAAGCGGTTGTTTGGGCGGAACAGGCTCGGGTAGAAGTCGATGAAGTCGGCCAGCTGGCCCAAAAAATCCGCCGACATGGTTTTGGGCGGTCCAGCCGGCGGCCTAGCCCCGCCGTCGAGGATGTCGCTTCGGCTTGCCGGCACCACGCCGGGATAGATCTGGAAATAATCAAAGAGGTTAAGCTGCCAGAGCGCCAGCACATTATCGCGCAGCGCAGGCTTGCCGCCGACCACGGTCATGCGTGCAACCATGGTGATGTCGTCGCTGGCCCCGCGCACCGTTCGGCAGTTCTCGATAATGCGCGCCCAGCTGCCCTTGCCGCCCTTGGTCGGCCGGTTGGCGTCGTGTGTCGCCTCATCGCCGTCGATCGACACCGAGACGATAAAGCGGTGACGTGCAAACAGCTCGCACGCGCCCTGCGGCAACACGGTGAGATTAGTGGAGATGCGGTGGATAAAACTGATGCCGGTTTCTTCTTGCAGTGCCTGCGCGCCCTCGCACAATTCCGCGATGCGCGGAAAGTTGAGCAAAGGCTCGCCGCCAAAAAATTCAAACCGCACGGTCTGGCTCGGCGTCACGTGGGCGCGCGCGAACGCGAGAATTTCGCCGACCATGTCGGCTTCCATGCGGCCTTTGATGCGCCCGTAGTCGCCGCCATCGGCGAAGCAGTAGGAGCAGCCGAGATTGCAGAACGCGGTGAGATTGACGTTGATGGCGAGGTTGGCGCCGTCCTGGAAGCTTGCCGCCCGCGTGCGCGAGGTATTGTCCGCGGAAATGATACCCGCACGGACGAGAGTATCCCAGTCGGCGCGCTCCGCCGCGGTGAGCGCGTCGAGCCCCTGCGCGGTCAGCCGCCGGCCGAGATCTTTGGAGATACGTAGCGCCCGGTTGTTCCCGGCGATGAACAGGATGTCATCCGCGTCCGAGCCGGGCACGATCCGGTAATCGCGATCGCCGATCCAGCCGCGGTCAGGGTTTTCCATGTCGTCAATCTCCCGCGGCTGCAGCGCCCATGCCACCCTCGCCTACAAGGCCGGGGCTGACCTGACGCTTCTGGAAGATCGGGAACGGCGACACATCGCCGCCCACCGGCGCCTCCTCAATGGTCACCGTCGGGAAATGCGCCCGGTCGAACACCTCGTGCAGGTTCGACTTCATCTGCTCCGGCACGACGATTTCCGGGCCGATATCATCGGTCGAGGACTTGGCGATGATGAAGCGCCAGGATTCGCCCGGTTTCATCGGCACCATCTTCCACGGGCTCGCGTTGCCATTGTCATAGCGGCAGCGGTACCAGGCATTGAGCGCGCCGGCGGACGGATTCGCCAGCTGCACGTGCAGCGAGCGCACATCGCCGTGCCAGTCGAAGGTGTGCGTCTGGCCCGAAACTTCGGTCGCGGGCTTTGCCGCGCCGTTCGGCGCCATGGGCGGCAGGAACTTGAAATGGGCGTCGCGGCCGCAGGCCGTGCAGCGGCCGTTCTGGTCGAGGCCTTTGACGTGCGCATTGAGGCCATAGCGGGTGACCAGCTCGGTGCCACAGCCGTTGCAGCGGGTGTTGCTCAACGGGGTGTCGTAAACATTCCCGAGATAGACGTGCTCGGCGCCCATCCCGATTGCGATCTCGCGGGCGCGCTCGAGCCGCGGGATCGGGGTGCGGATAGTGTTGCGCATGCGGAAATCAGGATGGAAGCGCACGAAATGCATCGGCACCGTCGGCCCGAGCTCGGTCAGCACCCATCCGGCGACCTTGCGCGCTGTCTCCTCGTTGTCGGAAATGTCGGTGATCATCAACGTGGAGAGCTCGAGGTGCCGGCGTGATTGGTACACCTGCTTGATACCTTCGAGCACCGGCTCAAGCCGGCCGGCGGTATACTTCTTGTAGTAGTGCGGATCCATGGACTTGAGCGAGATCGAGAAGATGTCGATGTGCGGGATCAGCTCCTCGATCGCCTCGGCCGTGATGTAGAAGGCGGATTTGTAGAGCGTGACAATGCCGGCCTTTTGCGCCTCGCGCGCGGTGTCGACCACCCATTCGTGCCAGACCACCGGGTCGTTGTAGGTGAAGCTGATCACCCTCAGATCGCGCCGCTGCGCAATGTCGACCGCCTCCTGCGGGCTCATTTCATAGATGTCGCTGTCGACCACGTGCTTGGCTTGCGAGGTACGCCAGTTGTGGCAATAGCTGCAGGACATCATGCAGCCGATATTGCCGCAGGACAGGATGCCAGCACCGGGCGCGTAGTGGTTGATCGCTTCGGTCTCGATGGTCTCCTGGGTCGGATGCACCGACTTGCCGTAGTTCATCGTGACCAGGCGACCGTTGCGCACGCCGCGCACCTTGCAGAAGCCGTCCTGGCCTTCGCGCATCGTGCAGTTACGCGGCGAGAGATGGCAGCGGACCCGGCCGTCGGGCAAAAGCTCTTCAAGGCTTGCTTGCTGGTACTTCGATCTCCAGTTTTTCATCGAGGCCTCCACTCCGGCTGCATCGCCTCGCTAATGAATGGGACGTAAAGAAGCTTACTAGCGATAATGGAATAGACGGAGAGGCAGATACGTGCTTGTGATTCAAATTGTCATTATGCGGACAATGAATGCATTCTCTCTTTGACTCGACGAGCCTGTCAAGCGCGTCGCGTGTCTGGCGACGTAACAAATTCTGTTTCAGTCGCGGCAACAGTATTCACAATCACGACCCTGTACTAAGGTACCAATGTATCATTGTAATTAGCTACCAAGAGAACTAAATCACTTTGCGGGATGCCCCACGACGTAAGATGCGAGAAGGGACTTCGGTTGCCTAGCGGATTGGATCCGCGCACCAAAATCGGTGCTTGCAGCCAGGATGCGCTATGAACACTCCGCATGTCGACAGACCTGCTGAGATTCGGGGGGCCTATCTCGTCATTGTCGACCCGGTTTCGCATTTCTTCCGCTACGTGACCGCGGCGAAGGCTAAGGGACTGAAAGCTCTGGTCCTGTCATCGAACGAGAAGGTGTGCCGCGCCGAGGAGGCGGGGTACTCGCGCATGGTCGACGACTATCCCATAGACAGCGCTATTGACGTATTTCTGACCTACACGGCCGATGACGACGCCTCCGCAATTGACGCGCTGGTGCCCTATCGCGATCAAATCGCGGGGATTGTTGCCGGCGACGAGGTCACGGTGGCGAGCACGGCGCGGCTTGGGCGAGCCCTGGGTTTTGCCTATGCCTTGCCGGATGATGCGAAGTGCCAGCAGATAAAGTCGCTGATGAAGGAACGGCTTGCGACGCGCGGGGTTGCGACCCCGCGGTTCGTTCCTGTCACCACGCTGGAGGCCGCGCGGAAGCAATGGGAGCGTTTCGGGCGCGACAGCATGGTGAAGATGGTCGACTACGCCATGAGCTACGGCATATTCCGCGCCCGGTCGCGGGAGGAGCTCGAGCATGCCTGGGAGACCATTCAGGCGCGCCGCCGCAACCTTGATCATGATTTTTCGACCGAGGACACCGTGCTGATCGAGGAGTTCGTAGGAGGACGAGAGTTTTCAGTCGAAGGCTACGAGCAGGACGGGCGGATAGAGACTCTGAACTTTTGCCAGAAGCTCACCCACAGCAACTTCATGGTGGTTGGCCATTACATTCCAGCGCGCGTCGACGCCCACGAGGATCGTATGTTGCGCGCAGTCACCCGGGACTGCGTTGCGGCGCTAGGGATAAAAAACTCGGTGTTCCACGCCGAGGTGCACGTGCATGAAGGCAAGGCCTATATTATCGAATGCGCTGCGAGGCCGCCGGGTCAGTATTCGGTCGGCGTCATGAAGCGGATTTACGATTTTGATCTCGTAGAGCTGAACATCGATCTCGCGTGCGGGCGGCCAGTAGAGGTGCAGGCCCGCCCACCGAGAAGCTGGAACGCAATCATGGCGCTTTATTCCGAGGAGACGGGGATCGTGAAGCAGATCGATGCTCTGGAAGAGCTGCGCGCCCGGCGGGAGTGCTATTTTCTCAAATGCAGCGTCCAGCCGGGAGATGCGGTCCACCGGCTGGAAACGTATCGTGACGTGCTGGGCCTGGCCTTGCTGGAAGCCCCGGATCCGGCCTCGATCGAGAAAGCTTATTCCTGGGCGCGCGATTCCGTTCGGTTCCGGGTCTGACGTGGACAGCACTCTCCGGCCAGAGATACAGACCTACATCTGCAGTGACATCACGGCCTACGCCGCGGCCGCCTGCACCACCTTGCGGGCAGGGACGCCATTTACTCGCATCCCGATCCTCGGCGATACGGCCACCGTCGAGCGGCTCGATCGCTTCCGTCCGCGGACGCGGCTTCGGGCCGCGGTGCCGCCGGATCCCGCTGCGAACGCGGCGCCCACCGACCCATTGGATCTCCTGCTTGAAGCCGTCGGCCGACCGCAAGATCCGCGCCGGGTACTGCTGGTCGAGCGGCGCGCGCCAGAAGCTGTTCCGGCAGTCTTCTTCGGCCTCGCCACGCAGCGCAGGGTCATCTTGACAGACGATTTGGCGGACTATCCTGCGCAGCTGGCCGGCGCCGAATCCGCCATTCTAGCGGGTCCAGCGGATCGGTTCGGCAAGCGCTCCCTAACCGAGCTTCTGGACTGGGCGCAAACCCGGGTAGCGGCGCCGCGACAGCTTGGTGTGTTGACCGGACGTAACGCAACGCAAGTCTCCGAGATCTGCGCCAAGCTTTTGATCGTCCGCCAGCGTCATGCTGACGGCGCCTGGCTGCCCGATCCCGTGGCGACGCCGGGCGCTGCGGCCTGCGAATTCGAGCTGATCGGTGCGCACGGCAATGAGATTCATCTCAATTACCGTCGCGACCAGATCCTGTGCGGACGCAACGCGTCCTTCGCCCCGCCCGGTCACGAGGCCTTCGATTGCGGCCGGGACTGCCCATTCGACAACCGCGTCGACGCCAGCGCCGTCGCCGCCAGCACCGTTTTTCTGATCAGTTGCGACGCTTTCACCCCCACCGGCGGGGTGGCGCCGAGCGACTTCGGCCTGCTCTTTCGCCTGTTGGACGGACAGCCCAGCGCGGTGCTAGCCCCGTTCAAGCACGTCATGCTCAACGAAGCGCTTCTGATCATGATAGAAGCGATGGCGCGCACGGGCTATACATTGGGCGAGATCGCGCATTTCATCAACGCGCGCGCGAACGTCAGCGCGCTGCCTGATTACGGGTTTCTGGTGTTGGGCGACCCGGAGATCAGCGTCAGCTGTCGCGGCAGTCGAGATGCCTACGGCATCAAGATCAGCGAGGCTTTCGGCGCCGTGGTTGTCCGGGCAGAGCTTGACGGCGGGCGTCGCGCGTTCACCGCGACAGTGCCCGCGATCGACTATGCCGCGCCTCTCGCCGTGCTGCCGCTCAGCACCAATACCCGGTCGCCTGGCACGTTGTTCGCACTTGGCTGGTCCGCTGAGGCTGGGACGATGGACGTCACGCTATTCCGGCAGGACGCCTTTGAGGCGGGTCCGTTCGAATTTGCCCTGGTGCCGGCATACCAACCTGATGATGACGAGCTGTCGTGCGGTCGCGCCGCGCTCAACCAAGCAAGGTTGCTGACACATATCTTCGGGGGCGGGGATGCGGTCGCCTCGGCTGAGGCAGAAATTCGGACGCTCCTGAACTCGGCGTGCACGTTCCCGCGTCCGATCGAACTGGCCGCCGGTCAGCAGATCATGCTGAATCTCAATCGGGTTATGGCCTATCGCATCGCGGGCCTGCGCCGGTCCCATTGCGACCGCATCCTCGAGACGCTTGCCACGCGCCGAATCTGGATCAGCCAAGAGTACGCGGAGCTGTTCCCCGATCTCCGCCGCGCGGGCCCCGAGCATGATTGCGACTGCCCGCACTGCGGTAACCAGGTCGTGGCTTGGGCCTATGTCGACCGGCTTGGTCACCTGCCATCACGACACGTGCTCATATGTAATCGATGCGGGATCATCTCGGACGTGCCGGTGGAGACACCGCTGCACGTATCTTTCCCTACCATCGGAAGCTTTCGCACGCGGGACGAGCCGGTGGAGGTCCGGGTGACAAACACGGCCAATACCCCGGCCGCAGTCAGCCTCGCCCTGCAGCTGAACGAGTGGAGATCTCAGGGGCTGGATGGCTCCAGCTGCCGCATCGAGCTTGAGATTGAGCCGAAGCAAACTCGATCTCATACAGCACGACTGCACTTTCCCGAACGGTTTCACGACGATGTCTTGTCCGTGCAGCTGTTTCTGGTGGACCAGTCGCTCGACATCCTGTTCTTCAGCCAGAAGGTCCAGTGCACGGTGCGTCCGCTCGTCTCTGCGGGTATTTGACTCGAATCGAGGTCGGCTCGAGGAGAATCTCGCCAAGGGCTTCGCGAGAAACCCTACCTGAGGTTTCAGCTTGCTGGGTGCTGCGGACATCGCGGGCGTGAGCATTCCGAAAAGGATGCGTCATTGAGCGAAGGCTGCGGCGAGCCGGAGCCCGTATAGCTCTCCGTATTTTTTGCGCAGATAGCTCACGTAATACTTTATAGTAATCGGCTCGCCGGTGGTGCGTTGCACGATCTCGGCGGGCGTGAACTTGCGCCCATGGCGATAGAGATTGTCGCCAAGCCAGCCATGGAGGGTAACGAACTCGCCTGCGCGCATAGCCTGCGGAATATCAGGATGCGCGCGCAACGCCGCCGCATAGAACTGCACGCTGAGCACATTGCCGAGCGTGTAGCTCGGAAAGGCCGCGCCTACGCCGGAGCCGTACCAATGCACGTCCTGAAGGCAGCCGTCGCGGTCGTCGGGAGGAGCGATGCCGAGGTCGCTCCGATATCGTGCGCGCCACGCCTCGGGGAGGTCCTTGACCGCGAGGCTGCCCTCGAGAAGCTCGGTTTCCAGATCGAACCGCAAAATGATGTGGAGATTGTACGTGAGCTCGTCCGCTTCCGTCCGGATCAGTGTCTTCTCCACTTTGTTGATGGCGCAATAGAACTGTTGGAGCGATGCGTTTCCGAGCTGGTCGGGGAACACGCGTTGCAGCTTTGGAAAATAATGCTCCCACGCGTCCCGGCTGCGCCCGACTACGTTTTCCCACAGCCTTGATTGGCTTTCATGCACGCCCATGGACGCCCCTTGTCCGAGAGGAGTGCCGGCAAGCGCCGCCGCGACGCCCTGCTCGTACATCGCATGCCCCGCTTCGTGCAGCGTCGAAAACAGCGCGTATGTCAGCTCGTCGGCACGAACCCGAGTGGTAATGCGCACGTCATCGCGCGAGAACTTGGTGCAAAACGGATGCGGCGAGCGGTCGAGCCTGCCGCGCGTTAGATCGTACCCGAACGCGCGCGCAATAGAGAGCCCGAACTCGACTTGCGCGTCCGGCGCGAACTGTCCCTGCAGGCAGCTGCTGTCCACGACCGGCTGCTCGCAAACGGCGCGCACGAGCGGCACAAGCTCGCTGCGCAAATCGGCGAGCAACGCGCGCATGGAGGCACAGGTCATGCCCTCGTCCACATCATCGATCAGCGGGTCGGCAATGTGCGAATAGGGCGCGAAGAAGCTCGCATATTCGCGGCTCAGATCGATCATCAGCTCGAGATGAGGGTGCATCGCGGCAAAATCGTTCGCCGGGCACGCCTTCGTCCACGCATCGTAGGAGGCCGCGCCGATCGCGTTGGCGCGCTGGACATGGCGCGGGGGCACCTTGCGGGCCTTTTCGAACTCGCGCCGCGTCACTGCGATCAGCCGCGCATCGTCGCTGTCGGGCGGCAGGCTTTCGCCATATGGGACGAGCGCATCGAGGAGATGTCCGAGCGCCGGACGCGTCATGCGCTCATGCGCGATCCTGCTCACGCGAGCGTATTGGCGTGCGCGTGAGGTTGCCCCGCCGCTCGGCATGTAGGTTGCCTGGTCCCAGCTCAGGACCGCAGCGGCCCCCGCAAGATCGCTGATCTCCTGCAAGCGCGCCCGCAGCTCTTTGAGCATATGCTCAGGAGACCGCTGCGATCTTCTTTTGGGGGATGCAGGCACGGGTACGGCTCACGGTCATCGGACAGCGACGCAGGCGCCATTATTGGACAGGTCGGTCGCCCGCGCCTACCGGCCTTGGCACCGCAAAAATGGAAGGCACCGATGCTGCTGGCTCGCGCCGACGAGGCGATCGAATAAGGGTGCTGCAGCTTCTGCGCTGTCCGTCGACTGAGCCGGTCATTGTCATTGCGGTATTGCCGAAACGGCATAAGCATACTGCAGGCGAGTTTGGTGGCAGCGCCGCCATCGCTCGTTCTTCGCGCTTGAAGAGCATGCACATGCTGCGTATCGTGGTGTGCGCACGCCTGCGTATCGTGGTAGATTTCCTTAACCATGGAAGGCGCAAACAGTGCATAATCAGGCCCGGAGGAAAGTCGACCGAGTGCAAACCGGGGTTCGCATCGAGAAGCGTGTCTTGAAGATCCTGAAATCGGTGTCGGCGTTTCTCGAGCTGAGCTTGAGTGATCTCCTGGAGGGAATGATCTTGCACAATTTCGAAGGCAAGACGCCCTTCGGCCCGGAAACCCTGGCCCTGATCGCGACACTTCGGAAAACCTACGGTTTCGACCTGACTGCCAAGGACAGTCACATGCTGATCGAGGATCAGGAGGTCCAGGTCGACTGATCCCTGCTCATTCTTGGGCGAGCAGCAGCCCATGACCCAACGGGCCGCGCCGGTGGCACGCTCGGGTGGCAATATGCGGGTGCGCCCGCGGCTATCGCCGCGCGCCTGCTTCAAGCGGGAGCGGAGCAATATCGCGCCGGTCATGCTCGCGCCGCTTGCACAGAACTTCGGTAGTACAGATCCGCACGCCCGTGCACACGAAGCCCGTGTGCACGGGCCTTCAGAAAGAAGCAGCGAAGCGAACAGCGCGCCTGAGCTATTCCCCGGTACGTGTCACCCCGCGCGCTTGAGGCTACAACCTTACCAGCAGCCGGCGGCGGCGTGGAAAGAGGACGCCGTCAGGCGGGGGGCGGAAGCCACGCTGAATGCCTGCCCGCCTGTTACCTGCTGAAGAGCATCATCCGAGAGCTTGTGGCCCTCCAGCATGTTTTTGAGGATAGCGCGCTCCTCATCGGACAAGTTGGCGCTGAAGGCCTCAAGCTTGTTGCACAACTGCTCGACCACAGGCCTGTTGATATTTGGCATTGCCTTCCTCCTTGCTACGGAGTTACGACGTACCATGGTACGACCACAACCTCCAGCACGTCAAACAACCTTGGATAGCAACCAGTGAACAACCTCACACGCCGGTCAGCACTTTCAACATCCGGTCGAACCGTTCTCCTGCCATTGAGACATTCTCCGCAATGGCGTCGTCGAGTTTGCCGTTCAAAACGGTTTCTCCCGCCAAATCACGTTGCAGCTCCCGTAATCGGTCGGCCAGAAAAATCGCCAGAGCCCTATAGAAACGGGATCCAAAGGCGAGATCGGTCGCGAGCTTTTGCTGCAGAATCTTTTTGTTGAGGAGCAAGACCAGGCACTCTCCTTGGGTGACCACGGTGGCGGAGGGCGGGGCCGAATCGACCATGGACACCTCGCCCACGATCTCGCCCGCACCTCGTCGCGCAACGATCCCAAGGTCCTGCATGAGAACCACAAGCTCACCTTCGAGCACCAGGACGAGCGAATCGATCGGCTTGCCCCGCTCGATGAGCGTCTCGCCGGCCTTCGTGCGTCGCCGGGTACCGACCCGTGCGACCCAGTCGATATCCGAATCGGTCAGCAGACCAAAGATTTGCAGGACCTTGTGCATGCGCGGGCTCGCAGCAAATTGCCTATGCCGCCTGACCGGTCAAAGTTTTCAGCATTCGCTGAAACCGTTCTCCGGCGCTGGATACTGCATCCAGAATTCCCAGATCGAGCTCGTCCTCCAAAATGGCGGTTTCATCTGCGATGCTGCGCTCGCGCAGGGATGGTGCCTGCATCGTGGCCCGCAGCCGGTCCGCAAGAAAGATTGCCAACGCGCGGTAAAAGCGGCAACCAAAGCCTGCGTCGCTCTCGATCTTCTCCATGACGGCTGTCTTGTTGATGAAGAGCGCGAGACATCGCCCGCGGGCGGTGATCGTCGCTGACGGCGGCGCGGGATCAACCAATGACATCTCGCCTACAATCTCGCCCACCCCAAGACGCGCTATTTGTCCCATTCCTTTCTTGGTGACCAGGAATTCCCCCTCGAGCAGAAGAACCAGAGAATCGGCGGGCCTGCCTTCCGCAATCACGGTCTCTCCGTCCCTCAGTCGCCTCGTAGTTCCAAGGCGACCCAGTGCCTCGACATCCTCGTCCGTGAGGACCCCGAAGATATAAAGTACCTTTCGCATGGGACTTGCCGGCTGATTGCTAAAGCAATTGGCGCTGAATGAGATCCGCGAACACGCCGGGAGAATCGCTCAACTCCGCAAACGTTCCGGTTTGCACGATCTTGCCTTCGACCAGCACGACAATCCGATCCGCCTCACGGACGGTGCTCAACCGATGGGCAATGACGAGTCGGGTGACATTGAGCCTGCCCAGGGAGCCACTCACAATAGCCTGGGCCTGATTATCCAGCGCGCTTGTTGCCTCATCGAACAACAGGATGCGAGGACGGCGGGCGATCGCGCGTGCGATCATGAGACGCTGCCGCTGGCCGCCGGAAATCGTGCTCACGCCTTCCGCGATCACGGTGTGAATGCCCATGGGCATGGCGTTGAGCTCGGCTTCCAGGCCCGCCAGCCGCGCAGCCTCCCAGACCTGATCGACCGGCAGCTGCATGCCGCCGCATATGTTCTCGTAGATGCTGCCTGAAGCGAGCTTGCCGTTCTGGAGGACCACGCCCATCTGCCGCCGCAAGGCGCTGATATCGAGCGTATCAATCGCCTTGCCATCGAAAAAGATAGCGCCGGCTTCCGGCTTTTCGAAGCCCAGCAGCAAGCGGAACATGGTGGATTTTCCGCTGCCCGATGGGCCAACTATGGCCACGTATTCTCCAGCCGCCACGCGCAACGTAATATTGTCCAACACGGGCGGCCCACCGGCGGCGTAACGGAAGGTAACCCGAGAAAGCTCAAAAGATCCGGAAAGCGCTCCACCCGAACGTCGATCGTCGGAAAATTCGAGAGCACCGCCGATCAACGGCCGGATGCGGGAAAGGTGCGGGACCGCGATCAACGAATCGCCGATTGCCGTTGCCCACTCTCCGACAGACGCTATGGCCTGACCGAACGCCGTGAAGAACGCGAGAAAAGCCCCAAGGTCCGCTCTTAGCGGGCTGCCAGATACTTCTGCTGCAGCAAAAATGATGAGGGTGGCGACTATGGGAAATGACGTTTCGACGACGCTGAGCGCATTGGCAGCACGCTGGGAAACGATGAAATGCCGCTTCTGGGCGGCAAACTGCCTCGTCCAGCCGGCAAGCGCTCGAACCGTTGCGTCTGCTACGCGCAATTTTCCGACCCCGGCGAGCAGCTGGAGGACGAATCCTTCCAATTTGCCTTCTAAGTTGAAATGCCAGGTCTCGTGATGGAGGCGTACTGCGCTGGCGGCGATGATGGCTGCGGCTCTGACCATCGTAAGTGCTGTTGCAATCAGCGCCAGCCTGTAATCGAAGTAAAACATTGGAAAGAAGCTGAACCAGCAGAACAAACCTGCCAGGAGGCCGCGGAGAGTTTGGCCGGTAAACACCCGACGTATTGCATCGATTCCAACGGCGCGAGCGACGAGATCGCCGACGGTATATCGCCGAAAAAAGGATGCCGGTAACTGCAGCAGGCGATCAATCACCGCAGCCTGCAGCTTCCAGTCCAGCAACCCTTCCAGCCGGAGCATGGCGATTCCCTGCATTATCTGCACTCCGGCCATCGCAACGGCGGTCACCGCGAGCGCTGCTGCGCAGAATACAAGCTGGTCCAGCTCGGTCCGCGGTATGATGGAATCGACGAGCTCAAGAACGACGAGAGGAGCTGCCAGGGACAATAAGCCCAACAATGAGCCGCCCGCGAGAATTCGAATCAGGTCAGCTGGGGCAGTGCGTATTGAGAAGACGAGCAAATCCCAAAGCGAGAGCGGGCGCGCCGGCAAGGCTCGATAGAACATTGCGGCCTCGGTGCTGAGCTCCTCCGCAACGGCTTCGTTTATGACGCGATTAACCCCTAATCCGGGCTCAACCATCACGTAGCGTCCCCGCGGCGCCGGCATGAGCGCTACCGGGTTGCGTTCATCACCGTGCCACGCGACCAGCGGACCGACATCCCGATTCCACCAGTCGCCACGCAGCAAGGTCCGGCGAACGCGAAGCCGCGAAGCCCGAGCGATCTCGATGATGTCCTCGAACTCTTGCCGAACCGGGCTTCTTTCACCCGGACGGACGATGGAGGCGTTGATCGCATCACCAACCATCCGACAGACGGCAAGGAGCGGATCGTGCGCGTCTGTGCTCGCTCGATCACGCTCGGAGCGGCGCACTATCACCGCTGAAAGCTGCTCGAACACCTCTTTGGTCTGTGAACGGGAAATCTCCGCCCGACGGAGCAGGCGCTGTGTCTCATGGCTCGCATCCGCTGCGAGGCTGTGTTGAATGCACATCATCGCGCGCAGGTGAAACTGATCGATTGCGGGCCACCGCTCCTTGCCGCCAGTCGGGCTCTCGTGGGTGAAAAGGACCGCGGATGATTGCTCTATCGCCTCGATCCACATCCCTGGCGCAAGAAGGGCGGGCGGGCTGGTGGACAGGTAAGGCGGCTCGATCCCCATCACCCGGATGCTCCCGGCTTCAACCGATGCCCAGAGAATATCCTGCGCGGAGCCTCGGCGCCGCTCGCCTGCCGCAAGCTCGCATCGTCGGTCCATTTCCGCTTCGCGAATGGTCCAATCGACACTGGGCCCCGTCATGACTGCGCCAAGCGAGCCGATCCAGTCCGCAACCAGGCTGAAGCTCTCGATGTCTTCTCGATACACGATCACTGCCTCGGCCCCCGGGCCACCCACCGCAATCACACGCACGCCCTCGCCTGGCCCATGCGCCAGCTCTGGAAGATCCAGGATGATCCCGCCTGCCTCGACGCGAAAAAGATAGTGTCGCGCTCGCCGCGCGCCTTCGCCAACCAGGCGTACGGCGAAGAGATCGACGTGCCCCGCGACCACCTGCAACGCGTAGCCGTGATGGTCGAGGATGCGCGGAATACGACTGTCGAGAACGACGCGCTGGATCTGATGAACAGGCTGCGGGGCTTTCCCGATCCTCTCCCCGAGAGCCTCTGCAACAATGCGGGGACTGGTCATTCCAGAGACATCAGCCGGGCATAGGCACCTTGCAGCAGCATCATCTGCTCGTGCGTGCCGCGTTCGGCAATTCTGCCCTGGTCCAGCAGGATGATCTCATCGCAATCACGAATCGTGCTCAGGCGATGCGCAATGATGATGCACGTACAACCGCGACGTCGCAGATTGTCGTCGATCTCTTTTTCAGTGATCGGATCGAGCGCCGCCGTTGCCTCATCCAGGACAAGCACAGATGGATTCGATACCAGCGCCCTTGCGATCTCGATTCGCTGGCGTTGGCCGCCGCTGAAGTTCGTTCCCCCCTCGCTCACATAGCAGTCGTAGTTCCCGGATCGCATTGCTATGTCCTCGTGAATGCATGCATCCTTGAGCGCCCGCGTTATCTCTGCTTCGGTTATCGTCGTATCCCACAATGTCAAGTTGTCGCGAATCGTCCCTTCGAACAGGAAGATATCCTGATCTACGTAGGCGACCGAGCTTGCAAATACTTCGGGTGGAATTTCGACCAGCTCGCGGCCGTCGATGCAAACGCGTCCCGCCCAGGCCCTGTACATACCGCAAATCAACCGCCCCAGTGTGGATTTTCCGCTGCCCGAGGCACCGACCAGCGCAACCCTGGCGCCTGGCTCGATAAAAATCGAGATCTCATCGACGAGTGGCGGCTCTAAAGCAGAATAACCGAACTTTATATCATGAAGCTCGACTTTTCCGGCCAGCTTCGCCGGCATCGTGCTGCGTGACGCAGCTGTCTGTCTGGTTGTCTCCAGGGGGTAATTGTAGACATCCTCGAGCCGCTCAACTCCACCCTTGATCGTCTGAAAATTTCCGGCGAGGTTGACGAGCGCGGCGATCGGCGCAGAAAAGCTGGCCATGAGCGATTGGAATGCGATGAGGCCGCCCAGGGTGAGGGCGCCCTCGATGACTCGCAATCCGCCGATCCCAAGGATTACCGCCAGGATAATCCCGGAGAACAAAGTCGGGAAGACCTCGACGAAGGTCGAGGAAAAACCCAGCGCTTGCTCCGTATTCAAGACCTTCGCCTGGATTCCGACCCACTGGGAGAATGCGTCGTCCTCCAGTCCGCTTGCCTTGAGGGTTTCAATCGTCCTCACGGCGCTGACGGTGCTCCCCATAAGCTTACCCCGCTCCAGCGACAGGCTGCGGCCAAGATCCTCTCTGCGGCGGGCAACGAGCCTGAGCGTCAGGACATTCAGCAAGGAGAGAGCGACACAAATTGTGGCAAGTACCAAGTCGTAAACCGCCATTGCAGCGGCGAAGAACACGATCGAGGCCAGATTGAGAGCATTGGTTGCAAGGCCACCAGACAGCAGTCGGGCGATCTGCTCGTTGCTGGCAATGCGGTTGGCGATGTCGCCCGCGTGGCGTTGAGCGAAGAACTCCATCGGCAACGCCAGCACCCGCCAGACAAAGCGGCTGCTCATGATGACGGAAAGCTTGGTCTGGATGCGCAGGAGGAGCGATTGCTGCAGAGCTGTGATGACGGATCGCAGGACCGCCGTGATCCCCATCCCAATCAGAACTGGCTTGAGCCACCCGCTCGTATTCTGAACGAGAATGTCGTCAACAAAGATCTTGGAAAAAGTCGGAATGACAATGCCGGGAACGACGAGCGCGAGGCTCGCCAGCACAAGCAAAGTCACTGCGGGCTTCGAACCCCGCAACTGCTTGAGCAGGATCGGCAGTGCATGCGGCCTTCTGCCTACTCTCTTGAACTCCGCACCCGGCTCCATGGCCAACACAACGCCGGTGAATGCCTGGTCGAACTCCGCCATGTCGATTTGGCGACGGCCTACCGCGGGGTCATTGATGAACGCGGTCTCGCCACGGATCCCTTCGAGCACCACAAAATGGTTGAAGTTCCAATGAATAATGCAGGGCATAGGCAACTCGTGCAGTGTGGAAGGCTCCTTGCGAAAGCCCCTGGCCACAAGCCCAAATCGGCGCGCGGCCTTGACGACGTTCCCCGCGTTGCTGCCGTTTCGCGATACTCCGGACGCCACTCGCAATTGCTCGAGCGAAATCCATGTTCCATAGTATGCGAGGACAATTGCCAGCGCCGCGGCCCCGCATTCGACCGCTTCCATCTGAAGGATCGAAGGCGTCCGCGCTACGGTTCGGCGGGCGAGCAAATTGCGCCGGCTTCGAGTCGAGTCGGGTGGGTCAGTCATTTCCGTAGCGAGGTGGGGCGCAGAGCATCTAACCGCTAATTCCGGTAAATCGCTTGAAGATCGGAACCACGAGATCGATCGGACGCCGGTTTCTGGTCGTAATCTCCGCCCGAGTGAGGGTTCCGCTGGTGAGGCGCATTTGCGGCCCGCTGCCTACAGCCCATCGATACCCAGTGGGGGTGTGCTCATCCGGCTCAAGCTGCACAACTGCCGCATAGGGAGCGCCTTCGCGCGAGAAGCGAGTGACCAAGCTGTCGTTGCGAAGCTCGGCAAGCATGCCTTGGGGCGTTATTGGAAACTCCGAGATGGAGAGAACCGTCCCGACCAGAGCGCCGAACTCCTCGCGCTTGACGGTGCTCGGCTCGAGGCGAACCTCCATCCCAGGTTTGACGCTTTTACCCCGGTCGGGCGGAATATAAACCAGAGCCTCGAGCATCGTGCCTTCCGTCCTGATGCCGATCACCGGCGTGCCGACAGAAAGCACAGAGCCAGTTGATACCTTGACTTCAATCACCCGCCCCTCGATTGGGCTGAGAACCTCCGTGTTCCGTCCAAGCTCGCCGGCAAGCTGTTCCATCTGCCGCCGGGCCTCATTGAGCCGAAACTGGGAGTCTTCACGGTCTTTCGCACGTTGTGTCTCCAAGTCAAGCTTTTGAGCTTTGAGTTTGAGGATCTCGTTCTGGGCATCTTCTCTTCTCTGCTGCGCATCCGTGAGCTCACGGCGCCGGTCTTCGACGTTGCGCCGCGTCGTTATCCCCTTAGCCAGAAGGCCTTCGAGGTTTTTGACCTCGCCGGTGAGATAATCAATGCGTTGGTTGGTGACACGGATGATCTGCTGAAAGGCTCCCTCAAGCTTGGCAAAATTGTTGGTCTTGGCGGACAGCTCAGCCTCGATCCTGGCATTCAGGTCGGCATGCTCGTGCTCACGCTCGCGGTACACTTCTACTGCGCTGCGATGGCGCTGCTCGATCTCGGTTTGGGCGACTCGCGCCACGATCTGGCCTTGCGAGACATGATCGCCAACGGATACTTCCACAGACGCGAGCCGGCCTGAGGTTGCTGAGACCGCATCCGCCACCTTGCCGCCGCCGCTGATCAGAATGCCTTCGCCGGGTACACGCGTGGGTATTCGGCCGACGACTGCCCAGGTGACAGCGGCTGCCAGCGCCAGCAAGATGACCAATCCTACAATCCAATCGAACGGCCTGGTTATGACGACGAGGTGGTCGAGCTGCTCCGGGGATGCGGCTCGCTCCAGCGCAATGGAACGGAAGATTTGTTGACTACCGCCGGCCATTTCGTGTCATCCGAGAGGAGCAGGAGTGCCCGCCAGACGCGCGGGCGCTCCGATCTTCGCGCTAACGCACGGGCTTGGACTGCATGCGTCAAACCAGGGAAATCATACGCCAAGAGGGCCAGCCCCTAAAAGCCCAAACCGCTGCCCGATCTGGGGAGTCAACCCCGATCACACGGGACTACCGCCCACGACGGATTGCTTCCTGCGGGAAACGTCGCAAACGGGCATACCTCAGAAAGGTTCCCCTCACTGCAACTCCTAAGTGGGAGCTGCTCGAATTTCCGAGGCCGGGAGCTCCGGGGGTGCTGGCGTGTTCAATTCTGCCGGACTACTATTAACAACGAAGTCTCGAACGTCTGGTCCAAAGGGACCGTGCATGGTGGTTCATGGGCAAAAACACCATGGTTCCAGCGGTAGCCGCCTGTTCGCTGCGGTGTCTCAAGCGGCGGTTGAGGAAAATCGCTGAGAGCTTTGCATTTTTCAACCACCCGGTTCACCGTCCTTCCAATCGGATGAAGCGAACCGCACTGGCGCTGTTGATGGTCGTACTGTTCCCGGCGCTCGGTCAAGCTCGAGGGCTGACGCAAAATGACTTGGAGAGACTTTCCGAAATCAATGCCGTCTTCAGCAAACTGACAAGCGATCTTGCTCAATCGTTCAAACGGACGAACATTTCCAGGGACGAGAGTGATTGCATCAAAAATACCTGGCAGGAGCTTAATCAAACCTCTCAAGAACTATCGAGCTATCAATATTTGATCGGGATTGTAAGTGGGAGCAACGATTCTGGCGAGGAAGACGCGATGCGGGGACTTATTCGATTCGCTCTGGACCAGACGATCCAGGTGCTTGAAGCAGAGCGCAAGCGCCTGAGTCAGGTACCGGACGAGTGCCTTCATTTTCCCACATCTGTCGCGATGTCGGAACGGGCTCTTCAATTTATCGACGGCACAACCGCTGCTCTGAAATCGATTCGACCGCGAATCTAAGTGCGACGAATGCGAGAACGGCTATGAGCGCCAGTTGCCGTTGGCATTCTGGTGGATATTACAAACCAGATTAAGGAGGTTGCCCTCAAATCCTCAATTGCAGCAACTTCAGGAACAAGTTGCAAAGCCTGATGAGAGTTGAACTCGCCGCCTCGCTTCTACCGGTTTCAGAAAGCATCGAATGGCATGACGTCAGGCGGGAGCCATTGACGGTGCTGCTTTCGACCAATGATGGCTTGTCACGCCGACGTCTGCCGGGCCATGACTTCGAACCGGACATTGTCGCGCGGAGCAGCCAGATCGATTTTATCGTCGAGCTTGCCGCGGTCGGACTGGGCGTGGCCTTTCTCCCGCAAATGATTGCCGAGATTAGGCTCCCGTCGATTGCGGTGAGTGCCGGGACTTCATGACCGCTTGGTTTCGCCTGCCGGTCGCGGCATGCCTGCAGGCGCTGATCTCGCTTCGCGCTTCGCATGCCCGGCGAGCTTCTCGACCAGAAAATCCCCGAGGACCTCGACCCGTTTGGGCCGCGGTCCCGCGGGCGGCGTTAGCCAGTAAACAGCACCTAGGGGTATAGACCAGTCGGGCAGCAATCGCTCCAGCCGGCCGGCGGCAAGCGTGTCGCCCAAAATGAATTCGGGCAGGATCCCGAGGCCGGACCCCGCGATCAGAGCCGGCATCATCGCGTCACCATTATTCACGCGCAGCGGACCCGACGGCCGCACGGTCGCGGATCTGCCGTGCTTGGTAAAGCGCCAAGTCTCGGCCGTCATGGAATGGCTGTAGATGATGCAGCGGTGCTGCGCGAGGTGGAGTGGATGCCTCGGTCTGCCATGCTTGTGCAAGTAGACGGGTGAGCCGACCAGATAGCGAGGCATCTCACAAAGCCGCCGCACAACGAGCGAGGAGTCAGGCAAAAAGACGGCGAGGCGGATTGCCGCGTCGAACCCCCCGCCAATGAGGTCCACCATCGCATCGCTCAGGTGGAGATCGACCGATACCTCAGGATAGGTGGCAAGGAATTCCGGCAGCAGCGGCGCGACGTGCAGCACGCCGAAGGAGATGGGTGCGGCTAGCCGCACCAGCCCGCGCGGCATCGTTGCTTGCGCCAGTGCGGCGTCCTCGGCTGCCTCGCCCTCGGCGAGAATATGCGCGGCGCGCTCCGAGAGCTGCCGTCCGGCATCGGTAAGTGCTAGCCGCCGCGACGTACGGTTGATGAGCCGCGCGCCCAGCCGCGCCTCGATCCTGCTGACGGCTTTCGAGACGGTGGCTTTGGAAAGGTTCAGCTCCGCCGCCGCCCCGGCGAAGGAGCGAAGCTCCACGACCTTGGCGAAGATCGCCAGTCCCTCGAAGTCCGGCAGTCTGGCCATCGGCTCAAATATGGAAACTATGAGTTTCGACGGTTTCTATTTCTAAGTCAGCGCTGTGTCCATAGCTGTGCCGACGAGACACCAGGCCACGACCGAGGACAGCGGCTACCTCGTGCCTGCCTCGGGCGCGGTCGAGGTCAACGGCGTGCGGATCGATGCGCGCGACGGCGTCGCCATCAAAGATGTCGCTGTCCTCAGGATCACGGCCATTGAGGCTTCCGAGCTCGTCATGGTCGACGCGCCATGGGGCGGCTCGACCGCCCCACGTACAAACCCATTGAGGAGAAGATCATGTCGAAGGTTCTGGTTCTCTACTATTCTTCTTATGGCCATATCGAAGCGATGGCGAATGCGGTCGCCGAAGGGGCGCGGCAGGCCGGTGCGCATGTTGACATCAAGCGCGTGCCCGAGCTCGTATCCGAGGAGATCGCGCGCAAGTCACATTACAAGCTCGATCAGGCGGCGCCGATCGCAAAGGTCGAGGACCTCGCTGCCTACGACGCGATCATCATCGGTACCGGTACCCGGTTTGGGCGACTGCCGTCGCAGATGGCCAATTTCCTCGACCAGGCCGGAGGACTTTGGGCGCGCGGAGCGTTGCACGGCAAGGTCGGCGGCGCGTTCACGTCGAGCGCCACGCAACATGGCGGGCAGGAGACGACGCTGTTCTCGATCATCACCAATCTCCTGCACTTCGGCATGGTGGTTGTCGGCCTCGATTACGGCCATACCGGGCAGATGACGCTTGACGAGATTACCGGCGGCTCGCCCTACGGTGCCACGACGATCACCGGCGGCGACGGCTCGCGACTGCCGACCGCGAACGAGCTCGAAGGCGCCCGCTATCAAGGTAGAAAGATTGCCGAGGTAGCCAACAAGTTGCATGCCTGACATCAGCAACTCGAGTCGCCGCACTCGATGTCGAGAGGAGATAAACCATGTCTTACAGCGTCTCGACCTTGCTGACCCGCAATCTTCACGAGGTCTTCGGTGAAAACGACCCCGCGCGTCGGCGCGGGACCGTCGACGAGATCTACACCGAAGATTGCGTGTTCTACGATCCCACCAAGGGCGTCCACCGTGGCCGCGACGAGATCGATCGCGTTGCGGGTGCGATCAGGGCCACTCATCCTGACTTTCGATATGAGCCAATTGCCGCGCCCGAGGAGTTGGGCAATGGCGGGCGGCTCCAATGGGTGTCGGGCCGCCCTGGTGAGGCGCCGGCTTACGCCGGGACTGATTTCATCATTACCCGGGACGGCCGTATTGTCGCCCTTTATCTCTTTTTCGACAAGCTACCTTGAGCTGGAGTCTGCCGTGCGCGGCGGTGTTGCCGAATTGCGTGGAGGCTGAAGTGACGACAGGTACTGCGCGGAGAATCCGATGAACATCGGATCGAGCATGACATTCGTCTCGGCGGAACGCGAGTACAATGAGGCCTGGAGCGCTGCATCGTGCACGCGGTTCGAGCTTCCGCCAGTAGACGTCAACAAAGTCCTCAAAGAGCGATATCGGGTCAACCCCGAGCAGACCCTCACGCGCGCCATGATCTGGGACATGGAGACCAAGAAAGCCTGGGACCCGCTCACCTACATTCCCTATGTAGTTTCGCAGGCCCGTTCATGGGGCCGAACGATCCTGCGCGACGGCACGACCCGGTTCTGCCGGTCGTCATTGCAGCGCGCCTGGATCACCTCCGAGGAAGGACGCGTCCTCGAGGACGTTTTCGTCAGCGATCCCAAGCAGACCATCTATTTCCTGGGACGGCCGCGGATGGCTGAAGAAAGCGGCAAGGCTCTCGTAGCGAGCTCGTCCCAGCCTCTCTTTCATGTCCGACACGCTGTGGGCGGGTCGGAGCAGGCACCTTTGAACCTCTGGAGCATCGTCGTTCTGACCGGCGAGCCGGATCCGCGGTACTGCGTGCCGTTCGAGCAGATGGTGCGCGCAGGATTCCTGCCAGGCTTCCTTGAGATCTACATCGAACGCGACCTTAAGCTGAAGTTGAGCCGCATCTGAGCGTGATCTGCTGGAAATTCACGTTGTCGCCATGGCATCCGGTAGCCGGCCTTTGGGCGCCGCTAACGCGGCGGTGTGTCCCTGCGGGCAGCTCGGATGGGGAGGGGAGCCGCAAGCTACGACGCGGCAACTGTAAGCAGACGCTACGCCGAGCTTCCGGCGCCGGCCGCTTGATGCATCACCTCCTGGACGAAGCTGGTGAAGGTGCGCGCTTTCGTCGTCGCCGTCCGGCCGGCCGGGTACACCGCCCAGAGATCGATTCCAGGCAATTCCCAATCCCGGAGTACCGCTTTGACTGTTCCGTCCGCGATCTCGGGCGCGAACATCCATTCCGAAGCGATGGCGATGCCCGCGTTTGCGAGTACAGCGGCGCGTACGCCCTCAGCGGCGCTGACGCGCAAGCGACCCTTGAGCGTGATGGCAAGTTCCGCGCCGTCGCGCCGAAAAGTCCAGACCGCACCGCCGCCGCCTCTCTGGGCATAGATCACCGCGTCGTGCCCGATCAGGTCGCCGGGTGCAATGGGTTCACCGGCCCGTGCGAAATACGCCGACGTTCCGAGGACCGCCTGCCGTCCGCTGGCGATGCGGCGGGCTGTGAGGCTGGAGTCAGCGAGCCGCCCCATACGCAACGCAACGTCGATCCCCTCTTGCACCAAGTCGACGTTCCGGTCGTCGAGCACTGCTTCCATCTCGACATCCGGATGGCGCGCCAGAAACTCCGGTATACGCGGCATCAAGTGAATCCTCGCGAAGGTAACAGCCGCACAAACGCGCAGCCTGCCTGTGAGGCCGCTGCCCGCACCACGTGCAGCGACTTCCGCCTCGTCCGCCTCATCGATCGATCGTCGCGCCCGTTCGTAATAGTTGAGCCCCGCTTCGGTGGCCGTCAGGCCTCGTGTAGTGCGCACCAACAGTTTGACGCCGAGCCGCTCCTCCAGTTGCGCGACCAGCTTCGACACCGCAGGCTGTCCTACGTTGAGGCGACGGGCGGCGGCAGAGAATGACCCCGTGTCGACCACGAGCACGAAAGCCTGCATGGCGGCCATTCGATCCATTCGTTACCCTCTCGCGGCGTTATTTCTCGGAGGAATAAATCCTATTCGTAGGCGGCGTCTACTTAATGGCCGAGCCTCTTATCATCTTCGCTAGTGTGAGCCAGATGAATACTCCGCGCGGCAGCGGGGGCCAGGATCTCAGCTAATGACGACAACGGCACTCATTACCGGCGGTACGAGCGGCATTGGTCGGGCGACCGCCAACAAATTGGCCCAGTTGGGCGTCCATGTCTTGGTCGTAGGCCGCAATGCGGAACGCGGGGAGAAGACGATTGCGGGAATACGTGCGACCGGAGGGCAAGCGGATTTTATTGCGTCTGACTTGCTGGATGCAGCGAGTGTCCGTCGAGTTGCGAGAAAAGCGGTCGAGCTTGGCGACGGCCATGTCGATATCCTGATCAACAATGCTGGAATTTATCCGTTTGGGCCGACACATGAAACGAGCGAGGAGTTGTTCGACAGGGTGTATGCGCTGAACGTCAAGGTCCCCTATTTCCTGGTTGCCGAGCTTGCCCCGTTGATGGCGAAGCGAGGCAAAGGGGCGATCGTCAATCTCTCGACGATGGTTGCCGATTACGGCGCGGCCGGCATGAGCCTCTATGGCTCGAGCAAAGCCGCGATCAATCTGCTGACCAAGGCGTGGGCGGCTGAATATGGCCCGAGCGGGGTGCGTATCAATGCCGTGAGCCCCGGCCCCACGCGCACTGAAGGCACGGACGCACTGGGCGAGGGCCTTGAGCGATTGGCCGCCGAGGCGCCGGCGGGGCGTCCCGCCACAGCCGACGAGATTGCCGAAGCCATTGTCTTCCTGGCGACTGATCGCGCGAGCTTCATCCAGGGCGCGAAACTCGCCGTCGATGGCGGCAGAACCGCCGTCTAGTCCCGGCGCTGGAGCCGTTCGAGCCTCTATTTTAAACCTTACGAGCAGCGCAGTACTTGAACACGCCAGAACTAAGCAACTAGGAGGATCGTATGTCTTGGAACACAGGATTGGCCAGGATTGGCGCAGTATTCTATGTGCTCTGGGGACTGCTGCATTACAATGCCGCATACGGCGTTTATCAGCTCGCACAGTCTACCCCGCTTACGATAGAGCACGGCCGGCTGCAGCAGCTTGCTTTTTATCTTGCCTCGTTTGCGACCGCGGGCATCGTCCTTGCGACACTGAATTGGCGCAACAGCCGTCTGGGCTTTTGGTGCAACGCAGTATCCGTCAGCATCGGCGATATTCCCTTCATCTTGTTCGTATTAGTGCCCGGTTACGCGCCGGTGTGGCCCGGGATCCTGGGTCCGGCTCTGTGGATCGCAGGCTTGGCCTGCACCGCAATCGCTCAGGTGCCGATGTCCGGCACAGTCGGAACGGTCGCTGGGGCGAAACTCGCTAGGTGAAAATGCTGACCCACAACCGAGGTCGAAATGAGCGACCCGATGAAACGCAGTTTTGCCGACAGTGCGAGCACATCGAGCGGCGCGGCTGTGGCTGAGGCGTGCGAGCTCATCTCGGTGAACCTGATCGTCAATGACCAACCCCAAACGATCATGGTCGAGCCGCGCATGACGCTGCTTGATGCATTGCGCGAAGCGCTGGCGCTCACCGGGACCAAGAAGAGTTGCGACCGCGGCGAGTGCGGCGCCTGCACCGTACATGCCGATGGGCGCCGCATCCTTTCCTGCATGACGCTGGCAGCGATGCAGGAAGGCAAGCACGTCACCACCATCGAAGGACTGGAGCGGAACGGCAAGCTCCACCCGCTACAGGCAGCATTCATTGAGCATGACGGATTCCAATGCGGCTTCTGCACCTCGGGGCAAATCATGTCGGGTGTTGCGGTGATCGAGGAAGCAAAAGCTGGCTGGCCGAGCGCCGCCACACCGGACTTGCGCAACCCCTTCACTCTCGCGGACCTGTCGCGCGCGGAGATTGGCGAGCGGATGAGCGGCAATCTGTGTCGCTGCGCTTGCTATCCCAATATCGTCGACGCCGTCGCGGAAGCGGCCGGCCGGAACTGAAGCATGCATCCTTTTACGCTTTCGAGAGCCGATGATCCCGCGAAAGCGATCGCGGCCCACGCTCTGGACCCACAGCTCGCCTTCATCGCCGGTGGTACCGACCTTCTCGGCCTGATGAAGGACCGCGCGGCGCAGCCCGAGCGTCTCCTGGACATCAACGGCCTGCCCGACTTGGCGCGAATTGAAGCCTTGTCGGATGGCGGCGTACGCATCGGCGCGGTGGCGCGCATGAGCGACGTGGCGGCGAACGCGGAGGTGCGCCGGCGGTTTCCGGTCATTGCCGAAAGCCTGCTGCTCGCGGCCTCGGGACAGCTTCGGAACATGGCATCGATGGGCGGCAACATCATGCAGCGCACGCGCTGTGCCTATTTCCGCGATGAGGATGATGTCCCCTGCAACAAGCGGCGCCCGGGCTCGGGCTGCGCCGCGCGTCACGGCCTCAATCGCAACCATGCGATCTTCGGTTGGTCCGATGCTTGCGTCGCCACGAACCCGTCTGATGTGGCGGTCGCGCTCGCGGCAATGGATGCCATCGTGATCGTGCGGGGGCGAACGGGAGAACGATCGATCCCGTTCACCGATTTCCATCGCTTGCCCGGCAGCACACCGGAACGTGACAACGCTCTCGGTCGGGGCGACCTGATCACCGCCGTCGAAGTGCCGGCAAGCGTGGAGGCGCGCGCCTCGCATTACCTCAAGGTCCGCGATCGCGAGTCCTACGAGTTCGCGCTCGTCTCCGCGGCGGCCGCGGTCGCGGCCGACGGCAGGCGCATCCGCTCGGCGCGGCTCGCCATGGGCGGTGTCGCGCACAAGCCATGGCGGCTTACGGCAGCCGAAACAGCCCTGCGCGGTGCATCGTTGGACGACATCGATGCTCTCAAATCGGCGATCGCTGCGTCGTTCACCGATGCGCGCCCGCTCGCGCACAATTCCTTCAAGGTCGAGCTGGCACAGCGCGTTGCGCTACGCGCGTTACAAATGGCGGGAGCCCGCGCATGAACGCCATTGGTCAACCATTCTCACGCCTCGACGGGCGGCTCAAGGTGACCGGCCGGGCCCGCTACACGGCCGATATTCCGCTTGTGGGCCTGGCGCACGCTGCGATCGTGCACAGTACGATCGCAAACGGCCGGATCATCTCGATCGACACCGCCGCTGCCGAAAAAACGCCGGGCGTGTTGGCGGTCTTCACGCATCGCAACATGCCGCGCATGCATCCGACACCCAAGCCCTGGAGTCACCTCCATCCGCCCGGACAGGGCTACCTGCCGCTCCAGGACGACCATATTCACTACGCGGGTCAGCCGATTGCGCTGATAGTCGCTGCGACGCGCGACCAGGCGACCCATGCCGGCGCGTTTATCAAGGTCGAGTACGAGGCACGGCCGCCAGTGGTGTTTGACCTGCGAACCGCGGAGAAGGACGCGGTCGATCCTCCGCAATTCTTGTGGCCGGTTGCATCATCGGTCGGCGATGCCAAAAAGGGAGTTGCGGCCGCTGCCGTCAGGATCGAGCAGACCTACACCACGTCCGATCGACATCACAACCAGATGGAGCCGCACGCAACGGCGGCGGTCTGGGACGCCGACGGCGCGCTGACGCTTTACGAGACGACCCAGCACATTTTCGGTACCAAGGAGCTGGTTTCGATCGTGCTTGGCATCCCGCTGGAAAAGATCAACGTCGTCTCCCATTTCCTCGGCGGTGGCTTCGGCGGCAAGGGCTACGTCTGGCCGCACACCCTGCTAGCGGCGCTCGTCGCCAAGGTCGTCAACCGGCCGGTGCGCGTGCAGCTCACCCGCGCACAGATGTATTCGATGGCAGGCCACCAGCCAGCGACCGTGCAGACGATCGCGCTCGGCGCAAGCAAGGATGGCAAGCTGACCGGCATTCGCCACGACAGCATCTCGCCGACGTCGGTCTTCGACAACTACATCGAATATGCGGCGCTCGCGTCGCGCCATCTCTGGGGTGCAAGCGAGGGCATCTCGACCAACCACAAGATCGTGCATGTGAACCGCAACACACCCACCGCGATGCGCTCGCCCCACGAAGCGCTCGGGCACTTCGCGCTGGAGACCGCAATGGATGAGCTCGCTTACGCGACTGGTATTGATCCGGTCGCGCTGCGCCTCAGCAACGACACCGCAATCGACCCGCTGAGCGGGCGCCCGTTCTCCACGCGGGCCATGCGCAAATGCCTGACGGAAGGCGCGGCGCGTTTCGGTTGGAACAAGCGGAGGCCCGAGCCGCGCTCGATGCGTGAGGGCCGCTATCTGATCGGCCAGGGAACGGCGGGCGCGATCTATACGCACTGGCGCTGGCCCGCGAAGGCGCGGGTCACGCTCAACGCCGATGGTTCAGCGCTCGTCGAAGCCGGGATGCACGACATCGGCACCGGCACCTATACGGTGATGCAGCAGGTCGCCGCCGACGCGCTCGGTCTGGCACCAGAAAAGGTGGAAGTGCGGCTCGGTGACACGAGATTGCCAGCGTCGCACCCAGCCATCGGCTCCTCCACGATGGCCAATGCCGGTGCGTCGATCCTGCTGGCGGCGAGAGCTGCGCGCGATCAAGCCGTCACGCTCGCACTGACCGGGCATGATGCACCATTCGCTGACTCTGACGCAAAAGACGTGGTGAGTGCCGACGGCGGGCTCAGACTGGCGAACAAGAATCTGAATATCGGCTATCCCGAGCTACTGGCGCGCAATGCACTTTCCTCGCTCGTGGCTGATGCTGACTACGATCCGGTCGAAGAGGCGAAAGGCCCCAAGGCGATCTTCAGCTTCTCCGCCGTGTTCGCTGAAGTACGGGTCGACCCAGACCTTGGGCTCGTGCGTCTGAACCGCTTCGTAGGGGCGTATGATGCCGGTCGAATCATCAATCCCAAAACGGCGCGCAGTCAGGCGATCGGAGGCATCATCTGGGGTGTTGGACAAGCTCTGCTTGAGCAATCGGAGACCGATCCGGTTCTGGGCCGCTTCCTCAACCGGAACTACTCCGGCTACCTCGTGCCGACGAATGCGGATATTCCAGAGCTTGACGTCCTGTTCGTAGGTGAGCTCGATGAGGAAGCGAGCCCGGTCGGCGCGAAGGGCCTGGGCGAGCTGACCGCGGTATCGGTGGCGCCTGCGATTGCCAACGCCGTGTATCACGCGACCGGCAAGAGAGTGCGCGATCTACCGATCACAATGGAAAAACTGCTGTGAAGCACGCTGTGGGCCCAAGGACAGGAAAGAGCCGCGTAGAGATGACATCGCCGGTCCTCGGCGGGGAAACCGGACGACCGGCCGCGGTGACGAAACCGCGAAACGCCGACGCCGGCCGCACAAACGCTCGTCGTTCGAGCGGCGGTGCCGTTCGTCGTCGGCGAGCCATTCGCCATCGACCAGCATTCCCATGGCGAAGTCCGATCAGGCCGCGTCGCCGAAGGCGGCCGCGCGCTTGGTCTGATGCTCTTCCCGAATTCCGGGATACTGCTCGGACAAAAGCGAACCGGAATAGAATGCCGCCTCGAACGAAGACCGGGCCTTGATCCGGGCCAGCCAAGCCTTCACGCCCGGCTTGTCCTTCCACAGGAACTCGTAGCCGAGATCTTCCATGCGGATCATCGCCGGGAGCACGCAGAAATCGGCGAGGGTGAGCTTCGGACCGAGAAGGTAGTCGTTCGCGGAGAGCGCCGGCTCCATTCTCGTGACCGTCTTTCTGATGCTGTCTTCCGCGCTCTTCAGCTTGTCGGTGCTGAAGCCCTGGGCCTTGTCCATCTCGCCGAGAAACTTGTCGCGCAAGGGCTTAGACTTCGCGAGAGTTTGAAACTCGTCGTCGGTCATCTTGGAGAAATGGCGAGCGAAGGCCGCGTTATACGAGGGGAAGCGGACCGCGACGGTCGGAACCTCCTCGAAGAAGCGGAGCCAGGCGCGCATCTTGGCTCGCTCCTTCGTGTCGGCCGGGGTCAACGAGATCTCGGGATACTGCTCGTCGAGATATTCCATGATCACAGACGAATCGATGATCGGGACGCCGCCGTCGACCAACGTCGGCACCACTCCGTTCGGATTCAGCTTGAGATATTCGGGCTTGAGCTGATCGTTCTGGAACAGCTTGAGCTTGTGCTCGACGAATTCTAGGCCCTTCTCGGCGAGGGTCAGGCGGACCTTCTGGCTGCAGGTCGATTGAGGAGCATTGTAGAGCTCGAGCATGACCGTCTCCGATTGTCCGTATTGCTTCAGTAGGCGTTCGCGATGGGCAGACCGGGATGGCAGTGAAGGTCCGCTACACGCGGTGACGATCGCAAAAACATTCGCCATTTCCAAGTTCGAGGTGACATTCGAAGACTGGGATGCTTGCGTCGCAAGCGGCTGCGTGCCCGCGAGCTCCAGACAGCTGGGGACGCGGGGAGATGCCTGTGATCAACGTGAGTTGGGGTGACGCCAAGCAGTATGTAGCCTGGCTCTCGCAGTTAACCGGCAAGGAGTTTTTCCGGCGCGCCCCACGATCACCGGTCCGTCTGATCCAGTCTCGATCAAGCCCATGCGACGCAGAATCAGGGCGCGTAGCGTCAGTGGACCTACCCGCCACCGGATAAAAAAGGGCAACATTCTCACTTGACATTTAAGACGACCGGTCATATTGATCTTGTATGCCTAGACCAAACGTTCGCGAGAAGATCATCGATGCCGGGCTCAAAGTCCTGATTGAGAAGGGCTTTAATGGCTGTGGCGTGCAGGACATTACAGCCGCCGCCGGTGTGCCGAAGGGCTCCTTCTACAATCACTTTGAGAGCAAGGAAGCGCTCGGCGGCGAGGTGGTCGAGCGCTATGGGCGCCACAATCCTCGTCGCGCGGCCCTCGCCGATACCTCCCTCCCAGCGCTGCAGCGGCTGCGGGCTCATTTCGAGCGGCTGAACGAGGCTTACACCAGCGCGCGTTTCGGACGCGGATGCCTCCTCGGCAATTTCAGCGCCGAGCTCGCAGACCATAGCCAACTGATCCGCGAACGCCTAGCCGACCTTTATCTATCGTGGTCGACCGACATTGCCGCAGTCATTGCCGAGGCCCAGGCCGATGGCTCGATCGCGATCAAAACGCCGGCCGCGGACCTGGCCGCGTTTCTTCTCGATGCGTACGAGGGCGCCCTGCTGCGGGTCAGAGTTGAGAGGAGCGGGCGCGCCTTCGACCGCTTCATGAAGGTCACCTTCACTCAAATCCTGGTCTAAGCCCTAACGCGAGGCCATCCATGAATCGCTATTGTGCGCCCAACCTTTGAGATGACCGACCATCTTACTTTCAGGGAGAATCCCATGACGATGCCCGCACCCCGCTCGATGGCACGGCTGTACTGGCTGGCGCTGGGCACATTCGCCACCGGAACCGAGGCCTTCATGATTGCGCCCCTGCTGCCGGATCTGGCCCGCGATTTCTCGGTAAGCCTCGTCGCCGCGGGACAGCTGGTCACGGTGTTCTCACTCACCTATGCGCTTAGTTCGCCGGTTCTGACGGCGCTCACTGGCGATATCGATCGGAGGCGGTTGCTCATCGCCTCGATGCTGCTGTTCGCGGCGGCGAATTTCGTCGCATGTGCCGCGCACAGTTACACCGCCCTGATGGGCGCGCGCCTTCTGCTTGCGATCGCGGCCGGCCTCTATGTCCCGAACGCCAATGCCTTGGCGGGCGCGCTCGTCGAGCCCGCGCGGCGGGGCACGGCGCTGTCGATCGTCACCGGCGGCATCAGCGTTGCCGTCGCCTTGGGCGTGCCCCTCGGCGCACTCGTTGGCGACCGCTTCGGCTGGCGGCTGAATTTCGCGGTCGTCGGCGCGCTGGCGTTGATTGCGACCGCCGGGCTGCTGACCGGGCTTCCCCGCGACATCGCCGACCGCCTGCCGGTGGCCCGCTTGCGCGAGCGCCTCGACGTGGCGCGTCAGCCAGCTGTCCTCGTCGCTTTGGTCGTCACCATGCTGTGGGCGACAGGCGCCTATGCGGTCTACACCTATCTCGCGTCGTTCCTCTCGCGCGCCGCCGGGCTCACGGGCTCGTCCATCAGCGCCGTACTGTTCGCATGGGGTGTCGCGGCCGTGATCGGCCTCAGGGTCGGCGGGCGTCTGACTGACCGCTTCGGGCACTTACCGGTAATCCTGACGAGCCTGTCACTGTTGGCGCTGGCTTTCCTGAGCTTGTCGGCGAGTGCGGTGCTCTTGCCACCGGCGGCGGCGGGCGCGCCGATCCTGCTTGCCATTACCGTGTGGGGCATGTCGGCGTGGGCGTTCTTCCCGGCCCAGCAGGCGCGGCTCATCGGCATAGCCGGCGTGAATGTGGCGCCGGTGGCGCTCTCGCTAAACGCGTCGTTCCAGTTCCTCGGCTTTTCAACAGGCGCGGCCCTCGGCTCGCTGACGATGGCCAACGCGTCGCCAGTGGCGCTGGGTTGGGTCGGTGCGAGCTGCGTGCTCGGCGCGCTGGCGCTCGTGCTGGCCACGAGTCGGCGCGTGCGCAGCCCGCTCCCGGTCGCGGCCTAACTGGAGTTGCAGGAGCCCTTCCATGTCCAAGACCACACCGGAGAAGAATAAGGCGCTCGTTCTCGAACGGTCAGTGAGGCGACGCCTTTCGCTGATTCTCACGAGGCTCGATCAGGCGATCGAGCGTGATCGGAAATTTGCGCAGGCGAATACCGGTGGCGTGCCAGACAGCATTGGCGACCGCGCCGGCTGTGCCGGTGATGCCGATCTCGCCCACGCCCTTGATACCGAGCGCGTTGACGTGCGGATCGTCCTCGTCGACCAGGATGGCTTCAAGTGACGGCACATCGGCATTCACGGGGACGTGGTACTCGGCCAGATTGGCATTCATCGGACGTCCGGAGCGCGGGTCGACGACGGCCTGCTCGTGCAGCGCAAACGATACGCCCCAGATCATGCCGCCATAGTACTGACTCCGCACCAGGCGCGGATTGATGATCCGTCCGGCCGCGAAGGCGCCCACAAGGCGAGTCGCGCGAATCTGCCCGAGCTCGGGATCGACTTTGACCTCGGCGAAGACCGCACCATGCGCATGCATGGCATAGTCCGACTGGCCGTGGGCCTCCAGGATATTCGGGTTACCAGCCGTGGCGCGCCCCTCAATCTGCGTGAGCCCGGCGCGGCCGAGAATATCGGCATAGCTTTCGCTGCGGCTTTCGTCGTCGCGGCGTGACAGGCGGCCGCCACGGGCGATAACGCCGGTATTGCCCGCACCGAACAGCGGCGAGTGCTCATCGTTGGTGGCAAGATCGGCCAGCTGCGAAATGACGTCGGCGCCGGCATTGTGGATCGCCACGCCGGCCGTCGCGGTGTGCGAGGAGCCGCCAGCCATGCCGCCATCCGGCAGATCGGAGGTGCCCGAACGGAACTCGAGCTGATCAAGATCGAGCCCGAGCCCATCGGCCGCGATTTGCGCCAGCGCCGTCCAGGCGCCCTGCCCCATATCGTGGGCGCCGATCTCCATAACGCCGCTGCCGTCCTGGCGCAGGACTGCCCTCGCCTGCGCCGCAAACATGATGGCCGGAAATGTCGCAGTGCCCACGCCCCAGCCGACCAGCAAGCCGTCACGATCGCGCATCTGCCGCGGCGCGAGCGGCCGGCGCTGCCAGCCGAATCGTTCGGCGCCTTGCCGGTAGCATTCGCGCAAGGCTTTTGAGGAAAACGGCTTGCCTGAGATCGGCTCGACCTCGGCATAGTTCTTCAGCCGAAACGCCAGAGGGTCCATGCCGCAGGCTTGCGCCATTTCGTCGATGGCGCTTTCGAGCGCGGCCGAGCCCGGCGCCTCGCCGGGCGCGCGCATGAATTGCGGTGTGCCGATATCGGTCCGAACGCCCTCATGGGAGGTCGCGATGGCGGTACTCGCATAAAGCGTTTGCGAGATAGTAGAAGCCGGCTCGAAGAAATCGTCGTATGTGCTCGACATCGTCTTGGTGTGATGATCGAGCGCAACCAAGGCGCCGTCCCCGTCGGTACCAAGACGTAGGGTCTGCCGCGTCGACCCACGCAGCCCCACCGGACCGAACATCTGATCGCGCCGCAGCACGAGCTTGACCGGCCGGCCTACCACCCGCGCGGCGATGATACCGAGAATCTGCGGTCCCGAGATCAGTCCTTTGCTGCCGAAGCCGCCGCCGAGGAAAGGACTGCGAATGTGAATGTTATCGGGAGCGATTCCGAACAGTCCGGCAAGGCGCGCTTTCGCCATCGCCATGCCCTGGCTTGGCGTATCGATCGAGAGCGTGTCGCCCTCCCATGCGGCAACAATGGCATGTGGCTCCATCGGATTGTGATATTGTGCCGCGGTCTCGTAGGTCTGCGTGATCGTTCTTTTCGCTACAGCCAGCTGCACCTCGACATCACCGCGTTGCGCTTGCGCGGGAAAGCCGGGGCCGGCGAACGGGGGCACGAAGCTCTCGCTCGCATCGAGGCCGACCCGCGCCGGTTCGACCTCGTAGCGCGGCGCGAGCAGGCTTGCGCCTTCGGTCGCGGCTTCAAGCGTTTCGGCGATCACCACCGCGATCGGTTGACCGGCATAGCGGACGCGATCGTTTTGCAACAGATCGAGCCGGAATGTGAGGGGGTTAGGTTTATCGTCCGGATCTTGGGCAAGCGGCGGCCGGTTCGCTGGCGTGATCACCTCGACCACGCCCGGATGGGCTTTCGCGGCGGCGACATCGAGACGAGCGACGCGGCCGCACGCAATGCTTGATACCGCGAGCACCGCATGGAGCATGCCGGGCGGATGCTGATCGGCGGCATATTTGGCGGCGCCGGTCACTTTGAGCACGCCGTCTCGGCGCGTCAGCGGCTGACCGATATTCGAGCCGTGGCGGATATGAATGGGCGATTGTGCGAGCGCGATCTCAGGCATGGGCGGGAGCTCCGGAAACGGCAGCAAAGGGCGAAGCGGGCAGCGCCGGCATGCGTTGGGGCGTGCCGGCGGCAGCGAGACTGAGCGCGCGAGCCACGACACGGCGCGCGAGCTCGATCTTGAACGCGTTGTCGCCGGCAGGGTTGGCCTCGGCGAGAGCAGCCTCGGCCGCGCGACGGAACAGTGCCGCGTCGGGCCGCGCGCCGACTAAAGCGGCTTCTGCTTCAGGCGCCCGCCACGGCTTCAAAGCGACGCCGCCCATCGCGACACGCGCCTGAGCGATAACGTCGGCCTCAATACGCAGGGCGGCTGCCGCCGAAACGATGGCGAAGGCATAGGACGTTCGGTCACGAACCTTCAGATAGCGGGAATGGGCGGCGAAACGCACAGCCTCGGCGGGCAGGCGCACAGCAATGATCATCTCGCTCGGCTCCAGCATCGTCTCGCGGTCCGGCCTATCGCCGGGCAGGCGGTGAAACGCTTCGAGCGGAATCTCCCGCCGACCCGCCTTGCCCTCGATCTCAACAACGGCATCGAGGGCGGCAAGCGCGACGCTGAAGTCGGATGGATGCGTCGCGATGCAGCTTTCGCTCCATCCCAGTATGGCGTGGAGCCTGTTGTCGCCGCCGCGGGCGTCGCAGCCCGTGCCGGGATGGCGTTTGTTGCAGGCGCTCGCCGGATCATAGAAATAGGCGCATCGCGTCCGCTGCAGGAGATTGCCGCCGACGGTCGCCGCATTGCGCAGCTGCGCTGAGGCTCCGGACAACAGCGCCTCGGCAACGGCCCGAAAGCGCCGGGCAAAATTGCGATCGTGGGCAAGATCGGCATTGCGGATCAGCGCGCCGATGCGCACGCTGCCGTCGGCAAGGTCTTCGACCCGGTCGAGGCCGGAAATATGTGAGATGTCGACCAGCCGATCGGGCTTCGTCACGCCGCCCTTCATCAGATCGAGAAGATTCGTGCCGGCGGCTAGATAGGCGGCGCCGGGCTCAGCGGCGGCCGCCACGGCCTCGCGAACCGTTGTCGGCCTGACGTAATCAAAGGTTTTCATGCGACCTCCCTGCGGCTCGGTGCATCAAGCGTTTTCTTGGCTTCCAGCACCGCTTCAGTGATCCCCCGATAGGCGCCGCAGCGGCAGAGATTGCCGCTCATGGCCTCGCGCACGCGCTCCGGATCGTTGCCGGCCTGACCCTCTTGGATGAGACCGATGGCGCTCATGATCTGGCCGGGCGTGCAGAACCCGCATTGCAAGCCGTCGTGCGCGATGAACGCCTCTTGCACCGGGTGGAGGCGGTCGCCTTGCGCAACGCCTTCGATCGTCAGGACATCGGCGCCGTCGTGGCTGACTGCGAGCGCGAGGCACGAATTGATCCGGCGTCCGTCGACGATGATTGTGCAGGCGCCGCACTGGCCGCGGTCACAGCCCTTCTTGGCTCCTGTCAAACCCAGCTGTTCGCGAAGAAGGTCTAGAAGCGTGACGCGCGGGTCATCAAGCTCGATGGTTCGTGTGACGCCATTGATGGTGAGTGTGGTTGATAAGCCCATGCAGTGCTCCATATGAGCGATTGGTGAGCGATTTTCGTCCGCCGACGGAATTCGGCGACAGCAAGGAATTCCGACAAACCCGCCGTGGGGCCTTTTTCCTGCTTCTGTGGCCGCGCTGGGCACCAAAGTGCTATGGCTCAGCGTTGCCGACGGAGAGATACGGAGGTATCCTCCGCTTTTCAAGGAGGCATCGGGAAAAAAGGTCGCAACAAACCGGTGCGGGACGAAAAGACGTTGGACAAGAAGGCGTTAGACGAAAGCCCTGCACGAAAGCCGCGCGCCGACGCGCTGCGGAACCGCGACCGTCTGCTCGAGGCCGCAAGGATCGTGTTCAGCGCCGGTGGACCGGAAGCGAGCCTCGAAGCCGTCGCGCGCGAGGCGGGGGTCGGGATAGGCACCCTTTACCGCCATTTTCCCACGCGCGAAGCCCTGTTCGAGGCTGTTTACCGCCACGAGGTCCAGCAATTGGCCGATCTCGCCGAACGATTGAAGAAAGAGAAGCGGCCGATTGAGGCGCTGCGTCGATGGATGCATTCAGTCGTCAAATTTGTTGCTACAAAAAAGGGCATGTCCACGGCGCTCGCGCTTGCCATCGCAAAGGACTCGGACCTTGTCTCTTATTCATCCGAGCGACTGACGCGGGCGATCGGCTTGCTGCTGAAGCAAGCGATCGCGGCCGGTGAAATCCGCAGCGACGTCAGCCCGGGAGACCTGCTGAGAGCAATCGTGGGGATGTGCTACACGCACGACCAGCCGGGCTGGCAGAAGAACGTCCTTCGGCTCGTGGACATTTTCGTCGATGGACTGCGCAACGATCATCGAAGGAGGTCTCAATGCCGTTCTATCAATGCATCTCTCCTGCCGGATCGCTCTCGCAGGAGCAAAAGGAAGAGATCGTTCGCGAGGTGACGAGGATTCACTGCCAGGAAACTGGAGGCCTTCCGCTCTTCGTCCAAATTCAGTTCGACGAAGTCACTTCAGACAATGTATTCCAGAACGGCAAGCCATCCTCAGCCATCCGACTCCATGCCAGAATCCGAGCAGGCCGCGACAGCGCCACGAAGCTGCGCATGCTCCATGCCTACACAGACCTCATCGCCCGCGTGGCACGCGTTCCGGTTGACGACATCATGGTCGGATTCATCGAGACCTCCTACGAGAACGTCATGGAGGCCGGCGTCCGTTTGCCGGCTCCAGGCGAGGAAAAGGCCTGGCTCGCGCATTTTGAACAGCGAGCATCCGCTGCGTCAGACGTCTAGCTATAGCTAGCGTCCAAGCGCATTATCGGACGACACACGCGCCAACTCATCAAGGCGGCGATGCGGTCCGTCTTTCACCATACGTGAAGAGGATGCGCTTCGTTGCTGCGGAATGCTTCGCCCATCTCGCATCTCGCGAAGCAAAATCCGCCTCAAGAAAATTGACGAAAATGTCCGCCGCCACCCCAGTGGAAGACCCGCTCAACATGCACGATGAAGCGGTCGCGCTCGTCGCCCGCCCTCAAGGGAGGCCGGTGCAGACCGGCGTGCTGATGGTGCCTTACGCGCGCCACTGGCTTTAACCGCGATCATGATCCTGTGGACCAGTCGCTCGACCCATTCTAGCGCTGTGCCCACCGGAACTGTCCGGGCGTGACGCCGAGCATCTGACGGAAATGACGCGCCAGATGACTTTGGTCGGAAAACCCCACGGCATACGCAATCTCCGACAGTGATAGATCCGTGTGAGCCAACAGGTCTTGGGCGCGTTCGACTCGCTTGTGGGTGAGATAGTGGTGCGGCGTCACGCCGGCGGACTGCTTGAAGCCTCGCGCGAAATGGTGGATCGAGACTCCCGCGACGCCGGCCAGCGTTGCCAGATCCATGCTGCCCCCCAGGTGCGCATCCACATATTCCCGGACCCGGCGCATGGTCGCGGGCGACAGTCCGCCGTGTGCTTGTGGCGCCGGCGCCATCTTCGCGAGAGCACTGATCACGTCCGGGCGGGGGCGCGCGTGCAGCGCGGCGTTTGCCGCGTTGCGCCAATCCGCGAAGGGCTGGATCGGCGGCGTCACCAGGGCAGAACGGCTGTCCTGACTCCCGGCGATCACCAAGCGCGTCGCGATATCGGCCCTGTCCTTGCGTCGAAAGAGCTCGAGATCCTGCTTGAACATCGTCCACAGGCTGACACCGGCTTGAAGACCGCGGTCATCGAGCAGGAGGGATCTGCGCGCGACGCGGTTTGCGCCGACCACGCGCTGGTCGTCATCCACCGCCAGCAACATGCCGGAAGAATCCTCCTCCGGCGACGCGATCGCAATGACCCAATCGTGACGGAAATGCTGGCGAAAGAGCCGCTCCTCTATGGCGCGCGCCGAATTCACCGTAAGCGCCCCGGTGAGCGCGTGCGCGCGTTCCGAGCGTCCGGGATCGATGGCCGATACGTCCAGCACCGCCAGCAACCGTCCGTCGACGCCGAAGATCGGCGCGCCGGAGCAGCTCAAATTCATATTCCGTGACCGGAAATGCTGGCCTCGGTGGACTGTTACGGGCCGCTCCTCGGCGATGCAGGTGCCGATGCCGTTGGTGCCCTCGCTCTCCTCGGCCCAGACGCCGCCAAGCCAAGTTCCCCAGTATTCGAATCGGCTCGCCTCCGTATCTTCGCCGCGATGCTCTACTGCGACACCCGCGGTATCGCAGAACAAGACCGTGTATCCGGCCTCGCGAACCACCTTGTACAGGCGGTCGAGCTCCTCCTGCGCGGTCGAGATGAGGTTGCCGAGCGGCTCACGAAAATCCTTCAGCTCGCCAAGGGTGAGGATACGCGGCGACCTGTTGTCGAGCGGATCGACGCCGTATCTATTCGTGGAACGCTGCCAGGAGCTCGACAGCTCCTCGATTTCCGGCACAGGTGCCGCCGCCTCCGCAACAACCGAATAGACGCGTTCGGCGTGCTGCACGGCCGTGCGGATCAAGCTGGCGGGGCGTTCCAACCTCACCATCATGCCTCCATGGCGGTGTTGAAATCGGCTTTCAGCCTATTTGCCGCAAGAGCTTGACTCAAGAGGAGAAAACGGAATGACGGCGCGCACGCCGGCCGCCCGGCTGCCCGCATGAAAACACCAAGAGCATCCTTGCCGGGTCAAATCCGTCCAATAGGCAGCTGGCCGACTGTGGAATTGTTGTGCCGTCGGACCGTGATCATATCGTGTACGATTTAATCGCCTCCGATCAAATCGCGAGCACGACCATGAGCCACGTGCAGGTTGAGACACAGGGGAACCCGAAGTACCCGACATCGACACTGATCGAATCGTCCGAAGACCTGTGCTGGTCCAACCTATTCGCCGAGCTCCGCTCCTATAGCCGCTGCGCAGGGCCCGGGACCGCCGCGCCACACGCGGAAGTCGCGATAGCGGTTGGCGGTAGACCCGGGCCCCCCCTGATTGGCGTCAAACGGCCCGAAATCCGGCTGCCGCATGAAAACAGCAATAGCATCCTTGCCGGATCAAATCCGTCCAATAGGCAGCCAGCCGACTGTGGAATTGTTGTGCCGTCGGACCAGTAGGAGGAATTCCGCTCCCGGAGGACCCCAATGGAGCTACAGACACACGGAGCGAAGAAGTATCCGACCTCAGAGCTTCTGCGCTCGTCCGCCGGTCTTGGATGGTCGACGATATCTGCGGAATTGCGCGTACACGGGGTTAGCGAGACGCCGGTCTTCGTTCCACAGCACGTGGAGCTGTGTCATGCAGTCGCCGGTAACAACAATGGTCTCGTAAGGCGAAGTGGCGCCGGTCAATGCCAGGAGTTCATTCCGACGACGGGAGCGATCTGCCTGGCTCCTATTGGTGTCGGAGATAACACGACCGCAATCACGGCCCCTATTCCGAAGACGATGCATCTATACTTGCCAGCGACGCTGTTTCGTCGATTAAGCGATGATTTTAATCTTCCAGGAGCACCCGCTCACTCCATTCGTTATGTCGCCGGCATCCAGGATGAAGTGATCAATCAGATTGTTCTTTCGATCCTCTCAGAGATGATGAACGAGACGGCGGCCGGTCGCATGTACGTGGAAACAGCGTCCCTGATGCTGGCCGCCCGGATCATTCACGGATACTGTGACAGCGGATCGTGTACGCTCACTGCGCCTGCTGCGCATCGGCTCGATCATGTGCGGCTGCGCCGTGTTCTCGATTACATTTCGGAAAATGTTGCTGATGAGCTTACGCTCGAGGAGCTGGCTCGGGTCGCGTGTCTCAGTACATTCCATTTCGCGCGCATGTTCTCCCTCGCCATCGGCGTCTCACCCCATCGTTATGTCAGCCGGATGCGGCTGGAGAACGCGATGGCGGAAATAGCAGCCGGCAAGGTCCCGCTTGCGCAGATAGCCTTGAACGCGCGCTTCTCGTCGCAGGCGAGTTTTACGCGAGCATTTCGTCGGGCAACCGGCATGACGCCAGCGGAGTATCGACGCCGTCTGCACTAGCACCTCCGCACAGATTTTGTCACCACGCCAGCGCTGCTGGTTCAATTCGATCGCAACACACGTACGATCTAATCGCGAGCAAACCATGAGTCACATGCAAGCTCAGAGACAGGGGGAAAGATATCCGAGTTCGACGCTGCTCAAGTCGTCCAAGGACTTGGGGTGGTCCACCCTGCTCGCCGAGCTCCACTCGCATAGCCGTTACGAAGGGCCCGGGGCTGCCGCGCCGACGGATGCGGAAGTTGGGGTTGTGGTTCGTGGCTGCGACGAAGGGCTCCTGACGTATAAATTCGCCGGAAGCTGGCAGTCTACGCGGCCGACAACCGGCTCGATTCACTTGAGGCCGATCGGACGCACGTGCGACGAGGTCCGTATCTGCTCGGCAAACGTGCAGGTCTTACACTTATACGTGCCCACCGGCGTCTTTACGGGCCTGATGGATGATTACAATCTGCCGGCGGTACCGGGACGTTCCATCCGCTATTCTTGTGGTGTGCAGGACGAACTGATCAGCCAGATCGGCCTGTCAGTGCTGTCGGAGATGACGTGTCCGACCGCCGCAGGCCGCATGCTCGTGGAAACGTCGTCGCTGATGCTCGCGGCGCGGCTGGCGCATGCGCACTTAGAGACCGGGCTCATCCGGTCGCCGACACCGTCGCGGCATGGGCTGGATGACGGAAGGTTGAGGCGTGTTCTCGCATACGTCGAAGAGCATCTCGCTGACGACATCACCGTCGCCGACCTCGCCAATATCGCGTGTCTCAGCATCTTTCATTTCACCCGCGCGTTTGCCGCCACCATGGGCGTGCCTCCGCATCGGTACGTCAGCCAAGGGCGGCTGGAGAGCGCCAAGGCAATGATCGCGGCGGGACGCGCCCCGCTCAGCCAGATTGCTCTTGATACCCGGTTTTTCCTCGCAATCGAGCTTTACCCGCGCGTTCCGGCGGGCCACAGGCATGACGCCGGCCGAGTACCGACGGACGTTGGATAGCATTCCTCGGCCAGCGCCTCACAACCACAAGTGCTCAGCAAGAACGGTCAAAACAACAGCAGGCGCGGTGAAGAAAGGCGTTGCTACCGAAACCAAATCAGGGTCCGAAGACGATGAAAGCTGCACAGGGCCGGCGCTCGCCATGATGATCGGCGGAGAGCGGCCGGGCCTCCACCCCAGAGGGCATTGGGGCAGCCGTCGCCTGCGGCAGACATCTGGCAAGACTAAATGGAGAACACCAAATGGCGAAGACAGTAGCTGACCAGTTCGTCGAAACGCTCGCGGCGGCGGGCGTCAAGCGAATCTACGGCATTGTTGGCGACAGCCTGAACGGTCTGACGGATGCCGTCCGCCGGCACGGCAAAATCGAGTGGCTCCATGTGAGACACGAGGAGGTCGCCGCATTCGCCGCCGGCGCCGAGGCGCAACTGACGGGAGAAATCGCTGTCTGCGCAGGCAGTTGTGGGCCAGGCAATCTCCACCTCATCAACGGTTTGTTTGATTGTCACCGTTCCCGTGTCCCCGTGCTCGGGATTGCCGCGCACATCCCGTCGCCTGAGATCGGCAGCGGCTATTTTCAGGAGACGCATCCGCAGGCGCTGTTTCAGGAGTGCAGCCATTATTGCGAGCTCGTCTCGACGGCCCATCAAATGCCGCGAGTGCTGGAGGTCGCCATCCGTGAAGCCGTGGGCAAGCGCGGCGTGTCGGTGGTGGTTATCCCCGGCGACGTCGCCTTGCAGCCGGCAGCGAGCGCGCCGCAGCCCAAGGCAGCCGGGTTGCTGCCGCCCCCGCCCGTGGTCACGCCATCGCGCGTCGAGCTCGATCGCCTTGCCGCCCTGCTCAACGACGGCGACCGCATCAGCATTCTCTGCGGCTCGGGTTGCCAGGGCGCGCACGATGAGCTCATCGCGCTGGGCGAGCGCATCAAGGCGCCGATGGTGCATGCGCTGCGCGGCAAAGAGCATGTCGAATGGGACAATCCCTACGACGTGGGCATGACCGGGCTCATCGGCTTTTCGTCCGGTTACTATGCCATGCGTGCCTGCGACGTCCTGCTGATGCTCGGGACCGACTTCCCCTATCGCCAGTTCTATCCGGAGGGAGACGGTGTCCGCATTGCGCAGGTCGATCTTAGGCCGGAGAACATCGGCCGCCGCATCGCCGTCGATCTCGGCGTCGTCGGCGACGTGCGCGCGACACTGGCGGCGCTGCTGCCGCTTCTCAAGCAAAAGCGCGACGGCACCCATCTCGCCCAGGCGCAGCAGCATTACGCCAGGGCGCGCAAGGGGCTCGACGATCTCGCCAAGGGAACGCCCGGCAAGCGGCTCCTTCATCCGCAGCAGATCGCCAAGACGATCAGCGACCTGGCCGCAGAAGATGCCGTGTTCACCTGCGACGTGGGCCTGCCCACGGTATGGGCTGCGCGCTATCTCGCGATGAACGGCAAACGCCGGCTGATCGGCTCGTTCTGGCACGGCTCCATGGCCAATGCCATGGCGCAGGCGATCGGCGCCCAGGCGGCATCTCCCGGCAGGCAAGTCATCTCGCTCTCCGGTGACGGCGGCTTCTCCATGCTGATGGGTGATTTCATCAGCCTGACGCAGCTCAAATTGCCGGTGAAGGTCGTGGTATTCAACAACGGCACGCTCGGCTTCGTCGAGCTGGAGCAAAAGTCTACCGGCTTCCTCGATTTCGGAGTGGACTTCGAGAACCCGAATTTCGCGGCCATGGCGAAAGCCATGGGCATCTACGGCGTGCGCCTTGAAGACCCCGCCGATGTCGAACCCGGCATTGCCGCGGCGCTCGCCCACGACGGCCCGGTCCTGATTGATGCGGTTGTAAACCGGTCAGAGCTTGCCATGCCGCCGTCCATCACCCTGGAGATGGCGAAGGGCTTCACGCTGTTCATGGTGAAGGCCGTGATGAGCGGCCGGGCCGATGAGGTCATCGACCTCGCCAAGACGAACCTTTGGCGCTGAAAGGCGCGAGGATGAAGCTCAGAGCACGTTCAGTACCGATCACTTCTTATTCAGATTGAGAGGCTAGTCATGTCTACACAAGCGATGCCCATCGGCGGAGCCAAGCCGGCAGCAACGGGTGCCTTCAACACGGCTTTCATCATCGCCTGGCTTTTCTGCCTGTTGTTCTACTTCATGGAGTACGCGGTGCGCGCGGCACCCAGCGTCATGCTGCCCGAGCTCACGACCGCCTTCGGCCTGACCACGCTGGGCCTGAGCTCGTTGATCGGGCTTTACTATTATTCCTACGCGGCGTTCGCGATTGTTGCCGGCGCATCGGTCGACCGCTGGGGCGCGAAATACACCGTACCGGCCGGCGTGTTGATCCTTGCCGCGGGCACGGCGATGTTCGGCGTGAACGCGAGCTTCATCGCAGGCGCGGGGCGTTTTCTGCAGGGCGCCGGTGCCGCCTTCGCGTTTGTTGCAGCGGTCTATCTCGCATCCCGCGGTCTTCCAGCGCGCTATCTCGCCACCGCAATCGGAATTACCCAGTGCGTCGGCATGCTCGGCGGAGCCGCGGGCCAATTCGTTGTCGCGCCGCTCACTCACGGACCACTCGAATGGCAGCAATTCTGGGTTTATGCGGGCGTCGTGACGTTGCTTATCGCCGCGGCAATGTTCATCGCTACGCCGCGTGAACATTTATCCCAGGGCTCAAACGCGAGCATCTGGACCACATTTGCGCCCTACAAGACAGTCTTGACGAACCCGCAGTCCTATCTCTGCGGGCTGTGCGGCGGCTTGCTCTTCCTGCCCACCACGGTGGGGGCCATGACCTGGGGCGTATCGTTCCTGCAGGAGGGCTGGCATGTCGGTTATGCGCTGGCGGTCGATCGCGCAGCGGCGGTAGCAATGGGCTGGGTGTTCGGCTGCCCGATCCTCGGCTACATCGCGGACCGTATCGGACGCCGCAAGCCGGTAGTGCTCGCGGGAGCGGTGTTGATGCTGGCAGCGACTCTGGCGATCTTTTATCTGCCGCCCGAGACGTTTCCTCCATACCTGCTCGGCTTCCTGCTTGGCTTCGGGTCCGGCGCCGCGATGATTCCCTATTCGATCATCAAGGAGGTGAATCCGGATCATGCAAAGGGCAGCGCGACGGGTGCGATGAACTTCCTGGTTTTTGTGATGACCGCATTGGCAGGCCCTGCGATCGGCTGGTGGATGCAAAAGCTCGCGGGCGGCGCGGCGTTGACGGAGGATGTGTTCGCCACGGCCGGCAGCGTCTATGTCGGCTCGATTGTCGTCGCTGGGATCCTCACGCTCTTTCTCAAGGAAACCGGATCGGCGGTTCGCAAGGCGAATGATTCGATGCCGGTGCGATGAGCCAGTCAGGAGCCATCCCATGACCGTCCGTAACCTTGTCGGCTTTCAAGAGACTCATGTTCTGCGCCTGCGTGCGCAACGTGATGACCTCGCGACGCTCCCCTGCCATTTGACGCAGGAAAGAGGCCGCATTGACGTGAGGGAGTCTTATCCAAATGGCTTGCGTCGTACGCTTTTTATCGGGCCATCGGAGAACCCGTTCGTTGACGCATTTGGCGGTACCTCCGGCGAACTCGTTGGTCGAGATTAAACTGCTACCTGCGTTAGAAGACGGCTCGCGGGTGGAGCGATTCGAAAAATCCGTTCCAAAGAGTGCAATACGAACCTGCGTGGTGAGGAGCCCGGCTACTGATGAAAGCCGCTGTCGCGAGCGTGCCGTGGCGCGACTGGCTCCTCAAAAAGCCGGAGTGGCTCGATCATCAGACAGAAGTCGGGCTGATTTTTGCGGTCAAGACTTTTGGGGCATCCTTGCTCGCACTCTATATCGCATTCTGGGCCGGTCTCGACGATCCACGATGGTCGTTTCTGACCGTCTTCGTGGTATCGCAACCGGACAGCGGGCTCGTTCTTGCGAAAAGCTTCTATCGTATCCTCGGCACCATCGCCGGGGTGCTTGTTGTGATTGCGCTGGTATTTGGCCCGGCCCAATACGGCGAGCTCTTCGTAGCCGCATTAGCCGTATGGATCTGTTTCTGCAACTTTGCCGCCCGTGCGGTACGCAATTTCGCGTCATATGGCTTCCAGCTCGCAGGCTACACGGTAGCAATCGTCGGCATCCCGGCCGCCCTCGCCCCAACCGGGGCCTATCCTCTGGTGGTGGCGCGGTGCACGGAGATTCTGCTTGGCATCGTCTGTGCGGCGGTTGTCAGTCGTCTGATCCTTGTGCGCGAGCTCTCACCAAAGCTCATCGAGCTCGTGCGCGCTCTGGCTCGCCGCGTCGACAGCTTCGCGACGGTTCTGCTCCAGCCCGATGCCGGCCGCGAGCGCCTCACCGCCGAGCGGACCGAGCTCGCCAAGGCTTATCTCGACGTCAACTCAATGCAGCATTCGACGTATTTCGAGAGCGCCGAGGCGCGTGCTCTCGATCAGCCGCTGCGCCGGTTGACCCAGGCGGCGGTGGAGCTTTGCACCATGGCAGAAGCGGCGGCGAGCCACCGCGACAGTTTGTTGCCGTCTCCGGAAAAAATCAGATCACCCGGCACCGGGAGCTCCCATAGCAACGAGTCCCCCACCGGGGACGGAGCGATCGTATCTGCGCTGGTGCGCGCAGCGGATGAGCGCGACGTCGGGCTTGCGCGCGCGCGGCTTCGGGAGTGCGTGGGAGCCTTCGACCGGGGTGAGAGATTGCCCGAGCCGAACACCGCCTGCAGGCTTTGGTCGGACCCGGTGCCCGCGGTTCTGACCGGGATCCGCTCCGCACTGGCAGTCGGGATCACTTCCATTTTTTGGTTCGCGACGGCTTGGCCGAACGGCCCGGTGGCGGTCATCGTCGCCGCGGTCGTGTGCAGCCTGCTCGCTTCCATGGAGCAGCCGGACAAAGTCAGCATGGCTCTTGCCGCCACCGTGCTCGTCGCTGCGGTCCCGGTTTTCGCGACCCAGTTCTACCTGATGCCGCTTGCCGTCGATTTTCCTTCGATGGCGGTTGCGCTCGCACCGTTGATGCTGACTTGCGGCTTCATAATGGCGCAGCCGCGCATCGGCCCGCTCGGCCTCTTGTCTGACGTGTACTTCGCCTTCGCGTCGAGCATCGACAACGTCATGACCTATGATGCCGTGACGTTTCTTAACGCGTCCCTTGCTATCCTCATTGGCATCGCGGTTGCGGTGGTGCTGTTTGCAGTCTTCTTCCCCGAGACCCCGGCCTACGCAGGTCATCGCTTCCGCAGACAGCTCCTTGTCCACCTGAGCTATCTCGCGAGCGCTTGCCCTTGCGGCCCGGCTCTTCGATGTTATCAGCTCGCTCTGTCCGAGCAGCTCGGGGCCACGCTTGCCCGCGTCAAGGATGACCCCAAGCTCGCGCGTGAATGCTTGACGAGCGCGGTCGCTGCGCTGTCAGCCGCGCAGGCAATCGGCCGTCTGAAAAGCTCCCTCGATGCGGCGGTGGTGGCGCCCGCAATCGCCGCGAAGGGCTCGCGTCTGCTCGCCCGGCTGTCGCAGACCCTTCGCCATCCATCCGTTTGGAAATTGAGCGGGCGGGCAGGGGAGGCGCTTGCGCTTAGTCGGCATGCTCTCGCAACAGCCTGCAGCTCGGCTGAGCCGGAGGAAATCAAAGCACTGAACGGGGTCGCCGTCGGATCTGCGACGCTTGGCTCCGATCTCATGCGCGCGCGCCTGATTTTACAGGGAACGTCAAATGCAATCCCAATTTGATCTCCTAGGCGCGTTTGTGCCGACGATCGCCGCCTGGTGCGTGCTCTCGCTGGCAATATTCGTTGCGCTCGACGCACTGCTGACTTGGCGCGGCTTTTACCGGCTGTTCTGGCACGCGCCTCTCGCCCGCTTCGCCCTTTTCGTTTGTCTCTTTTGCGGCGGCGCGCTGGCCGTGAGCAGCCATTGAAGGAGATACCGATGCAGGCCGTCGTACGTGTCTTGCTTACTCTCATCCTGGTGGTCGCAGCTAGTTTGCTCGGCTACGATATGGCGAGGTATTATCTCTATTCGCCCTGGACCCGAGACGCCCGGGTCCGCGCCAATGTGGTTTCAGTCGCGCCCGACGTTTCCGGTTATGTCGACGATATTCGCGTGCGGAATGATCAATTCGTGCACAAGGGCGACGTGCTCTTCATAATCGATCAGGATCGCTTTAGACTCGCGCTCGCAGACGCCGAAGCCGCGCTTGCGGCGCGACACGCTCAATATCTGATGGCGTTGGAGCAGTACAAGCGGCGCACAAAGCTGACTTCCGGGTATTCGATCACTGTTGAGGATCTCGATAATGCGCATCGACAGTCCGACACGGCAGCCGCCAACTATCAGCAGGCCATTGCTTCGCGCGACACCGCTGCTCTGAACCTCAAGCGAACTGAAGTGCGCGCGTCAGTCAACGGTTTCATCACCAATCTCAATCTTGCAAAAGGCACGTTTGCCTCGCAGGGAAAGCCGGTGATGTCGCTGATCGACAGCGATTCCTATCGGGTCGAGGCGTATTTCGAGGAAACCAAGATTCCGAATGTCAAACCTGGCGGAAGCGCCGAGATTTACCTCATGGACGGATCGCCGGCGCTGCAAGGAATCGTCTCAAGCATAGCAAGAGGCATCACGGATCAGGATAACAAGGATGGTCCAGAGCTCCTTTCTTCCATCAATCCCACATTCACCTGGGTCCGGCTGGCACAGCGCATTCCTGTCACCGTCCACCTCACGCACGTACCACCCGGCGTATTGGTCAGCGCGGGAATGACCTGCACAGTCGTGATGAAGGAAGACGCGGCGCCCCAAATCGGGCTCGGGATCAGGAAGGTTATGGCAGCAATTTTTGGAGCATCTTCGAGTTAGGCTCGGGCACGAATAGCGAAACCGAGCTGAGACAGAGGAGTACGCATGAACAGTAGGGCACCAAAGAGCGTGCGCAGGCGCTTTTTCGTGGCCCTCGGCCACGCCGTTCATCTTACGTGGCCGGTGCTGTCGACAATTCTGGCGATTCAGGTTGCCCTGGGCCTGCTGATTGGCTTTGTGGAGGGCTGGTCTGTCGGCGACGCGGTTTATTTCACCTTCATCACCGGCCTCACGATTGGTTATGGCGATATCGTACCGCGGCAGGCGGTCGCGCGCGCACTTACGATCGGGATTGGCCTCTGTGGGCTACTCCTAACGGGCCTCCTAGCGGGGATTGCGGTCTACGCCATGCGAATAGCACTCAACGATCATGACGGCGGCTGACCTCGAATCGCGTCGAGGTCGGTCTACTGCACCGGCAGTACCACGTACTCGTAGGGGGTCCCACCAAACATGATGAACGGCTTGTGCGTATCGTCCGCGGATGCGGGATAGCCCTCTAGCATCCTCTCGATCCCCGGTCCGCCGATCATCACGTGCGGCCCTGTTTGCACCCATTTCTTGCCCGCCGGAGGATCGGTGGCATACGGATCGTCAGTGCTGGCATCCGAGCCGCCGGCCAGCATGTAGCCAAACCATATTTTTCCTTCCGGCGGCTTTTCTCGTGCCAGCACCGCCTTAAGCCATCCCAAGCCATTTCGGTCGAGACACATCGGATCGTGGCCCGGCGTGTTCGGATCATCCGGAATGCAGGTAAAGGCGCCCTGTCCCTCCCGCAATGTCCGCAGCTTGCCGCCGCTCTCCACTACCACCACGGTGGCGTCGTTCGACACGCCAGCAGGCGCCGCAGACACAGCGTTCGCAATCAACTCTGCGTCGGTCTTGGGGTTGGGGGCCTGCTGCGCGAGTGCGCAACCCGCTCCCCACCACGTAACCAGGCCGGTAGCCGTCAACGCAACTGCTGCAAAGCGCATCGGAGTCCTCCTCGCTTGAGTGCCGGTAGCCCGGCGAAATCTGATCCGCGGTTTGTGGTTATTTGCTGGCGCTTCGCAGTACCCATTCTGGCCACCGCAAAATCTCACTGCCATTGGGCCTCAAATCCGGCCCGTCCTGATGAATCGTCATGCTATACCGGGTAGAGCGAGGTGGTGTTTGCAGTGCCCGGGTCTGCGCGTTTCGCTGCGACAATCAAGGGATCCGAGAACCAACAAAAGCCCATATGGCTGCAAAGCCATCACTTCAGCAGCTTCATCAGATCGGCCTTCTTCTGCTTCAGCTGATCCATTGTGCACTCGCGGGGCGATTTGTCCGGCCGCCATCGCATGAGCCTGGTGCCATTCCGGAACCGTTCACCGCTGAAATGGTCAAAACCGACTTCAACCACGAGCACGGGCTTGAGCGGCTGCCATTCACCCGAGCGCGCGGTGGACCAGCGACTGGGCCCGCCCGGCGCGTTGCCGGTGAAACCTGGCGGATCGATCAGCTTTTCCAGTTTCGTCGTGAGCGCCGGCTTTTTCGCCTGCTTGATGGTTGAGGTGAAGCCGACATGATTGAGCCGGCCCTCGTCGTCGTAAAGCCCGAGCAACAGCGAGCCGACGACCGGCTTGCCTTCGTTGTAGCGGAACCCGCCGACAACGCAGTCCGCGCTCCGGTAGTTCTTGATCTTTTGCATCCCGCTGCGGTCCGCGGAGCGGTACGGCAGGTCGCGCCGCTTGGCGATGATGCCGTCGAGCGCGGTTCCGACGCGCTCCAGCCATTCCTTGGCATCGGAGAGCTTCGTTGTTGCAGGCGAGATTCGAATGCGTTTGCTGTTGCGGAAATACTCGGGAGCACGGAGATCGAGCTTTCGCCGCCGCTCCGACAGCGGCAGATCGATGAGCGACTTGCCGTTGCCGTCCACCAGAAGGTCGAAGGTGATGATGAGCGCTGGGGTCTCGCGCGCGAGCTTGCTCACCCGGCTCTGCGCTGGATGGATGCGCTGGAGCAGCGCGTCAAATGAGAATGCACCCTCGACAGGAACCAAGATCTCGCTGTCGAGCACAAACCTTTCGGCTTTGAGCCGACGGATGTCCTCGACCAGCTCGGGGAAGTACCGGGTCAGCGGCTGCCCGGCCTTTGATTGCAGCTCGACCTTGTCACCGTCGCGAAAGGCCAGGCAGCGGAACCCATCCCATTTCGGCTCATATTGCCATTCCGGGCCGCTCGGGATCCGGTCGACCGAGGAGGCCTCCATCGGGGGGAACGGCGGATGCAGCGGGAGTGACATGGGTGCATAACGCAATCGGCCGGCGCTTCGGCCGGCCGTGCTGGCGAAAATCTCTTAACCTCCCGGATCAGGCCGCCTTGATCCAGTCCGCGAGCTTCTGCTTGGGAACAGCGCCAATCTGCTGGGAAGTCATCTGACCGTTCTTGAAGATCATCAAAGTCGGAATGGACTGAATCCCATACTTGGCGGCGGTCTTCGGATTCTCGTCCACATTGAGCTTGACGATCTTCACCTTGCCATCGAGCGAGCCTGCGATCTCCTCAAGCGCGGGGCCAATCATCCGGCAAGGGCCGCACCATTCCGCCCAGAAGTCCACCACGACCGGGCTGGTCGCCTTCAACACCTCGGATTCGAAGGTCGTATCTGAAACTTTGCCAACGCTCATGGCGACTACCTCTTGCTTCCCTGGGTGGACACGAACCTATGGAGCAGCCCCGCGAGCGTCAAGGCAAGCTCACGGGGAAATGACGCCCTCCAGGGCCCCCTCCATCATGGATGCGGGGATCTCCATCACATCCGGGATTTGGGTCCATATCAGCGCGGCGCGGACGGCCCGGTCGGGATAAAGCCTGCGCAGCGCGGCGCGATAGAGCGCGAGCTGTCCGATATAGGCGAAGGGGACGTTCTCAAGAGTGCGCGGCGCCGGGTGATTGGTCTTGAAGTCCGCGATCAGAACGGCGTCGGCAGTCACAGCGAGCCGATCCACCTGGCCGGAAACCGCAATCATGCGATCATTGTGCCGGAAGCGAGCAACGATCGAGAGCTCGGCATTGCTTCCCGGAGCAAAGAATCGCGCGAACCGCGTGTCATCGAGCAGCCGACAGACCTGCTCGATCATGGCCTCACGCTCGGCCGGCGTGAAATCAGCGGCTCGGCGGGCGAGATGGCCCGCGGCGGCGGCGTGCCGAGCGGACTTTGGAAGCTCGGGAAGCGCTTGCAAGAGCCGATGCATCAACACCCCTCGTGCAATTGCCTTATCCCGCGTCCACGCGCTTTCGCTGCTCGAGGAATGCATCGGGGCCGCCGCATCAAAGGCGTGCGACGGAGAGAGCGTGCTCTCCCCCGCCGACGGGCTCACCGCGTCGCGATCGAGCCAGCTTGGACGCTGGGTAGCGATTGTCGCTCCGGCCGTTGCGGCGGCGCGCAGCAAGGACGGAGCTGGCGGCGCCTTGTGATAACGCCACACCTTGCCCTCGCCGTCATCGGCAGTTTCCTCGCGGGAGAGCGGCTGCAGGGCGCCGGCCACCAGGTTCCACCAGCAGCCGTCGGGCCGTTTGCGGTCGCTGTCCGCGCCGCATACGATCAGGCGATCGCTGGCGCGGGTCATGGCAACGTAAAGGAGCCGGCGATATTCGTCTTCAGCCTCCCCTCGCATGCGCTCGCGTGCGGCGGTCATTTGCGCCACGTCATTCATCTTCTTGCCGGCCCAGACGATAGGCGCGCCCGGTTTGTCCGGAGCGAGGTTGAACAGCCGGTCCTGCCGTTGCGCCGGCCCGGTTGGAGGCGCGGTGCTGTCCGCGAGAATCACGATCGGCGCTTCGAGCCCCTTGGCACCGTGAACCGTCATGACGCGCACTTCGTCGCGGGTGATCTCCATGTCGCGCTTCACCTCGGTCTCGGCCGCGCGCAGCCAAGCCAGGAAACCCTGCAGCGAGGGAGTCTCGCGCCGCTCGTAATCGAGAGCGAGGTTGAGAAACTCCTGGAGCGGGTCGTCGGCTTCGTGCCCGAGCCGAGCCAGAAATTGCCGCCGCCCTCCCTCGGGGCCGAGAGCACGGGCGTAAAATGCGAACGGCATCTCGCTCGCCGCGAGGGGAGCCAGCCGATCGAGCCGATCGGATGCTGCTGCCAAGCGGCCGTTGGTCCGCGCGCCGGCTCGCAGCGCCTCGCGCAACGAGCCCTTGCGATTCCATGCGAGATGAAACAGCTCGTCCTCGTCGAGACCGAACAGGGGACTTTTAAGTACGCTGGCAAGGGCGAGATCGTCCGCGGGCAAGAGCAGCCCATCGGCCAGCGCCATCAGATCCATGACCGCGATGTGCTCGGTGAGCACCAGCCGGTCGGCACCGGCCACCGGGACGTGCGAGTCCTTCAAGGCGCGGATGATGGCTTCGAACAACGGCCCGCGCTGGCGCACCAGAACGAGCACGTCCCCCGCCCGTGCTCCGTCCTTCATCCATCGCCTGATGTGGCGTGCAATCTTGCTCGCAAGCCGCACCTGCGGGCTGGTTTCGCTGACATGATCGAAAGGGGCGTCCCAGGCCTCGATCTCGCGCTTCTCGTCAGGCTTGATGGTCTCCCAGACCTCGACCAGCCCAGGGGCGGCATCAGGCAGCGCAATATGCGGCGGAACGCCGTCGGGATCGGATGTAACGCTGCGATGGATTTCCTCCGGCTCGAACACCTTGTCGACCGCGGCCAGGATATTCGGCCCGGAACGCAAGGAGTGCTTGAACCCGCAATAGGCAAAAGCCAATCCGCTTGCCCGGTGCGTATGCTGAAAGTGCGCGAGCATCTCGGCGAAGGCGCGCGGCGCCGCGTTCTGAAACGAAAAGATCGATTGCTTCTCGTCTCCGACCGCGAAGATTGTTCGTCGTGCGCTCCGCGCGCCGGAGCCGGCGAAGAGCTCGCCGGTGAGTCGACGGACGATCTCCCACTGTTTCGGGCTCGTATCCTGCGCCTCGTCGATCAGAACGTGATCGATGCCTTGGTCGAGCTTGTAATGAACCCAGGCGGCTCGACCCTCGCCGAGCAGCGCGACGGTCTTGTCGATCAAGTCCTCATAGTCGAGCAGCCCGCGGCGGTCCTTGGCCGCCTGATAGCGCGAGATCACGGCATCGGCGACTATCAGGAGCGCTGTCGTGCGTTCGCGGCAGAGCACAGCCTTGCGGCGCTCAAGGAGGGGGCGCAGGCGCATGCGCTCGGCTTCAAGGCTTGGTGCGAGCTTTGGGTCGCTCCGTTCGAGAGCGGTGGTGATCAGGCGCTGTCGGCAAGCGAGATCCGTGGTGAAGAAGACCTGCAGATAGCTGTATGTGCGCTCCCACCCTGTTGCTTTGAGCGCGGCATCGAGCCGGCTTGCCTGGTCCTGATCGCTGCTCGACGAGCTCTGACCGAGCCTGCGGGCCAGCCCGCTCCATTGTGATGACGGCAAATGCGGTCCTTCGGTAATCTCATGATCGATCCGCTCGAGCGTATCGTCGCGGCTGACGCCGAAGGTGTCGCATAATGCGCCGATTGCGGCTTCGACGCTGCCGGCATGATCGATCCAGGCGCGCACGAGGTCGCGTTTTCGGATCGCTTCCGCCACGACGTCCTTGAAGGTCTGGTCCGCCGCCACTGCAACCGCGGTCGCAAGCGCTCCGCCCAGCGCGGTTTGCGGAGCCAGCGCCGCATCGAGCAGGACTTCAAGGCTCATCTCGGCAAGAAGCTCGCTTTGTGCCGTCGCGTCGAGCACGTCGAATCGGGCCGCGACATTGGCTTCGAAAGGGAATTGATGCAGCAATCGCGTGCAGAAGGCGTGGATGGTTTGCACCTTGAGCCCGCCCGGAGTGTCCAGCGCAAAAGCGAACAATCGTCTTGCCCTCCTTCGCAGCGCAGCGTCCGCTGCGAGATTGGAAATTCTGCGAATGGCTTGGTCCAGGCTTGTATCGTCGAGCGCGGTCCAGCGACGCAGCTCGTCGAACACCCGGTTGGCCATGTTGGCGGCCGCAGCCTTGGTGAAGGTGATGCAGAGAATCCTGGACGGATCGACCCCATCCAGCAGCAGGCGAATGACCCTTTGCGCCAGCACGTGGGTCTTCCCGGAACCGGCATTGGCCGCAACCCACGCCGAAGTTGCAGGGTCGGATGCCTGCATCTGCATGGTCCGGAGAGCTTCGGGAATGATGCGCGCTCCCCGCGGCATGTTTGCCGTGGCGTTCATTCTTGCGGTCCGATCTCTTCCTCGCCGCCGGCCGACCATTCCTTGACGCGCGCGAGGTGGTCGTACCTGCCGTAACGGTTTTTCCAGGTAGGCAGGACCAGCGGCAGATAAGGCTGCTGCTCGTCCTCGAAACGGCATGCAACGTTCTGCAATTTCTGCAGTGCCCGCTCGACATAGTCCGTATCGCCGTCGCTCAACCGGATCGATCGGGCCTCGCCGATCAGCTCCCCGCCTTTGAGCGACACGTAGATCAGCTCGGCAACCGACCCTTGCGGGAGGTCAACAAACCCGCCCCGCCGCAGGATCGCGGCTTCGAGCGTCAGCTGCGGCGAGACGCCGGTTTGAACCTGTTTTTCTGTCGGCACCTGTCCAGTCTTGTAGTCGAGGATGGCATAGTCCCCGCCCGCAAGCTTCTCGATGCGGTCGGCGCGAGCGCGCAAGGCAAAGACGCGCTCGCCGACTGGAAATTCGATACGGCCGTTAATTTCCGCCGCGACGTCGGCTACCCTGCCGCGGCGCTCGACCTCCCAGCCGGCGAACCACTGCGCGATGCGCACGAAGCGCGGCCACCAGAACGCTCGCGCTTCCGGGTAGTCCTCGAGCGCGGCGAAATGTCTGGTTCCGATCTCGATCAGCGCACGCGCAGGGTCTGGCGGCAATAGAGCCGCGTAGGTTCTTGTGAACTCGCTCAGCGCGCCGTGAATGAGGATGCCGCGATCTGCCGCCCCGGGTGGAGTGTCGACCGGATCAAGATCGCGAAGCCGTAGAATGTGCTTGGCATAAATCGAATAGGGATCGCGCAACCAGGTTTCGATCTCGGTCACGGAGAGGGAGGTTGGACGCGTCGCCCGCGGCGGCTTCGGCTCCGGCCGCTCGATGCGCTTCACCTCACTGGGCTGATCGAGAGCGCGCGCCCAGGCGAGATAGGTCGCCCCATTTGCGCGCACCCGGCTCCATTCGCGCTCGCCGGCAACCGCTGCAAGACGCTGAACGAAGCGCGAGGGCACGGTCGGAGCGCCGCCTAGCCGCGCCGGATAGGCGAGGACCACTTTCCTGGCGCCTAGCGCCTGCGCGAAGTCATGCGCCGAGAGCGAGATTCTTCGCTCCGGCAGGTCGAGGCCGAGCGTGTTGCGCATGGGTCGGCTCAGCCATGGATCGGACCGCGGCTCCGGCGGCCAAACGCCCTCGACCAGACCTCCAAGCACGAGGCAGTCGGCGCTCTGGAGTCGCGCTTCGAGCGGACCGTAAATGCGCACGTGGCTGCTCGGCAGCTCCGGCCGGCGCACGATGCGCTCGGAGATTACAGTCTTGAGCAGCGCGGGGTAGTCGGCGGGAGATATTTCAAGATCCGCATCCTCGCTCAGCGCAGCAATGTCAAGGAACGCCTCCTGCAGCTTCGCGCCATCATGGCCGCTGAAGGCAGCGCACTCGCCAGTTTCGGTCCCGCTCAATGCCGCGATGGCCTGCTCGTGCCGTGCAGCCAGGTCGCGGAGCCGGCGCGTCTGCCCCGAGACCGTTTCGAGCGGAGCCAGAGCTGCGCTCAGCTGCCCAACGAGATCGGCAGCGAGATCGATCTCCCATAGCCTGAGGTCGGCGCGGGGTTCGGCGGGATGCAGCTCCGAAACCTCCTTGCGCCGCAGCTTATCGAGCTCGTTTCGGAACGTTGCCAGCGCCCGGGCAAGACCGAGCGTCCCGGCTTGCGGTCGCGGACCCCGCAAGGTGGCCGTCTCCAACGCTGCTACCGCGCGGTCAACGCCGCCCGCCTTGCGCTCAAGCCGGAGCAACGGATGCTTGAGCAGGGCGAGCGCGCCGGCCGGACGCAGGCCACCCAGCGCCGCTTCCGCTGCGAGCAATGCGAATCGGCCGGCAGGGGTGGACGGGAGCGGATCGCCCGCGGAATCGTCGGCCTGAATTTTCCATCGCGCGAGGGCAGCGAGCACACGACGGGCAAGCGCGCGATCGGGGGTAACCAGCGCTGCGGTCTTGTTGTCCGCGACAGCCTCGCGCAATGCAACCGCGATCGCGAGCGCCTCCTCCTCGGCATTTTGCGCTTCGACCAGAGATAACGATTGGAGCGCATCGCGCAGCGGAAAATCCGAAACTGCCAGCTGTTGCCAGTGGTGGGTTGTTGCGGCAGGGCGCAGGGCTTCCGCGACATAGCGCTCGCGCGCGGGCGCAATAGGCGTACCAAGGATTGCGACTTGATCCCGGGTAATGCCAATCCGGCGCAGCAGCGCCTGCATGGCGAATTGCGGATGGCCCAGCGCCGGCCCGTCGGCGCCATTTTCAGCACCGGCGGCAATGATCCTCCATGATTCCTGGTCAACGCCAAGGTCGAGCCCGGGAAGCACTACAGCGCCATGGGGAAGCTTGGCGACGGCAGCGATCAACTCGGCCGTCGCCGGCATGGAGCCTGTCGAACCTGCAGCGATGACTGGTCCATCATCCCGCGCCGCAAGCCGGTTGATCTCGGCTTTGATCAAAACGTCGCGCCGGGTACTTGCCTCGATTACGCCGCGTTCCGTCAGAATCCGCGGCCACGCTGCCCGCGCGATCTTGAGGAATTCGAGCGTGAGCTGCCAGTACCGATCGAGATCTTCCGGCACCAGCTTGTCGAGCCGCTCCCAAGGAACCTGGCGCGTCGTCATATCGTCGATCAACCGGGCAAGATCATCGGCGAGCGCCAGCGCCGACATGGGTGTATTGGCAACGAGCGCCGCTTCTCCGGTTGCATCTGGGGCAATGCCGGCGGCCCATTGCGCGATCAGTCGCGTGAGCAACAATCGGCGCTCCAGCTCGCCGAGAGCGGGCGCAAGCTCAAGCTCCGCGGCGGCAAGATGCGCGCTCGCCGCCTGCGCGAACGCAATCTCGTCCTCGTCGATGTCGCCGAGGGCGACAATGCGGGGAAGGATCGCGGCTTCTTGCCCCGCTACACCCAGAAAGATGTCGCGTGCGAGCCGGCAGGCCCGGCGCGTCGGCAGGTAGATAGTGGCGGCAGCGAGCGCCAGCGGATCGCGATCGGCTGGAAATCCGGGAACGAGCTCCCCATCGAGGAGCGCGCGAATGAGCGTGGGCAGGAAAGAATCCGAGGAACGAATGCTGAAAACGCGGGGGATCATTATGCCCATTACATCGGGTTCGGCGAGGTGTGACCAGCGGCGCCACGTACGCGGTCTGCTCCCTCTCCCCGTTCTTTACGGGGAGAGGGGGCGACCGAGTCTGCAGCACCATTGTGCATCAATCTCACCCGAACGCGCTGGTAGCCTAACCGAATCGCTGGACCGCGAGCTTCGCAAACAGCAAAATCGGTGTCGAGTTGGTCACGGCCCGCGGCTGTGATTAATATGGTGGACTTGTCCCGCAAAGGTTTCCCCATGAAAAACATCAACCCCAATCCGTTCACGACGCGTCCCGAGATCGAGGGGACGTTTGGCGTGGTTGCATCGACCCATTGGATTGCCACCGCAGTGGGAATGGCGACCTTGGAAAAAGGCGGGAATGCCTTCGATGCAGCGGTGGCTACCGCGTTTACGCTGCAGGTGGTCGAGCCGCATCTCAATGGGCCGGCTGGAGAGGCTCCGATCATCCTTAATGATGTGCGCAGCCTCAAGACCGAAGTGATCTGTGGGCAAGGTCCGGCACCGGCAAAGGCCACCATTGCGCACTACCGCGGGCTCGGGCTCGACATGGTGCCGGGCACGGGGCTGCTCGCGGCCTGCGTGCCGGGAGCGTTCGATAGCTGGATGCTGCTGCTGCGCGACTACGGCACGATCCCGCTGGCCGAGGCGCTTGCTCCGGCGATTTCCTATGCCAGCTACGGCCATCCCCTGGTCGAGCGCGCCAGCGCGACCATCGCCAGCGTGGCGGACCTCTTCCGGAAGCACTGGCCGACATCCGCGGCTATCTACATGCCGACCGGAAAGGTGCCGGCCCCCGGTACGCTATTCACCAATCCTGTTCTGGCGGCTACCTATTCGCGCGTGCTGCGGGAAGCATCGCGCGCGGGAGGCGACCGCGTCGCGCAGATCGAAGCTGCCCGCAGGTGCTGGTCGCAGGGCTTCATAGCCGAGGCCATCGACCGGTTCTGTCGCAGCCAGGCGGTGATGGATACGAGCGGGGAGCCGCACTACGGCGTGCTCACCGGAGACGACATGGCGCGCTGGAGCGCACACGTCGAGGCGCCGCTGGGCTACGATTACGGTCGCTATACCGTCTTCAAGCCGGGGCCATGGTCGCAGGGCCCCGTGATGCTGCAGCAGCTGGCGCTGCTCAAGGCTTTCAACATCCACGGCGCGGATGCGACCAGCGCGGAGCTCGTCCATCTTCTCGTGGAGTGCTCGAAGCTCGCCTATGCCGATCGGGAAAAATTCTATGGTGATCCCGAGTTCACCGAGGTTCCGATGGCGACGCTATTATCGGATGCGTACAACGACGAGCGACGCAAGCTCATCACCGATCAGGCCTCGCTGGAGTTTCGCCCGGGATCGGTCGAGGGCTTCGGCGCGGTGGTGCAGCTGCGGCGCGAGGAGGGCCGCCATCGCGTGGCCGGTGCGGGCGAGCCTACTGTCGCGCGCACCGGCGAGATGCGCGGTGACACCGTGCATTTCGATATCGTCGACCAGGCCGGGAACATGGTCTCCGCGACACCGTCGGGCGGATGGCTGCAGTCCTCGCCGGTGATCCCCGAGCTGGGGTTTTGCCTCGGCACGCGGGCACAGATGTTCTGGCTGGACGAAGGCCATCCAGCCGCCCTGGCGCCGGGGAAGCGCCCGCGCACCACGCTCTCGCCCACGCTCGCGCTGCGCGATGGGGCGCCCTATCTGGCGTGGGGCACGCCCGGCGGCGATCAGCAGGATCAATGGGCGACGCAGATGCTCGTGCGCCATGCCGATTGCGGCATGAACCTGCAGGAGGCTGTCGACGCTCCCGCCTGGCATTCCGAGCACTTCCCGATCTCGTTCTGGCCGCGCACGGCCCGCCCCGGTGCTCTCGTGGTCGAAGGCCGGCTTCCCAAGCCGACCGTGCAGGAGCTGGAGCGGCGAGGTCACCTCGTCGAGGTCGATGCCGACTGGTGCGAAGGCCGCCTCACCGCCGCATCGCGCGAGGGCCGCAGGCGCCGTGCCGCGGCGAACCCGCGCGGAATGCAGGGATATGCAGCGGGGAGGTGAAGGCCCGGGCAGCTCTCGTCCCAGTTATCCGGAGTGGAGCTTGAAAACCGTCGCTTGGCTGCTCGCGCTGCTTTGGCTGGCGGCAAGCAACCCCGCCTTCGCGCAAGGCTACCCGGCCAAACCGATCAGGATGGTCGTTCCCTATCCCGCCGGCGGCGGCACCGACATTGCTGCCCGCTGGATATGCCAGAAGCTGGGCGAGCGGCTTGATCAGCAGGTGTTTGTCGACAATCGCGCCGGCGCCAATGGCAACCTCGGCACGCAATCCATCGCAAGGGCCGCGCCCGACGGATACGTCATCGGCATGGCCACTCCGGGGCCGGTCACGGTCGGGCCCTCGCTCTATCGCGATCTGCCATACGACCCGCAAACGGACCTCGTGCCCGTCATTCTTGCGAACGAGAGTCCGATCGTGCTCGTGAGCAACCCGTCGCTGCCGGCGCAATCTCTGAAGGACCTCATCGCTTTCGCCAAGGCAAAGCCCGGAAAGCTCAGCGCAGCGCTGGTCTCCACCGGCTCGGTCCCGCACCTCTTGACCGAGATGCTCAAGAATGCCGCGGGGATCGATCTGCTTGATGTCCCCTACAAGGGCGGCGGGCCGGCCGCCGTGGATACCATCAGCGGGCAGGTCGATGTGCTGTTCAGCGTCCTTCCGCTGGTTCTTCCCTACATCACCGCTGGTCAGCTGCGCGCCTATGCGATCGCCAGCGAAACCCGCAGCAGTCTGCTGCCTGATGTCCCGACTGTAAAAGAAGCCGGATACGACACCGTCGTCGGCAGCGCCTGGAACGGCATCGTGGCCCCCGCCGGTACTCCGCCAAATATTGTCTCGAAGCTTAACGAGAAGACCGCCGAGGTCCTTGCCTCCCCCGAGACCAAAGGGCGCTTCGCCGCGCTCGGAATGGAAGCGGTGGGGGGCTCGGCCGAAAGCTTTGCCCGTTTTCTCCAGGCCGAAACGCAAAAGTGGGCAGCAGTGATCCGGACCGCCCGCATCCAGGCACAGTGAGCAAACTGCAATGTTCGATATCATCGATCGCATCGTGAATCTCGACATCGGCGCCCGCGGCGTCGACAAGCTCTACGCACCGGCTCGCGCCCGCAGCACTGAGCCGCTCTGCGCGGCAGCGGCGCGCTTCCTGCACGACACGCGTCCCGGCGATTGCGTGGTCCTGATCACGGGCTCGCTGACCAGACCCTGGGTCTCGACTACCATCGGAGAGACGGACGGACCGGTCGGCGTGGCGGCGCTGGCGCGCGCGCTCAGCTACGGGTTCAACGCCATCCCGGTGGTGGTCACCGATGCGTCCCTCGTGAAGCCCGTCGGTGCGACGCTGCGCGCCGCCGGCCAGGCCATCGTCAGCCTGGACGCCGCAAAACGCGCCACCTCCAACCGCCGCTTCTGCAGCGTTGCGGTCATGCGCGGCTTTCCCGTGGAGGATGCCGAAGCTCGAGCCGAGGCGAAGCGGGTCATCGACGAGCTGCACCCGAAAGTGGTGATAGCGGTCGAGCGTGCCGGCATGACCCCGCGCGGCACCTATCACAACATGCTCGGACAGGATTTCAGCGAGGGTCGGGCGCGCATCGATTATCTCGTCCAGGAGGCGACGAAGCACGGCATTCCCACCGTCGGCGTGGGCGATGGAGGAAACGAGATCGGGATGGGGGCGGTAGCACAAGCCGTGCACGAGCATGTTCCGCACGGCAAGATTCTCTGCGCCGAGCTCGCCACCGATGTCTTGCTGCCCGCGGGAGTGTCCAACTGGGGCTGCTATGCCATCCAGGCCGCGCTGGCGATCCTGACGGCAAAGCCGGACCTCGTTCACACCGCCGCCATGGAGCGGCGCCTGGTGGAGGCGGCCGCGAACGCGGGCCTGGTGGACGGCAATACCGGCAAGTGCGAGCCCACGGTCGACGGCTTGGCGATCGAAGTGCATGCGGGGATCGTCGAGCTGATCGGGGCGGCCGCGCAGCGCGCCCTCAAGAGCAGCCACTGAGCCTTGGCAACTGAGCCTTGGCAACTGAGCCTTGGCAAAAGACGCCGCTAGTGCGCGGTCGGTGACAGCAGCTCCTTTCGATCACTGCCCTTTGGGACCAAAGGCGCGGCCGACGCGACCATCACGCTCGAGGGCGCAGGAGCCGGCGTGCCTGCACGCAGCGTCGCAAGCAACATCTGGTCATCACTGCCCCCGATCGGCGCGCGACCGACGAATTCGACGCGCACGTGGGCGGTTCCCTTTCTGTAGAAATCAAGCGCCTGGGCCGTTCCAACCGAGAGGTCAACGATGCGGTTATGCACAAAAGGCCCCCGATTGTTGACCCGCACGATGATCGAGCGACCATTGTCAAGATTGGTGACGCGCGCATAACTCGGCAGCGGCATCGTGCGATGCGCCGCCGAGATGCCATGCATGTTATAGCGCTCGCCGTTCGCCGTCAGCCGGCCATGGAAGTCGGGCCCATACCAGGACGCAATTCCCTCGGCGCGGTATGTGAGATTTTCGGTCGGGACATTCGTCCGACCATGGAGCTTGGTGATCGAGACCCGCTCGTTCCTCGTGCCGATGTTTGGCGGTAAATCGGTATGGACGAAGCGGACGATTTGTACGACGCGCGGATAGTTCGAGGGAGCGGGCTCCTGGTCGCCCTCCTCCTGGTCGTTGTAAGCTTCTGCTTGCTCGGCCTGCCTGTAGGATTGCTCCCCCCGTCTAAACACGATCGTTTCGTTGCCGGCGGGCTCGATCGCGACGCTATCTTGCCTGCCCTCCTGATAGGTCATGATGGCAAGCGTCGCCGCGATCAAGGCGAAGCCAATGGCCGCGAGCTTGAAACCGCCGATGGCGTTGCGATACCGGACAGCAGCGAGAGCGATCGCCGGCCAGCGAAATGAAAGTGCCGGACGGTCGGCAGCGCGTTGTGGCACATAGAACGCGCGCGGGGTTCGCATCGCCGCGGCCGTTTGCGCAATCATATAAGGCAACCCCCTGCACACCGCTCTCGCGACGATGCCCCACGTGATCCGATGAGCATGCCCCCGTCATCGGGCGCCGCATTGCGCCCGCGTTCAGATCAAACGAGAGAGCGTGTGGCCCCCGATCCCCAGCGAAGATCCCCGATGGACCAAAGATGACTCGACAAATGAGGAGAATTATTGACGCGGCTGTTACAATTCCATCATCACCGCGTCGACGGCCTTATCCTTTTACCTGCCGCTTCGTAAAACGACGTAACACTTACTTAACCTTGTACCAGGGCGGTGTTCATATTCACGAAACTCCTGAGCGGAAACAGTAGGTACGGGAGAGCCGAAAGGTCCTCCTTGCCGACGAGCCGCTGCAACAAGAATCAGCTTGCCATCGCATGACTGCTGTTTTCAATGTAACGGATGAGGTCACCAACGCATTCTATCTCGCCGGCGGCGTCTGTGATTCTTCCGCCCGCGAATTGGTCTTCAAGTACGATCATCAATTCAATAACGTCGATCAAGTCGAGCCCGAGATCGTCTCCGAAATGTGCTTCATTACGGATACGATCGACATTAACTCCCAGATGCCGAGCGATACAAGCGCGGATATTGTTTGAAAGAAGCTCGTCTTTCGAAACTGAGTTTCGTGACGTCACTGCCAAGCTGGTCATGAATGAGTCCCCCACTGTTGGAGTGCTCCGCATCTGGGCCATCAATTCGCCCGGCAATGTGACGCTGTTTGGAAACATTAGACGTGTTGCAATAACGGCACGCATCGGCGGTATTGCCCGTACCGTTTTGGCATGAACTAAAGGCATTGCTCCTGTTTTCTGGTATCAAAGTATGGGTCGCGTGAAGCATCAAAGCCCGCTTCACCTCGGCCTGCGGTTTTGAGGAATCGCGTCTCGTGCCCCGCACGAGATGCGGCGGTCATACCAAGCTGCCCAATAAGCCTATGTGCGGGAAAATTCGCTCTCGCGCTCGTCATCTTCGCAATTCTGGAGGATAACCAACTATCCATGAGTCCCGTAATGTGGCAACGACTTTTTGCTTATTGCTTTCGGCTGGTTTTTAGAGCTCGTTTCGATGAAGTTGAATCACGATTCGCAGCCCTGGGTAGGGTGGGTCACGCCATCGAGCCGGCTGAGGCCGGCTCGATGGCTAATCGTACTGAGTCACGATTGGTATCACAACTTTTGGTATCTTGACGTTGTAACGAAAGTCTGCTATGAGTCGCTAATCTCACAAAGCTGCGAGCGAAGCCCGGCCCGGACTCCCGCGCCGGGCTTTTTGTTTGGCCATTCTTGTTTGGCCAATCGTCCGTCTGCCGTCGTCCGCTTCGCAAAACGAGGACAATGCATGCAGTTCCAAAAAGGCCAAAGCGGTACCCCGGCGGGCCGGCCGCGAGGATCGCGAAACCAGGCATCTGCGGATTCCGACGAAGCCGGCCATGCATTCCAATGTGAAGCCGGCCACCTGTTCCGATCCGAAGCCGGCCGGGGTTCCGATCTGATGTCGGCCAC
>Ga0185299_10000631_pt1 | contig 87946 bp, 77 predicted proteins | sample PaiPotPPA55metaG_FD_128002 | JGI IMG/M metagenome (GOLD analysis project Ga0185299, IMG submission 128002) | Iron sulfur acid spring bacterial and archeal communities from Banff, Canada, to study Microbial Dark Matter (Phase II) - Paint Pots PPA... ...
AAGCTGGGTGAGTTTTCGCCGACACGCACCTTCAAAGGTCACGCCGTGAAGGCCGCGCTCGAGCGGGCCGCAGGTCCGGCTCCGGCAGCGGGTGCACCCGCGGGAGGCGGCGCGGCTCCGGCAGCGCCGAAGGGATAAGCCATGGCTGACGTGCAAACACAGGGTTCGATTGAAGCGCACGCGCTCGCCAAGCACGTTCGTATGTCTCCGCAAAAGGCGCGGCTGGTGATCGATCTGATCCGCGGGCGGAAAGTGCAGGACGCGCTGCAGACGCTGCGGTACACGCCGAAGCGCGCCGCGAAGCACATCGAAAAAGTGCTGCGCAGCGCGATCGCCAACGCCGAACGCAAGGCGGAAGACGCCGGCGCCCCGCTCGACGTGGACGAACTGTTTGTCGCGAAGTGTTTCGTGAACGAAGGCGCGCGATGGAAGCGCTTGCGGCCGGCGCCCATGGGCCGGGCATTCCGCTACCAGAAGCGCACCGCGCATTTGTGGGTGGGCGTGGCCGAGCATCACGTGGCCGCCGCCGAACGCGTTGCGGCGATTGAGGCGGAAGCCGAAGCGCAAAAGGGCGTGCGCGGTACGGCGCGTCGTGTGCGCAAGGCCTTGACCGGCAAGCAGGCTCCCCCGAAAAAGGGCAAGAAGTAGGTAAGGACTAGAAGTAAGCCGCCAGCGGCGAAAGCCGAAGCGGCTGGAACTTGGCAACAAAGCAGCAAAGAAGCAAAGAAGAGGACGGAATGGGACAGAAGACGCACCCGTACGGATTTCGACTCGGCTACAACAAGCCGTGGAAGTCACGCTGGTATGCCGATAAAGACTACGCCGACTTGCTCCACGAAGACGTGAAGCTGCGGCGCGAGTTGAAAGAAAAACTCAAAAGCGCTGGCATCAGCTCGATCGACATCGAGCGCGCGGCCAACAAGCTGGTCGTGCGCATTTACACTGCGCGTCCAGGCATCATCATCGGCCGCAAAGGGTCGGAGATCGACAAGCTGAAGCAGGAAGTGCAGAAGCGCACCAAGCGCGAAGTGCACATCGACATTCAGGAAGTGCACCGGCCCGAACTCGACGCCACGCTGGTGGCAGAGTCGATCGCGCTACAGTTGGAAAAGCGCGTGGCTTTCCGCCGCGCGATGCGCAAAGCAGTGGATTCCGCTCTGCGTTTCGGTTGCAAAGGCATCAAGGTGCGCGTAGCAGGCCGCCTGAACGGTGCGGAAATTGCCCGCAAAGAGTGGTATCTACAGGGACGCTTGCCGCTGCAAACGCTGCGCGCGGACATCGACTTCGGCACCGCTGAAGCAAACACGACCTACGGCGTGATCGGCGTGAAGTGCTGGGTTTACCAGGGCGAAAACGTGCCCAAGCGTGTTTCCAAGATTCAAAAAGAGCGCGAAGGCGTAGCCGCGGTAGCGTAAATGAAAGCCACGCAACAAAGGTAGTTTAGTGGCAGCGTAAAGAGGAAAAGAGAACTCAACGATGTTGATGCCGAAGAAAGTGAAGTACCGAAAGCAGATGCGCGGCCGGCGCAACGGAAAAGCCTGGCGCGGCGGAGAATTGGCGTTCGGCGAGTACGGCCTGAAAGCCATGGAAGCCGCCTGGATCACCGATCGTCAGATCGAAGCCTCGCGCGTCGCCATCACCCGCTTCATCAAGCGCGGTGGAAAATTGTGGATCCGGATTTTCCCGGACAAGCCCTTTACCAAAAAGCCCGCAGAAACCCGCATGGGTAAAGGCAAGGGCGCGCCGGAAAAGTGGGTCTCCGTCGTCAAGCCGGGACGCATCATGTTTGAGATGGCGGGCGTTGACGAAGCGACCGCGAAAGAAGCCTTGGGACTCGCGGCCCACAAGCTGCCGATTCCCACGAAATTCATCACTCGTGTGGGGACTTTCTAACATGCCACGACGTATTGAAAAAATTCGCGAAGCGGGCGTGAACGAACTCGAAGCCCAGCAGAAAGAGCTGACCGAGCAGATTTTCCGGCTGCGTTTTCAGCTGACCACCGGGCAAGCGGAAGCGCTCAAGCGTCTGCGTGAATCGAAAAAAGATCTGGCGCGCGTGAAAACGCTGTTGCGCGCGAACGAATTGCAGGCTCCGGCGAAATCGACTCAGGTTAAACCGGCGCAGACCAAGTCTAAGCCGGCAGCAGCGAGGAAGGCGTAATGGCAACCGAAACAACAACACCGGCGGCCGCGACCGCCACACCGGAAGCGCGCCACGAACGGCAGATTCTTACCGGGCGCGTCACCAGCGCGAAGATGGAAAAGACCATCGTCGTGGAAGTATTGCGGCTGGTGCAGCATCCGAAGTACCGCCGCGTGGTGCGCATCTCCAAGAAATTTTACGCGCACGACGAAAAGCGCGAAGCCAAGCCGGGCGACACCGTGCGGATCGTTTCCGCGCGGCCGCTCTCGAAGCTCAAGCGCTGGCGGTTGAAGGAAATCCTGACGCGAAACACGTCAGCGGAATAAGCGGAACGGGAGAGCAGACCAAATGATTCAGATGCGAACTTGGCTGACCGTCGCCGATAATTCCGGCGCGCGAAAGCTGATGTGCATATTACCGGTGGGCGGCGACGCGGGACTCAAAGCGGGCCTCGGCGACGTCATCACCGCATCTGTAAAGGAAGCGACACCCGAGAGCCAGGTGAAAAAGGGCTCGGTCGTAAAAGCCGTCGTCGTGCGCATGCGCAAGGAACGCCGCCGCAAGGATGGCACCTACATTCGCTTCGACGACAATGCCGCGGTGCTGATCAACGATGCGGGCGAGCCGGTGGGCACGCGCGTCTTCGGCCCGGTGGCAAGAGAGCTGCGCGAAAAGAAATTTACCAAGATTGTTTCGCTGGCTCCGGAGGTTTGGTAAGCAATGACACTGAGACACGTACGAACCGAACGCAAACCGATCCAGATTCGCAAGGGTGACCAGGTGCGCGTCATCGCCGGCCGCGACGCAGGCAAGAGCGGGCGCGTGCTGTCGATCAACGCCAAGACCAATCGCGTGGTGGTCGAGCACGTCGCGATCGTAAAGCGCCACACCCGGCCGAATCCGCAGAAGAACATCAAGGGCGGCATCGTCGAAAAAGAAGCCGCCATCAACGTTTCCAACGTCATGGTCGTCTGCGGAAGCTGCGGCAAGCACACGCGAATCGGTCACACGATTTTGCCGGACGGCACCAAGACGCGCAGCTGCAAACGTTGCAACGCGACTCTCGATAAATAAAGGTGCGATAACTAAGAGCGACAAGCGAACGAGGCGAGGAAAAGAAGGCGATGAAGAAGAGCAGGTTGCAGGAAAAATATCGAAACGAGACGGTGCCGGCGCTGATGAAGCATTTCGGCTGGAAAAACGTCATGGCCGTGCCGAAGCTCAAGAAGGTCACGCTGAACATCGGTCTCGGCGAAGCCAGCCAGAATGCGAAGCTGCTGGACACCGCCGCGGTGGAACTCGGCCAGATCACCGGGCAGAAGCCCATCATCACGCGGGCCAAGAAGTCCATCGCGAATTTCAAGATTCGCAAGGGCATGCCCATCGGCTGCGCGGTTACGCTGCGCGGCGACAAGATGTACGAATTCATCGACCGCTTGTGCAACGTGGTTCTGCCGCGCGTGCGCGATTTCCGCGGCTTGCCCTCGAACGCATTCGACGGCCGCGGCAACTACACGCTGGGTCTGAAAGACCAGCTGGTATTTCCCGAGATCGATTACACGCGAGTGGACAAGATTAAAGGCATGAACATTACGCTGACGACAAGCGCAAACAACGACGAGGAAGGCCGCGAGCTGCTCAAGGGCCTGGGCTTCCCGCTACGAACTCCGGGGGTACAACAATAAATGGCACGAACAGCGAAAATCGCCGCATCGCTCAAGAAGCCAAAATTCAAGGTGCGCGTGCGCAACCGTTGCCGCGTTTGCGGCCGCGCTCGCGGTTACATTCGCAAGTTCCAGATGTGCAGAATCTGCTTCCGCGGGATGGCGCTCAAGGGTGAAATTCCCGGCGTCACGAAAGCGAGCTGGTAGAGAGACTATGCAGACCGATCCTATAGCCGATTTTCTGACACGCATCCGCAACGCCGCCGCTGCCAAGCACCAGCGCGTGGATGTGCCGGTGTCCAAGCTGAAGACCGAAATCGCCCGCATCCTCAAGGAAGAGGGCTACATCTCGACCTTCAAGCTCGTGGACGAAAACAAGTCGCGTAAGCAGTTGCGCGTTTTCCTGAAGTACACGCCAGATCGCCGCAGCGTGATCACTGGCCTGAAGCGCATTTCGCGTCCCGGCGCGCGCCGCTACTTGGGTTCCGCGGACATTCGCCCGGTCGTCGGCGGGCTGGGCATCAGCATTATGACCACGCCAAAGGGACTGATGAGCGGCCGTTCCGCCCGCAAAGCAAAAATCGGCGGCGAAATCCTCTGCGAGGTCTGGTAGGAAGTTTGAGCGATTTGTAGTGGCGGGTCTTTAGACCCGTCGAACGAAAAAAGTTTGCCAAGGACAAGGAACAACGGATGTCACGTATAGGACGCAAACCAATTCCACTGCCGAGCGGCGTAAAAATCGCGCTGCAAAGCGATCGTGTCGAAGTGCAAGGACCGAAAGGCAAGCTCACAGTCCCGCTCCCGCACGGCATCACCTTCGAGCAGAAGGATGGCGTGCTGAACGCCCTCCGCGCGACGGAAGATCATCGCGCCCTGCACGGTCTGGCCCGCGCGCTGGTGGCTAACGCCGTCACTGGCGTCACCACCGGATTCAAGAAAGATCTCGACATCGTGGGCGTCGGCTACCGCGCGGAGCTCAAGGGCAAGATGGTCGCTTTCGCGCTCGGCAAGTCGCATCCCATCGAGTTTCACATCCCCGAAGGCATCCAGATCGCCGTCGAGAAGCAAACGCACTTGGTCGTAAGCGGCGCGGATAAAGGTCAAGTCGGCCAGGTTGCCGCGGACATTCGCAAGCTGCGCCCACCCGACCCGTACAAGCAGAAGGGTGTGCGCATCACCGGCGAGCGCCTGAAGAAGAAGGCCGGTAAAGCAGGAGCAAAAGCAGGCGGAGCGTAATGTAGTCGCGGGTCTTAGACCCGCGAATCCAAAAGCCGCAAAAAGCGGCCGCAGGAATCTGAAGGAGAAGCAAAGTGGCAACGGCAAGAGTTCGCAACATCTCGAAAGACGCGCATCGTCGCCGCGTGCACGAACGCGTGCGCACCCGCGTAGCTGGCACCACCGAGCGCCCACGCCTCTGCGTGTATCGCTCGCTGGGACACATTTACACCCAGGTGATCGACGACCGCACCGGCCAAACGTTGGCGTCAGCCAGCTCGGTCGACAAAGAAACAAAGAAGAATCTCAAAGGCGGCGGCAACATCGCGGCGGCCAAAGTGATCGGCAAAGCAATCGCCGAACGCGCCAAATCCGCCGGTGTAACAAAAGTAGTGTTCGACCGCGGCGGGTACAAGTACCACGGCCGCGTCAAGGCGCTCGCAGATGCGGCGCGGGAAGCGGGGTTACAGTTCTAAGCCTATGTCGAAGCAAATTTTGCGAGACAGTTTAGCGGTGCGGCGCCTGTTAGAGGTGAATCCGTCCGACCTGAAAGATGATGTGATTGCCATCAATCGCGTCACCAAGGTCGTTAAGGGCGGCAAGAACCTCAGCTTCTCGGCGCTGGTAGTGGTCGGAGACAATCACGGCCACGCGGGTTTCGGTATGGGCAAAGCGCGCGAAGTGCCCATGGCCATCAAGAAGGGCATCGAGCAGGCCAAAAAGAATTTGATCAAGCTGAATCTCAAGGGCACCTCGATTCCGCACCAGGTTTTGGGCAGCTACGGCTCGGCGCAGGTGCTGCTGAAGCCCGCGGCCGAAGGCACCGGCGTGATTGCCGGCGGCCCGGTTCGCAAAGTGATGCAGGTCGCCGGGATTCACAACGTTCTGACGAAGTCGCTGGGCACCTCGAATCCGCACAACGTGGTGAAAGCCACCTTCGCGGCATTGCTCAGCTTGAAAGACATCGCTCAGGTTGCGGAAACGCGCTCTAAGACAGTGGATGAAATCCGCGGCAGGTATCCGAAAGTTGCCGCGGTTGAGAGCGGCTCATGACAGCGGAAAAGAAAACTGGATCGGACAAGAAGAGCACCATCAAGATCAAACAGGTGGTCAGCTTTATCGGTTCGACGGACGATATTCGGCAAGCCGTTCGCGGGCTCGGCCTGCGAAGAATGCATCAGGTAGTCGAACGCGAGGACACGCCGTCAATTCGTGGCATGATCCACAAAGTGCGTCACCTGGTGGAAGTGGTGGAATAGAGAAATGGCGAAAAAAGAAACCAGAAGCGGACCGCGAAGCGCGCGCACACCGCGCACGTCTTCAACCAGCAAGCGCTCGTTCAGTCTGTCGAACCTGCATCCGCCGAAGGGCTCGCGCATCAAGAAGGTTCGCGTCGGCCGCGGCATGGGCTCAAAGCTCGGCAAGACCGCTGGCGCCGGTAACAAGGGCCAGAAATCCCGCCGCGGCTATTCGCGCCGCCGGGGGTTTGAGGGCGGCCAGATGCCGTTGCATCGCCGCATGCCCAAGCGCGGTTTTCACAATCCGTTCGGCGTCACCTACTCCGTCCTGAACCTGGAAGAACTCAATGTCTTTCCCGCGGGCGAGACGGTAACGCCCGACCTGCTTCGCGCGCATGGCTTCATCCGCCGCAAGACCGACCGCATTAAGGTTCTCGGCGACGGCGAATTGACGACCAAGCTCGCGATTCACGCGCATGCGTTCAGTGCGTCGGCGAAAGAAAAGATCAGTGCGGCGGGTGGCACGTTCGAGGTTGTGGCGTAGAGTTTGACTAAGCGATACTAAGGAACAACGTAAGCGCATGAATCGATTCTTCGAAGCCTTCAAGAACCTCTTCCGCATCCCGGACCTGCGGAACCGCGTGCTATTCACGCTAGCACTGCTAGCCGTGTATCGCATCGGTGCGCACATTCCCACGCCAGGCATCAACTGGCGCGTGCTGGAAACCATCTTCCAGCAGGGGGCGGGTTCGTTCCTGGGCATCTTCGATCTCTTCAGCGGCGGCAATCTGCGCCGGCTCACAATCTTTGCGCTCGGCATCATGCCGTACATCACTTCGTCGATCATCCTGCAATTGATGACGGTCGTGTTCCCATACCTCGAAAAGCTCCAAAAAGAGGGCGAGCTCGGTCGCCGCAAGATCACCCAATACACGCGCTATCTGACAATCGTGCTCAGCATCATCCAATCGACGACCATCGCCACCGCCCTCCAAGCGCAAAGCATCGGCGGCGAATCGCTGGTGTTCCATCCCGGCCCGGCCTTCATCCTGATGACCAACCTCACCCTGACCACTGGTTCGGCCTTCATCATGTGGCTGGGCGAGCAGATCAGCGAGCGCGGCATCGGTAACGGCATGTCGCTGATCATCTTCGTGGGTATCGTGGTTGGCCTCCCGCGCGGAATCTTGGACTTGTACGAAAAGGCGAAAACACAGGCCTGGGGGCCCTTTACCCCGCTGGCGATCATCTTTCTGGTCGCACTGATGGTCGCGGTGGTCGCTTTCATCGTCTACGTCGAAGGCGGACAGCGCCGCATTCCAGTCCAGTACGCCAAGCGCGTCGTCGGTCGCAGGGTCATGGGCGGGCAATCCTCCTATCTCCCGTTGCGCGTCAATTCCGGCGGTGTGATCCCGCCGATTTTCGCAAGCTCCCTGCTGGCGTTTCCCGCCACCGCGGCGCTGATGTTCGGCACGAAGTATGTCTTCGTCAAAAGTTTCAGCCAGGTGATCGCCTTCGGCGAGCCGCTGTACAACTTGGTTTACATCGTCCTCATCATCTTGTTCGCATTCTTCTACGTCGGCATCGTCTTCAATCCGACCGAGCTCGCCGACAACATGCGCAAGAACGGCGGCTTCATCCCGGGCATCCGGCCGGGTCGCACCACCAGCGACCACGTCAGCCGGATCCTGAAGCGCCTCACGTTCATCGGCGCGATCTACCTGGCGATCGTCTGCCTGCTCCCGGAGTGGCTGATCACCGGTATTCACCTCGACCACATCGGCTGGGGCATCGGTGCGTGGTTCGACCGGCACTTTCCGGTCTGGTTCCTGAAAGGTCTTGGCGTGCAGTTCTATTTCGGCGGCACGTCTTTGTTGATCGTAGTCGGCGTGGCGATGGACACCGTGCAGCAGCTTGAAGCACAGCTCGTCATGCGCAACTACGAAGGGTTTGCTCGGAAGGGCCGGCTGCGCGGCCGGCGGTAATGAAGAACGGCGGAATCGCGGCGGATCCCCGCGCCGCTAAACCGTTGGATCGCGCCGTGATTTTTCTCGGGCCTCCGGGCGCGGGAAAAGGCACGCAAGCGAAAGAGCTGGCGCATAAGTTTGGTGTGCCGCATCTTTCCACGGGCGACATGCTTCGCGATAACATCACGCGAGGCACGCAGCTCGGGCAGTTAGCCAAGCCCATCATGGCGCGCGGCGAGCTGGTTCCAGACTCGCTGGTGCTCAAGATGGTCGCGGAACGCATCGAGAAGCCGGACTGTTGGCACGGTTTCGTGTTCGATGGCTTTCCGCGAACGGTGGCGCAAGCGCAGTACCTCGGCGTCATGCTAGCCCAGCATGGCTACAAGCCGCCGCTGGTAGTTCACTTGGCGATCGACCCAGCGCTGGTGCTGCGGCGAATCACCGGCAGGCGGACCTGCAAGGCGGACGGCGAGATTTATAATATTTTCGATCGCCCTCCGAAGGTCGCAGGAATTTGCGATGCCGATGGCGGCCAGCTGGAGCAACGGCCTGACGATCGCGAAGAAATCGTAGCGCCGCGGCTGCAAGCGTACCAGAAGCAAACCGCGCCGCTGGTCGCGTACTACAAGCGCCTAGGGCGGTTGCACTCGGTAGACGCGTCGCAGAGCGTGCCGGACGTAACGCGCCGCATAAACGAGATCGTCTGCGCCGCGCTGTAGTGGCCGATCTTTAGATCGGTCAAAATGTAGGCGCCGGGCTTTAGCCCGGCAAGTCAGATGTAGCGGGTTCGAGATCGTGCCGCAGGAAAGGTTCGCGGCAGGAAGATTTTGCTTCCGGCAAAGCCGGACTTAGTGAACGAAGATGGCGATTCATTTGCGCAGTGCGGACGAGCTCGAAAAAATGCACCGCGCAGGCCTAATCGTTCACGACGTCTTGACGGCGCTGCGAGGAATTGTTCGGCCAGGCCTGACGACGATGGACCTCGAGAAATTCGCCGAGGAAAAAATCGCCGGCAAGCCAGGCAAGCCGGCGTTCAAGGGCTACCGCGGGTATCCGTGCAGCCTGTGCACTTCGGTGAACAGCGAGATCGTTCACGGCATCCCGTCGCCCAAGCGGAAACTTCGCGAAGGCGACATCGTCTCCATCGATTTCGGGATGGAAGTGAACGGCTACTTTGCGGATTCGGCGGTGACTGTCCCAGTCGGGCAGATCGCCCCGGAAACAGCGAAGCTGCTGGAAGTAACTCGCGAATCGCTGGATCGCGCGATCGACAAGATGCGAGCCGGAAATCGGCTAGGCGATGTCGGCAACGCAGTCCAAAGCTGGGTCGAGCAGCACGGGTACTCGGTAGTGCGGGAGTTTGTGGGGCACGGCATCGGCACCAAGATGCATGACGAACCCAATCTCCCGAACTACGGCGACCCAGGCCGCGGTACTCGATTGCAAGAGGGCATGGTCATCGCCATCGAACCGATGGTGAACGCCGGAAAGCCCGATGTGCACATGCGGGACGAATGGGTCGCGGAAACCGCGGACGGTCAACCGTCAGCTCACTTCGAGCACACGGTAGCTGTAACCGCCAACGGACCCTGGATCCTGACGCGTCCGAAAGAAGTAACCGGGCCGTCCTGGTAGCACAGGCACTCCTGCCTGTGCCCCAGTAAGCAGCGTCGCGACGCAAGTGGCCAGGCGAAGTCGAAAGTGTAGGCGACGGGCTTTAGCCCGTCGCGGCAAGAAACGCAGCGTTGTAGCGGCCGATCTTCAGATCGGTCACGTATCAGGAGCATATGGCGAAGCCGTTAGACGAAAGCAAAAAGAAGGACGACTCGGGCAACTCGAAAGAGGACGCCATCGAAGTAATGGCCACGGTAATCGAGCCGTTGCCCAATGCTATGTTTCGCGTCGAACTGGAGAACAAGCACCGGGTTTTAGCGCACGTCTCCGGCAAGATGCGCAAAAATTTCATCCGTATCCTGGCCGGCGACAAGGTCGCAGTCGAACTTTCACCCTACGACCTGACCCGCGGCCGGATCGTGTATCGTTACAAGTAGCGCGAGTCTATGTAGGCGCTGGGCTTTAGCCCGGCCAGCAGTAAGATGCAGCAACACAAGAGTTTAGGGGTTTGAATCCCCAACGCATCTAATATGTAAGGGCGGGCTTTCAACCCGTCCAGGTTTGTAGTGGCCGATCTTTAGATCGGTCAACCCAAACCGCAAGCACCAAGAATTGGGGAACAAATGAAAGTAAGAGCATCAGTAAAAAAGATTTGCGACAAATGCAAAGTGATCCACCGCCGCGGCGTAGTCCGGGTAATCTGCTCCAACCCGAAGCACAAGCAGCGCCAAGGATAAAAGGGAGAACACATGGCACGCATAGCAGGTATAGATCTTCCGGTCCAAAAGCGCCTGTACGTAGGCCTGACGTCGATCTACGGCATCGGCCAGGAGCGCGCGCGAAAGCTAGCCGCCAAGGCCAACGTCGATCCTTTGAAGAAAATCCGCGACCTGACCGAAGACGAAGTCAACCGTCTCCGCCAAGCGATCGAGCAGGAAGGCCGGGTGGAAGGCGACCTCCGCAAGGAGGTCCAGATGAACATCCGCCGCCTGATCGAAATCCAGGCCTATCGCGGTATTCGTCATCGCCGCAATCTGCCGGTGCGCGGTCAGCGCACTCACACCAACGCGCGCACCCGCAAGGGTCCACGCCGCGGCGCGGTAGCAGCCAAGAAAAAGGTAACCGGCAAGAAGGGCTAAGGATCGAACGGCGTCTTGTAGTGGCGGGTCTTTAGACCCGTATGTCGTGGCCGGCGGGCTTTAGCCCGTCGCCTAGTTTCCGAAACAAGCAGCAAGCGAGAAACGGAGCAAACGTGGCAAAAGAGCAGCAAAAAACAACGCCGGACGCGGGAGCAGCACCAGGAAAACCAGCGGCCGCAGCGACAAAACGCAAAAAAGAATTCAAGAAAAAGCGCGAGCGCCGCGTCATTCCGCACGGCCTAGTGCACATCGCTGCGTCGTTCAACAACACGCAGATCGCCATCACCGATACCGATGGCCGCACCGTCTGTTGGTCCTCCGCGGGAGCGATCGGCTTCAAGGGTTCGCGCAAAGGCACGCCGTACGCCGCTCAGCAAGCCAGCCTGGCCGCCGCCGGCATCGCTCGCGACCAGTACGGCATGAAGAGCGTGGAAGTCCGCGTCAAGGGCCCCGGCTCCGGCCGCGAATCCGCGGTACGCGCCCTGGCCGCTGCCGGTCTGCACATCGTCGTGATCCGCGACGTCACGCCGATTCCGCACAACGGTTGCCGTCCGCCAAAGCGCCGCCGTGTCTGACGTAGCACAGGCGCTCCTGCCTGTGCCGACGTAAGCCCAGGCAAGCAGAGGCCGCAAGCGAGAGCCGACAGATGTAGGTGCCTGGCTTTAGCCAGGCCAACCCGAGTCGAGGCCGAGTAGAAATCGCAGCAAGCACAGACCAGAGTCTCTGTGCAAAAAGAGTTCCGAGAGTTTTGGGAAGGGAGAATCGAAGTTGGCAAGACACCGAGATGCAGTCTGCCGCCTGTGCCGCCGGGAAGGGCAGAAGTTATTCTTAAAAGGACTCCGTTGCTTCACCGAGAAGTGCGCGATTGAAAAGCGCAACTTCGTTCCGGGACAGCACGGCCAGTCGCGGCGCCCAAAGGTAGCCGGCTATGGCCTGCAGTTGCGCGAAAAGCAAAAGATGAAGCGCACCTACGGGCTGCTGGAGCGCCAGTTCCGCAACTACTTTGAGAAGGCTGTCCGTCTCAAGGGGCCTTCGGGTGAAAACCTGATCATCATGCTCGAACGCCGCTTGGACAACGTCGTGTGGCGCGCGGGTCTAGCCTCGTCCAGAGCGCAAGCCCGCCAACTCGTCCTTCACGGCCACGTGCGCGTCAACGGGAAGAAGGTCAACATCCCGTCGTACCTCGTGGTTGTCGGCGAAGAAATCGCCATGAAGGAAAAGATGCACCAGAACGCCATGATCCTCGAAGCCCGCAACGTCGCCCAGAGCCAGAACTCCGTACCCTGGCTAGAGCAGGACCGCGAGCAATTCAAAGCCAAAGTAGTGGCCATGCCCAAGCGCGAAGACGTGCAAACACCCCCGTTCAACGAGCAACTAATCGTCGAACTCTATTCGAAGTAGCCGTACAGGGTAAATGTAGCCGCCGGGCTTCAGCCCGGCGAACCCAAATGTAGTGGCCGATCTTTAGATCGGTCAGGCCAATCTCCTGGCGCAACAGAAACAAGCAGTCTTCGGCGGCCGATGACAAATCAGCCGCCAGGGGCGGCCGCACCGCGGCCCCCAGAAGGAAGGAACAAGATGTGGAAGGGTTTCCAAAAGCCAAAGCGTCTAGCATCCGAACTGGAATCGCTTACCGAAAAGTACGGCCGTTTCTCCGCGCAGCCATTTGAGCGCGGCTGGGGCACCACGGTAGGAAACGCCCTCCGTCGAGCCTTGCTAAGCTCGATCGAAGGCGCAGCCATCACCGCCGTAAAAATCGAAGGCGTCCTGCACGAATTTTCGTCGATTCCCGGCGTAGTCGAAGACGCCACCGACATCATCCTCAATCTCAAGCAGGTCCCCATCAAGCTCAACACCGACCTGCCCAAAACGATCTATCTCAACGTGGAAGCTCCCGGGCCGGTAACCTCCGCCCAAATCGAAGAAGACGCCGACTTCGCCGTCCTCGACAAGAGCGTCTACATCGCCACCGTCAGCGAAGGTGGCAAGCTCCAAATCGAAATGCGCGTGAAGAACGGCCGCGGCTACGTAGCCGCCGACCGCAACTACGACGAAGACCTGCCCATCGGCTATATCCCGGTAGACTCCGTCCACTCGCCAGTCCGCAAGGTCAACTACTCGGTCGAAGCCGCACGTCTCGGCCAGATGACCGACTACGAAAAGCTGATGATCGAAGTCTGGACCAACGGCGCCATCACTCCGCAAGACTCGATCGGCCTGGCCGCCAAGCTCGTAAAAGACCACATGAGCATCTTCATCAATTTCGAAGAGCCCACGGAAATGGCCGAGCTCCCGCAGGAAATCACCAACGACCCGCGCCTCGAGCACCTCGATCGCAGCGTGGAAGAGCTGGAACTCTCGGTTCGCTCCTACAATTGCCTGAAGAACGCCAACATCCAGACCATCCGCGAACTCGTGCAAAAGAGCGAAAACGAAATGCTGAAAACCAAAAACTTCGGCCGCAAATCGCTCAACGAGATCAAAGATATACTAGTGAAGATGGGCCTAAGCCTGGGCATGAAGTTCGACGAGCACGGCCGCATCATCTGGCCCCCGCTCCCGAGCCAAACCGCCCCGCCAGCCCCAACCGAGGACATGGCCGGCCTGTAAGTAGCACCGGCACTCCTGCCTATGTCCCAAGTAAACACAGGCGAGGTTGATCCGGAATATCACAAAGTAAGAGCATGCTGTCATTCTGAGGGCATCCGCCAAGGATGCCCGAAGAACCTCAATGTAAGTGGCAACAGAGAAGTAAAGTAAGCCAAGGTAAGTGGTAACAGAGAAGTAAGGCAAGACAAGGGAGACCGATTCTTTGCGGGTCGGAGCTTTAAGCTCCGACATAAAAGAGCAGCTCCCAAATGGGCTTTAGCCCCAGAAGAAACGCTCTTAGAAGTTGTTTCATAACTAGAGGAACAAACGATGCGACATCTGAAATCAGGCTCCAAACTAGGCCGCAACCCCTGGCACCGCCGCGCCACCCTGCGCAACCTGGTCACCAATCTCTTCGAGCACGGCCGCATCACCACCACCCTCACGCGCGCCAAAGCCGCACGCCCGGTAGCCGAAAAAATGATCACCCTCGGCAAGCGCGACACGCTGCAATCCCGCCGCCAGGCCGCGTCCTACATCATGACGCCCCAAGTAACCCAAAAACTTTTCAGCGAAATCGCCCCCAAATTCGCCGACCGCGCCGGAGGCTACACCCGCATCATCGCCGCAGGCCACCGCGTAGGCGACAACGCCAAAGTAGCCATCCTCGAGCTAGTCACCTACGAGCTGAAGAAAAAAGAAAAGAAAGAAAAATCCAAAAAAGAAGAACCCGCCGAAGAATCCAAAAGCTAACCACCGCCGCAAGGTGGAGTGCGCGCCTTTAGTCGTGCTGAAACTGCACAACAAAATCGACATAACAAAATCGCTTGTTCCAGCGCACCGGAACAAGCGATTTGTTTTTTCGGCCCGCTGATTTCTCATCCACTCCCTCCCTGAGCGACACAACCGCGGTCACGCGGCGACACAACGACACAACCGCGGGCACGGGTCGACCACAAGCACCCCGTAATTCCGAACTGACCGTGCGGCTCAGCCCCCCACCGTCAGGACCCAGCACCCCACAGTCATTCCGAACGGAGCAGGCCGACTTTTTCTACCCCATTCGCTTCCTGCGAATGGGTCGGCCCGCGCAGAGAGGAATCTCTCTTTCTTCCGTGCCTCCGCCGGGTTTTGACTTTTTCGCCGTTCGGACTGCCCGCCATTCACCACGCACTTTACGCTGGCCCCACCCTCGGCGTGTCTTGGGTGCCGCACCCTTGCTTTTCCAAGGGTGCGGGTTTTGACTGTTCCGCTCACATTTCCCTACGCCCCCGTCAACGTTCTTCCCCCATCACCTCTAGATTTCTAACGCCTTCATGCCCTTTCGAATGATACCCAATAAAGTAATTGACAACTGATCTATATTCGTGATATTCTCCGGTGTGTTTGCCGCCACACACCTCCGCTCTTTTCCTCCTCCCGCTCTCTGTGTTCTCCGTGACCTCCGTGGTGAAATTCCGCCGTCCCTGTGACCGAGGCCAGCGTATGTCCCCTAGAATCAATACTTACGAAAGTCTATCAAAACAAACAGCTTTAACTACCTTTAGAATGAATACTTACAAAAAACACAGGGGGAGGGTGATTACGGTTAACCAGGACAACCCGGAAGGCTAAGACGTTTAGGAAAGCTCAGGAGTCGGCATCGGCGCAGAAGGCTTGCGTAAACGGAACCAGGCGAACAGGGCCAGGAAGGCGAAGAACGCGCCAATCGAGTCGAGCAGGGAATCGTACGGTGAAGCGGTGCGGCTGGCGACGAATGCCTGGTGGATCTCGTCGAGGCACGAGTAGCACGCGGCGATCACCAGCGCCGTGAGTCCCCAGGACCAGTGCCAGCCTTTGCGCACGCCGCGCACGGCTCGATACAACAATAAACAGAAAATGAAGTACTCGGTGAAGTGGGCAGACTTGCGAATAATGTGGTGGATGAAATCGATTTGTTGTCCGGACAGCGATGGAACTAGCCAGTGGATGACCGGCTCGAAAAACCACGCCGTATGATCGGCCGAGAAAGTATCCGTGGATAGAAAGAAAATCAGGCAGGCCCAGAGCACGGCAGGCCACCAGGTGCGCAGCCAAGTTGGCACGAGCAATCTGCCAAGGCGAGGCTGCATTTCGGGCAGTTGAGGCGCGGGCCGCGGGTTGCGCCAGGGTTGTTCGGACACGGTTCTTGCTCTCCAGCTCTTGTTCTTAGCGACAAGCCGCAGAGCTGCGAAGACTCCGCCCTGCGCTACCGGTTCACCGGATCTATTTTAACTGTTCGGTTGGGGAAATGGTCATGAGGAAAAGCGATTGTTGCTACCGGGTCCCAGTAGCACAGACACTCTTGTCTGTGTCGGTCGATCGCTGGCACCGGGAATCCGCGAAGCAAACGGTTCACCAAGCGGCCCTACCGTATGCGCCTTATTTCGACTGGACCCATGACCAACTCCGGACCGACCATGCCGATTGGAAGCAGCGTCGCCCGGGATGACTGGGACATAGCCAAAAGTGCCCGTGCTACCTACTCCATGCGGTAGTTGGGAGCTTCGCGGGTGATGATGACGTCGTGGACATGGCTTTCGCGCAGCCCCGCGGAGGTGATGCGTACGAAGCGGCCGTTGGATTTGAGCTCGGCAAGCGTTGGAGCGCCTACGTACCCCATGCCGCTCTTTAGCCCGCCGACCAACTGGTCGGTGAGCGCACCTAGAGAGCCTTTATACGGCACGCGGCCTTCGACGCCTTCGGGAACTGACTTGCCGCGCTCGCGGCCCGAGTCGTCCTGCACCGTAGCATAGCGGTCGGAGCCGGCGTCCATGGCGGCGGTTGAGCCCATGCCGCGGTAGGACTTGAAGGTGCGGCCCTGGTACAGAATGGTTTCGCCGGGCGATTCCTCGGTGCCGGCAAAGAGGCTGCCGATCATCACGCAGGATGCGCCCGCGGCGATGGCCTTGGTGATGTCGCCGGAAAATTTGATGCCGCCGTCGGCGATGATGGGGACGCCAGTGCCTTCGGCGGCGCGCGACGCTTCGATGATGGCGGTGAGTTGTGGCACGCCAGCGCCGGTGACCACACGCGTGGTGCAGATGGACCCGGGACCGATGCCGACCTTCAGGCCGTCAATGCCCAGCGAGATCAAATCTTTTGCGCCTTCGTAGGTGGCCACGTTTCCGGCGATGATTTGGATTTCCGGAAGCCGGTGTTTGATCGCTTTGATGGCCTCCATGACGCGCTGGGAGTGACCGTGAGCGGTATCGATCGCGAGAACATCGGCTTTGGTCTTGGCCATCTCGACAGCGCGCTCGAGGAAGTCGCCGGTGGCGCCCACAGCTGCTCCCACGCGCAGCCGGCCATGGTCGTCTTTCGCGGCGCGCGGATATTCGAGCTTTTTCTGGATGTCTTTTACTGTGATCAGGCCCTTGAGGTTGAAATCAGAATCGACGACCAGGAGTTTCTCGATCCGATGTTTCTGCAGGATGCGCTCGGCCTCATCCAGAGTGGTGCCGACGGGAACGGTGATGAGATTGTCTTTCGTCATCACCGAACTGACCAGTTGGTTGTGATTTTTCTCAAAGCGAAGATCACGGTTGGTGAGGATCCCGGTGAGGCGCGAGCCGCGTGTAACGGGAAGACCAGAAATGCGGTACTTCTCCATGATTTCAAGGGCCTGGCGCAGAGTAATGTCGGGAGAAATGGTGACGGGATCGACGATCATGCCGCTTTCCGAGCGCTTGACGCGGTCGACTTCTTCGGCTTGGCGGTCGATGGTCATGTTCCGGTGAATAAGGCCGATGCCCCCCTGGCGGGCGATAGCCATGGCCAAATTGGACTCGGTGACGGTATCCATCGCGGCCGAAGCCAGCGGAATATTCAGTGAGAGTTTGCGCGTGAAACAGGTGCGCGTGTCTACCTCCGTCGGCAAGATCGAAGACTTGCCGGGCAGCAGCAGCACGTCGTCAAAGGTAAGGCCTTCGGGAATTGGACCGTCGATCATTCCATCCTCGCATTAGGAAATTGGGCGCGGGCAGATTTTGCGCCACAGGAGTGCACATAAAACAGCGCAGCCCAGCGGGTGCCCGCTGGGCTGTAAAAGAAATTCATCGAATCGAAAAAATGCGTCACCGTGAAACTTAATTGTAGCGGCAGGGGCGTTGAGGGTCAAGCCGCGGCGCAGAGCAGCGAAAATGAGCGCGGAGCAGCGAAAATCAGTGCGTCGAGTTCCGCCGGCCGTTCGTTAAGGATTGTTCGACTGGCCTGCGGCGAGGGCAGCGGCGAGTTCCTCGTACATGTGGTCGGATACGTCTGGACCAGGCTGCTTGGCGATGATGACGTTCACAATGGGATAGAGAAACCGGCCGTACTTTTCGAGCGTGGCGGCGTCGCGAGAGGCGATAGCGGCCTCGATGGAGTTTTCGGTGGCTGGGGTGATGAGCTCGATGCGGCCGACGAAGACGCGCGCGAGTTGAGTGGGAGCAGGATTGATGGAGAGAGGCAGAATCGAGTCAATGTATGCGCGCGGGACGATGTAGATGAGGCGGCTGCCCTCTTCAAACCAGGAGTCGCCCCAGGTTTCGAGCATCGCATGAGCTTCGTCGCGATAGAGACCCTGACTGGCTAGGATGTCTTCGAGGTCGGCGCGTAGAGACTCGAACGTGCCGCTGACCGCTGGGGTTTCGAGAAGCATGTGATCCGAAGGCGCGGTGACTATGTGATAGCCAAGCTTGTTGCCGCGGCGCTCAAAAACGATGAGCGCAGGAATGGGCTGCCCGGCCTGATTGTCGAACAAGATTCCACCGGTGGGCAGAACCTTTGCGGACAGAGGAAGCGAAACCGTCGAGACGCCACGATAGAAAAGAAATTTTTCGTGTTGCTGGCCGGCCGGCGCCTGCACCGAAAGAGGAGTCGCGGAGGTTGCGCGAGCGGCGTAGTAGCGGCTGGCAGCTTTTTCTCGAGCAAAGTCCGCACTGAGATTGGGTGCGACGGTGATGGAATCCCAAGCAATGCTGCCGTCGTCATGCGGCTGGTAGAGAGCATCGGAGGCGAGGGGAGTGGAAGGCTGAAGGCGGCTCACGTGAGGATACCACTCGGTGATGAAGCCTTTGGAGAAGGAAACGTGCACGGAAACCGAGGTCTCCTGAGGCGCGTGGAAATAGATGACAGGTGTCTCCATGCGGACCGTGCCGCGAAGAACGCTTTTGGGGAAGCCGCGAAAGTGTTCGACGAAAGTCGGCAGCTCCGGCTTACCAACGAGATCGACCGGCAGCCATTCGACGAGCTGGCCGTCAACGCCGGCGATCGCGGTGAAGGTGCCCCATTCATGAGCAACGAGGCCCGAATCAGCCTGCCCCTGCCTGTTGGGAACAGGGCTGGCAACCGCCAGTGCGACTCCCAGGATCGCGACGAGTGCGAGCGGCAGCAGTCGCCGGCGCTGTACAAGGGAAGCGACTGCGGCGCATAGAGCTTTGACCGCGTGCGTTTTCACGGCTTGGTCTCTCTGGCAGCGGCTGGCTTGGTCAGCAATTCGGCGATGGTTTCGCCGCGCTCTCCGATGAAATGGCTGGAGAGATTCTGCGTGAGAAGCGCGTCGGTTTTCGCGCCTGCCATCGCCTTTTGCACGTGGTCGCGATGATCCGGTGCGGGCCCAGAGAGTGTGATGAGCGCGGCGGCGAATTCCATTTCGGGGTCATGGCCGCGAAGCTGGATGGCTTGCTTGACGAGGGCGTAGCCGTCGATCCCGCGAGCAGGATTCTGCGAAGGCTCAAGCCATTGCTTGTAGGTTTCGGCGAGATAGCCGACGTCAAAATAGTAGAGAGCGGGCGGCGCACCGGACTGCACAGATTTCGTGCCCGCGGTAAGAAAAGTGAAGAGATCTTTTGCGGCGGCAGGATCCTTGCGAGCGTAGAGTGTGGCGCGACGAAGTGTCTCCATGTGCACGAGCACGCTCGAATTCGTGGCCAGGATGGCGAACGTGTCCGAGGCGAGCTTGGAGGTGTCGTAGGTCTCGGTGCCGGTAAGGTTCCAATCGTGGCTGATCCAGGGCAAAGATTTCGCGGAGCCAATGTCAAACGCGTGGCAGATGAGCGGTGGTCCAGCGAAGGCGACGCCAGCCACCACGATCAGCAGCGCCAGTAGGCATGCGGCGAAGCGAATGGAGCGAAGGGAACGCGTTCTCATAGGTTGCTGCTCCTTGTGAGTGCTTTGCGCTACATACAAGAAGACGGCGAGAAACCCGGAAGTGTTAACGACAACTCTTCTTGGAAATCAGTTGGTTTGCAATTAGAGAGCAAGGGCTGAAACGCTGGTTGAGGGCGACGTTTTATTGGCGGTTCAACAGGTTGCGGCCGAATGCCGAGCGCTCCGCGGAAAAATTGTGACTGGGTTGACGCCGGGCGGGGCAAGCCCCGCCCCTACGAGGGATTGAGCAGAGGGATTGAGTAAAGGGATTGAGTAAAGGGATTGAGCAAAGGGGATTGAGCAAAGGGATTGTGTTAGGGAGTGTACGAGGTAGTGTGTCAGGGAGTGTGCTCGCGGCCGGTCCAGGATTGTTCCCAATGACGCCAGAGGGAAATGTCGCCGAGGTCGAACGCGTTCCACCAGGAATCGAGCATGGTGGGGTCGAGGCGGAGAATGCCTTCAAGGGTCACTCCGGGAGGAGGAGGAACGAGAGCGGCGAGGCGGTCGTAGACTGCGGCGCGCTCAGCGCTGTTCACGCGAGGCAGCAGGTGCCAGAGCGTGAAGGCGTCGCGAGCGCGAGCTTCGCGCAGCACGGTGTCGAGGGTGGACTTGCGCATGGAGGGATTTGGCTCGACCGAATCAAGCTGCGCCAGCGCAGCGCGGAAAGCGTCGGAGGCGTCTTCAAAATAGGGAGTTCCAGGGCCGGATTGCACGTGCGTCGGGCAAGCGGCGCCGGCCGGGATGAAGGAGTCGTGGCCGTTGCTATGAAAACCCACCCAGCCGAGCGTGGTGCGCAGAATTCCGCTACCGGCATCGTCGATGTGCAGGGTGTACATACAGCCGAGGTCGATGGCGACGGCGGAAGGGGTGTCCACGACGAATTGACCTGGCGGCGCCCAGATCGTTGCGTGGATGGTGCCGCGATCCAGTGCGATGCGTTTTCGGCCGGCGCCGGATTGCAGCAACCGGAGGCGCGTCATCGGCTCGACTTCCAGCCGGCCGATTTCCGCGACGGCGATAGTGGCTTTGGATACGGCATCGGTTTCCAGTGATTCACCGAGTTTGAGTCGCGTGTTTTTCCGGGCAGGCCCGCTGGTTTCAGCGTCTTGCGATGCTGGCGTTACCTGGACATCCCAGCCGTCGTGCGAAGTCGCCGGAATTCGGGGCGACCGCGCTAGCCAGAGCGCGGATCCAATCGCGAAAACCACGAGCAGCACCGCGGCAAACCTCGGTGTCCAGGCACTTGCCGCAATCTCGGACCACCAACTCCAGCTCCTCGCGGAGACTTCGATTTGCGGGAACAAAGGGACTGGGCGATTGTGCTGGAAACGTCCGAGCGCGTGTTCGAGGCGCTGAATCTCGGGGTCTGGAGCACCGGAGCCATCCCAGAGGTAGTTGTCTTGCGCCGCTCGCTCGTCGTATTCGTTTGTCATGTGCTTCAGCCTATTTTCCGATGCCGATATTCTTTGCGGCGCTTGCCGGTGCGCGGCTCTGACCTAGTTTTTCTCGCAACTGCTGCATGCCGCGATTCAAATTCACGCGAACCGAGCCGTGCGACAGGCCCGTCTTGGCGGCAATCTCGGGTCCGGTCATGCCCTCCACGAGCCGCAGAATCAGCGTCTCGCGATAGGCTTCGGGCAAACTGCGAACGCTCTCCAGAATCTCCGCTGCCTCGTTGGTTCGGGCTTGTTCGCCGGTCACGGCGCTTGCGTCTGCGGTTGACGAATCGTCGGCGCGCTCGTGTTGTACGCGCGGCTGGCGGTAGTAGTCCTTGGCCATATTTCTGGTAATTGCGGCCAGCCATGCGCCGAAGCGGGAGGACTCGCGCAAAGCGTGCAGACGGGGAAGAGCGCGCAGAAATACTTCGTGAACGAGATCTTCTGCTTCGAGCGCCGGAACCTTGGCGAGCAAGATGCCATGCACCATGCGCGCGTAGCGTTGATACAGCTGCCCGAAGGCGTCGCGATGCCCCTCCTGCGAAAGCTTCACCAGAGCAGCGTCGGAATCGCCGCTAGCGACCGGAGTGGTCGCGGTCGACAATTGCCCATTCGTCAGGTCGAGACCGCTAGCCATGTTGCGCTCATATCACCGCGACACAGGGCGGTGTGAAGGCCGGGCCTGGGCGTTTGGGGCGCGGCGGTGGTGAGTCCCGACAAGGGATCGAAATCCTGTTTGCCGAGAATTCACAATGCCCCGAAGTATAGACGCGGCGGTCGCCTCGAGTGTTAACAAGCTTTGTACGCTGTCCGAGTTACCTTGCAGGGACCTAAACCCTGCACTACAGTGAAGTGGTCATGCCAAATACAGAGTTCGTGCCGCACGCGCTGCTGAGGAGCGGCCATGCGATGACGATTGTGGCTGCCTTTGTGCCCAGGCATTTTTCGCTTCCTGAGGCGGAGGCACGGCTATTCCAGGTGGATTCGTTTTCTCGTTTGCTGGGCAAGTGTCATTGGCAAGCGGGGAAGCAGCCGGATACGCCGGTTATTGTGATCGTACATGGGCTGGAGGGCTCGGCGGATTCGTATTACGTGCAGGGAATCGCGGAGAAGGCGTTTCGTCGCGGGTTTCATGTGGTGCGGCTGAACCAGCGCAACTGCGGCGGGACCGAGAAGCTCACGCCAACCTTGTACAATTCTGCGATGAGCGGGGATTACCGCGCGGTGTTCGAGGAACTCACGGCTGTCGATGGCTTCGAGAAGATTTTTTTCGCAGGGTACTCGATGGGCGGGAATCTGGTCACCAAGATGGCCGGGGAATATGGCGACGATATTCCGCCGGAATTGCTGGGGGTGTGCTCGGTGTGTGCAGCAATCGATCTGTCAGCGTGCGCCGATGCGCTGGAGCGCAAGGACAATATCCTGTACCAGCGTCATTTTGTGAAGGGACTGATGTCGCGGTACACGCGCAAAGCGAAAATGTTTCCGGACCGGTATTCGCTAAATGGATTCGGGCCGATTCGAACGGTGCGGGAATTTGATGACGCCATCACCGCGCCGTGTTTCGGATTTAGCGGCGCCGAGGAATATTACGAGGCGGCGGGAGCGAAGAAGGTGATATCGCAGGTGCGCGTGCCGATGCTGATTATTACGGCGGAGGACGATCCGTTTGTCCCGTACGTTTCGTTTTTAGTGGCTGGAGCGGAGAAAAATCCCAGCATTCAATTTGTCGCGCCAGAGCACGGCGGGCATTGCGCCTTTATTTCGAATAAGAGCGGAGTGGAGCGGTTCTGGGCGGAACAACGGATCGTGGAGTTCTGCGAAGGGATTTGGCGATCGAACGCGGCCACTCAGCCGAAAGGCTTTTCCAGAGAGACCGCAAAGCGTTGAGTGAGAAGTTGTGCCGGGCCCTCGGCGGCGATAACCATGTCGTCCTCGCAGCGTAGGCCGAATTCACCCGGAATATAAATCCCCGGCTCATTCGAAAAGGTCATGCCCGGCTCGAGAATGGTCTTGCTGCCTCGAACCAAATAAGGGTGCTCGTGGCCGTCTAGGCCAATGCCGTGGCCCAGCCGGTGGGTAAAGAACTTGTAGTCGGGGCCATAGCCGGCGCTGGTGATGACCGCCCGGGCTGCGTCGTCCACGGTGCCGGAGAGGCGGCTGGCGCGAGCCGCGTCGAGCGCAGCGTCCTGGGATTTGCGGACGATCTCGAAGGCGCGGGCGATTTTTTCGGACGGCTTGCCACAGATGGTCGTGCGCGTTACGTCGGACTCGTAGCCCTCCACTTTGCATCCACCATCGATCAAGACGACGTCGCCCTCTTTCAATGTTTGGGGCTTCACGGTGCCGTGCGGGAGAGCGGCGGAGGCACCTAACAGGACCAGCGCGCCGCCTTGCAAGTCCATCTTTGCAAAGCCGCTTTCGACGAGTTGGGCAATCTCTTCCTGCGACATGCCTTCTTTGAGTGAGGCGAAGACCGCGCGGAACACGTCGAAGGTAGCGTCGCAAGCCAGCCGCATCAGTTCGAGTTCGTGAGCGGACTTATGCGCGCGGCAGGCGATCGTGATGGGATCGGCGGAAACGTATTCGAAGTTCGGCGCTGCCTGCCGCAGGTGGTCAGAGAATGTGAAGCCAACGGTTTCTTCGACGCCGATTCGTCCGGCGCGAATGCCACGGTCCGCGAGGGCAGCGCCGGCTAGCTTTGTGGGGCTTTCATCCTCTTGCCAGGCGAGTACCTCAAAGGGGAGATGCAATTTCTCGCGGAGACGGCCTTCTTCGAAGGCGGGGACGACGATGATGGGGTTGCCCGCGCGGGGTATGACCAGGCCCAGTAGTCGTTCGCTCAAGCCCCAACGGATGCCGGTGAAATAGTAGAGCGAGGAGCCGGGGGCAAAGAAGAGAGCGTCGTAGTGAGCTGCTTCGGCGGAGGTCTGCGTGGCGGGCGATTGCGCTCCGGACATCAGCTGTTGGGCGAGCTGAAGGCGTTCGCCAAACTCGGCGGTCGTGATTGGTCGAACGCGGGAGCCGAGGGGTTTTAGGGTGGAGAAGGCGGATGGGAGTGCTGGTGTAGGCGCTTGCCCACGTGCGGAGCTTAGAGTCAGGGCCGCCATCGAGGCGTTGGCGGTTCCCTGGAGGAAACGGCGACGAGACGTGATTGAACTGGTGCCGAGGGGGTGTATGCGCATGTCGGCGAAGAGGTTTAGCCGGGTAACCGCCAGCTGTCAAGCTACATGTGAAAATCTAGCTCTTAGCGGGAATGAGCCTGCGTCGCCGGTCACAGTCGTCGCTAACTATTGGTAGGCGGTCGCCGTTTATTTTAGGGAATCGTCCGCTCACAGACTCGTCCAAAGCATCGAATTGGCTAATTCTAAATTTCATATCTTCTATGTAGGCTTATATCACCGGCTGAGATGTCCGAGAATGGGACATCAAAATCTTGCTTCGTAAATATCGCTTAACTTCTTTCTTTACATGCAGTTATGTCCGTTAGAGATAATCTCTACAAGGTGAGATGCATTTGATTTTGACTACCCTCTTTGGAACGACGATTGCACCTAGCAAGTGAATCACACTGGGTGAGAGAACAGAGCGCAGATGGGGGAAGTACGAGCTGGGTTCCGGTGTGTCAAATCTCCGTCGCAAATTTTATAGGAAATTTAGGGGAGGGCGTAAGTGGAAAAAACTTATAGGGGAATGTTGTTCTGCTTGAGTCTTGCAGTACTGATGTTTGGATTGGCGATTGGCGACCAAGTAAGAGCCCAGGTCATCAGCGGCGACTTGGTTGGAACGATTTTGGATAAGACCGGCGCAACCGTACCTGGCGCCCGCGTTGAAGCTACCAAGGCGGACACCGGAGTGAAGTATGAAACCAAGGCAAACGAGGTAGGTGAATACCGCTTTAACAATTTGCCTGTGGGTGTCTACAACGTCTCAGCCTCCACGGCAAATTTCGCGACGACGACCATCAACGGTTTCAGAGTCGAACTCAATAAGACCAGCACACTACTGATCACGCTGGAAGTGAAGGGTGCGGTTACGTCGATCGAGGTTTCCGGCACGGCAGCTGCGCTGGATACCAGCACAGCTCAAGTGCAATCTACATTTGAAGCGAAGGACATCGGGGATTCCGCAATTGCTTCTACAGGCGGCAATGGCAGCGGGGTCTTGAACTTATCGCTGTTGAGCGCCGGTGTGGCGACCAGCGGAGGCGTGGGAGTCGGAACCGGGCCATCGGTCGGTGGCCAGAGACCGCGCAACAATGACTTCACGATTGAAGGTGTGGACAACAATAACAAGTCTGTTACCGGGCCTCTGGTGATGGTGCCGAACGATGCGGTTGCGGAGTTTTCGCTCTTGCAGAACCAGTTTTCACCCGAATTCGGCCACTCTTCCGGCGGGCAATTCAACACGGTGGTCAAGAGCGGGACGAACTCGTACCACGGTTTGGCGTACGTCTACAATGAAAACCGGAACTACGATGCCTTCGACAGCTTGAACGCGATTGGTGGCCTGACTTCGAACCCGCGCTTCGACAACAACCGCTTCGGCGGCCAGATCGGCGGTCCAGTCATCAAGAACAAACTGTTTTTCTTTGTAAACTACGAGCAGGAACCTCTGGGCGAAGCAGGCACCGGAGGCGCGGTTTGCGCACCAACCCCCGCTAGCTTCGCGGTGATCAACGCGACCCCTGGATTGTCCGCGACGAACCTGGCGATCTTCGATAAATATGTTGCGCCGGGGACAACGGTGAACCCTAACTGCGGACCAATCACCTGGACGGGCGGTACGACACTTCCGACGGCGGGTCTCGCGGTTACCGCGCCGTTTTTCGTGAATTACAGGTTTGTCACTACCAGCATGGACTACGATATTTCGTCCAAAGACCAAATTCGCGGGCGCTACATTTATAACAGCAACGTGGGTATCGACAACACCGCGAACCTGCCGGCATTCTTCCTGCCGCAACCCAATAAGTTTCACTTGGTTACCATCAATGAGTACCACACGTTCTCTCCGACGCTGACCAACGAACTTCGTATCGGATTCAACCGCTTCGCGCAGAGCTTCAGTTCAGGTTCTTTCGCATTCCCGGGTTTGGACAGCTTCCCTAACTTGGTGTTTAACGACCTGGGCTTTTTGCAACTTGGACCGGACTCGAACGCACCGCAGAGCACCATCCAAAATACGTATCAGGCCACCGAAGCTATTACGTGGACCAAGAAGGCGCACACGCTTAAGTTTGGTATCGAAGGCCGCAAGCTGATCGCCCCTGAGACATTTACACAGCGCGTCCGCGGCGACTATGAATACAACAATACGCTGACCTACTTGCAGGACGGTGTTCCAAATTCGCTGGCGGAACGCAGCAATGGAAACCCAGTTTACTATGGCGACCAGTCGGCACTGTACTGGTTCGCAAACGACGACTGGCGTATCCGACGCAACCTGACGCTGAACCTGGGCCTGCGGTACGAATATACGACGATTCCGTTCACGCAACGATCGCAAGCACTTAACGCAGCCGCCAGCGTTCCAGGGCTGCTTAACTTCGCGGCGCCACAGGCTCCCACGGATAACTGGGCACCGCGCATCGGATTGGCCTATTCGCCGGGTACGAGCGGCCGCACGTCGATCCGACTGGGCGGGGGGATGGCTTACGACGTGTTGTTCGACAACCTAGGTTTGCTATCGCTGCCCCCGCAGCTATCGTCCACCATCGATTGCGCGCCGGTAGGAGCGTTTCCATGCGCCAAGCCGTTCTTGGGAAGCGGCGGCATTCTGCCAGGTCCGGGAGGTATAGCCACCTTCCCGACGATCGCTGCCCAGCGAGGGGCGACATCCGCCTTTGTTCCGGTCAACCAGAAAGATCCAAAGTCGATCGACTGGACCCTAGGGGTTCAGCATAGTTTCGGATCGGACCTCACTGTCGAGGTGCGCTACGTGGGTACTCGTGGCATCCATTTGCCGGCTCAGATTCGGTTGAACACCGAGCCAATCGTGACGCCGACGAATTTCCTGCCAACGTATACCGCCGCGCCGTCACAGGCTACGCTGGATGCGGCGACCACCAACCTGGGCGCATTGGAGAACGAGAGCTTCTTCGTGCCGGCCTATAACGCCGCTGGATTCAACCAAAACTTCCTTACGTCGTACCAACCATGGGCGTCGTCGACGTATCACGGTCTCGCGGCCCAGATTAACAAGAAGATGAGCCACGGCCTGCAATTTGTCGGAGCTTACACTTACAGTCACAACATCGACGACGCGACTGCCGAGGTCTTCAGCACCGTCCTGGCACCGCGCCGCGCGCAAAACGGCCTCGACCTTGCCGCCGATCGGGCGAATTCGATTCTCGACCACAGGCATCGCTTCACGTTGTCCCTCGTGTATGACGAGCCGTTTTTCAAAAACGGCAATGCGTTCATGAGGAACACGGTCGGTGGATGGGAAATCGCGCCGATTTACACGTACCAGTCCGGCCAATGGGTCACCGCTCAGAGCACCATCGACTCGAACCTGAACGGCGACTCGGCTGGCGACCGGACAATCCTGAATGCGAGCGGTGTGAAGGGTACCGGTTCGGGGGTTAATCCGCTCTGCAAGAGCGTGGTTCCCACCGCCGATTGCACGAATGCGAACCTGTTCTGCACCGGAAACGCAGCAACGGACGCCGCCAATGGCAATACGAGCTGCCCGGTCGGTATAGATACCATCGATAACGTGGTCGGGTACGCAGCGGCGAATCCGAACGCGCAATACCTTACGGCGGGCTTTGGAGCTCTGGCCGACGTGGGCCGCAACACCCTGCAGCTGAAGCCGATCAACGACGTCGATTTAACGGCGCTGAAACGCATCAGCATCAACGAGCGATTCAAGATTGAATTCCGCGCTTCCGCGACGAACGTTCTCAATCACGCTCAGTTCGTGGGCGGATTCCTGAATGATGTGCAGCCGGCCACCGGCTTTACGGGCTCTCAGCGGAATATGCTGGATCCGGCGAACGCATCGTTCAATAATCCAAGCTCGGTCTTCTCGAGCAACCCGAGAACGCTCCAATTGGCTCTGAAGGTTTACTTCTAAACGTAATCAACCGTTCGCCTGTGGTTTCGGGCGGGAAATACGAAGAGGCGTTCCGGGTAACTGGAGCGCCTCTTTTCTTTTGTCGGGCGCTAGTTTCGATAAACGCCGAATTCAGCTTGTGGTAAGCTGCGCGCAACAGTTGCAAGCGAGGGGTCTTTCGTGACGTTTGCCGAATTCTGGCCGGCTTACGTGCGGGCGCACAGCAAGCCGGCGACGCGATGGGTTCATTGCGTTGGGACCATCGTGGGTTGGATGCTCCTCGGCGCCGCCGTTGCCGTGCACCGGTGGTGGTGGATAGCGGCGGCTCTGGTTATTTCGTATGCATTGGCGTGGCTCTCACATTTTCTGATCGAACACAATCGCCCCGCATCGTTCGATCATCCGCTGTGGTCCTGGTGGGCCGACCAGCAGATGGTGTTCCTGACGCTGATCGGGCGCATGGACGGTGAGGTTCGGAAGTATGCGGCCGCGGACCGCTAAGTATTAAGTATAAGGATCGCGAAGAATCTAGGGCTACCCCGGATAACAACGGCGAAGAAACAAATGGAAGTTACTCACTCGAAACGCTATTCCATGCGAACCGCGAGGATGTTTTTCCCCTGAATCTTTACCTCGATGCCAAGCGGCGGGCGAACATCCGAACCTTGCGCGGTGCTTCCGCGTACCCAGAAATCTCCAGGGATCTCGCTCATTTTTAGCGGATCGAAAACGCTGCGGCTGCACGGGTTCCCTACCATCGGGTGCTTTACGGTGTGGAAATCGTAGTCATTCTTTAGTCTGTCGAGGTCGGTGACAAATTCAAACTGGCAATTTCCGAACGGCACCTTCATTTCCAAAGCCCAGTAGCCGTCCGGTTGCGAAGCCGATCCCGAAGACAGGCGGATCAGCAGCGCGGGAACACTCTCGCCAGTGAGGCGATTTATAAAGAAAAAGTTCTTGGAGGTCCAGGGTTTTGCCATTTCCGTAACGGTGGCAATTTCCGGGGCTGCCGCCGTGGCGCGCGGCATCGAGGCGGTAGGATCGATCGCTGGCGCTGGCACTTCGATTTGCGGTACAGGCGCTGCCGGGGGTTCCTCCACGTGTTTTGGGCGTAGAAACCAGCGCGAGCCCAGCAGGCAGATAACGAGAACGACTACCAGGCCCGCGACCAGGCGCACCGTGGGATTGGCGGCTATACCCGGGCGCTGCGCACCTGCAACGGCAACACCCGGAATCTCCGGCATGTCCGCTTTGAATCGGTTGGATTGGGGCTGGTCCGTCATACTTCATCCGCAAACTGGCTACAGGATTTTCTACAAACTTCGCCGGGCGACCGCGTTGCGCGCGTCGTCCGACGGTCAGATCGACGATTCGCGCCTATTGTAGGGTGCCGCGCACCAAGGAGCAACGAAGACGAAAGCCGAGTTGCCTGGGAGGAACCGGTACCGAGTAGGTTACTTCCTGCGGGAAGGGCATGTGAACTGCTGCATCGAGATTGCTGTTATTGAGAAGGGTACAAGTCCGATTCTCAGACTTGTCTGGGGTCACCGGTCAACCTACTGTAATACGTAGGTATGTTAAGAAGGTGGGAGTGCGTTTCCTCCTCAGAACGTAACCTATGAGCGGCGATACAAGAGCGGCGGCCCGGGCCTTTGTGCGGAGCCTGAACATCCTGCTGAAATTCGCACGCCTCTATGAATTCGGACACGCCCGAACCGGGGCGCAATTCGAGACCGCGTGGAAAGAACTGAAATCCGCTATAGATGAGAGCGGCGGCAGCGGATTGCTGCTCGGAGCTTCCGGCAACCAGATATTGCTGGATGGTGTGCCGCTTGGCGCCGCAGCCGGGGAACGCAGTTTCGCGCAGTTGCTCGCCACTTCAGGTATCGCCAGCATTCATTTCGGCACCACCACCACGCAACCTCAATTCGCGAGGTTCGTGCGCGGCTTTCCCAGCGGCAACGCCAAGCCTACGGCGCTGGCGGAGCAATTGAAATCCGCTTTAGCAGGCGACACCAGCATCAAGATTAACGAAATCCGCTATGTGGCGGAAGATTCCTCGGTGGCCGGAATCAAGATGGCCGCGAATCTGACGGCCAAGGTTTTGGGCGCGCAAGGCGACAAGTTCAGGGATTTCTTCGACGATCCCAACAAGCTGCTGCAAATGATTCTCGCTGCCGAAAGTAGCCGTGGGCCAGGTGGCGGCGGATTAGGGCCTGGGACGGGTACAGGTGGGGGCGCCGGAGGCAGCGGTGGTGGTGGCACGCTGTGGGATACGGGCGCTGGATCCGGTGCAGGTGGGGGCTCCGCAGGAGGATCAAGCGGTAGTGGCGGAGTTGGCGGGGGTTTTGGCGCGGGTAAGGGATCCGGTGGGACCTCTGTTGGCACCGGTTCGTCCGTGCCCGTCGGTGTAGCGGGTTCGTTGCCAGGTCCCGGGGGGATGCCCGGAGGTGACGCAAGACCAGTAGGGAAATGGCTCACGGCGTCAGCGCTTCTGCATGCGACGACCACCACCGTCGGGGGCTCGGAGTTCGGCGTGCCTGGCGTTGGTGGTGTGGGTGGACAAGGAGGCTACGCAGTAGCCGAAGACGACGTTCGGCAGATGCTTGCGCTGTTCGCCCAACTCGGCAAATCCCGCAAGGATCCAGAAGCCCGCAACGAAGTCCCTCACTTTCAGGCGCGGCTCAGCGCATTGCCGGTGCGCGCGCAAGTCACGCTGCAGCAAGCGCTGGCTGGTCTAGCCGCACAGGCGCCCACCGAAAAAGCGGACAAGCCGATGCTCCTGAAACTGGCGGAGCACGTGGCGATACGCTTTGCGCTGGACAGCTACGAGCGCGGCGAGCTGCGCGTAAACGCCGTCAAACAATTGCTGGACCGCATGAACGCCGAGATCGAAGGGCTGCGCAAGATTTTGGGAACCCAGGAAGAGATGATGGCGAACGCGGGGCTGCAGGTACAGTCCTACACCGAGCTGCTCGACCAGGAATTCTGGGAACAAGTACCCGACGAAAACAAAAAGGAAGTCCTCATTTCCGACGAGGCCTGGTGCGTCCCTCCCCGCAACGTGCGCGCGTATCTCGAAGACATGTTGCGCCGCGGCGAGCTCAAGACGGTGAACGAGATTCTGATGAAGTACGCTGCGTGCGTCGGGCTGGAGAATCCCGAGGCGCGCCGCACGACGGCCATCGGACTCTCCGATCTCGCCGAACTGTATGGCAGCGGCGACGGAAGTGCCTTGATGGATGGCATTCGCCGCTTGGGGAGCCAGTTGGCGATCGAACGCGAACCGGAGCTCCAGACGTTGATCAGCGCTGCGTTTGTGCGACTGAGCCAGGAAGCGGCGTCAAAACGTTGCTATCCGGCGATGCAACAAGCGCTGGCTTCGCTCGACAGCGTCGAAGCGCAACGCCCCGGCTCCACACAAAGCCTCCGGCCGCGCATCGGTGCGGAAGAGCGCATGCCGGAATTCGTGGAGGAAGCGCTGCGAAGCGGTCACATCGCCGACGGCATGGTGGAAATTCTGGCGTTGATGCCCAAGACGACGCTGCACTACGTCACCAATCGCTTCGGGCATTGCGGTTTCCGCGAAGATTGCGAATTGTTGGGTGAAATCGTGCGCGCGCTTGGCGAAGAAGCCACCAACCGCCTGGTAGAAACTTTGCAGACTGCGCCTGCCGCCGAGGCTGCGGAAACCGTGGGGCTATTGACGCAGCTTTCTCCGGACGCGGTTGCGAAAATTCTTCCGGTGCGCCTGTCGCAATGGCCGCGCACCGCGCACGACCGCATCGTTCGCCAGCTTTCATCAGCGCCTGTCGAGCACCGCGTTCAGCTCCTGGTCACCCTCTACGATTCTCTGGACGTCATGATCCGCCCGCTGGCCATCGATGAGATGGGTATGAGCGGGCATCCCGAGTGCATCCCCAAGCTTCTCGAACTTGCCGAGGACCATGCGACGTCGGGGTTCACCAGGGTGAAAGCCATTGAAGCGCTGGGCCGCTTACGGGCCTCCGCCGCCGCGCCCTTGTTCCAGCAGATGATGGAAGCCCGTCAACTGTGGCGTTGGAGCTATGCCGACGAATTGCGAATCGCCGCGGCACAAGCACTCATGCGCGTGGACGCAACCATGGCCCTTCAAAAGCTGGGGCCCAGCGGCTTCGATCGCAAGGACCTCACCTTGGAACCCACCGATCCTGATCCGAATGCCTCCGTGATCCGTCAGCGGCGTTATGCGCGCCTTAAGCTCTCGCGCAACCTCAGCGCCAGCACCACCAACTTGCGCGAAAACATCCACTTGGCGATACCCGAGCTGAATCTAGGCGGCGGCATCGGTTCGGGAGACCGCCATTTGGCCCCCGGATCGCTCCTGTCCTTGCGGTTTACGCACGGCATGCGTCCCATCAAGGCCCAGGCCATCGTACGTGGTGCGCGCCCGCAAGCGATGGCCTTCGAATTCGTCGAGATGGATCTTGATGATCGTTCCAAGCTGCGCAAGCTGCTGATGGAGTTGGGCGGTTTACCCATGGCAGCGCAGGCGACGAACCGGACGCGGCGCCGCGGGCGCGTCGCCATGCTGAGGAACTAGGCGCCGAAAGAGGATCGGAGGCGGCCTGAAACGACGTTGCAGGTGCTGTGGAAATCGTAGATTCTGTGGAATATAACGCGGCGCAAGCGATTCGCGCCGCCCCCTCCCTGCTTTTCCCCATTGGGCACCCGTCCGGTCGGACAGGTGGATTCCCGGCCGTGGGTCGCATGATGATTGCGGCATATGGAACCTATGTACCATTGCTGGAGTACGTTGCGGCCTCTAGGGTACTAGTGCGGTAGTCCCAGAACTAGTCCCAGGCGTCGGCGCAGGCGGCGGAGGGCAATGAAAGTAGCGGATCCAAAAACGACTGCAAGCCGGGCATTCGTAAGAAGTCTGAACATTCTCCTGAAGTTCGCCCGCTTATACGGTTACGAGCACACCCGCACCATTGAGCACCTCGACACCGCGTGGCACGAACTGCGCGCGGCAATCCCTGTTGGCACCGAAGGCGGTTTGCTGCTCGGTGCCACTGGGAGTCAGCTTCTATTGGATGGAGTGCCGCTCGAAGGTTCCCCTGCCGAAAAGCAGTTTGCGCAGCTTCTTTCCGCGGCCGGCCTCGCCAGTTTGCAGTTCTTTCCATCCGTCACCGAAGAGGAATTGGGCCGCTTTGCGCGGGCATTTCCTACGGGCAAAGCGAAACCCGCGGAGTTAGCCGCGCAACTGAAGTCCGCGTTGGCTGGCGCTCAAGGAATTCGCATCAACGAGATCTGTTTTGTGGCCACGGACTCGCGCTTCCGGGACGCCAGCGTGGCAGCGCAACTAGCGGTCTCGACGCTGGGCGAGGACCAGGAGCAATTCAAGGAGTGGCTGAACGACCCGCAGAAGCTGCTGGAGATGATTGCGGCGGCACAAGGATCGAGAAGTGGTGGCGGCAGCGGATCGGGGGGAGAATCCGGTGGTTCAGGAAACGGCCCGGGGTCCGGCAACGGAGGCGGCGCCGGAGTGGCTGGCGGCGCTGGAGCGGGAGTCGCTGGCGGAAGTGGTGGTTACTACCATCGCGTTGCAGGAAGCGAAGAAGGGCCCGCGCAATCCAATGAACCGGGCGCCGACCCGAACTTCTTCACCGGTCCGGTCGCCGACGCTTCACCGGCTCTGTTTTTACCCCCTAGTTCTGGCATTAGCTCTGGCATAACTGGTTCGGGCATCGGTCGGGGAACGGGCTCGGGGTCGGGCCGGCGTGTAACTGGCGAGCCCACGGAAGACGAAATTCTCGGTATTCTCAGCGCGCTGACCAGCATGGGCCAGGTCGGCGCGGGCGGTGGTACCGGAATGGCCGCCGCAGGTGCGTTCCACGAGCAGATGTCACAGTTACCCGGCCGCGCGCAAGACACGTTAAAAGCGGCGCTCGCCGAAATTGCCGCGCATGCGCCAGACACCAAGCCGGATCAGTCCATGCTGGTGCAACTCGCCGAACACCTGGCGATTCGTTTCGCCTTGGAACGCTACGAGAAAGGGGAAGTGAAGGTCAACGCGGTCCGCCAGATGCTCGACCGCATGAACCAGGAAATCGAAGCCTTGCGCGAGATTCTGGGCGCTCACGAAGACAAGATGAGCGATGCGGGCATCATGGTGGAGTCGCACAGTGAGATTTTGGACCGCCAGTTCTGGGCGGCCGTTCCGGAAAGCGGCAAGCGCACCGTACTACTCTCCACCGAGGCGTGGTGCATCCCCCCACGCAACGTGCAGTCTTACGTCGCTGAGCTGATCGAGCAGGGCAATATTGCAGACGCGATCAGCGTCCTGCAGAACTACGCTGCGTGCGCCGACAGTGACGAAAGCGACGCCCGCAAGAAAACCGCAGCTGGCCTTTCGCAGATGGCGGAGTTGTACGCCAGAGTCGATCCAAAGCTGCTGATCGCAGCACTGCAGCATCTCGGCCTGCGTTTGAACGTCGAGCAGGATGCCGAACTGCAAGGCCTGGTCAGTGCAGCGTTCGTCCGCCTAAGCCAGGAAGCCGCCACCAGCCGCAGCTACCCAGCGATGGAACAGGCGCTCGACCTGCTCTCGGGCGTCGAAGCGCAGCGACCCGGCACCGCGCGCAGCCTCCGCGCAAAGATGGGCATCGAGGAGCGCGTTCCCGAATTTGTCGACGAAGCCTTGCGTGCGCGCCAAGCGGTCGCAGGTCTAACCAGTGTCCTGAAATTGCTGCCGCAAGCCACGATGGAGCAGCTCTCCACTCGTTTCAACCGCTGCAGCTTGCGCGATGACGCCGAGCACGTCGCCAACCTCGCCGCCGATCTCGGTGAAGAAGGCGTGCAGTTTCTGCGCAGCACGGTGCGCGGCGGGACCGTCGCCGAGGCTGTCGAAATGGTGGGCTTGCTCTGTAGGCTCGACTCACAAGCCGTGCAAGTGTTCCTGCCTTCGCGCATGAAGGATTTTCCGCGCACTTCACAGGACCGCGTTCTGCGCCAGATCTCCGCCAGCGGTGCCCCAGGCCGCTGCCGCATTTTGCTGGAGTTGCTCGATCACCTCGATCCTCTGGTCATGCCTCTGGCCATCGACGAAATCGGTGTCACCGAAGATCGCGACGCCCTCCCCCGCCTGCTCACGATCGCCGATGGCGACTTGCCTGCCGGAGCCGGGATCTATCTCCGCGTCAAAGCAGTGGAAGCTTTGGGCCGCATTAACGCTCCGGAGTCCATCACCGCGCTAAAACGCATCGTCGAAGCAAAGAAATTTATGGGTTGGGTTCAGCCGCAAGAACTTCGCATCGCCGCATGGCAAGCGCTCGAAAGACTGGACCCGACGTGGGCTATCGCGTTTCTACCCTACAGCAGCCTCGACAAGTCCGATCTGACCCTTGCCCCACTCGAAATGACGCCCAACAGCAAGTTCGTCCGCCAGCGGCGCCACAAGCGCGTGCGACTGAATAAGCCGGTTACGGCGGTCAGCACCAACCTGAAAGAGGCCTGCAGGTTGCAGATCAAGACCGCCAGCCTTACGGGCGGTGTCGCCACCATCAGCCGACACTTGGCCCCCGGAACGCCAGTACAACTCAAGTTTCAAGTCGGCATGCGCAACCTGCAGGCCACCGCGCTCATGCGTGACTATCGCGCCCAGGACATGGCCTTCGAAATTGTGGACATGAACCTCGACGAACGCAGCCGCCTGCGACGCCTCCTCGCCGACAGCTTGGCATCGCCCAGCTCCTCAGTGGCTAAGGACGATACGCTAGTGCCGTCCGACACGCCAGTGCCAGTCGCAACCCGCTCGCGCTAGAAATTTCCGTGACCCGACCAAGCGGATAGCGGCCGCGTGCCGACGTAGTGGCCGGTCTTGAGACCGGCTATCCGCACCTTTCCGCCACATTTTTGGCGTCGGCGCATCGAAACAGATAGAATAAAGTATTGCGCGGTTCATCTAATGCCGGGCCGTAGGGCTCCGGCGCGGTCGAATACCGTCAGGAAACGGCGAACTATTCATGGATGCAGCAAAGCTCGTAGACGGCGTCATCGCGCGATTTATCGGCACCAAGCATGAGCGCGACGTCAAGAAATTGCAGCCGCTGGTTGCGGCCATCAACGCGCTCGAGGCCGAAATCAAGACGCTCAGCGACGAAGATCTCAAGTTGCGTTTTCTCGCCCTGAAAGAGCAGGTTCAGGAGCCTCTCAAGGATGCCGATCCTAGCGAACCTACCTTCCGCGACCTGATGCAGAAGGCGTTCGAGCCCGTGCTGGTCTCAGCGTTCGCGCTGGCCCGCGAAGCCGGCCGCCGCTTCCTGAACATGCGCCATTTCGATGTGCAACTGATCGGCGGCATGGTCCTGCACGACGGCAAAATCGCTGAAATGAAAACCGGCGAAGGCAAAACGCTCGTCGCCACGCTACCCGCCGCCCTGAACGCGCTCGCCGGACGTGGCGTTCATATCATCACCGTGAACGATTACCTCGCCCGCCGCGACGCCGAATGGATGAGCGCCCTCTATCGCGGACTTGGTCTCTCCGTTGGCGTCATCGTACACGATCTCGACGACGAGCAACGCCGCGCTGCCTACGGCGCCGACATCACCTACGGCACCAACAACGAGTTCGGCTTCGACTATCTCCGCGACAACATGAAGTACGACCTCGCGAATTGCGTTCAGCGCGGCCATCACTTCGCGATCGTCGATGAAGTCGACTCCATCCTCATCGACGAAGCGCGCACCCCGCTGATCATTTCGGGTCCCGCTGAAGAATCGACCGACAAGTACTACAAGATCGATAAAATCATCCCCAAGCTGATCCAGGACATCGACTACACACTCGACGAAAAACATCGCCAGGCGACGCTCACCGAAGATGGCGTCAGCAAATGCGAACGCCTGCTCAGCCTCGGCAACTTGTATGACCCAGCGCACATGGAAGTGATTCATCACGTTTACCAGGCCTTGCGCGCGCACGCGCTCTACAAGCGCGATGTCGACTACGTCGTGAAAGACGGCGAAGTCATCATCGTGGACGAGTTCACTGGCCGCCAGATGCCCGGCCGCCGCTGGTCCGATGGCTTGCACCAGGCCGTCGAGGCAAAAGAAAACGTCAAGATCGAGCGCGAGAACCAGACCCTCGCAACCATCACCTTCCAAAATTATTTCCGCATGTACAAGAAGCTCTCGGGCATGACTGGCACCGCGGAAACGGAAGCCGCCGAGTTCGCCAAGATCTACAATCTCGATGTCGTCGTGATTCCGACCAACCGCGAACTGATCCGCAAGGAATATCCCGACGTGGTCTATCGCACCGAAAAAGAGAAATTCCACGCGGTGGCCAACGGCATCATGCAGGAAGACGATTCCTACGCCAACGGCATCCGCCATTTCCACGAGCGCGGTCAGCCGGTTCTCGTCGGCACCATCTCGATCGAAAAATCCGAAGCCATCGCCGACATTCTGAAACAGGCAGGCATCCCGCACCAGGTTCTCAATGCCAAGCAGCACGAGCGCGAATCGCGCGTGGTCGCGCAAGCCGGACGCAAAGGCGCCGTAACCGTGGCTACGAACATGGCCGGCCGTGGCACCGACATTCTCCTCGGCGGCAATCCCGAGCAGATGACCCGCGATCATTTCCTGAAAAACAAAATGGCCATGCCGTACGCTTCCGCGCCCGCCGTCATCCCCGCCGAGAGTGCGAGCATCAACGCCACAGGCGAAGTTGCGCAGCCGATCGCCGCGCCAATGGTTCTGTTTCAGCACGAAGGCAAGATCTTTCAAGTCCCCGCCGACCAGTGGAAGCCGATGTACGAGGACTTCGCGCAGCAGTGCAAAGCCGAGCACGACGAAGTCGTAGCGTTAGGCGGACTTCACATCCTCGGCACCGAGCGCCACGAAGCCCGCCGCATCGACAACCAGCTTCGTGGCCGCGCCGGCCGCCAGGGCGACCCCGGCTCCTCACGCTTCTTCCTATCGCTCGAAGACGACCTCATGCGCATCTTCGGCGGCGAGCGCGTAAAAGCCCTGATGTTCCGCTTGGGCATGACCGAGGGTGTTCCCATCGAGTCCGGCCTGATCTCCCGTCGCATCGAAAACGCGCAAAAATCCGTCGAAGCGCAAAACTTCGACGCTCGCAAACACCTTCTCGAATACGACGACGTGATGAACAAGCAGCGCGAGACGATTTACGCCATCCGTCGTTCCGCGCTCGAAGGCAAGGACCAGCGCGACTACGTTCTGGGCATCGCCGAAGATGTAGCCCGCGAGCTCGTGAACACGTACTGCCCCCGCGAGCAGCATCCCGACCAGTGGAACACCACGCAATTTCTAGCGGAAGTAAACGCGCAATTCGGCGTAGACGCAAAAGCCGCAGACGCCGATCCAACCGCGCTAACCCACGATCAACTGGCCGACGCCACGGCCGAAGCTGTCGTCAAGCGCTACGAAGAAAAAGAAAAGCAATTCGGCGCTGACCTGATGCGCTGGCTCGAGCGTCGCATCATCCTCGACGTAGTCGATTCGCAATGGAAAGACCATCTCCTCTCCCTCGACCACCTGAAAGAAGGCATCGGCCTCCGTGGCTACGCCCAGAAAGATCCGATTGTCGAGTTCAAGAAGGAAGCCTTCGTCCTCTTCGAAGACATGATGGCGCGCATCGACAACGAAACCATCCGCTACCTCTACCACATCCAGATTCAGCAAGGCGAGCAGCCCGGCCAAGCGGTTCAGCCGCGCCCCGAGCTTCCGCTTCCGCCCGCGCCAAGCACGCAAGCGCTCCCACAGCGTACCGGTGGCGCGCAAGCAGCTGTAGCCAGCGCCGCCGCTCGCGCATCGGAGCCTCCACCGCAACGCCTGCCCGACGTAGCTCGCCAGCTCGAACGCAAACAGCAGCGCCAGCAAAAGGATTTGCAGTATCAAACCGGCGCGGCCCAGGCCGAACCACCAAAGCCAGTCCGCGCCGCCGCCAAAGTAGGCCGCAACGACCCCTGCCCCTGCGGCTCCGGCAAAAAATACAAAAAATGCCACGGCATCAACTCATGACGAGCGGCCGAACCCTTCTAGGGGCGCAGCACTGCTGCGCTTGGTCTCGACAAACCAATTCGTCCGTGAAGTTACCCACCAGCGCCCCGACCCAGCCGGCCACACTTGCGCAAAACACCCAAATTGTCATTCCGAGCGGAGCGGGCCGATTTTTTCTTTCGCGTTCACTTCCTGTGAACGCGTCGGCCTGCGCAGTCGAGGAATCTCTCTTCGAATTAAGATAGGAAGCCTGTAGCCGCCCTCTCCGAGAGGGCGGGGTTTAGACGACACGCAAGCGCAAAACAAAACGTTGCACAAAATTCGAGCGATAAGCTCCGCCACCACAAAGGAAAAACAAAATGCCGCCAGGACCAGCCCCCCAACCAATGCCAGAACGCTATCCAATCCCCGGCGTAAAAAATCTAGTCGCGGTAGCCAGCGGCAAAGGCGGCGTAGGCAAAACCACGGTAGCGGTAAACCTAGCCTTGGCCCTCGCGAAACTAGGCCACAAAGTAGGCCTGCTCGACGCCGACGTCTACGGCCCCAACGTCCCCATCATGCTGGGCACGCTGGAAGAGCCCAGAGCCACCGCCGAAAAGCGCATCTACCCAGTAGAAGTCCAAGGCATAAAAATGATCTCGATGGGCCTGCTCAATCCCGGCGACAAGCCCATGATCTGGCGCGGCCCCATGCTCCATAGCATCATCACGCAATTCCTGCGCAGCGTAATCTGGGGCGAACTCGACTATCTCCTGATCGATCTCCCCCCAGGCACAGGCGACGTACAGCTAACGCTAATCCAAACGGTAGCGGTCACAGGCGCGGTAGTCGTAACGACGCCGTCCACAGTCGCGTTAGCCGACGTCAGAAAAGCCATCGAAATGTTCCGCCAGGTAAACGTAGAAGTCCTGGGCGTAGTCGAAAACATGAGCACCTTCACGTGCCCTCACTGCGACAAGCCCATCGACATCTTCGGCCACGGCGAGGGCGCCAAGACCGCCCGCGAATACGGCGTCCCCGTCCTAGGCGAAATCGAAATCGACCCCCGCATCCGCATAGGCGGCGACACCGGCAAACCAGTAGCCGCCCAAGGCAAAGACTCCCCAGTAGCAAAAAGCCTCTACGGGGTCGCCCACGCCGTAACCGCCCGCCTAGCCGAACTAGGCTCAACAACGCAAGGCCCCACCGTCACCATCGATTAAGTAGCACAGGCACTCCTGCCTGTGCCCGTTGCCACAGGTCTCAGCCGTATCGCTTCCGGTACACGCCGATCCTCATCCGATTTTCGCTTGTCCTCTCTGCGAACTCCGCGCCCTCTGTGGTAAATTTCTTGGAGGACACACCGACAGCATGATCCGACCCTATCGCGGCAAGCGCCCAGAAATCGCCGCCTCCGCCTACATCGACCCCGCCGCCGTAATCATCGGCGACGTAGTCATCGGCGAAGACTCCAGCGTCTGGCCCTGCACGGTCATTCGCGGCGACGTAAACTATATCCGCATCGGCGCCCGCACAAATATCCAAGACGCCAGCGTCCTCCACGTAATGCGCGACGAATACCCGCTCATCCTGGGCGACGATGTAACGATAGGCCACAGCGTTACGCTGCATGGCTGCACGATCGCGAATCGCTGCCTGATCGGCATGGGCTCCATCATCCTGAACGGTGTGACCATCGGCGAAGGCAGCATAGTAGCCGCAGGCACCCTGATCCTCGAGCGCACAGAAATCCCCCCAAACAGTCTAGTGGTAGGCCACCCCGGCAAAATCAAGCGCACCCTGACGCCCGTCGACCAAGCCGCCATCGACGAATACGCCAAGCGCTACGTAACCTACAAAAATATCTACCGCGAGGAACCGATATCGTGACGAGAACGTGCAGTTGTAGCGGCCGCCGACCATTTACGCTGAGCCACGAAGCGTGGCGGGCGCTTTTCCCGTTGAACTCGTCGCCGACTCGCGAACCATCACCAAACTGTCATTCCGAGCGGAGCAGACCGATTTTTTCTTCCGCGTTCATTTTCTATGAACGCGTCGGCCTGCGCAGTCGAGGAATCTCTCCCGGGCCGCGACCGTGAGCAACAAATCCAAATTCCAAGCCATAAAAGGCACCCGCGACCTCCTCCCCCCAGAAACCGCCCTCTGGAATCACGTCGAGCAAACCGCCCACGAAGTCTTCCGTACCTTCAGTTTCGGCGAAATCCGCGTCCCGATCTTCGAGCCGACAGAATTGTTCGCACGTTCTATCGGCGAAGAAACCGACGTAGTTTCCAAGGAGATGTACACGTTTGCGAGTGGATATGATCCGAGTTCTATGGAAGAGAGCGTACCAGGTCGCACGATCAGCCTTCGCCCCGAAGCCACCGCCTCTGTCTGCCGCGCCTACATCGAGCACTCCATGCAGCAACTCCCGCAACCCGTAAAGCTCTACTACACCGGCCCGATGTTCCGCCGCGAGCGCCCGCAAAAAGGCCGTTACCGCCAGTTCTACCAAATCGGCGCGGAAGTCCTTGGCGGTCAAGACGCCCCAGCCATCGACGCCGAACTCATCGAAATGCTGATGACCTTCTTCGGCAAGCTCGAACTGAAAGGCATCGAGCTCGACATAAATTCGATCGGCCACAACGCCCCAAACTGCCGTCCAGCCTACGTCGAAAAACTCCGCGCGGCCCTGACGCAAGTGAAAGACAAGCTAGGCCCAGACTCCCAGCGTCGCATCGACACCAACCCTCTCCGCGTCCTCGACTCCAAACTCGAATCCGAGCAACCCATCATAGCCAAGCTCCCCAAAATCGCCGATCACCTTTGCCCCGAATGCGCCGCCCACTACGCCGCCGTGAAACAACAACTCCAACTCCGCGGCATCATCTATCGCGAAAACTGGCGCCTGGTCCGCGGCCTCGACTACTACATGCGCACGACTTTCGAAATCACCGCCCCAGGCCTGGGCTCGCAAAACGCAGTCTGCGGAGGCGGCCGCTACGACGGCCTGGTCGAACTCCTGGGCGGCCCGCCAACAAAGGGCATCGGCTTCGCCATCGGCGAAGACCGCCTGATCCTCTCGCTGCAAGAACAAGCCCGCCAATCCGAAGCCGATCCGGAGCGCGCAGCGCGAGCCGCATCCGCAAACTCGCCACTCGCCTCTCGCCACTCGCCACTTCTTATTTACATCGCCTGGATGGGCCAAAACACCTACGCCACCGCCGTCCGCGCCGCAAAAGACCTCCGCAACGCCGGCTTCAGCGTAGAATTACCTCCGAGTGAACTAAAATTTGGCAAGGCCCTGGGCCAAGCCGACAAGTTAGGCGCAAAATTCGCCCTGATTCTCGGCGAAGACGAAGTCACCGAAGGCCTCTGGACGCTGAAAACACTGGACGACGGCGCGCAAATAAAGCTGCCAGAGCCAGCCTTAATCGAGCACCTGCGCAAATCGTCGTAAGGGTATCGGCCGGATGTAGCGGCGGGTCTTTAGACCCGCCAAAGTAGCACAGACACTCTTGTCTGTGCCCGCTTCAAAGTGACCGTGGCGTAAACCGTCGTAGTACCAACGCCACAAAAGGCGATTTTGCAGCACAGCCGGCAATTGTCATCCCGACGCTATGCGACAAGCATAGTCGAAGGATCTCAACGTACAATAGATTTCGCACGTAACCACGAACGCGAGACCCGAAAAAGGACCACGACCTTGCTAGATTTCCTAGGCAATCTAACCCGCACCCAATACGCCGGCGCCCTGCGCGCCACCGACGCCGGCAAAGACGCCGTAGTCCTAGGCTGGGTAGCCAAGCGCCGCGACCTCGGCAATCTCCTCTTCCTGGACGTCCGCGACCGCACCGGCATCGTTCAGGTCGTCTTCAACAAAGAAACCCAACCCGAAGCCCACGCCAAAGCCGAACACGTTCGCAGCGAATACGTAGTCGCGGTCGAAGGCAAAGTAATCCAGCGCCAGAAAGCGAATCCCGAACTGGCCACCGGCGAAATCGAAATCGTCGCCACGAAGCTGCACGTTCTGAACAACGCAAAAACTCCACCTTTCCCGATCGAAGACGAAATTAACGCCGCCGAAGAAACGCGCCTGCGCTATCGCTATCTCGATCTCCGCCGCCCGAGACCGCATCGCAACCTGGCGCTGCGCCACAAGGTCCTGCTCGAAATTCGCAAAACTATGGACGAGATGGGCTTCCTCGAAATCGAAACGCCCATGCTGACACGCTCCACTCCGGAAGGCGCGCGCGATTTTCTCGTTCCCAGCCGCGTCCATCACGGCCAGTTTTACGCGTTGCCGCAGTCGCCACAGATTTTCAAGCAAATCCTGATGATCGGCGGCCTGGACCGCTACTTCCAAATCGTAAAATGTTTCCGCGACGAAGACCAGCGTGCCGACCGCCAACTGGAATTCACGCAGCTCGACGTCGAAATGTCCTTCCCCCGCCAGGAAGACATTTTCCACGTGATGGAGCAAGTGATGGTCCGCGCCTGCGCCGTCGCCGCAGTCAAAGCCATCGCACCGTTCCCGCACATGCTCTACAAAGACGCCATCCGAAAGTACGGCAGCGACAAGCCCGACCTGCGCTTCGGTATGGAACTTCACGAAGTCACCGACTGCTTTCCGCAAGAAGCCAAAGAAAAATTACAGATCGAAGGCAATGTCTTCGCCTTCGCCGCTCCAGGCGCAGCAAACTATTCGCGCAAGCAACTCGACGAGCTGACCGAGAAAGCAAAATCCGCCGGAGCCAAAGGTGCATACTTCGTCAAACTATCCGCTGAAGGCACCACATCGACAGTCGAAAAATTGATCGGCCCGGAAAACGTAACGAAACTGGCGAAAGCTTGCGAAGCCAAGACGGGCGATCTAGTCGTAGCCGTCTCCGCCAAAACCCAAATCAAAGGCACCGAAGCCGCCGCGCTAGTGGCAGGCCAACTGCGCCTCCAATTAGGCGAAGCCCTGAACCAAATCGACAAGACGCAATGGAAATTTCTCTGGCTCACTGGGTTCCCCTTATTCGAATGGAGCGAATCCGAAAAAGCCTGGGTCAGCGCTCAACATCCCTTCACCGGCATAGTCGACGAAGACCTGGAAAAACTGGAATCCGCCCCCTGGGAAGTCCGCTCCAAAGGCTACGACCTGGTCCTGAACGGGGTCGAACTCGGCAGCGGCAGCATAAGAATCCATCGCCAAGACATCCAGGCCCGCCTCTTCAAAGCCCTGGGCCTAACCGAAGAACAAACCCGCCGCCGCTTCGGTTTCTTCCTCGACGCGCTAACGTACGGCACTCCGCCGCATGGTGGGATAGCGTTAGGCCTCGATCGCGTAGTCATGCTGCTAGCCAACGAAAAGAGCATCCGCGAAGTAATCGCCTTCGCCAAAACCACAGCCGCCCAAGACCTAATGGCCGAGTCCCCATCCTCCGTCGACAAAGACCAGCTCGACCAACTAGGCATAGCCATCAAGCCCGACGCGGGTACGTCCCAGGGGCACAAATGAAATGCGTTCGAGCATCGACCATGGCGAGCTAAAGCCGAACATGAGTTCCGATTGTCGCGTAAGTTAGCGATCGAGCTTTAGCTCGAACGGCCCGAGATTTTAGGGGTCGGAACTTTAGCTCCGACATAAGATAGGGCAACAAGGGGCATATGAGCCGCATTCGCATTCTCCCGGAAGCCGTCGCCAACCGCATCGCCGCGGGCGAGGTCGTCGAGCGCCCCGCGTCCGTCGTGAAGGAGCTGCTCGAAAACGCTTTGGACGCCGGCGCGAAGGCCATCCGCGTCGAGGTCGAAGCCGGTGGCAAGCGCATGATCCGCGTCATCGACGATGGCCACGGCATGACCCACGACGATGCGCTGCTGGCCTTTGAGCGTCACGCCACCAGCAAGCTGCGCTCGGCGGACGATTTGATGTCGATCGCGACGTTGGGCTTTCGCGGCGAAGCGATGCCGACCATCGCCGCGGTCTCGCGCCTCCTCCTCGAAACACGCGACGCCGTCGAACCCGAAGGCACTCGCGTTGAATTTGCCGGCGGAAAATTAGTCGGCGTAAAATCTGCAGGTCTCCCCGCCGGAACAACCGTTAGCGTCGCCGATCTTTTTTACAGCGTGCCGGCGCGACGCAAATTTCTAAAGTCGGAAACCACCGAGCTGGGCCACATTGCCTCGCTGGTCACGCACTACGCGCTCGCTAACCCGGCCAAACAATTCATCCTCTCGACCCCCACGCAGCAAATCGTCGATTGCGCCCCAGTCGAGCGGCTCTCCGATCGTGTCTATCAACTCTTCGGCAAACAAGCGCTCGACGAACTTGTCGAGATCCCTACGGCTTCCGCAGCCTTTCGCGCCGCCATCACCGAGCCCGAGCTTGAACCAAGCGAAGAGAGCGCCCGAATCAGCGTCTACGGCTTCACATCGCGCCCTGAAATCCAGCGCCCCAACCGCAACGGCATCTATGTTTTCGTGAATCGCCGCCTCGTCCGCGACCGCCTCATCCTCCACGCCATTCACGAAGCCTATCGCAACATCCTTCCCGGCAATGTTTTTCCTGCGACGCTGCTCTTCATCGAGATGCCGTACGACGAAGTTGACGTCAACGTGCATCCCGCAAAAATCGAAGTGCGCTTTCGCCGTTCGCAATTCGTGCACGACTTCACGCGCGACGCTATTCGCCAGGTGCTCATGGGAGCAAGGCCGATCGCCAGCTTCGCAGCTGCGGCGGGAGTGGGCGCCACGTCCTTGGCGACGCCGATGAATGGTTCCGAATCGGATGGCGCCGCTGGCGACACGGCCCAAATCACGCCCGGCAACGGCATCGAAGTCCCGCGAGCCGTCATTCCAGCACTGCAAGAAATCGGCCTCGGCTCCGGCGTAGGCTCAGACGGTGGTTTCGACCTAGCCGGCGCCCCGCAGCGCCCAGTCCCGCAACGATTCAGCTTCGATTCCGGCTCTTCCTTCGCCGCCGGACTGGTAGCGCCGGCATCCTTGCCGGCACTCAGCGAGCCCAACTGGGCAGCGAACTTCGCGGCCGCAGGTAGCGAAACGCCCGCGCGGCTGCCGCATCCCGACGAGATCGCCGATCTCAAACCACTCGGTCAAGTGAGCGCGAGTTTCATCGTCGCCGTAAACGGCGAAGGTTTGTGGATCGTCGACCAGCACGTAGCCCACGAGCGCGTGTTGTTCGAGCAGCATCTGGAAGCACGGCGCGCTGGCAAAGTCGAGAGCCAGCGCATGCTGATGCCCATGATTCTGGAGCTTGCGCCGCGGCAGCTGGTGATCTACGAAAAAATTGCCGAAGAGCTTTCGGCCAACGGTTTCGAGGTCGAACCCATGGGCCCGCGCAGCGTCGCGATTCAGGCGGTGCCTGCGGGCGTAGCCAACGGCGACGCGGAAAAGCTGCTAACCGAAATCCTCGACGGTATCGAGCGCGAAAACGCGGCGATCTCCATCGAAACGCTACAGGCAAAGATCGCAGCTTCGACAGCATGTCACGCGGCGATCAAAGTGAACATGCCGCTCGACCAAACAAAAATGGAATGGCTGCTTGGCGCTCTGGCGAAAACAGATTGCCCGATGAGCTGCCCGCACGGGCGCCCCGTGGTGCTGCGCTATTCGGTAAAGGAAATCGAGCGCGCCTTCCACCGGATTTAGGACGCAGTGCCTCCGACGTGCGACATCGCCGCCGCCGTTGCCAAAGGATGCCCTGTACCCGCGGTCTCCGAGACCGCGGGGTTTAGATTGAGCTACAAGCGTGGCTTGTACGGCTAGCGCAAAACATCCGAGCCCGGGCGCGATTCGTCTTCGTCGTAGTGGCGGTGCCAATTCGTGATCTAAACCCCGCCCTCGAAAGGGCACGAGGGCGGCTACAGGTTGCGTTCGAGCGATTTTGAGTTGAGGAGCGACATGACCGAAACGCAGAAGACAGCGGTGATTTTTGGACTGGCGAACAAGCGCAGCATCGCCTGGGCGATCGCGCAGAAGCTGCAACAGGCTGGCTGGCGACTTGCGATCACCTATCAAAACGAGCGCTTGGAACTCGAGGCCAAAGACCTGATCGCGGACTTGCCCGGCGCTGCGGGATTCATGTGTGACGTTACGCAGGACGAACAGATCGCCAAGTTGTTTGATCAACTCAAGGAAAAATATGGTGTGTTGCACGGACTGGTGCACAGCATCGGCTTCGCGCCCGAGAGCGACTTGAAGGGCGATTTCGTCAATACCACGCGCGAGGGATTCCGCATCGCGAACGATATCAGCGTGTACTCGCTGATCGCGGTGGCGCGCGGAGCGCTGCCTTTGATGACGGCGGGTGGCGCAATCGTGACGTTGACTTATTATGGCGCGGAAAAAGTCGTGCCGCGATACAACGTCATGGGTGTCGCGAAAGCCGCTCTGGAAGCGACCGTTCGCTACCTCGCCAACGATCTCGGACCCAAAGCGATCCGCGTGAACGCTATTTCCGCTGGTCCCATCAAGTCGCTGGCTTCGCGCGGAATCTCCGGATTTGGCGAGATGCTGAAAACCCAGGTAGAGCGCGCCCCCCTGAAGCGCAACGTTGACCCTGGGGAAGTCGGCACGACCGCCGCGTTCCTGCTTTCCGACGGCGGCTCGGGCATCACCGGCGAGACCATCTACGTCGATTGCGGCTACAACATCATGGGCTTCTAGGAAGTCGACAGTCGACAGTTGAAGGTCCACAGTGACGCGGCGCGGCGCGACACACAGAGCCACGCCAAGTAGTTCCGAAGCAATGTAGGCGCCGGGCTTTAGCCCGGCCAGCCGAGTCCTCCATGAAGACATGGTCCCAACCAGCCGTCGTGAACCGTAGTAAAGTATCGCGGTCCATTGCCAACTCATGCCCAGACTAACGATCGCCATTGACGGACCCGCAGGTTCGGGGAAAAGCAGCGTGGCGCGCCGCATTGCCGGCGTTCTCGAATATTTATACCTCGACAGCGGAGCCATGTATCGGGCGCTCGCTCTGAAGGCATTGCAACACGGAGTTTCTCTCGACAATGAAGAGCAGCTTGAGCGGCTGGCGGCCGAAACCCATATCGAGTTGAAGGCGCCAACGCCGGAGCAAGAGCGGGCCGGATCGAAAAACGATGTCTTTTTGGATGGTGTGGATGTCACCGATGCAATTCGTACTGGTGAAGTGGCGCAGGCGGCTTCGCGGCTCGCGACCATCGCTGGGGTGCGGCACGTATTGGTGGCTGAGCAGCAGCGCGCCGGCGCGGGCGGTGGCGTGGTGATGGAGGGCCGCGACATCGGCACCGTGGTGTTCCCGAAGGCGGAGCTTAAGATTTTTCTGGATGCTTCGCCGGAAGTGCGCGCCGAAAGGCGCTGGAAGGAGCACCAGGAAAAGGGCGACACGCTAACCGTTGTACAGGTGCTGGAAGAGGTTCGAGAGCGTGACAAACGCGACCGCGAGCGCAAAGTCTCGCCGCTGGTGCGCGCGGACGACGCAGTAGTCGTGGACAACACCGCGATGGATGTGGAAGAGACAGCGCGGTTGATCGTAATGCTGGCGCGAGAGCGCGAAAAGGACTTGGTGGCGGCTAGGGGGAATGCGTGATACGAATGCTTGCGATGGCAGCAATAGGCCTGGGTAGCGCGTTGCTGATTGTTCCGATGATGATTCTGAGTGACGCAAGAGCTGGCTCGGCCGCTGACGCGCAGACTGAAGAGACCCGCAAGTTTCGTGCGTATCTCGAAGCGGACTGGAAGCGATGGATGCAGGAGTATCCGGACGTTGCGACGCAGGTCGGATACCCTGGACAGAATGATCGATGGACTGACGATTCGCCTGCGGGGATTGACCGCAGGAAGAAGCATTTGGCCGAGAGCATAGCGGAGCTGAAATCGATTCATCGCGATGCTTTGCCAGAAAGCGAAAAACTCAATGTCGATCTGTATTCGCAACTGCTGGAGACGTCGGAGCAAGGGTTGCAGTATGGCGATGATCCGCTGCCGTTCCGTTTCGTCGTGCCGCGCAGCCTGTGGATGCCGCTGAACCAGATGGAAGGGATTCAGCAAGGGGCTGCGGACGCACTGGAGAGTACCCCGCATCACAGTGTGGCGGAATACGAAATCATTTTGAAGCGGATGAGCGCGCTGCCGGCATCGGTGGAGCAACAAATCGCACTGCTGCGCGAGGGATTGCAGCGAGGTTACACGCCGCCGAAAATCACGATGCGCGACGTGCCGAAGCAGATCGCCGACCTGATTCCGGCCGATCCGCTGGCGAGCGCGCTGCTGCAGCCGTTCACGGAGTTCCCGAACACATTTTCCGACGCCGACCGTACGAGGCTGACCGATCAGGCCAAGAAGATTTACACCAGCGCGGTTGCGCCCGCGTTTCAAAAACTGCATGACTACGTAGCGTCGGTGTACCTACCCGCATGCCGCGAAAACATTGCGGCAACGGCGCTGCCCAATGGAACCCCAGCGTACGCATTCCACGTGCGGTGGCAAACGACGACAGATTTGACGCCGCAGCAGATTCACGAAATCGGGCTGTCGGAAGTAAAACGGATTCGCGCGGAGATGGACAAAGTCATCGCGTCCGTGAATTTCAAAGGGAGCTTTCACGAATTCACTGAGTTTCTGCGCGCCGACTCGCAGTTTTATTACGAGAAGCCGGATGATCTCGTGAATGGCTACCGGATCATTGCCAAGAAAATCGATCCGGAACTGGCGCACGAATTCGGGAAGCTGCCACGGCTGCCGTATGGCGTGTGCCCGATCCCGGATTTCAAGGCGCCTTCGCAGACGACCGCGTATTACCAGCCGGGATCGCCGGCGGTAGGGAGACCCGGCTGCTATTTCGTCAACACTTACAATCTGCATGCGCGCCCGAAGTACGAGATGGAGTCGCTTTCGCTGCACGAGTCGGTGCCGGGGCACCATTTGCAGCTTTCGCTGGCGCAAGAGATGGAAAATGTGCCGGAATTCCGGAAGCATGTGGGTTACTCGGCGTTTGTGGAAGGGTGGGCGCTGTACTCGGAGAGCCTTGGCGAAGAATTGGGATTGTTGAAGGATCCGTACTCGAAATTTGGGCAGCTCAGCTACGAGATGTGGCGGGCGGTGCGGCTGGTGGTGGATACCGGGATGCATTCGATGGGCTGGACGCGGGAGCAGTCCATCCAATTCTTCAAGGACAACACGGGGAAGACCGATCAAGACATTACCGTGGAAGTGGATCGGTATATCGTGTGGCCGGGACAAGCTTTGGCTTACAAGTTGGGACAGTTGAAGATACGGGAATTGCGGACGGCGGCGGAGAAGAAGTTGGGCGGGAATTTCAGCGTGCGCACGTTTCATGACGCGGTGCTCGAGCAGGGATCGGTGCCGCTTGATGTGCTGGAAGGGCACGTGCGGGGTTGGATTGGGAAGCAGTAGCTAAGGGCAGTCGACAGTTTACAGTTGAAAGTTTTCGAGTGTTCAGGCGTTCGGAGAGATGGATGGGATTTTGCTGCCTGGACTGAGCATTTACTTGTTATCCATTGTGATACTCCCCCCCCTTGTTTTTTGTAAGGCTATATTTCTTAAGATGGTTAAAGTCGTTTATTTTTATAGACTTGTGTATGTGTTGATTCTAAAAGCCTTCGCTTTGGCATCTGTCCCGGTCAATTTCACCTTGGTTTGTGCACGGGTTTATGCCCGGGCGGGGCAAGCCCCGCCCCTACAAGGGTTTCCATAGTGGTTTACGGGCGGGCCTTATCCTCATGACCTCTTGGGCTTGGGTTGGGGGGTACCTGGATGATTTGGGCGGCCTTGGGGGGCGGGGCGCAGTTCTCTAGGTAAGAATGGTACCATAATCATTACGTACCTGTCAAGGTAAATTCTGCTGCTTAGTTATTCAGTCCAGCTGAATGTGCGGGATGGCTGAGGAGTCGTTCGAATCCGGGTCTGATGGAAAAGAGCGGTGGCCGGTCTGAAGACCGGCCACTACATTCGGATTGGTTAGTCGGGGGAACGGTTGGTGATGGAGACGCGGTAGGGTGGCTTGGATTTTTCGGCTGGATCGGGGTTGTAGGTTTGTTCGGTCTTGGCGGGGTCGTAGTCGCGCCATAACCAGGTCATTTCGGCGGGGAATTCGGCGGCGCCATGGGCGGAGTTGTGGGTGCCTTTGCCGAAGCTGAAGTGGTAGTCGTACTCCTTGGCCTTGAGGGCGTTGGCCATGCGGAGATTGGCAAGCGGCCAGTTGCCGTAATGCAGATCCAGATCTTCAGAGCCGTCCTGCAGCCAGACGCGGATGTTGCGCTTTGGTTCGCGGAGGATTTTGTCGGGGTAGTCCTGGCCACCGTCCGGATTGGCGGGATCTTCTTTCCATTGAATGCTGGAGAAGCTGCCGATCCACGAGATGACGCGGCTGAACTGGTCGGGCATTTGCCATGCGGCGTTGAAGGAGCAGATCCCGCCGGAGGAGAGGCCGGTGATGGCGCGGCTGTAGGCGTCCTTGCGCAGGTTGTATTTGGCGGCGACATCGGCGAGGACTTCATCGCGGAGGAAGCGGGGGTAGCGGTCGCTTACGATGTCGTACAGCGTGCTGCGCATGGAGTCTTTGAGGGTGCGCTCCCATTTCTCGGAATAGGCTTTCACGAATTTGAAGGTGGGGGTGTTGGGGGAGTCGGTGATGTCGCCCGGACTGATGAAAACTGCGATCATTACCGGGATTTTCTTTTGGGCGATCAGATTGTCGATCACGTTCAGGGCTGGGTTGTTGGCGTTGCGATCGAGATACCACTGGCCGTCTTGGAAGACCATCAGGGCGGCTGGCGTTTTGGGGTCGTATTGAGCGGGCACGTAGATCCAGTAATCGCTTTTCATGGCGTCGTAGAGTTTGCTGGTGTGAACGATCTTGTCGGAGAGTTTTCCTGCGGGAACGCCAGGTTGCTGGTAGGAATCGGGCGTGAAGGCGGGGAGATCGAGGCGGCCGCCGAATTTCTGGCCGTTGACGAGATAGTAGAAGGAATGGAGTTTGCCAAGTTGTTCGATGCGGCCGACGGCGTACCAGAGATTGGAACTTGCGAGTTGGTGCATTTGCGGGCCGGGAGCATCGTCGAGGAAGAGGGCGGGCTTTGCGGATGACTCTATCGCGAAGAAGAAGTCTGGGCCGCGGCCGATCCAGGCGGTGCCTGTCTTTAGATCCTTGGCGTCGAACGTGGTGGTGATTGCGTCGCGCAGTGTAGAGCTGGCCGATTTGGCGAGCGCGATGAGTTGCGGGGCGGTGGATTTGTCGGCGGCGTGGGTGGGGATAGAGAAAAGAAGCGCTAGAACGGCGGCGCAGCTGACTTGGATTGCGGTGTTGCGAATGGTAGTGCGAATTATGGCGCGAAGTGTTCCAGGTGTGGCGATGCGCACTCGAGTGGCTCCTTTGGCTCGGTGCATCATAACGCTGAACTGGCTGGGGGTGAGTCGGCGTTTTGGCGTCTTAGGGATGTTTTGCGGATTGGCGGTGTCAAAACCCCGCGGTCTCGGAGACCGCGGCTACAGGGCTTGGCATCATAATCCTGAACTGGGTGGGAGTTGGCGTCGGAGTTTTGGGTTCTGCGGATGTTTTGCGAAGTGGCGGTGTCTAAACCCCGCGGTCTCGGAGACCGCGGCTACAGGGCCTATATGGGGCGCCGGGGCGCGGGCCAGAGGAGTTCGTTGGGGTCGCCGGAAAAGTCAATAAAATCAGGGATCAGGCAGACGGCGCCGAGTTTTGCGTAGTAGCGGTAGCTAGACCAGCGCCAGTCTTCTGGGCGCGCGACGAGGCCCGCGGCCTTCGGATTCTGATGGATGCAATCGAGCTTGTTGGAGAAGTCGCGAGTTCGCCGGCAGATGAAATCGAAATAGCTGCGTTGCCAGACCGGGCCGGGACGATTCCTGATCTTGGACAATGAAAGACTCGTCTTGGATTTTAGGTCACGCATGATTTTTGGCAGAGGAACGGTTTTTGGGTGAAGAAGGATGTGTGCGTGGTCGGGCATGACAATATATCCGTAAAGGGCGAAATTGTTCGGTCCTCGTAGTTCTTGCAGAGTTGCCAGCACTATGTCCATCTCAAACTCGGATAAGCTGGCCACGCCGCGAGCAATATTGAAGGTGATGAAGAAAATGCGATCGCGGACCTCGATGCGACGCAGGCGAGTCATGGCAAGATTCTACTGCAACGCCACCCTGTAGCCGCCCTCTCAGAGAGGGCGGGATTTAGACGCAACAGCGTCCGCGCAGATGGGTGAAGCGCAATTCCATTTCCTGATTTGGGCCCAATACGGTGCACCTGGCTCAGGTATGGGTAAAACTGACGTCTAAACCCCGCGGTCTCGGAGACCGCGGCTACAGGGCTTCGTGGTAGGCTGCGTCGCCCTGGTATGGTTGACGGATCTGGGGATCGGCCAGTGGAGGTTTCTTTGAACAGGGAAGGACGCGATGGGGACGGGTAGGCTGGAGGCGTTCAGCGACGGGGTGATCGCAGTCATCATCACGATCATGGTGCTGGAATTGAAGGTGCCGCAGGAGACCACTTTCGATGCGTTGAGACCATTGTCCACAACATTGGCCAGCTACGTTTTGAGTTTCTTGTACGTGGGGATTTATTGGAACAACCACCACCATATGTTGCATACGTGCAAGAAGGCGACCGCCGGGATTCTTTGGGCGAACCTGCATTTGCTGTTCTGGTTGTCACTGATACCGTTTGCGACCGGGTGGATGGGGGAAAAGTTCTCGGCGGCCGCGCCTTCCGCTTTATATGGCACGGTGCTGTTGATGTCGGGGATTGCCTATGTGATTTTGCAACAGCAGATTATTTCGTCGCAGCCTGAGGATTCGCTGCTAAAGAAAGCGGTCGGGAAAGATTGGAAGGGAAAAGTCTCGGTGGTGACTTATGCGGTCGCGATTGCGGCGGCTTTCCGGGCGGCTTGGATTTCGCAGCTGTTGTACGCGCTTGGGGCGCTGATCTGGCTGGTGCCGGATCGCCGGATCGAGAAGGTGATCGTGCAAGGAGAAGGCTGAGGTTCGTCGGAAAGGCTTCTCGCAGGGCGAGCGCGATGCTCGTAGAAATCACTAAGTACTTTCGAATTAACAAGTAACGCGAAAAAACCAAGTAAAATCGCATTTCTGAAAAATTGTGCTTGACAGAAAAATGGATTGGCGTTACTTTGCGGTTACCTCAGTTGTACGCCCGCCTGACGGCGGGTCCTCACTGAGCGTGAAGAGCAACTTATGGGACATGAACAACTTAGACAAACCGATCGCATGACAAGGTTGGCTGGTCCCGTCGATTGCTTTATCGCGCGACCATAAAAAAGCAACCTAAGTCGTTTCGATCCAGAAAAATACGTTCGCGGGATGCGTGGTTTTGTTTTTCCCGGGATGGTGAAGTTCACGGCTACTTCTGGTAAAGGCCGAAAGGTTACGGGTTCGAAGCCCGCGCTCCGTGAACGGTGGTTCCTCCCGGATTTTGTTTGAGTTTCGCATGGGTGTTTAGGTCTGGGCGTTTGGGTGCACCCTTCGGGGCTCAGGGTAAAGCGGTTTTGCGCGCCTACAAGAGGGCGTCGTGGTGTGCGTGCTGAGTAAGTTGAAGTGAGAAGACTGACACGAAAGGAGGACGCGCTGATGAACGAGTGGACTGAGTTGCGGGGGCCGGTGTTGAAGGTAAACGGGCAGTTGATGCTACTGGTTCCGTTGGAAAACGGCGGGGCCGAGTTCGTGGACTGTGCGCGCGGCGTCTCCGAGGTGGAAGGGCCGCATCTGAAGATCGCCATTCCGGATTGGCTGGCGGGGATGTTGCGGATCGACGAAGGCGACATCGTTTGCGTCAGCAACTGGGATGGGAAGTTGCAGATTCGGCCGAGTGAGGCGCGGTTGGTGCAGTGACATGGCACGGACGGGCGTTCACGAAGTTCGACGCCTACCGCTGGCGAAGTACGACTCCGACCGGGTCGGAGTTAGGCTTCGCGACGTGCTGTTCCTGTGCCACGCCAAGCCGAAGGATGCCGAGCAGGCGGCCGTTTGGAAGAAGCTCGTTGAGAACACGCTCGAATCTCCCGACACGTGGGAGGTTGCTTTGTCCGCAGGGAAGGACAAGCGCGAGAACTTCCAACGGTTGCTGCGCGAAGGCAAGCTCGGCGGCATGGCGGTGCTGCGCGAGAAGGCCGAGGAATTTTGCATCGCGACCTTCTCCGACGCATGCGTCGAGCTGCCGCCGCGGCGTGGATTCGCGCTGCGGGACGCGATCGTGGGGTCACAGGCGCACTCGGGGACGTACCTCAAGCGCGCGCTGGAGACCTTGCGGGAGAAGCGGGAGTGGCGCGAACTTGCGCGGCTCATCGTGATCACCGACGAGCAGTCGCACGAAGGGATCCTGGATGCGTGGACGCCGAGGGCGTACGTGGTGAACGTGGCGCCGTACAAGTACGGCGTGAGCTCCGGCCGAGGATGGACGCACGTGGACGGTTGGTCGGAGCGGATCGTGGACTACATTGCGGCCGTGGAGGAGGAGGTCGCGGCGTAGTTCGTTGACAAAAATAATTTGCCGGCGCGGCGGAGAGATTCGTCGCGCCGTTTTTTTGAAATGATGAGAAGAGAAGGGCACTTGGTTCGCGCGGAGACATTGTGCTTGAAGGTTACGCCGGGAGGGGCAAGCCCCTCCCCTACGAGAAAGGGCGGCGGAGGGATCAGGAGGCTAGCGTGGCGCTGCGCTGGGTGGCGGAGGTGTAGCAGTCGGGGATGAGGGATTCGATGGGGCCGAGGCGGGCGGCGGCGGTGGCCAGCGCGGGCCAGTCGGCGCGTTCGTAGGCCAGGAGAGTGTCGTAGATGTCGCGGAAGCGATTTGTACCGCCGCAGAGAGCGGTGCGAATGTTGGCGGAAATCGGCAGGCTTGCAAGGATTTCCTCGATGGGGCGGTCGAGGATGGCGTCGGTGACCGAGAGCAGGCCCATGAAAAAGAGATCGGAGCCTTGAGGCGAAATGCCGACAGGCTCGGACATGGCTTCACAGAAAAAACCGCGGGTAATGGCGGTACGAATCAGCTCGGGCGGCTTGTCGCCGGCCATGGCAATGATGGCGAGGATGGAGACCCAGCGTCGAAACTCGGTCTCGCCGAGCAACTCAATGGCTTCGCGAACGCCGTGAATCTCGCCGCGAAGGCCGAGCAGCGGCGAATTCATATAGCGAAGGAGTTTATAGACCAGGGAGAGGTCGCTTTTGAGGAGTTCTTCCACGGCTTCGCGGGAGAAGCCCGGAGTGGAAACGGCCGCGAGGAGCTGGAGATAGTTGAGCTTGTTTCCGGGGATTTCGCGCGCGCTGAGCATCGCTGGTTTGCAGAAGAAATAACCCTGGAAAAAGGAATAACCGAGAGCGCGGGCTTCGTCGAGCTCGGACTGCGTTTCGACTTTTTCGGCGAGGAACTGAAGGCCATGGCCTTTGTGGCGGCGGACGATGTCGGCGCGCACGTCGCTGTCGGCGGCACGGAAATCAACCTTCAGGAATTTCACGAGCGGGAGAAGCACGTCCCACTTGGGGTGGCCGATGTAGTCGTCGAGCGCCAACACGTAGCCGAATGCGCAGAGATCCTTGCAGCGCTGGACAACCTCTGGAGTGGGAATGATGGTTTCGAGAATCTCGATGATTGCGCGGTCAGGAGGCAGGAGACGCGCGGCCCCGCGTTGGAGCGCGGAAAGATCGACGTTGATGAAGGCCTTGGCATTGCCGGTGAGCATTTGAAGATCGAAAAGCATAGTGGAGTCGACAATGAGGCCACTGGAGGCTTCCTTTTGGGGGCGAAAGCAGTTTTCGGGGCTGGCGCGGAACAGGAGTTCGTAGGCGAAGAGCTTTAGCTTTTCGTCGAAGATGGGTTGACGGGCGATGAACTTTTCGTACACGACGTCTCCTGACTTCAGGATGAGAGGCGGTTCCTCAGGGGGTAAAGCCCTGGGGAACAGACTCTGCATGTCGGACCTGAAGGTCCGACCCACGAGAGAGACGGCAAGTTAGCGCGGTTCCGGGAGGAGAACTTGCGTGAGGGGGTGCCGGTTCGTAACTTCTACAACAGGTGCTGGGTCCCGCGGCCGAAAGGCCGCGTCCCACAAATGGTGGAGCAATCGGACGGCCTAAGGGCGGAGGGTCAAATGTTTCAGGTTGGGGCGGACATCGATCCCAGGAATTCGGAGTTCGACTTCGTCTTGGTCAGGCGGCTTAGGAGGAGTTCCATCGCTTCGACCGTCGATAGAGGACTTAGGACCTTGCGTAGAACCCAGACGCGGCTGAGTTCGTCGGGAGGGAGCAGGAGTTCGTCTTTTCTGGTGCCGGAACGCTGAATGTCGATGGCGGGGAAGACGCGCTTGTCGGAGAGGCGGCGGTCCAGGTTGATTTCCATGTTGCCGGTGCCTTTGAACTCTTCAAAGATGACGTCGTCCATGCGGCTGCCAGTGTCGATGAGCGCGGTAGCGACGATGGTGAGCGAGCCGCCTTCTTCCACGTGGCGGGCCGCGGCGAAGAAGCGGCGGGGGCGCTGGAGGGCGTTGGCGTCGATACCACCGGAGAGGACTTTGCCTGACGGCGGGGTTACCGCGTTGTAGGCGCGGGCTAGACGGGTTACGGAATCGAGGAGGACGACGACGTCGCGCTTGTGCTCGACGAGGCGCTTGGCTTTCTCGAGGACCATTTCGGCTACCTGAATGTGGCGCTGGGGCGGCTCGTCGAAGGTGGAACTGATGACTTCACCTTTGACCGTGCGGGTCATGTCGGTGACTTCTTCGGGGCGCTCATCGATGAGCAGGACGATTAAGGCGACCTCCGGGTGATTGACGGTGATGGAATTGGCGATAGACTGCAGCATCATGGTTTTGCCGGTTCGCGGTGGGGCTACGATCAAGCCGCGCTGACCTTTGCCAACGGGGCAGAGAAGATCGAGGACGCGACCGGTCATGTTTTCCTTGGTCGTTTCCATCTTCAGGCGGCCCTGCGGGTAGAGCGGGGTGAGGTTGTCGAAAAAGATTTTGTTGCGAGCGACTTCGGGATCTTCGAAGTTGACGGCTTCGACTTTGATCAGCGCGAAGTAACGCTCGCCGTCTTTCGGCGGGCGAACCTGGCCGGAGACGGTGTCGCCGGTGCGGAGATCGAACTTGCGGATTTGCGAGGGCGAGACGTAGATGTCGTCGGGGCCGGGGAGGTAGTTGTATTCGGGGGCGCGCAAGAAGCCGAATCCATCGGGGAGACACTCGAGGACGCCTTCGGAGAAGATCAAACCGTTCTTTTCGGTTTGGGCACGGAGGATCTGGAAGATCAGCTCCTGCTTGCGCATGCCGGATGCGCCGGGGATGTTCAACTCCTTGGCGATCTTAGCCAAGTCGGTGATGTTTTTTTCCTTCAGCTCGGCAAGGCTGATACTCATCTGATTGTTTCCTTCAACGCTTGTTTCCTTCATATGTCCTTAACTTTTTATTTGATGAACCTAATTTGGTGAAATTGACCTGAAACTCCGGATTGCGTACGGGGTGGCACGCCGCCCCGGCGGATAAACGAAAATCCGCCAAGAAGGGTGAACCAAACTTTGTGACAACCGGTGGCGGCGCCGGACCGAGCGAACTGAAGGCCGCGTTCCAAATCGCATGAACCCGACGTGGCCGGGATCTTGCGCGGGGACGAGCCTGGGCCGAACGACGCTGTTAGTTGGTCAAACTCTTGTCTTTCTCGGTGCTACCGACGAAAGGTTCCGCAACGGGCGCAACGGCGGCATGCTCAAGCGGCACGATCAAGCGCTCCAGCGCGATCTGCAGCACTTCATCCATATTCTCTACGAAATGTACCGTAAGGCTCGCGAGGATTTCCTGCGGGATGTCCGCGAGGTCCTTCTCATTGTCCTTCGGAAGCAGCACTGTGCGCAAGCCCATTCGATGGGCGGCGAGAAGTTTTTCTTTTACGCCGCCGATGGGAAGGACTTTGCCGCGCAGGGTGATTTCTCCAGTCATGGTAACGTCGCGGCGAACCGGAATGCGGGTGAGCGCGCTGACGATGGAGTTGCAAATGGTGATGCCGGCGGACGGGCCGTCCTTGGGGATGGCGCCCTCTGGAACGTGCACGTGAATGTCGATGTTGCGGTAGAAATCTTTGGGCAAGCCGAAGGCATGGGAGCGCGATCGGATGTAGGCCATGGCGGCTTGCGCGGATTCCTGCATGACGTCGCCGAGTTTGCCGGTCAGGTTGAGGCGGCCCTTGCCCTCCATGAAGGTGGCTTCGGTGGAGAGCACGGAGCCGCCGACTTCGGTCCAGGCCAGGCCGGTGGTGAGGCCGATTTCGTTGTGCTTTTCGAGCCATAGCTCGCGGTATTTCAGAATGCCCAGGTAGTCGTTGGCATTGGCCGGAGTGATTTCGGCGTTTACAGTGGCGCCTTCGGTTACGACTTTGCGGGCCATCTTGCGGCTTACGTTCTGGATTTCACGTTCGAGGCTGCGGACGCCAGCTTCGTGAGTATAGTGCCGAATAATGTGGAGGAGACCTTCGTCGGTGAAAGCGAGATTCTTATCGGTGAGACCGGTGGCTTCGCGCTGACGCTTGACCAGGAAGCGCTTGGCGATCTGGAGCTTTTCCTGCTCGGTATAGCCGGGGATGCGCAGGACTTCCATGCGGTCCTGCAGAGGCTGCGGGATGGTGTGCAGGACGTTGGCGGTGCAGACGAACATCACTTTCGAAAGATCGTACTCGACGTCGAGATAGTGATCGGTGAAGCCGTGGTTTAGCTCTGGATCGAGAACTTCCATGAGGGCGGCGGATGGATCGCCGCGGAAATCCATGGACATCTTGTCGACTTCATCGAGGACGAAGATGGGGTTGACGGTGCCGGCTTTCTTCATCATCTGGATGATTTGGCCGGGCAGGGCGCCGATGTAGGTGCGGCGATGGCCACGGATTTCGGCTTCGTCGCGCACGCCGCCCAGAGAGACGCGGACGAACTTGCGTCCGGTGGCGTGGCCGATGGACATGGCTAGAGAGGTCTTGCCGACGCCTGGAGGGCCAACGAAGCAGAGGATCGAGCCCTTGGGATTCTTAACGAGTTGGCGAACGGCCAGGAATTCGAGGATGCGGTCCTTTATTTTCTCGAGACCGTAGTGCTCTTCGTTCAGGATCTTTTCAGCGGCCAGGATGTCGCGGATTTCCTTGGATTTTCTCTTCCAGGGTACGGCCAGCAGCCAGTCGAGATAGTTGCGGCTTACGGTGGACTCGGCGGACATGGGAGGCATCAGTTCCAGGCGCTTTAGCTCCTGGATGGCCTTTTCGTGGACGTCCTTGGACATGCCGGCAGCGTCGATTTTCTTCTTGAGCTCGTCGATTTCGTTCTTTTCGCCGCGGCCCAGTTCTTTCTGAATGGCTTTGAGTTTTTCGTTGAGGTAGTACTCTTTCTGGGCGCGCTCCATCTGGCGCTTGACGCGGGTGTTGATATTGCGATCGACGTTGAGCTTTTCGAGTTCGATTTCGAGGATATCGCCGATGCGGTTGAGGCGCTCGATGGGGTCCACGGTTTCGAGCAGATCCTGCTTTTCGTCCACCGGGAGTTGAAGATTCGCGGCGATGGTGTCCGAAAGGCGGGCGGGATCATCGACGCGGGCGGCGGCGATCATGGTGTCGTAATTCAGGGATTGCGAAAGCTTGATGAATTGCTCGTAAAGGCCGGTAATTTTCTGGACGGTTTGTTCCACGGCCGGCGAAGGCTCAACGCGAGCGTTCAGCAGGCGGACGGTGGCTCGGAAGAAGCCTTCCTCGGTGGCGATGGATAGCGCACGAGCGCGCTCGACACCTTCGACGAGGACCTTGATATTGCCGTCGGGGAGCTTGACGCTCTGGACGATATTGGCGAGCGTACCTACTGCGTAAATTTCTTCCGGCTTGGGGTCATCCACCGAAGCATCGTGCTGGGTGGAGAGGAAAATCTTTTTGTCCCCGGTGAGGGCCTCTTCGAGGGCGCGGACGCTGGCTTCGCGGCCGACGATAAAAGGCGTCATCTGTTGGGGAAAAATGACCATGTCGCGCACCGGCATCATGGGTACGCGCTTCATTTCCTGTTTTTCTCGATTGAACATGGGGTCCCTGAATTTCACCTCAAGCGGCCAACAGCGGGCCGATTTACGGAGCGCGAAGCAGCTTAACCAGCTTTTTCGAGCAAGCTCCAGTTGATTTCACGAGTGCGGACCATGTCTTCGGTGACCACGAAGTCGCGCACTTTGCGCTGCATCGGCAAGTGGTACATAACTTCGAGCATGAGGTCTTCGAGGATCATGCGCAAGCCTCGCGCGCCGACTTTGCGCTGAAGAGCTAACTCGGCAACGGTGGCAAGTGCATCATCCGTGAAGCGGAGGCGGACGTTTTCAAACTCAAACAAACGTTGATATTGCTTGAGCAAAGCGTTTTTCGGCTCCGTCAAAATACGGACGAGCGCGGGCTTGTCGAGATCGTTCATCACGCCTGCGACCGGGAGGCGGCCGACAAATTCGGGGATGAGACCGTAGCGAATCAGATCGCCGGGCTGCACCTGTTCGAGCAACTCGGTGTTGCGCTTTTGTGCCGTCGCGGGGGCAGCGTCGGTGTGGAAGCCGAGTGCGCGGCGGCCTACGCGCTTTTCGATTATTTTCTCCAGGCCGACAAAGGCGCCGCCGCAGAGGAACAAAATATTGGTGGTATCTACCGGAGTGAATTCCTGGTGCGGGTGTTTCCGGCCGCCCTGAGGAGGCACGTTGGCGACAGTGCCTTCCAGAATCTTGAGTAGGGCTTGCTGCACGCCTTCGCCAGAAACGTCGCGGGTAATCGAAGGATTTTCGTCCTTCTTGGCGATCTTGTCGATTTCGTCGATGTAAATGATGCCTTGCTGGGCTTTCTGGACGTCGCCGTCGGCGGCTTGAAGGAGCTTCAAGATGATGTTTTCGACGTCTTCGCCGACGTAGCCGGCCTCGGTGAGGGTGGTGGCGTCGACGATCGCGAAGGGCACATCGAGCATGCGGGATAGCGTTTGCGCCAGAAGGGTCTTACCGGTGCCGGTGGGACCGATCAGGAGAATATTGGACTTGCTGAGCTCCACATCGCCTGGCTGTTTGTTCAGGAAGATACGCTTGTAGTGATTGTAGACGGCGACCGCGAGTTTTTTCTTGGTGCGATCCTGGCCAATGACGTAGCCATCGAGGAACTGCTTGATCTCTGGGGGGCGGGGAAGGCGGCGGGCCGGAGCGGTGGCTTGCTCGCGCTTTTCGTCCTCGAGAATGGTCTGGCAGACGCTGACACATTCGTTGCAGATGTACGCGCGGGGGTAGTCTGAGGGCGAACTGATGAGTTTTTCGACCTGCTCCTGGGTCTTGTGGCAGAAGGAGCAGCGCAACGGCTCATCTGGGTTGAATTTTTTCACTGGTGTGCAGGACCTCGTCCCCGCCGGCGTTCGACGGAGCGTCGACAATTCCTATTCTAGGCCGAACTATCCCCTGAGCGAAAGAGAAACCTGATGAACTGCTAACTTATTGGAACAAGCGGCCGATCAATGCACTATACGCCGTGTCCCGGCGATGCCCGATACGCCGTGTTCCGCGACGCGCGAACCATGATCGCGATCAGCGATGCTTATAAATGATCTCGTCAATCATGCCGTATTCTTTGGCTTGTTCCGGGTTCATGATGAAATCGCGCTCGACATCTCTTTCGACGCGTTCCACGCTCTGACCGCTATGCTGCGCCAGCAATCGGTTGATCATAGTGCGCATGCGCAGGATCTCTTTGGCGTGGAGATCGATGTCGGTAGCCTGGCCGCCGAGGCCGGACATCCACGGTTGATGGATGAGGATGCGGGCGTTGGGTAGAGCAAAACGTTTTTTGGGCGCGCCGCCGGCGAGCAAGACAGCGGCGATGGACGCGGCTTGACCGACGCAGGTGGTGACGACGTCGGGCTTGACGAATTGCATGGTGTCGTAGATCGCGAAACCCGCGGTGATGGAGCCGCCCGGAGAGTTGATGTAGAGCTGAATGTCGCGCTCCGGATCTTCGGCCTGGAGAAAGAGCATTTGGGCGGTGGCCAGATTGGCGACGTGATCGTCAATGGGAGTGCCGATAAAAATGATGTGCTCTTTGAGGAGGCGGGAATAGATGTCGTAAGCGCGTTCGCCACGGCTGGTCTGTTCCACGACCATGGGTACGAGCGTCGTCCCGCGATATTCTGGTTCGTCGAAAGTTTTCATTTGAGTAAAGTCTGTGTGACTCTTGTGTTTCTGGGCGTTCCGAACCGTTTTATTTCGATTCCGTCGCGGCGACGGTGCGAATTCGGGAATTCTGCGCGAGCCAATCGAGAGTTTTGTCACTCCGCAGCTTCGCTTTCATCCTATCGAGCGTACCTTGCTTTGTCAAACGAGCGTGAATCGCTGCTGCGGATTCGCCACTGTGAGTGGCCGCGTGTTCGAGCTCGTGATTGACCTCTTCGTCGGTGACGTCAATATTTTCGGCGGAAGCAATGCGATCCACGATCAATTCCGCTTTCACGTCGTCGGAAGCGCGTTCTTGCTGGCGGCTGCGCAGGGTTACCCAATCGACATTCACGGCTCGAGGGTCAACACCTTGGGCGGCTAGCGAGCGGACAACGCGTTCCAGGCGTACATCCATTTGATGCTGGACCAGCGATTCGGGTACAGGAAAGTCGTGGAGCTTGATCAGCGCGGCGATAACCTTTTCGCGGAGGAGTTCTTTGTGCTTGTGGTCGCGCTGGTGCTCGAGGCTTTCGCGTACTTTTGTCTTTAGCTCATCGAGAGTGGCGGCGTCGCTGACATCTTTGGCGAATTCATCGTTCAGCTCGGGGAGCTTCTTGTTTTTGATGCCGAGGACCTCCACGGCGTAGTGGTAGGTCTTGCCGACGAGCTTGGCATCGGGATAGTCGGCGGGATAGGCGACGTCGAAGTTCTTGTGGTCGCCCGCGTTTGCGCCACGGAGATTCTCGTTGAAGGGCTCCATGGTTTCTTCGGCGCCGAGGTGGCACAGAACGCTATCGGCCTGGATGGGATCACCGCCGCCTTCGGGCGTGCCGGTCAATTTCAGTTGAACATAGTCGCCATTTTCGGCTGGACGGCCCTCGACGGGAGCGAATGCGGCGGCACGTTCGCGCATTTCTTCGAGAGTCTTGGTGACGTCATCGTCGGTGATGTCCATCGTGGGCATTTCGAGTTCGAGGTCTTTGTAGTTTCCGAGTTCAAATTCGGGGAGAACCTCGAAGACGGCGCGGAATTTGAGTGGCTGGCCTTCGATGAAGTCGAGCTTCTCGACCTGAGGCTGCGAGACGGGGGTTAGTTTTTGTTCGGTTACGGCTTTTTCGACGCGCTCGGGAACGAGCGATTGAACGACCTCGCCTTTAATGTCTTCGGCGAAACGGCGGCGAATCAGGGAGACGGGTGCTTTGCCGGGCCGGAAACCGGGGACGCGGGCTACGCGCGCGAATTCCTTCGCGACACTTTCCAGCTTCTTGGTGACTTCGTCTGCGGGAATCTCGAGATCGAGTTCGCGGCGGCAGGTTGCTGCTCCGGTTGCTTCAGCCATGGGAAATCCTTTCGATACGGCGCCTGCGGGCGCTCAAAAAGAAACGTCGTGCAGGGAAGGTCCGCTGGTCACGACAGTATGCGCTCCTGATTGCCAATTTCAGAGAACGTAAGCTTTAGAGAGGCCAGACAGGTGAGAAATCACCCTGCAAAGTCGAAAGATAAGTATAAGGGAGGGGCGTGGAAGGGTCAAATTAAGTGCCCGGGCTCTGACCAAGGCCATCTCTTAGAATTTTACTATTTCAGCTGACGCCAGATTCACAAGCGAAAGCGAGTCTTTGCAGCTCGAAATAGAGCGATTCATCATTTGGAATCAACCTGCGCTGTTGCGGAATGTAAACCCCTGTACAATTCCCGTCGAGCATTTCAGCTACGATTTTGGAGAGTACAGCGTAGCCAAGTTCAACGTTTACGTCGTAATTCAAATAGTCAACTCCAACGCAGGCTGAGTGGTCTACCCAGGCTTGCCGCTGGCTCGGATGCGGAAGCCAGTCCACGTTTTCCTTTGGATTCTCAATATAAGGCTCGGGGTAATAGAAAAAATTGAGCGCGTGCGGACCAGCCTTCATGATGGTCACAGTTGCCGACTGCACGACACAATGCTTGGAGTTGCTCTCCTTGCCAGCAAAGGACGTACGCCAAGCTCTTTCGGCTGCGAGCCGCAGCTCTTCGGCGCTAAACAAGTGGGGCTTCCGCAGAAGCAAGACCATCGATAGCGGTTCGCCTCTTGTAGTTCGTTGCCATCGGATCGGAACAAATCTTCTGAAGATGTCTTTCGGGTTCATTTATATAAGGTAAAACGGGCGCCTTTTTTCACCGACCGATTGTAACTTGGAACGGTGGGCGTCGAGCGACCCTCAGTGACTGGCGGTGCGGGCCAACTGGCGCCAGGTTACGAGCTTGATGTTTTGCTGTTCGAGCAGGGTGCGGAATTGCTGGCTGGTGAAGAAATCGAAATCGCGCTGGCGCCAGGCGGCGCCCCAAGTGTCCCGCTCGCGCGTGGCCGCCTTCAGTTCGTCGTTGTCGAACGCAACGTGAATGACAAATTCGGTGACGCCCGGCTGGAGGTTCTTCAGGGCCGTCTCGTAGAAATCATTCCACTCTTCGGGCGGGACCGAGGGCGAGATGGTGACCGTGTGATCGAGCACGATGTCGCTCGGAGAGAGGCTGGACTCAAGATAGGGGTTTGCCGCGAACCAGTCGCGGGTAACAAAAAAGGGAAGTTTGTATGCGTGAGCCACGTGAACAAAGACTTCGAAGAGTTCCTTGTTGGTCTGGATGAGGCGGTATTGATGAGAGTCAAGGTGCGTAGGATGGATCCCCATGGCGTAGGCGCGGTCAATTTGCGCGCGAAGTTCGAACTCGACGTCCTTGGGATCGATGCGCAGGTCGCGGGGCCAATCGTGACGAAAGTAGCCGTTCTCGTCGACCAGGCTGGGAACCTTGTCCTTTGAGGCTACCGGCCCCCATCGGTAGTAGACGCGCTCGCTGGTTAGTGTGAGATGAAGGCCAAAATCGATATCGGGATGAGATTTTGCGTAGTCGGCAATCTCCGGAAACCACGGGCAAGGCACCATGATACTGGCGGAGTTGACCAGGCCGGTGTTGAGAGCCTGGATCGTGGCCGCATTGACGGAGTGAGTCATACCGACGTCGTCGGCGTGGATGATTAGGAGCTTGGCATCGCGGGCGTAACCGAGTTTTTCGGCCAGGGATTGGCCTTTGCCAACGTCCTGGGCGTGAGTGTCGAATAGCGCGCCCGCTAGACAGAATAAAAGCAAGATACAGATGCGATTTCGATTTGCTGGCATTGGTCTCTCAGTCGGCCGCAGCCGATTGCGCGAGGGCGGCGGTCAGGTCGGCGTGGAGGAGGCGGTGGAAGAGGTGCTCGCCGGCTTCGCGGCGGACGGAGAGGCGGCCCGCTACGTAGGCGCGGGAGTGCAGGCCGCGCTGGACGGCGTCGCAGATGGCCATGTCTTCGTCTTGGACTTTTTCGCTGACGGCGATGCTCTCGCGATTGTGGGCTTCGGCGGCGGGGCTGGTATCGGCGAAATAGTAGTCGAAGATGACCGCGCATTTGTCGGTGCCTAGCGGTAGGACGAGGTTGGTGTCCATCACTCCTTCGTAGGCATTGATCATGAAATTTGGGTAGATCCAGAGGTAGAAGGCGCGGCCTTGGCGTGTGGCGGCGACACCCGCGGACGTGTTTGCGTCGGAGGAGAGCGGGCTGGATTGCAGGCAAGCGCGTTCGAAATTTTCGATGGTGTATTTGGTGTATTCGATGACGCTGCTTAGGCCTTTGTGGGCGTGGGGTACGTGATAGCCGCCGTCGAGATAGTTGTCTACGTAGACTTTCCAGTTGCAGTTCAGCGGGTAGATGCGGCGATCGAAGTAGTGAAGCTTCTTGGTTAGTTCGAGCGGGGCTACGATATCCGGCACGGCGCTCAGGAAGGTGTGCAGCGGGGCGGCGCGGCCGTCGAGATTTAGGAAAACGAAATTCTCCCAGACATCGACGCGGATGGGCACTAGGCCGTTGTCGGCTCGGGCGAAATTGCAAACGCCGTCGAACTCGACCATGCCTTTTAGCGTGCCGTCAATGCCGTAGGTCCAGCCGTGGTAGGGGCAGCGAAATTGCTTGGCGCAGCCTGCGGCTTCCGGGACGACGGCGGCGGCGTGATGGCGGCAGACGTTGTAGAAGGCTCGGAGTTGGGCATCGTCGCCACGAACTACAACGATCGGCTCGCCGGCGACATCGGCGGTGAAGAATTGGCCCTTTTCGCAAACTTGATTGAGGCGACCCACGACTTGCCAGGTCGCGCTGAAGACGCTAGCGCGTTCGAGTTCTTCGATGCGCGGGTCGCGGTACCAGGGCGCGGGAATCGTGAAGGCTCTTTCGAGTGGATCGGAAGGATTGTAGAGATTGAGGAGGTCGTGGACGGTTCGCTGCATTACTGCTCCTGGGACCGCGCTCGATCGGGCGATTTTGCCGGAATAAGTACATCGACTTCATACCGCGAAATTGTGCTGGGAGAAAGTAGAAAGTGAGCGGGGCTATGAAGCGGACCCATTCGTGGCGCGGGTTGTTGGGGCCGACAAGCGCCCGACACGGTCGGCGGCCGCTACAAGTGCCCGGACAACTGCTGGCGCGTGCATTGTCAAAGCGCGCGGTTGGGGTCTCATCTTGGGAAGAGGCGGGTGGCGTTTTCGTAGAGGATCTTTCTATTGACTTCGCGGGGGATGGGTAAGGCGTTGAACTTTTCGACGTTGATTTTCATCTCGGAGACGCCTGGGCTGGGCCAGTCGGTGCCCCAGAGGACTTTGTCGGCGATCTCTTCAATGCGGGGAAAATATTCGAGGAGCTTCTGCGGGGGGATGCCGGAGATATCCATGTACATGTTTTTGTGACGGCGCACCAGGAAGAAGGCTTCGTTCATCCAGAGGGGGCGGCCGCCGTGGGCCAGGATCAGGACCAGGTCCGGATAATCGACGGCGACCTCATCGCATAGGATGGGTTGCGCGTGAATATTTCTGGCGCCGGGGAAGATGGAGGTCCCGGTGTGGATCATGATGGGCAGGCCGTTCGCTTGGGCGCGGGCGTAGATGGCGGCTAGCTCGGGATTGCCGTGCATGTAGGCGTTTGGCGAGAGGGCCTGGTGCGAGGGATGGATTTTGATGGCGCGAATGCCGAGTTTGGCGATGCGGTCCACTTCGGCGCCGGCGTCGGGCACCGAGCCAGGATGGACTCCGCCGAAAGCGATGAGGCGGTAGGGATCGGCCTTGCAGTAGCTGGCGATCCAGTCGTTGACGACCGGGGTGAAGCCGATGATTTGGGGCGCGACGTAATTGATCAGGCCGGCGCGCTCGACGCCGATGGTGTCGAGATAGCGGAGGAAGTCTTTGGGATTGTGGCAGTAGTGTTCGACTTCGTCGAAGTCGGTGCGGCCGCGGCGGATGAGGTCGAGAGCGCCAGGCTTCATCATGTCGTGGGGGATGATGTGGACGTGAATGTCGATGATCGGTTGGGACGAAATGTGTGCGGATGGTGGTTGCGTGGTGGTCATGCGTTGGGCGGGGAGAAGTGTAGCATTTTCGAATTGGCGCGCTACACGAACGCGTTGCATTCGTGCACTTTATTGTCGTCGGCTCCCTGTAGCCGCCCTCTCCGCGAGGGCGGGGTTAGACATTACATCGGCAAAGGAAAAAATCGGCGGCAGGCAACGCGAATTAATTCTGAGCACGTTTCACAATTCGTGCTGATGCCTGCTCTAAACCCCGCGGTCTCGGAGACCGCGGCTACAGGTTGCCTTGCGGCTCTAGTTGAAGCGGACGTATTCGAAATTCAGCGGTTGGCCGTTGATGCCGCGGATCGGCGGAGCGATCCAATTTGCGAATTTGCCGAGTTCGGTTACGCGGCCACACATAAGAGACTGGACATATTTATAGTCGGATGGGCTTGGCAGCCATTCGAATTCGTGCTGCTTCCAGGCTTCCTCGGACAGGACTTCGCCTGTTGGGCTGATGAAATGGCCAGCGAAGTTGCCGATCTCTCGATGGAAGCCCTTGTGCGGCAGGGTGAGGCGGAACGGAATGCCCGCGGTGTCGATCACTTTCTGCCAGCGGGCTACGCCGTCTTCGATTTCGCCGATATAGTCGTCGCGCAGGCGCTCGTTCAAGGCGGTGAGTGCCGGGACGGGCTTGGCTACGATTTTGTTGTCCACGACTTCCCAGACGGGGTAGTCCGCGTCACTGAGAACGTGATCGTCGCTGAGCTTGGTTTCGCGGAAGCGTCCCTTGACGCCGCTGGTGTAATAGTTAGCCGCGTTTGAGGAGACGTCGGAGCCGTAGAGGTCGAGGGTCACGCTGTAGTGAAAATTCAGGTAGCGCTGGATTGTTTGGAGGTCGATTACACCCAGGGCGCGGATGTCGGAGGGGTCGTCGATCTTGTTTTCTTTCATCACATCGCAGGTGCGTTGAATGATCCGGCTGACGCCGGTTTCGCCGACGAACATGTGATGCGCTTCTTCGGTGAGCATGAAGCGGCAGGTGCGCGAGAGTGGATCGAAACCTGATTCGGCCAGAGCGCAGAGCTGGAATTTGCCGTCGCGATCGGTAAAGAACGTGAACATGTAGAAGGCGAGCCAATCTGGGGTGGGCTCGTTGAAGGCGCCGAGAATGCGGGGATTGTCAGTGTCGCCGGAGCGGCGTGCCAGCAAGGATTCGGCTTCTTCGCGGCCGTCGCGCCCGAAATAGCGGTGCAGCAAATAGACCATCGCCCATAGATGGCGCCCTTCTTCGACGTTGACCTGGAAAATATTTCGCAAGTCGTAGAGGGAAGGGCACGAAAGGCCGAGAGCCTTTTGTTGTTCGACGGAAGCGGGCTCGGTGTCGCCTTGCGTTACGATGACGCGGCGCAGGATGGAGCGATACTCGCCGGGCACATCCTGCCAGGCAGGTTGGCCCTTGTGGCGGCCGAAGTTTACGTGGCGAGTTTCGTCCCGTGGTTGCAGGAAAATGCCCCAGCGGTATTCGGGCATTCTGACGTAACCGAATTGAGCCCAGCCGTCGGGTTCCACGCTGGTTGCCGTGCGCAGGTAGACCTCGTAGTTGCTGGATTCATTCGGGCCCATGTCGGACCACCAACCGAGGAAGGCGGGCTGCCAGTGTTCGAGGGCGCGTTGCAGAACGCGGTCGCGGCCCAGGTCAACGTTGTTCGGTATTTTCTCTGTGTAATCGATCATTGCGGATCTCCTGGATTGTGATTTCTTCGCTGGGCTATCGAAAATCTAAACTTGGCAGACTCAGAGCGGGCATCGCGGCAGCGTGCCCCTACACTCTTTCCCAATTGAATTTTACCGGTGCGCCGGTGCCGTAGACTTTGAGGGCGCCGTTCGCGCCGACGGCGTTTGGCCGAATGAAGATCCAGTTTTGCCAGGCAGAAAGGCGGCCGAAGACTCGGGTTTCGAGGGTTTCGCTGCCGCCGAAGCGAAGATTCGCCTCCAGCCCGGTCAAGCCGTCAGGTGAAAGAGCGACGCGCGACTCGATGGCTTGGCGGAGTTCGTCTTCCCAATCGAGATCGTCGGGCGCGATGGTTACGAGTCCCACAGCGAGTGCTTCCTGAGGGGAGAGCTTCGAGCCGATCTTCGCGCGCGAGACGGAAAGCTGACTTTCATCCTGATAGAAGCGCGCGGCGAGGCGCGAGAGATGATTGGGCATCGGCAGGGCGCCAAAATTCATCTCCGAGAGCATGACGGTTGCTGCGGTTTCAGCGTCCGGTGCATCGCGCATGAAGACTCTGTCGGCTGATAGGGCCAGTTCTAGCAACGTGCCCGTGAAGCAGGAACCTGGCTCGACAATCGCGTACATCGAGCGGGAGGTCACATCGAGTCGGGCGAAGGTGCGGCGCATCATGCCGAGGACTTCGCGGACGAACCAATTGGCCTGGTGCGTCAGAATAAAATTATCCATGGCGAGAACAGAATCCGGGTTGCCAGTGGTCTTGATCAGCCATAAGCCAAGATCGAGTTCACTTGTCCGAAGTGTAAGGATCACGTCGTCCAACTCACGTGCCATCTGGAGCGGCCACCAATTCGCACCCGCTGCGAGAACTTCCTCTAAGGTGCCCTCTTTCACAGACTCGGGAGCGGTGACGGTGAGAGTGACGGTGCGTGCGGCGCGATCGAATTGGATATCGACATATTTGTAGTGAATTCCAGACTCGTCGATAGTGCGCTTCAGAGGAGTCAGCAGGACGCCCTTGGCGTCGGCCGGGCGATCGCTTTTCGCGGCCAACTCTTGAGCGCGCTGCTTGACGTGCACGGCAAACTGCTGCGGCTTCACTATTTCATCGACGAGTCGCCAATCTTTGGCGCGTTGCCCGCGGATTCCATCGGGATTGGTGCAGAAAATGTCGGCGTGGTCACGGCGAACCTTACGCTTGTCGGTGATCCGGGTCAGGCCGCCGGTCCCAGGCAGTACACCGAGCAGCGGGAGTTCCGGCAGGCTGACGGCGGATGACCGATCGTCAATGAGCACGATTTCATCGCAGGCCAGCGCCAATTCGTAGCCGCCGCCGGCGGTTGTTCCGTTGAGAGCCGCGAGAAACTTGAGCCCGGAATGGGCACTGGAGTCTTCGATGCCGTTTCGGGTCTCGTTGGTGAATTTACAGAAATTCACTTTCCAGGCATGAGACGACAAGCCGAGCATATAAATGTTGGCGCCGGAGCAGAAAACGCGATTCTTGGCGCTGGTGATGACGACGGATCGAATCTCCGGGTGCTCGAAGCGAATTCGCTGCAAGGCATCGTGAAGTTCAATGTCCACGCCGAGATCGTAGGAATTTAGCTTGAGTTTGTAGCCGGAACGCAGTCCGCCGTCTTCCGCCACATCCATGGTCAGAGTCGCGACAGGGGGATCGAAAGAAAGACGCCAATGTTTGTAACGGGCGGGATCGACTTGATAGTCGACCAATTCGGTATTTGGGTGAGTTTCTTGTGTGGCGGCAACATCCACGGTGCCCTCCTGTTTGCTATCGCTGGAAATTCATTTCAAGAGCTGCTTTCAGTTTGGAGAAACTTTCTTCCACGGCGGCGCCGGATGTGTCCAGCACCATGTCCGCGTTTCGGTAGAGGGGTTCGCGGGCTTCTAGAATTCGGCGTAAATCCTCCATGGCTCGATCGCTCCCGGCCATGGCTCGAAAATCGCCTTGCGCGATGACCCGCGACATATGTTCTTCAGGCTGCGCCTTGATCCAGATGGTATAGCAATGAGAAAGCAGATAGTCGTAGGTTTCCTTTTCGGAGACCACGCCTCCTCCAATGGAGAAAATCGCGCGATCGTACTCTCCAATAACGCGCTCTAACGTGCGTCTTTCGATCGCTCGATAACCCGGCTGGCCATAGAGGGAAAAAATCTCCGCGAGCGGGATTCCTGTGTCTTTTTCGATTTCGCGATCAAGTTCTATGAAAGGCGTATTCATATCGTGCGCGAGCTTGGCTCCCAGCGTTGATTTGCCGGCTCCTCGCAGCCCGATGAGAGCTATGCGCGACCGGCGCATTTCCTCTTCTTTGCTGAACTCGCGGGTCAAGCGGGCAATGACATTTTCGAGGCGCGCGGGCGGCAGTCGCTCCAGGAATCGCTGGATTACTTGTTTTTCGGGAGACTGGTGCGCTTCTGGAGTGAGGAGTTCGGCGAGCGAAACATTCAGAGCCGCAGCGATGCGTCCCAGCAGCACAATCGATACGTTGCCCTCGCCGGCTTCCAGTTGCGCCAAATGGCGCTCGGAGACCTTGGCATCGGTGGCAACGACCTTGCGCGTTATGGCGCGGCGATCTCGCAGGTTCCTAACGCGCTTGCCGAGTGATCGCAGAAAATTCGGCTCCAGTTCGACGAGAATGTCGTCTGAGGCGGTGATGGGAGTGTTAGGGTTGGCAGAAGGCATAAGCCTCGACACAGGGAAGTTCCGTATGCAGTATAGTGCACTTACAGTGTGATCCGTCAATGGCTATATGCAGCAAAGTGCATATAGCAGGGCACGGACCTACATCAGTCGACAGTCTACCTACTTGCTCGACATGTTAAGATCGTGGCTGACTCGCCAGTGCGGGAATGGCGGAACTGGCAGACGCAGCAGCCTTAGGAGCTGCCGGGCGCAAGCCCTTGGGGGTTCAAATCCCTCTTCCCGCACCATGTCGGACCTCTTCAGCTGGAAGCACGCCGCCGTTCGACTTCGACAGACTTCTCGTTGACGCATCAAGCTCTCGGCGATACGCTGCCGTCAGGGCTGTTGATGTTGGGAGACTCACCGTGTTGCGTATCCTCAACCAGGTTAGAGAATTGGTTGATAAAGCTGGGGATTTGCGTTATTTGAGCGTTCCATTGTGGAAGCCTTGGCGGGACTTCTAACGCCAGATTTGCCGATCTTTTTTGCGCTTAAATCTTGCGCGTGCGCCACTTCCGGAGCGACGCTAACAACACATTTCCCCAGATTCTGCAGCCCCATCTCAGTTACCGGTATTCGCGGGGCACTGGTTTGTCATGAGTACAGGTCACTCCGAGCCAGGATGATTGCTATCGATGTTTTGGTGGTGGGGCGGTTTCCGGTTGATACAGCGTTAATCAGACTTACCTTCCGCTCATCGCTAATTGCGTTACACTCCCGTCATGTCGCGCCTTATTTTCACTTTTTGTGTTTTCTCCCTGTTTTCCCTACCTGTGACGGCCCAAGTGAAAATTATCGTTCCGCAGCAGAATCAGGAGAAATACGAAACAATTCACGCGAGCCTTGAAAACGGCGGAAGCAAGCCGGTCACATTTTGTATTGAAGTCGGCCAGACCTCGCCAAGAGGGGGCGGCGAAATCGAAGCGACTCCGTCGCCGTTTTGGGTACAACGAAACAGCGACGGAAAGTGGGGCACACTCATGATTGGGCCCGATGTGGGCAGCCTCAAGTCTCCTCAGGTGCTAGACCCCGGCAAAACAATGAAGTTTCCGTTCCGCTTGGGTGATTCCGGGCAAATGCGACTGCGACTAAACTACTGGAACGGCTCTTTGCCAAGTTTGGATTGCCACGCGCCTCCGAAAGGGGCAAGGCGAGTGACTTCAGCAGTTTTCAAAGTCGAGTAATTTGCGGAGGCCCCTAGTCGGATAATCGGGCTGACCCGCTATCGATCTTTTCGCAATATGGAGTTCTAGTTTCATGAAGCGTACACTTGTCGTCCTATGATTGTTCAGGATAACGGCGATCACCTGCTGCTGATACGCCAGACCGATCACGCTGTTCTTTCTGGATTCTTCGCGCGCGCCTGGGGCAATGAGATCTTTAAACGCCCCGAGCTGTTTGAGTCTTTTTGTCTGGCCGTGCGCGAGCACGATAATGGCTGGTGTGATTGGGAGCTTGCGCCCCGGATGGATCCGAAAACGCGCGTTCCCTACACGTTCATGTCGATTCCGACAGAGGAGCACATAGCGCTCTATCAGCAGGGCATCGAACGGCTCGTCAAAGTGGACCGGTACGCCGCGCTGCTGGTGAGTTTACATTGTGCGGGACTCTACGACCGTACGCGCGCGACAATTCCCGGATTTTCAGCCAAATACGTGAAGTCGAGCGAATCGAAGCCGGTGAATGACTTCCTGCAACACCTGAAACTTCAGCAGTTGCGCTTGAAGGTTGAGTTGCGTACGAATCCCGCGACCAAGAGTCTGGCTGAAGACAAATCGCTCGAGACCAATGCAGGCGTACTGGAAGCCTTGGATCGTCTTTCTCTCTATTTCTGTCTGAATTCCTTTGAAGACGCCACGATTGACAACGTGCCCTTGCATGTAAGCCACGAAACGGTCGATTGGGAGCTGCGACCGCTCGGCGGCAACGGCGTGTCCCTGGCGCCCTATCCTTTCCGGAAGGATCCCCTTTCCATCAGTATCCTGGCAAGGCGTGTGCCGAAGCGCGTGTATGGCGATGAGGTTGATTTTCAGAGGACGCTGGCACTGGCACCGTATTTTGCGGTGGAGTTTTGCTTGCACGCTGCAGACGAATTAGGCCGGACGCATAGCGCGGTTGCCTAGCCCGGCGAGTTTTGTCCACGGGTGTCCGGCGACACCAACGCGGACAAAAGGCATTGAAAGCACGGTGGTTCCACCAGCGCGCCTCGTCCCGTCGGAAAATGAAAAGGATTGCAGTTGCATAGCTGCTTTGTTACGCTCCGCTGCATTCCTACCCCCCTTGGAGGTGGTCCAATGGCCTTTTGTAGCGCGTGCGGAGCAGAAGTGAGTGGAGCAGGGTTTTGTCCGAAGTGTGGCGCAGCTCAGGGTGTGGCGGCGGCGCCCGGCGGAGCCGTGGTGGCGTCCCCCACTGCGGGACTGGAGGAAAACGTGGCGGGGCTCCTTAGTTACGTTCTCGGCTGGGTCACGGGATTGATTTTTTTCCTGATCGACAAGCGTCCTTTCGTTCGATTTCACGCGATTCAGTCTATCGGACTGTCGATCGCTCTGTTCGCTGTCTATTTGGTGATTGGAGTTCTGTTTACGATGCTTCACTTTATGTCCATGGGATTTTTGGCGTTGGCTATCTACCCCCTTTTGGGACTGCTCATATTCGTTCTCTGGATTTTCATGATGTACAAGGCATATCAGCACGAGAAATTCATGCTGCCCATCATCGGACCTATTGCTGCAAACATGGCCGGAAAGTAAGCTCCTCGCCGCAAGTGACGGAAAGCCGCGCAATCTCAGGCGCGGCTTTCTTTTTGCCTTTCGCACGTTTTTGCAATCATTTGTTTCCACTTGACATTCCGAAGGCTGCGCCGCATCGTTAAAGGCTTTGTCCTTGGTAATTTGGCGCTTATCTTGGGCAGAAAGGCTCTTTCGGATTCGTCATGACTCGCGTACGGCTCTGCTTTCACGATCGCTGTTTCGACGGCACGGCTTCGGCTGCGCTGTTCTACCGCTTTTACCGCGAACGCTTCGATCAGGACGCGAAATTCGAGTTCAGCGGCATGACCCATCGCGCCGTGCCACCCTGGGAAGATGGCTTGTTCGATGGCGACGAGAACGCCATCGTGGACTTCAAATATTCCAATTCCCCCAAGGTCACCTGGTGGTTCGACCATCACCAGAGCGCGTTCCTGACTCCTCAGGACGCTGAGCAATTCCGTAAGCATCCGGGCGCCCACATGTTCTACGATCCGGACTACAAGTCCTGCACGAAGCTGATCGCGACCGTGGCGCGGGAGAAATTTGGCTTCGACACGAAACCCCTCGAAGAACTCATTAAGTGGGGCGATATCATTGACGGCGCGCAGTACCCCACGCCGGAATTGGCGGTCGAGATCGCCGAGCCCGCGACCCAACTCGCCCTGGTCATCGAGGCGGCTCCCGAGAATGACGTCCCGGCGCGGATTATTCCCGAGCTCGCTTATCGTCCTTTGGCGGAAATGATCAAGCTGCCACTGGTGGCGAAGCACCTGCAGCCTTTGCTGGAACGCCATCGCCGGTCGATCGAAATTTTTCGAGAGCGCAGCGAAGCGCGCGACAATGTAATTTTCTTCGATGTCGCGGATCTGGATCTCGAGGGCTACAACAAATTTATTCCTTATTTGCTGCACCCGGAGTGCGTGTATTCCGTCAGCGTCAGTGCTTCACAGGTCCGGGCCAAGGTTTCGCTGGGAACGAACCCGTGGAACCAAGCTACCGCCGACAAGAATCTGGCCTCGCTGGCCGAGAAATTCGGCGGCGGCGGGCACCCGCGAGTGGCTGCTATTTCCTTTGAACCAAACGATCTCCCACGCGCGCGCGAAGTGGCCCGCGAACTTGTAGCGGTGCTTCGTGGTGCGTAGCGAGTAGCGGTGCGGAAGGCGTCACACCTGGTCGACCGTAGAAGTATTCTTCACGCGAGTTCGACAAAGTCGCGCGGCGTGTGTAAGATTTTAGGTAAGGTTGCGGGCCGGTAGCTTAGTGGTAGAGCCGCTGGCTCCTAACCGCGCGCTTCGACCTCTGTACACTGTCTTTTCAGCGGGTTAGCTTAGATTCGGTTAGTTCGATTCAGGCCGAATTTGACCGGATTAGGGCAAAATTAGTACAAAGTCTTGCGTTGGTTTGCGCCCGCACCGGGTCGCTGCTATTCTGATTTTCTGTGCGCCGCTAGCTCAATTGGCAGAGCAATGGACTCTTAATCCATAGGTTGTAGGTTCGATTCCTACGCGGCGCACCACTTCCCATCCATCGACAATCGCCGGCCCATAGTCATCAACGATCCGGTAAAGGTCTCTTCAAGTCCGTCAAGTCTATCGGGACGAAAGCGCGCGGACATCCATCACGGCCCGAATCGTTGACTAATCAGTAGATGGCGGACATCCGCTTTCGCCCTTGACCCCGCAACCCTTCTTACCTAAGCTCAATGTTACCTAAACAGATGCCTCGCAATACCTCGCGCCTATTGGCGCTACTCGTCGGGCTCGTCCTCCTCACAGGGCAATTCCACTTCTACTTCTGTGTCGATTGGATGGCCGATTCCTACAGCTCCCATTCCTGTCCGCTCTGCGGCGTTGCGGGGTCTGCGATCCTAATGCGACCGCCCAGCATTGCGGTCATGCCGATTGTCACCGAATTTGATCGTCCGGCCGTGGTCTTCGATATTTTCTACGCCGTTTTGCGCCTGACGCCAACCCGCGCACCTCCTTCCGCGTAAATCTTCGTCGTTCGCCGCCTCGTTTCTGGCTTCCAGCTAATTTGCTGCCCGTCTCTTTTTGCAGAATACGTGAGGAGTATCGACATGAGGAAAGGATTGGCACTGGCCACTATTCTGTTGGCCCTGCCGATAGCCATCGCGGCGCAGGGGCAGAAGATGCCGCCACTTCCGCCGCCGTCGGGCCCGGCGGTAGCCCCTACGCCTGCGCCCAATGCGCCTACGCGAATTTCGATGGACGAAGCGATCCGGCTGGCGCTGCAGCACAATCACGCTCTGCAGGCGACGCGCACGACGATTTTGCAGAATGAGGCCGAGGAGGTGACCGCCAATCTCCGGCCGAATCCGACGTTATCGTGGGACTCGCAATTTTTCCCGCTGTTCGATCCCGGTCAGTTCAGCGCCAACTACATTTCGAATCAGGCACAGTTCGATGTGGGCATCGGTTATCTCTTCGAACGCGGCAAGAAGCGGCAGCACCGGCTGCAGGCGGCGAAAGATCAAACCGCGGTGAGCCGGTCGCAAGTGGACGACAGCCAGCGGCAGCTGATCTTTAACACCAGCGAGCAGTTTGTCGCGGTACTGCTCGCGCAATCCACCATCGATCTGGCGAAGCAAGATGCGGAAAGCTTCCAGCAAACGGTAAACATCAGCGAGGCGCGCTATAAGGACGGGGATATGAGCGAGGGCGATCTGCTTAAGATCAAACTCCAGCTCCTGCAATTTCAGAGCGATCTTTCGATGGCAAACCTCGCCAAGGTTCAGGCACTCGCGGCACTGCGTCAACTTCTGGGGTTCGAGTCCGTACCGGACGAATTCGACGTGGAAGGGGATCTCGACTATCAACCGGTGCATGCGGACATGCAGGCTCTGAAATTGCTCGCCATGCAGAACCGCCCTGACTTGCGCGCCGCGCAGGAAGGGGTAACCGCTGCGCGAAGCCAGGAAGCGCTGATGCGCGCCAACGGCAAGAAGGACCTCGGCGTAACCTTCGACTATACCCATACCGCCGGTATCAACAGCGGGGCCTTTTTCTTCAACATCGATCTCCCGATTTTCGACCGTAACCAGGGCGAGATTGCGCGGACGCGATTCGCCATCACCCAGGCTGAGGAGCAGGCTCTGGAGAGCGCGCAGCAAGTGAACACGGATGTCGTGGACGCCTATGCGGCGTTGCATTCCAACGATGAAATTATTCAGCTGTATCGCGGCGGCTACGTGGATCAGGCCAAACAATCCCGCGACATCACCGAATACGCTTACAAGCGCGGGGCTGCCAGCCTCCTGGATTTTCTGGATGCGGAACGCACCTATCGCGCCAATCAACTCGCCTATCGCCAGGCACTCGCCAGTTACATGACGGCTCTCGAGCAGATGCGGCAAGCCGTTGGAACAAGGAACCTGCCATGACCACCCGCAAATCGTTTTGCAAGCTGCACTTTGCCGCGGCATTCACGGTCGTCGCGATGACGTTGGGGTCGGCCGGGTGCGGCTCTGGCCCGGGCGACACGGAGTCTAAGATGACTTCCTATTCGACCGGTCAAACCAAGGCGGACACCGCCGAACTCTTCACTCTTCCGCCGGAACAGTTGGCCCACATTCAGGTGGTGTCGGTCGAAAAATCGAAGGTTCCGCGCGCGCTTCGACTTACGGGCGCCGTGGCTTATAACGCGTTCAAGACCACACCGGTGTTCAGTGCCGTTGGCGGGCCAGTGCAGGAGATATTGGCGGAACCTGGCCAGAATGTGCGCGCCGGTCAAACCCTGTTGACGGTGACGAGTCCCGATTATTCTGCGGCACGTTCGGCCTACCTGAAAGCGGTGAGCACGTTTCAGCTTGCGGACAAGAATTACGAGCGCTCTAAGGATCTTTACGAGCACAAAGCCATTGCCGAGCGCGACCTGCAGCAAGCGGAATCGGATCGCGCCCAAGCGCAGGCCGATCAGCAATCCGCCGAAGATGCGCTGCGCGCTCTGGGCATTCGCGACCCTGAATCGCTGGTCAAGGAGCCGCCCAAGACGACCGGCCAGATTCCTGTACCAGCGCCTGTGGCCGGTCAGATCGTCGAGCGTCTCGTTGGGCCGGGACAGCTTCTGCAAGCGGGCTCAACGCAGTGCTTCACGATTTCGGATATGAGCTCGGTGTGGGTGCTCGTCAACGTCTACCAGAATGATCTAGCGTTCGTGCGCGTTGGCGACAACGTGGACATCACCACCGACGCGTACCCCGACAAATTTCACGGAAGGATTTCCTACATCGCCGACGCGTTGGATCCGAATACGCGGACGTTGCAAGCGCGGATCGTTACGGAAAATCCGGGTTACAAGCTGAAGAAAGACATGTATGTGACCGCGACGGTGCACGCCGGCGCGCTGGCGAATGCGCTTACCGTTCCGGACGCTTCTGTCCTGCGCGACACGGAGAATCAGCCGTTTGTGTACGTGCAGGTCGCGTCCAATCAATTCGCCCGCCGATTGGTGAAAGTTGGCGATAGCCAGGACGGGCGCACCCTGGTCCAGGACGGACTCAAGGAAGGCGAGCACCTTGTCGGCGACGGCAGCCTGTTCCTGCAATTCAAAAATTCGCTGCAGCACTAGGAAAACGACTTCTCAATGCTCACATCGCGCAGACTCGTGACGATCCGCAGGCTTGACGCATGATTCATCGCATCGTCCAATTCGCTCTCCAACAGCGCTTCGTCGTCCTGATGTTCACGGTCCTCGTCGTCGTCGCGGGGGCTATCTCGTTTCAGCGAATGCCTGTGGATGCTTACCCGGATCTCTCGCCTCCCATGGTCGAGCTGATCACGCAGTGGCCCGGGCATGCGGCGGAAGAAGTCGAGCGGCTGACGACGCTGCCTCTCGAGTTGGCCATGAACGGCACCCCAAACCTGCGGGTCATGCGTTCCATCTCACTGTACGGTCTGTCGGACGTCATCCTGACTTTTGACGAAGGCACAGACTCCTATTTCGCGCGCCAAGTGGTTTTCCAGCGGATTGCCGACGCGCAACTGCCCAGCGGCGTCACACCCAGTATGGCGCCGCTGTTTAGTCCGAGTGGATTGGTGTATCGGTATGTCATCGATAGTCCTGATCGATCGCCGATGGAGTTGCACACCTACGAAGATTGGATCATCGAGCGCGCGTACCGCAGCGTGCCTGGCGTTGCCGACGATTCCGGGTTCGGCGGCCCTACGATGCAGTATCACGTGCTGCTGGATCCCGCGCGCCTGTACAATTTCCACCTTCCTGTCGTACAGGTCTTCAGTGCTTTGCAGGCCAACAATGCCAATACCGGCGGTGGCTTCTACACGCAGGGCGGGCAGTTTTATTACGTGCGAGGTCTCGGCCTTCTGAAATCCACGGACGATATTGGCGAAGTCGTCGTGGGCAGCAATAACGGGGTTCCCATTCGCGTTAAGGATGTCGGGCAGGTGGTTATCGGCAACGCTCCGCGGCTGGGCATATTCGGGTTCCAGGAGAAAACCAAGAATAACGACGACGCCGTTGAAGGCGTGATCCTTATGCGGCGCGGTGAGCAGACCCAGAACGTGCTGCGCGGCGTCGAGCAAAAAACCGACGAGCTTAATCGCAGCATCCTGCCTCCTGACGTAAAAATTCATCCTTACTACGATCGCAGTGACCTCGTCCGGGTTACCACCGACACCGTGGAAGGTAATCTTCTGCGCGGAATGATTTTGGTTTTCCTGGTGCTGCTGTTCTTTCTGGTCAGTTTTCGCGCCGCGGTGATTACCGCCCTCACGATCCCTTTAGCGCTCCTGTTCGCTTTCATCTTTCTACATGCCACCGGGGAAGCCGCGAACCTTCTGTCCATCGGGGCCATCGACTTCGGGATCATCATCGACGGCACCATCGTCATGGTCGAGAATATTTACCGCGAGCTTGCCGAACGTCGCGGCACCGATTACAACTTCCACGAAGTCATTCTCCACGCCGCTCGGGACGTCGACCGGCCCATCTTCTACTCCGTTGCGGTCATCATTGCGGGCTATCTCCCGATCTATGCCCTGACCGGCCCGTCGGGGAAACTGTTTCATCCCATGGCCGACACCATGGCCTTCGCGCTTATCGGCGCGCTGGTGTTCACGCTGACGTTTGTCCCGGTGATCGTTTCGTACTGGTTCAAGAAGGGCGTCGAAGAAAAGCCGAATCGCATTTTCAATTGGGTGCGCGAACGCTACGCCGGGCGCCTGGTATGGTGCCTCGATCATCCGAAGATCACAATTTTTGGAGCCTTGCTGATCTTTGGCTCGACGCTTCTGCTCGTTCCGCTGATTGGTGGCGAATTTCTTCCACATCTCGACGAAGGCGCTCTCTGGGTGCGTGCCACCATGCCGTATACGATCGGATTCGACGAAGCGGCGAAATTTGCGCCCCAGGTGCGCAACATTCTGATCAAGTATCCGCAGGTTACCGTCGTGGGCTCCGAACTGGGGCGCCCGGATGACGGGACCGACCCGACCGGCTTTTTCAACTGTGAGTTTTACGTTGGATTGAAACCCTACGATGACAAGACGTGGCAATCCGGGTCCGTTCACACCAAAGAGGAATTGACCAAGGACCTGGAGAAAAAACTGGACGCGTATCCTGGCGTCATCTTTAACTTCACGCAGCCGGCTGAAGACGCCGTGGACGAAGCTCTCACGGGACTGAAGTCCGCGCTCGCCGTAAAGATATTTGGCCCCGACCTCGACGTCCTGGAGAAAAAGGCCGTCGAGATCAAGAATGTACTCGACAAAACACCTGGCTACACCGAGCTTACGGTCGTGCGGGAGCTGGGCCAGCCGAGTCTGATTGTTGACATCGACCGCCCGAAAATTGCGCGCTACGGCATCAATGTCGCTGACGTCGAAGCTGTCGTTCAAACTGCGGTCGGTGGTCAAGCCGCGACTCAGGTGATTCAAGGGGAAAAGCTGTTCGATCTGATCGTACGCATGGAGCCGCAATATCGCTCGAACGCCACCCAGATCGCCAATCTTCTCGTTCCCACTCCGGGAGGCCAGCAGATACCTCTGTCGCAGCTCGCCGACATCAAAGAATCGGCGGGAGCTTCCTTTATTTATCGTGAAAATAATTCTCGCTACATCGGCATCCAGTTTTCGGTGACCGGACGCGATCTGGAAGGCATCGTTCAAGCCGGCCAACAAGCGGTGGCCAGGTCTGTTCAGCTTCCGGAGGGTTACCGGCTGGATTGGGGTGGCGAATACAGCGAGCTTCTCGAAGCGAAATCGCAGCTCTACGTTATAGGTCCGCTTGCTATCTTTTTGATTTTTCTCATTCTGTTCGCGCTTTACGGCAATTTCAAATTCCCGGTGACCATCGCGTTGGGGGTCGTTCTCACCGAACCTGTTGGCGCCCTCATTGCTCTCAAGCTCCTGCACATCCCGTTTAGCGTTTCCAGCGGGCTTGGTCTTCTGGCGCTTCTCGGCGTGTCCGTTGAAACGGCGGTCATCCTGGTGAGCTACATCAACAAGCTCCGCCTTGAAGGCGCCAGCGTCCGCGACGCCACGCGCGAAGCCTCTCTCCTGCGCCTCCGCCCCATCATGATGACCGCGCTGGTCGCGTGCCTCGGCCTATTGCCGGCGGCCTTGTCGACCGGCGTCGGCAGCGATACTCAAAAGCCCTTCGCCATCGTGGTCGTCGCTGGCTTGATCTCCCGTCTGTTGCTCGGCTTCTTCGTCAATCCAGTCCTCTACGAAGTAGTCGCGCGCGAAGGCGACGTCCTCCAGGTGTAAATCGCCTTTGGAAATCACTGGTTCGCGTTTTTTTCATTCTGACCGCTTCAGCCAAAAGCCGAGTCGTTCATCGCTTGACCAAGCTGCCACATTGCATACAGCCGAAGCCGGGAGTAAATTCTGGGTTGGCCCAGAAGTCATAAAGGGAATTCTGGTCGAGGAGGTGACCCTATGAAACGTCGCGATTTCCTGCGCTCTGCGGGGGTAGCGTCAGCAGCAATGGCGCTCCCGAAGGTGGGGCGGCTGTTTGCACAGGGAACAGGGCCGGAGGCTTGGCGTACGTTCGACGTGACCACCAGCGTACAAGTCCTGAAACCTTCTGGGACGACGCGGATTTGGATACCGGCAGCGCTCCTCAGTCCAACATCCTTTCAGAAGACGCTCGCGAATGACTTCAAGGCCGACGGCGGTACCGCAAAACTCATCGAGAGCGGCGCCGACTCGATGGGAATGATCGCAGCGGAATTTCCCGCGGGCGTCCCACCCGTGCTTAGGGTGACGAGCCGGATCACAACCAAGGATTTTGCGGTGGACCTATCCGTACCGGGCAAGGCGCCAAAAGAGGACCAGGCGGAATTGCAACATTTTCTCCGCCCGACGAAGCTGATGCCCACCGACGGCATTGTGAAAGCGACGGCGACGGAGATCACCAAGAGCTCGAAGACGGACGTCGAGAAGGCGCGTGCGGTCTACGAATGGATCGTGGATAACACGTTTCGGAATCCGAAGACGCGGGGCTGCGGGCTCGGCGACATCCGGTTCATGCTCGAAACCAAGGATTTGGGCGGCAAATGCGCCGATCTCAACGCGCTCTACGTTGGCCTCGCGCGGGCGGCCGGCCTCCCAGCTCGCGACGTCTATGGCATCCGCACCGCTAAGTCGGAGATGGGTTACAAAAGCCTCGGCCCCTCGTCGGAGATTGTGACCAAAGCGCAGCACTGCCGTGCAGAGGTGTACCTCAGCGGCTACGGCTGGGTTCCGGTCGATCCGGCGGATGTACGCAAGGTGGTGCTCGAAGAGCCACCCGGGAATCGCCCGCTGGACGACGACATGGTGAAGAAAGCCCGCGCGCGGCTGTTCGGGTCGTGGGAAATGAACTGGATGGCTTACAACTTCGCGCACGACGTGACGCTGCCGGGTTCGACGGGTGCGTCGCTCGGATTCTTGATGTATCCACAGGCGGAAACGGCCGAGGGACGGCTCGACTGCCTTGATCCGGACAACTTCAAGTACCAAATCACGTCAAAGGAGACCGCGTCTACCAGCGGATGATTGAAAGGTTGCGCCAACTTCTCGAATTGGAACTTAATCTGGGAGCCCAACCTGAGTTCGCCGCCTTTGCCCGCTACATACAGATGGTCGCTCCACGTTCCAGCGCGTCGCAGGTCTGGGAAAGATGAGAATGAAGTTCCCGCCTATACAACCGGTCGCACAACCCGTCGTACAGCCGATGTCGCAACCTAACATGGTGCGACCTGCTGGCTCTGTGAGTTTTGCAATCGGACTCGGCCTGACGAACGAATGCAACCTTGCCTGCTCGTTTTGCTACCGCGATCCGGCGCGCGTCGACCGCCTGAGCCTCGAACAAGTGCAAGCCGCGATGGCGAGTCTTCCGGTTCGCTCCATCAATCTCGGAACGGGCGAAAATTCGATGCACCCGGAGTTTCACGAAATCTTGGCCTTTCTGCGCACTCTGCCAGTAAAGCTCACCATCACTTCGAATGGGCATAGCGCAGCAGCGCTCACAGATGACGAGCTTCGAGCCTTTCACGACATCGAGTTCTCCTTGGACTATCCAACCGAACGTGAGCAGGATGCACAACGCGGCTCAGGCAATTGGGCGCTGATCCACGATCAGGCGGCGCGCTGTGTCCGGTTAGGAACGCCAGTCACATTCATCAGCGTAATGATGAAGGCCAACTATCTGCGCCTGGCTGAGGTAGCGCGCGTCGCCAAGCGCTACCAGGCACCGCTGCGGGTCAACGTTTATCAAGCGGTGCGCTCGGATGTCTACTCCTTAAGCTATGAAGAGTATTGGCAAGGCTTTCGCGCCCTGTTTGCGCAAACCAACGTGATTGCCATCGGAGAACCGTTGGTTCGCGCCATGGCAGGTCTAACTACCAGGGTTGGCGGATGTGGGATGAGTACCGTGCGCGTTACACCCCGCGGCACAACTCAGCCTTGCGTATACTGGCCGGGACCCGGAGAACCCCTTTCTCTCCTGCTCTCCATCGGTTCGGCGGTGGTAGAAACTTCTCCCTTTGTGGAAGCGCGCACCGTGCCAGAGGCGTGCCGTTCCTGCGTTCACCTCGAGCCTTGCTACGGCGGATGTGCTGGGCGGCGCCGCATCCAAAACGCTTTGCATCAACCGGACTTCTACTGCCCAATCGTCCGAGGCGAAAAGCAAGAGCTGGAAATCCGCATGGCTCCCGCTCGCGAACTCCCCAAAGGCGAAAGCGCTTGCACCACCATCGTGATCGCGCGCGATTGAGACACCTACATTGTTGGTCGATGCCTACGTCGTTGGTCGACGCCTACGTCGTTGGTCGAAGATTGATGCACGAAGACTGTAACTTAAGTAGTTGATTTGGGATCGAACCTGCGAGGACTAAGATGCCCACAACGACCACCCAACCGCTAGACACCACGTCCCAGACAGTAATCCAGCCCCACGCGGGAATCGGGCTGGCCATCGTACGGCTCACGATTGGCACGATGTTCGTGTGGGTCTTTTTCGAGAATCTGGGGAAAGGCCTCTACACTCCCGGGGGCTACGCAGGGCTCATCAACTTTTATATCCAGCACGATCACGCGCCGGCCGTCTGGAAGAGTGTCATGGCGCTGGCGGCGTCCCATGCTTCCATGGCGGCGCCACTTCAGGGATGCACAGAAATCTCGCTAGGGGTGCTGCTGCTGCTCGGCCTGTTTACGCGTCCGGCTGCGCTGGTCGCTTTTGCGTTCCTCGGCAGCTTGTGGATTTCGGAGTTGGGCACGGCGTGGATCTGGGAACTCCTCGTTTCCGTCCTGGCCTCGCTTGCGCTTTCCGTAGGAAGCGCGGGCCGCACGTGGGGTGTGGATGCCTTCTTGGCGCGCAGGAGACCGTCCTCTCTCTGGTGGTAGCCAAAGGGAGCTTGCGTGCGAGTCTCAGTGATCATTCCTACGCGCAACGAGGCACAGGCCATTGGTCGCGTGCTTGCTGATCTGCCTTCCGATCTCGTCACCGAGGTCATCGTCGTCGATAGCAACTCGACGGACGGGACGCCTGATATCGCCTCCCGCATGGGTGCGCACGTCATTTCGGAAGGTCGTCGAGGATACGGTCAAGCCTGCCTGACGGGTCTGGCCTCCGCGAACTCGCCCGATGTTGTCGTCTTTCTGGATGGAGACTACAGTGATCGACCCGCCGAGCTTCCGCTTCTCCTCGCTCCGATCGTCGAGGGTTGGGCGGACATCACTATCGGTTCGCGTCTCGCGGGTCCGCGCACGCCCGGAGCGCTTCCCTGGCACGCCCTGTTCGGCAACTGGCTAGCAGCAAGCTTGATCAGCAACCTCTACGGAGTAAAGATCAGCGACCTCGGTCCGTTCCGCGCAGCACGCGCGGATGTCCTCCGCGCGATTGAACTCGAAGAAACCACTTACGGCTGGGCCGTGGAATTGATCATCAGGGGAGCCATCCAGGGTTTCCGCATTGCCGAGGTCCCGGTAAGCTATCATCCACGCATCGGGCAATCGAAAATCAGCGGCACGCTGCGGGGCACCATTGGAGCGACGTGGTTTATTCTCAGTCGGATAGCGCGATACTATTTCCGCCAGCGAAAAGCTACGGCGCCGCGGTCAGCCTGAAATCCCGCGCAGCAATAACTTTGGAACCTCGCACCATGCGTTAGCACCTTCTTATGACACCAATGAATCGCACGCTGGTCATCATGGCCAAAGCCCCCAGACTCGGCTCAGTGAAGACTCGGTTGGCCAAGAGCCTTCCTCTGCAAGCGGTCAACGAGCTGTACCGTTGTCTTCTCGACGACACGATAGCCCTGGCGCAAGCACTGGATGGCGTGGAAGTCGCCATTATGTGCCCAGAGTCCGATGTCGAAGATCTGGGTCGCGCGGCGGGTGGCGCGGTACGCGTCGTGCCGCAGATCGGCAACGGCCTCGCTGCGGGCCTTACCTCGGTGTTCGCGCACTTCGCCGGCACCGGCCACAGTCGCATCGTCGCCTTCAACAGCGACAGTCCACACTTGCCGGCCTCCGTCCTTGAGAGC
>Ga0185299_10000632_pt1 | contig 87634 bp, 73 predicted proteins | sample PaiPotPPA55metaG_FD_128002 | JGI IMG/M metagenome (GOLD analysis project Ga0185299, IMG submission 128002) | Iron sulfur acid spring bacterial and archeal communities from Banff, Canada, to study Microbial Dark Matter (Phase II) - Paint Pots PPA... ...
AGAAAAACCCAGGAACTGTAAGTGCTCTAAGATAATGTCACCCCATAACTGCAACGAGACTCTGTCACCCTCCAAGGATGGTGACGATGAGTCAGAAAGAGTTCCAACGAGTGAAAGTGATTGAGAATGCAGCGGGCGGGAGGCTGAGCGTACGCGAAGCCTCCCGCCTGCTGCAACTGAGTGAACGGCAGGTGCAGCGGCTGAAACGCCGCTATCGGCCCGATTCCGTCGACTGGGTGCAGCACGGCAATCGCGGACGCGGCATGCCCTGGGCCGTTGCTATTCCCCAGAAGCAGTTGATCTTGACCTTGGCTCGGGGCAAGTATCAGGGCTTCAACGATTCCCATCTCACAGAAAAACTTTGCGCCGAGGAAGGTCTTTCCCTTAGCCGCGAGACCGTGCGCCGCATCTTACGCGCTGCCCAACTGGCCTCGCCGCAGAAACGCCGGGCCCGCAAGTATCGCTCCCGACGCCCGCCCCGTCCGCGTTTCGGCATGATGGTCCTCACCGATGCCAGCCGCCACGATTGGCTCCAAGGCCGTGGCCCCGCCTTCACCCTCATCGGTTTTCAGGACGACGCCACCGGCCAGATCCTCGCCGCTCACTTCCAACTCGAAGCGGAAAATACTGTCGGCTATCTGCGCGCTCTGCACGCCATGATCACCGCCCACGGCGTTCCCCTCAGCCTCTACCACGATCGCCACTCCATCTTTCAGCGCAACGACTCCCACTGGACACTCGCCGAACAGCTCGCCGGCAAACAAGCTCCCACTCAACTCGGACAGGCCCTGCAACAGCTCGGCATCCAGCAGATTCCCGCTTACTCCCCTCAAGCCCCGGTGTTCTCCTCGATCTCATGCCGGTTCCGAAAGATTCGGACCAGAGTTGTGGAAGGCGGGTACCGACAACAAGCAGTTCGCAGAGCTCACAAGTTGCAGGTCGGGTGGCAACGATTCGCCAAAGCTTCGAACCGCATCCGCCTGTTCAGGTGGGACGTACTTCGACAAAAACAGGATGGTTTCTTCGCCAATCCCGAGCGCCATCAAGCGGGAGATTGCCTGATCGCGAGTTGCCTCATCTATGTCACGCGAGCGATCGTCAGTGCGCCGCGCAATCAGTGCGATGGAGGAGACTATCGTCGCGAACGTAGAGAAGTCCAGAAGGGCTTTCAGCCACTCGCCGGCAATTTCGGCCACCACTACAGAGTGCTGTGGCCCATACAGCGGAATCCGAGCGCCCAGCCGGCCGAGTGCCCAGGGCCAAATCGCATCCCCAGGTTCTTTTCTGATCTTCGCCAATAGTTCCTGTCCAAGCGAGGCACGGGTGGTGCCCGACAAGTGCTCAAGACTCGCAACCAACCGCCACTCCTCGTGATCGAGCTGCCGGTTCAGGCGCCCCTTCTTGTTGTTACCAACACGTCTCTTATACTTGCGATAGAGCGCCTGCTGTTCGCTGGCACTGATGCCCCCCGAGATCCGGCGCAACAGAACCAGCAGTTCGACCCGACATTGTAGATCGTCGGCGAAGACGAGTTCGTTGGACGCTATGGTTCGCAGGCCCTTCACCCGCACGTCATCACCCGGTGCACCGAATCCCGGTCGCAAACAGAAGCCGGATAGACTGAGCCACCGCACCTCGTGGCGCGGAGACTTCTTGCGTCCGGCTGCAACTTCGAGGAGCGCGTCGCCAAGCCGGCGAATCGCAGAGATAGGCCACGAGTCTCTCTTCGCGCCAAGCGCCACTTCCATTTGGTTGGCAAGCGTCTCGGGCGCCAGAGTGTCATTATCAGAGCCGCCAAAAACACCGCGGATTAGTTGCAAAGCCGATTCGACCGCTGCATCGGAAATCGCGACAGCCGATGAACGGGTTAGCACTGGTTGTGGTTTCGCCGTATCGAGTCGCTGTGCTTGTGCCTCTTCGCCGCGCAGTTCGAATTGCAGCCGCCAGCGATGCGGCGTGTTCCGCGATTCACACCAGATTTCGAGCGTGCCAACCTCTGTGAAACTGGCTCTGAGACGCATAAATAGGTATACGTCGCGCATTTTCTTGCCATAGCGCAACAGGGTTACCAGCGGAGCGTGACGATGGACATGCGCTTCGTCCAACGCAGACACTTCGCCGTGCGCATCGTGTCCTGTGCGCGAACTGTACAGCGTGAACGACACTGGGCGATTCGCCAGCACCGAAAATTCGCGGTTTAGTAGAGGGAGAGTGGAGCCCTCTTCGATCCCGGCAGGCAAGACACAGATGCCTTGCAGCCCGTCGTCGGAGCGCCACCCGATGTAGTAAGTACGCGCGCTGCCGGCTCGGACGCGCAAACCGCTGCCGCGCCGTACGCGACCGTAGTAAGCAGCACCGCGAGCGACCGCACTCTCTACCGCACTTTCCACTTCTTCGTTGTTGAGGAGCTTGGGCCGCCAGCCCGTTGGGTGTCCACCAAACCAGAACGAGATTGCCTCGATGATCCGCTCGCGAGTTACCGCTGGTACGCAGAAACCGCCATTGAAGAGGACGGCATTCGGTCGAGCCATCCGGTGGTTCGCCGGCAAACTGTTCATGGTGACCGCCGCTTGCGTCAGAAATGCGGCAAGATGTCTGGTGATGGCGGGATCGCTGGCATAAGGCAAGCCAAGTTCGCGCAGCCCTGTTGACCGGCCATGCACCGGCATCTCATCCGCCGCCGTGATCGGCAGGAAGCCCTCCGTCAGAATTTGCAAGACTTCCTCCCGCGTCAGCTCAACGGTGACCGCAGGTCCAACGACGGCACGACCGCTGCCCAAGACGGTGACGGGCACGCTCGACAGTTCCGAGGACCAATCACTCAGCAGCCGTTCTTTTGCAGCACAGCAGGCCCGGCGTAACGCGTAACGCTGTCGCAGCGTAAGCGTGATGTCTATGAGCTTCTTTTCCACGAGTTTCTCTTCTACTCGGCGGGTCAAGGCTAAATCGAGATTGTCGCCGCCGAGCAAAAGGTGCTCGCCGATGGCAGTGCGCTCAAATTGCAGCTCGCCATTGACCAAACGAGCGCTCACTAGGCTGAAGTCGGTCGTGCCACCGCCGACGTCGCAGATCAGAATCAGTTCACCATCGCGGAGGTCTTCATGGTCCCCCTGTCCGCTCGGATATGGGCGCGAGGATCGGCCACTTGCCGGAGCATTTCGATTTTCCGCGATCCACGCATAAAACGCGGCTAACGGTTCTTCGAGCAGTGTGAGCTTGTGGAGGCCAGCACGGCGGGCCGCTTCGACCGTCAACTCACGCGCCTCCTCATCGAACGACGCGGGAACGGTGAGAACGATGTCCTGATGCTCAAAACGAGTTTCTGCATCAGTCCCAATTGTGCTGTTCCAGGCGTCGCGCAAATGCATGAGGTACCGCGCGGACGCTTCGACGGGAGAAATCATCGGCTGCGGCGGTTCCGCTTGGGCCGGCAGGATCTTGGCGCGGCGATCCACTCCAGGATAGGAAAGCCAGGACTTGGCCGATGATACTTGGCGGCTCGGTACAAGCGCTCCCTGTTGGCGCGCGAGCACACCTGTGACCATTGGCGGATTCTCATCCCATGTGGCGCTCACGGCTCCGGCAGACAACTCATTTTCGGTGGGGAAGTAAAGAAAGGAAGGAAGTGCCGGAAGCGTGAGGACTTCCCCGTGCTCCGCTAACTGCGGTATGGGGAACACATGAATAGGGGAGGCCGCATCAACAACTTCCTGACTATCGGTATACGCCACGACCGAGTTCGTCGTGCCTAGATCGATGCCGATCAGATATCGGGAAAGCACCGACGACCTCACTTCCCGGTTTTCTCGCGAATGTTCAGCTCAAGCTTCCAGCGTTGCGCGCCGTCGCGAGATACACACCAGACCTCGAGGGTCCCGAGTTCGGTGACCCGAGTCGCGAGCCGCACCGGTACAATCTCTCCTTGCTGACCATCCAGTTTGAGCGTGACCTCAAGCGGGCTGAGTTCCTCGATGTCGGTACCCCAGTCTTCCAGCAGACTGCCGACATGATCCTGCTTACGGACACTGGAACACAGGAAACGAAACTCGGCTGGTTCGCCGACGACGAGGCCAAACTCTCGGTTGGGAATCGCAGCTTCGCTGCCCTCCTCCATCCCAAATGGAACCACGCAGAGCGCCTTGAGCGGAGCCGCCATGCCGGGCACCGCTGGCATGGCGCTTTCAATTCCGATGTAGTAAGTACGCGAGGCGCCACTGCGTATACGCACGCCGCGACCGCGACGCGCCTTACCATAATAGGTCGCGCCTCGCGCAACGGCGTGCTCCAAGTCGGGAGCTTCGAGGATTTGTTCTGCTCCTAGCGCGTCGAATCCTTCTTTTCGCAACCAGCTGTTCAGCACCTCGACCACGCGGTCGCGCAGCACCGCAGCCTTCATCACTCCGCCATTGAACAAGATGTGCGTGGGGCATGCCAGCCCGCTGGGGCCACGCCGGATGTCCGCTGCCTCAGGACTATTGCGAACTTGCTCCGACAGAAACCGCGCCAGGTGCTTGGTGATGGCTGGATCGGCGGCATACGGCAGGCCCAATTCCTGAAAGCCAACACGGCGTTGCCGCGCCGGTAATTCGCCGCTCGCCACTTTGGGAAAAAATCCTTCGACTAGGACACGATCTAGGTCTTCGCGTACCAATTCCGTCCTGATCGTGCCGCCAATGAGCTTCGTCCCCTTGCCCAGCAAGGTGATTGGGCGCTTCTGCGTCTTGGGTGATTCGAACAGTTTTTCCTTCTCGATGCGGCATTGATGCCACAGGCCGTGCAACTGCCAAGTATCGATGCGGTTGCCCAAGGCCTCCAGGCGCTGCTGCAGAACGCGCGCTAGTGCCAAATCCATGTTGTCGCCGCCCAATAGGATGTGATCACCAACGGCAACGCGCTTCAGTGTCAGGTCGCCGTTCTCTTCAGAAACCACGATGAGGCTAAGATCCGTAGTGCCGCCCCCGACGTCGCACACGAGAACGAGGTCGCCGACCTTGATGCGGCGCCGCCAGGCATCACCCTGGCTTTCAAGCCACGCATAAAAGGCCGCCAGTGGCTCTTCCAGTAATGTGACGTGTGGATAACCGGCCTGTTCGGCGGCGCGCCTGGTCAACTCGCGGGCCTCTTCGTTGAACGAAGCCGGCACGGTGAGCAGTACGTCTTGCTCCGCCAGAGCGAGTTCCCCTTGCTCCCCCACCTCGCCGCTGTCCCACACGGTGCGCAAGTATTGCAAAAACTGCGACGACGCGTCGACCGGCGATAGCTTGAGTACATCCTCGGACGCTTGCCAAGGCAAGATCGGCGCATTGCGATCCACACCAGAGTAAGAGAGCCAGGACTTGGCCGAGGCAATCAGTCGGTTTGGGCTCTCCGCGCCGCGTTTGCGTGCCAGTTCGCCGATCAAGAACTTCGGCTCCGATTCCCATGGCAACGTGAGGCTGCCCTTGGGAAAATCGAGCTCACCAGGAATGTAGAGAAATGACGGCAGCAACGTGCGTTCTGCCACTTCGTTCGGATTCACCAGTTGCGGAATGCTGCGGACCTCGATAGGGCTTTCCTCTCCCGTGGCAGTCGCGCTGCAGCGCGCCAGCGCCGAATTTGTGGTCCCTAGATCGATGCCAACTATGTACTTGCCCGCCAATGAACGTCTCCTCTGTAAACCAATATTTACTGAACAAATGTGGACGAGTCGCTATGAAAGTTCGACCTCTGCTGGCGCAACCACCAACCGGCCTGCGCCTTGTGGCAAAGGGGGAAGATTCACTTCCTTCACGCGCCAACCTTTGTGTCGTAATACTCCCCGAACGGGCGGCTCTCCCACCACTTTGCCGATCAGCCTGATAGCCGCCAGGTCAAAACCCACCGGCACTGTGACTGGTTGATCCTCATCGGAGTTCAGAATCGGCTCCAGCTTCACATACTTGTCGAGCACCTGTCGGCAATTGTCGTGGATGGTTCGGACAGCCGCTCCAATCTGCGCGTCGGGATAGGCGGAGATGTTCTCCGCCAGAAAATCCACTAGCCGCCCATCGCGTTGCAGCAGCGCAAGCATCTGGATGGCGCGAGCGAACGCTTCAGAGGGCGGCTGTTCACCTTCCTTCAGACGGGAGACGAAAGGTACAGGAGCTGTCGCCGCCTGCGGAGCCGCGCCAGCAGGCTTGACCAGCTTTTGTAGGATGTCGAGGGGAATGTCAGCCTGGAGCAGGATGGAAAAGAAACACCGAAAGGCAAAAGTTAAGCGTTCCCAGAATCCGTGCATACCAACTCCCATGATCAGAAATCCAATAAACAGAGAGCCGACGAAATAGAATCGTTTACCGCCACTTTCGCGCGCCGAGCTCGAAAATAATCCGAGCGGTTTGTATGCATCATACCAATACGGTCAGACGATCCGTGATCGCGGCAATCGGGATCAACCGCCGATGGATCGCAATTCCGTTACTTCTCCCCGCGGAGAAGTTCCAGTTCGGAACCTATGAATCCCCACGAGTTCCACGCCTCACCTTTTACCACGTTCCTGAACAGGCCAATTGCGTCGGAGCGGTTGTGATGATAGAGACGCCAGTTCCCGACGCCATAGCTCACTGTGTCGAAGGCTAGCTCGCCTTCGAGATCCTCCGGTCCCGCAGGCGGAGACGGCAACACAGCCTCTGCCGTAAGCTGTCCCTGATAGAAGTGCAGAAGACGCAGATAAAAATAAAGGTGGGGCTCGGTGTTCTTAACATCGGGCGTGATACGTGTCAAAGTCTGCTGTGCCTCTTGCTCCTTGCCCGCACGACGCAGCGAAACATATAACCAGTTCGAGCAATCGATCAGGCTGTCGTCGTTCTTCGCCAACGCTCGCGCTCTGTCGAACGAAGCTGCCGCCTCATCGAACTCATCTAGAAAATACTGCGCCAGCCCCAAGTGATAATAAGCATCCAGCATCTCCGGAGCGAGCCGTGTTGCCTGCTCCAGGTCGTTCATGGCGGGCTTGAACTCCCTCAGTCCCAGTTCCCGGTGGCCCCGCTCAAGATAAAGATCTGCGTTCTTCGGAGCAAAAGCTAACCCCTGGGTCGATGTCGCCACTGCCTCTTTGTACTGTCTCCTTACCGCCTCCGCTTTAGAAAGCTGCAGCACCCGCTCGACACTGTTCGGATCTGCTGCGAGGCTCTTGCGAGCATCGATAACCTTTACGTCATCCGGCAGAGCATAGAGCTTGCGCCCTAGGCCTGACGTCACTTCGAGGGCGCCATGTGCGGGTTCGGCGGCAATCTGAGACGGTAGCTGCGCCGCCGGGCCGAAAGTGGCCATGAAGAAAAACACCCCGAAACGGACCCGGGATTCCCATCTCCACCCAATGCTGCACCTCGTTTGGCTCATCGTGCTGTCTCCTGGTTAATTAGAAATCCTGAGCATATTTGTTATGCCGCCAAATAGCCTCCATCCCCGGTCGTTGTGTCTTAACACGGTGGAAGTCATAGGGTGACGAGTCCCGCAGTCTGTTGAGCTGCGACGCACAGTTTTCGCCGCGCTAGCGTCGCTCACTTTAGCACCTGCCGCCCGTCTAAGCCAATCAGCACAGCCAACAGACGCGGATGATTCATCGTCGCTGCTTCATCCCAGGGATTGCGCCTGCATCGGCTGTCGGAATCCCCACTGGAAAAAAGAAGAGGAGTCTTCCCATGAACAGAACTCGTCTGTTTGTTTTGTTATGCAGTTTTTTGTCGGTAGGCAGTCTTTGCCACACCCAAACCGTGATGCTCGATCTGCCGCTGCAGAGCCAGCATGCCGTGATCATGCAGCGCATCGGCATCACCGACATCACTGTCAACTATCACCGGCCTCTGGCCAACGGACGCCAAATCTGGGGCAAGCTTGTGCCCTACGGCCAGGTGTGGCGCGCCGGAGCTAACGAAAACACCACCGTCACATTCACCGATCCGGTCACGATCGAAGGCCAGCCGCTCGACAAAGGAACCTACGGCCTGCATATGATTCCCGGCGAGAATCAGTGGACGGTAATCTTCTCGAAGATGTCGACCGCATGGGGAAGCTTCAGCTACAAGCAAGACGAAGACGCGCTGCGCGTAACCGTGAAGCCGCAACCTGCCGAACTCCATGATGCGTTGACATACGACTTCGATGATGTCAAACCCGGCTCCGCCGTGGTTACGCTGTGCTGGGATAAGGTCGCGGTGCCTTTCAAAGTTGAAGTTAAAGTCAACGACATCGTTCAAGCCAGCATTCGCCGGCAAATACGCGGGCTCAATCAATACTACTGGGAGGGCTGGGACGATGCGGCGGGATATTTCCTCGCTAGCAAAACGAAACTGGACGAGGCGCTGAAAGATGAAGATCAGTCCATCCAAACGGAAGAACGCTTCGACAACGTCATGAACAAGTCTCGCATTCTCGAGGCCATGGGCCGCAAGGACGACGCCAGCACCTTCCGCAACAAAGCGCTGGAAAAGGCATCAGCGCAACAACTTTATTTTTATGGCCGACAGTTGCAGGGAGAGAAGAAGCAGGAAGAGGCATTCGCCATTTATCGCTCAAACGCCAAGAAATTCCCCGACGATTGGACGACTCACGTCGGTCTAGCCCGCGTTTACAGCGGTCAGGGCGACTTCGACAAAGCGGTCAAAGAGATGCAAACTGCTCTGACGGGCGTTCCCGATGATGCCAACAGATCTAACTTGCAGAACTACGTAAGGCGATTGCAATCGAAGGACGACATCAACCGCTAGAACTGGAACCGCAACAGGCAAGACAACATGGGCCAGCCTAGAGCTGGCCCATGAGTTTCAATCCCGATCACCATACACGGCAAGCATTGGCCCGAACCATCTTCTGACCAGCCTTGCAGCCAAACGCCTGGGAAAACTCAGACATATTTGAAACCACGTTGTCGATGCGGAAGATGGGCAGTGAATGTGGGTTGGTGGTGACGATCAAACGAGCTACTTCAGGTCGCACACTCGAGCACCAGGAGTAGGCGTTTGCCAGGAAGAAGCGTTGCAGATAAGTCCAGCCGTCCGGACCTTTGTCATCCAGCGATTTGCCTTGCTTCTTGAGGTCGGCTTCAAGTGCAAACAGTGCAAGATGGATGCCGCCGTTATCCGCCGTATCCTCGCCCTGGGTTAGCAAGCCGTTCTGCTTCACTCCGGCACCGGCGTCGGGAACTTCCTGCGTGTATTCGTCGGAGATGCACTTGCCGCGCTCGTCATACTGCTTGGCATCCTCGGCAGTCCACCAGTCGCGCAGGTTGCCGTGAGCGTCAAACTTGCGTCCCTGATCATCGAAGCCGTGAGTGAGTTCGTGACCTATAACCATTCCGATGGCGCCGTAATTTACCGCGTCGTCCATGGTTTTCTCGAAGAAAGGCGGCTGCAGAATGCCGGCCGGAAAGTTAATCGTGTTCAACTGCGGATCGTAATAGGCATTGATCGTGGGCGGGGTCATCGTCCACTCGCTCCGGTCAACAGGCTTGCCGATCTTGGCAACCCAACGCTCGAACTCGAATGACGACGATTGTTCCACGTTGCCCAGATAGCTATCGCGGGTGATCCTCACGCTGGAATAATCGCGCCAGTGCGAAGGATATCCTATCTTGTCTTCGATTCCCTTCAACTTGACGATGGCCTGTTCCTTGGTCGCCGGCGTCATCCAGCTCACACCTTCGACGTCGTTGTGCATGGCGCTTTCAATGGCATGCACCATTTCGAGAGTGCGCGCCTTGCTCTCCGGCGGGAACGCCCGGTCCACATAGGCCTGGCCCAGGGCCTCGCCCAAATCACGGTCAGCCGAGTGCGTGCAGCGCCGCCAGCGCGGAAGTTGTTCCTCCTGGCCAGCCAAAGTGCGAAAGAAAAAGTCAAAGTTTTCGTCGGCCATCGCCTTGGTTAAGTAGGGCGCGGCCTGGTGGACCGCCTGCCAGCGCATGTAGATTTTCCAATGCTCCAGTGGATGTTCCGCCAGCAGCTTCTCCTCCGCCCGAAAGAAATTAGGAGAGGAGACGATGTAGTGTTCGCTGACCGGAGCATTCACCGCCCTCAAATAAACGTCCCACTGGATGGAGGGCGTCAGCTCGCGAATCTGAGCCAGACTCATTTTGTTGTTGATGTTCTTGGGATCGCGGCGCGTGACGTTATCCATCTGTGCCTTCGCCATCGCGGTTTCCAGTTCGAGCACAGTGCCTGCGTCGTCGCTGGCTTGCGCTTCCGGTTCTCCCGCCAGCACGAGCATTTTCTGCACGTGGACGCGATATTTCTTAAGAGTCTCCACTGACTTCTCATCAGTGCTGATGTAGTAGTCGCGATTGGGAAGGGTCAAGCCGCCCTGGTCGATTTGAGCGACCACCTTAGATGCGTCGTCATAATCTTGCCCCCCGCTGAAACCGAAAAACGGAGCGTTCGTTTGATTATCGGATCCCTCCCATGCGCCCGGGAAGGCGTGGTGTAGATGGGCAATTTCCAGAGTGATTTCTTTCTTGGACTTCAGCCCAGCGATTCGGTCCAATTCCGGCTGCAGAGGCTTCGTGCCCGCCGCTTCGATGCCACTCTCGTCCATGCAGGCGGCCCAATAATCGCCGATTTTCCGCTGCACGGCGCTGCGCGTGGAATCATTCTTACTCGCCGCTTGCAACGTCTCTCGCAGTAGGTTGTCGTTCCACATTTCCAGACCGCCGCCCGTGCTCCAATAGACCTGATCGGCCGGAATGGGATTGGCGGCGATCCATTTATTGCAGGCGTACTTGTAGAAGTCGTCGCAAGGATTCAGCGTCTTGTCGACCAGGTCCGGGTCGAAGTGATCGAGCTTGGGAACTTTGGTCTTGTCAGCTGTAACAGCGGCGTTGGCAGCCGTAGGTGGAGCGGGATTTTGCCCGAGCAAAACCACGGGCAAAGTCATGAACAGACACAGAATGATTCTGGAAATAGACATAGGGCCTCTTTTGTGGACCTGTCGGAATGGAAGCGAGAACGGCAATGGCCGCTTAACAACATACTACAGACGGGCTGCCAGCCGCATAGTTAGCGCCCAAATGCTTCGCGGGCCTCTTGAGTTTGCCGGCATTTGAGTTTACCCAGTATTGTGCAGTCCAGCAGCGATGCCGTTGATGGTCGCGCCCAGGGGATACTCCAGCTTTGCCCGGTCTTGGCCCTGCTGTTTGCGGCGCAAAAGTTCGACCTGGATCAGGCTCATAGGATCCACATAGGGATTGCGGAGATGAACTGAGCGCGCCAGTACGCGATTGCGGGCCAGCAACTCGCGCTGACCAGAGACGCTCAGGATCATTCGCTTCGACTGCATAAACTCACGTTCCAGCATTGCGAAGACGCGTGTGCGCAGCGCCTCGTTCCTTACCAATCCCGAATAAACACGGGCAATGTGGAGATCGGCCTTAGCCATCCCGAGTTCGACGTTGCGTACCAGATCCGCAAACAGAGAGAAATGTTTCAACATTTCACGCAGCAACCTCTCGTGGCTTCTTCCTTTTTTTGCAAAACTCTGCAGCCCGTGCCCTACTCCGTACCATGCAGGAACGGCGTGACGGCTCTGCATCCATCCAAACACCCATGGAATAGCGCGCAGATCTTCGAGGCGCCGGCCCTTGGCCCGGCGTGATGGCCGTGAGCCGATGCGAGCAGCATCCAATTCCTGGACGGGCGTTGCCTGCTCGAAATAGTCCAGCACGTCGGCGTTCTCCGCAATATCGCGCCGATAGACGCTGAAGGCTTCCTGCGACATTTCCTCCATCGCCTCTTCCCAGCGCGCTTGATCTTTTGCCGGTTGCTCCCCGGGACGAATGAGCGTTTCCAGACTGGCGGCAATCATCAGTTCCAGATTCCATTCCGCCAGCACCGCATCGGCATACTTCCAGTTGAGAACTTCTCCCTGCTCGGTGATGCGTATGCGCCCGGAAAAACATCCTTCCGGCTGCGCCAGGATTGCCGAATGCGTAGGCCCGCCGCCGCGCCCCACCGTGCCGCCGCGCCCGTGAAAGAGCCGCAGTCTTACTCCCCATTGGTCCGCGGCTCGATGCAGATCGCGATGCGCTTTGTACAACTCCCACGTGCTGGTCAGCATTCCGCCATCTTTGTTGGAATCGGAATAGCCCAGCATTACCTCCTGCCATCGGTCCCAGGAACTGAGCAGGGGTTGATACTCCGGATGCTGCCACAGACGGCGCATCACATCGCCGGCGGCGCGCAAAGAATGAATCGACTCGAACAGCGGCACCGGCATCAGTCCTGGATCTTCACGAGAGCTCGCGAGATTTACTCCGCAAGCTTTCGCCAGACGGACCACATTCAGAACGTCGTCCTCGGCCTCCGCGCCGCTAATGATGTACTGACGGATAGATTGGGCGGGATAAGTCTGCTTGAGTTGCTCGATGGTGTGGAAGGTCTCGATTAATTCGCGGGTCTGAGGAGATCCCAGCTCGGCGCTTTCGGGCATGGCAGCATTTGCCGCCAAGGCCGGGCCGGTCTCCCGTAGTTCAGCCTTTCTCACTTTTCTCTTTCTTACCTCCGGGTTTCTGGTTTCGTTCTTTCTTGCGTCGATTTTGATCGTATTAATTTCTCGCAGAACTTCGGCGTGAACCCGGGCGTGCTGTCGAATATCGAGAACCTGCAAATGAAAGCCGAAGGTCTGGAGTTGGCGCAACAGTGGATCGACAAACGCCTCCGCCAATCTCTGCCCTCGATTTGACATCAAGCTCTTTCGCAGAAGAACCAGATCGGATTCAAATTCCGTTGCATCCTCATACGCACCCCTGATGCCCACGCCTTCGCGGCTGCGCTGCAGACGATGAACCACGTAGGACAGGAAACGCCGGTAATGTTCTACGCTGTTGCCCGGACCCCAGAGCATGTTCGCTCCGGGCATCGAGCGCTCATATTGGGCAAGCTGCGAAAGAATTTCCTCCGACGCGCGCGCCTGGCGCGACGATGAACTCAGGCAGTCACTCAAGAATTCGGCGCCGCGGATGTACTCGCGGAGAATCACGGTCCGCGCCAGTTCCAGGGCATCTTTCACGCATTCTGGCTTCACCAGCGGATTGCCATCGCGATCGCCGCCGATCCACGATCCGAAGCTGACCAGCGTCGGCAACTCTGACTCTTCGACAACGTTGCCGTACACATCGCGAATCGATTCCGCGACCGCGCTATAAATTCGGGGCAGGGTTTCGAACAGCGAAAGCCGAAAATAGCGCAGTCCCATGCGAATCTCGTCGTCTACTGTGGGTTTGGTCTGACGAACTTCGTCAGTTTGCCAGAGCGCAGAAATTTCAGCATGAATGATCTGTTCGCAACGCAAAGCTTCGTCCACGGTGAGGGGAAGACGATCCAGCCGCTCCAGTTGTTCAGCGATGCGGCGACGCTTCAGCAGCACCGTTTGCCGCGCTACCTCCGTGGGATGGGCTGTGAATACGGGAGTAACCATGACCCGCCGAAGAGCCGCCAGCGCCGTCTCCGCGGAAATCCCGGCTTGCTTCATGCGCAGCACCGTGCCGTGAAACGATCCGGGCAGGGGGGCGGATTGCCGGTCCAATTGGCGGGCGCGGCGGCGCCGTTTGCGATGGTTGGTCTCTGCCAGATTTGCCAGCTCGAAATAAATTGCGAATGCTTTTGTGACCTGATACGCGCGGTCCAAATCCATTCGTGAAATCATTGTCTGGGCGCTGGCCATCAGTTCGCCGCGAGCCGCGGCGGAGGGACTGTGCGCCACTCGCTCGCGATGCCGAATCGTCAGGCGCCGCAACTCTTCGACCGTGTTAAATAACTCCGGGCCCACCTGCTCCACCAACACGCGGCCCAGTAGCGCACCGAGCGAGCGCACATCCCGGCGCAGGGAATGGTCCTTCGCGGAATCATCCGACTGCGCCGTCAGTTCAGAGAGGCGATCCTTTTGATTGTCTGCTTTCCACAGTGGCTTGGGCCGGGTCATTGATAACTAGTAAAGCTGCGAGTAGACGACAGGATAAATCAAAATGGAAGACGGCATGGAAGGAGCTGGAAACTTGCCAACAAACACTGTGAAGGCAAGGAGCGAGGTTAAAAAACGATTCTAATACGAAGTATCTACTTCGGAGATTCGAAACGGTAGCCGATGCCGCGCAATGTTTTTAAGTAACGCGGGTGGCGAGGATCGATCTCTATTTTTTCTCGCAGCCGCCGGACGTAGACATCGATTGAGCGAGGCGTCACGAAGGGGGTCTCTTTCCACACAGCATCAAGCAATTGATCCCGTGTAAGCACGCGGCCGAGGTGAGTCGCGAGATATTCCAGCAAACGGAACTCGCGCACCGTGGTAAGAATTATCCTTCCCTGCACTTGCACTGTCATCGATGATGCGTCGATTTCGAGGTCGCCTACACGAAGCACTTCTGGCATCACCGCCGGCTGGCGCACGCCTCTTAACACACTGCGGACCCTGGCCACTAACTCGCGAGGGCTGAAAGGCTTTGTGATGTAGTCGTCCCCGCCCAGTTCGAGTCCCTTCACGCGGTCGGCTTCGGCCGTTTTTGCGGTAAGGAAAATGATGGGTGTGGCAGAAAGAGTTGCAGTCTGGCGAATCTGCCGGCAGATCTCAAAGCCATCCGCACCGGGCAACATGACGTCGAGAAGAAAAAGCGACGGCGTTTCTCGCAAAGCTTCGGAAACCACCGACGCGCCACTGACGAAGCTCTGCACGGCGAAGCCGGCGGACTGCAGGTTATGCGAGATCAGGCGGGCAATGTCTTCCTCATCTTCGACGACGAAGACGAGCGAGCGAGACACACCTGCAGTGCCCGAATCGCCTCGCGGTTCGTGAGTTCCCATGGGAACGTGCATCGTTGGCTATATCGGCTGGTCAATCGTCCAGACACCATTCTCGTCTGGTTTCCTTTTGAATGTATTTCGGAAATGTTGCAAGAATGTTTCCATCTTGTTAACGAATGATGAATTTTAGGGGTGGCATTTGGTCCTAGGTTGCGGCGCGCTTCTTGGGAGCGTGCCGCAGACTGCGGCCCTCAATCAAGCTGTAGAGATCCTCGGCGAGATTAGTCGTGTGATCGCCAGCACGTTCTAAAGCCTGCGCCATGAGGAGCACTTCAAAGCTTAAGGGATTACTCTGCGCGGCATGCTCGGTGAGATGCTTCTGGAACAGACCATGACAGACGCGGTCGATGTCTTTGTCCATTTGCAGAACCTTGCGGGCGCACTCCAGGTCCAGATCGACGAATCCGCGATAAACCAGATCAAGCATTTCGCGCAGGATCGCTGACATCTCAACCAACTGGCGCACATCAGAAGCTGCCATCTTGCCTGTGCGCGCCTGTACTCGCATGGCCATGCTCATTACCAAGTCGCCGATGCGTTCCAGATCGGTTGTACATTTCAGGCTGGTCAATAACTGGCGCGCCCGCGCCTCATTCACTCGAGTGATGGCTGCGGGTGTCCGCTCATCAATGTAGCGCTCGATCACGTCCAATTCCTGCTCGCACTCCTTGATGGCCAGGAACGCCATGCGCGAGGACTGCGTAAACAGATCAGGCACATTGGAGGCAGCGTCGCGCGCGATCAGGAACGCTTTGAGTGCTGTCCGGGCTAGATCGTCAAGCGATGCGGGACCCTTTTTCGCCGCTTTCTTTGCAATCTCCGGATTGTGCGGAGCGCCTGCGCCCAACTGTTCCGGCATGGGTCGCGATGAGGCAGACTTGCGGGGCATTGTGAGCGGCATTTCAAACTCGCGCAACATGCGATTGCCGATAACTCAGAATATCTCACTCATGAGTCTAACCGAGAATTGTGAAAGGACAGTTAAAACCGAGTTGCAGTTCGCGCACTCGCCGACTACATTGTGATTTGCGGAAAGATCGTCCCGCGCTCCGCACATGGTTTCAAGCTGTTCGACTTTGGAGTTACCGAATCGTGGATCTGCTTGAGAATCTGCGCCGTCAATTTGCCTACGACGCCTGGGCTAACGGCGAAGTGCTGGCCGCGATAGAGGCCGACGGAGCAGGATTACCCGCCGCGCAGCCGCTGAAACTTCTGGCGCACATTCTCTCAGCCGAGCGTTTGTGGCTGGAGCGCCTCAGACAGCAACCTCAAAGCCTGCCCGTCTGGCCTAACCTCACCTTGGATGATTGCAGCGCACTGATGGCCGAACTGGCCGGGCTTTGGCATGGATATTTCGCCCAGCTTTCGTCCGCGGGAATCTCGCAGAAGGTCACTTACAAAAACAGTAAAGGTGAACCCTGGACCAGCACCGTACAAGACATATTGACCCACATCGTGATTCACTCGGCATACCATCGCGGACAGATTGCCAGCCTGGTGCGCGCCGCAGGCGGCACTCCGGCTTATACGGACTTCATCCACGCCGCGCGCCAAGGTTTGATTAAATAAGCCTTCGACAAGGAATATATTGATGGAAGGCCGAAGATTCTATCTTTTTACCGTAGTGCAAATGTTTGTGATTTGCGCTCTGCTCTGGTTCGTGTTTACGATGCCCGGCCCATGGGATTTGCAGCGCACTATAGGCGCGGGGCTGGTCGCGGTCGGCTTAGGCGGGATTGCGGTCTCTCGCTATCAACTCGGCAGATCCTTCTCCATCAGAGCCGAGGCTCACCGGCTAGTGACGCACGGGATTTATTCGAAAATCCGAAATCCCATCTATGTTTTCGGAACTTTGCTCTTTGCAGGATTCGTGCTGGTGATCCACCGGCCTGTTCTCTGGCCGGGGGTGCTCGCGATTGCGGTCATGCAAACGCTTCGCGCCCGCCGCGAAGCCCGAGTTCTAGAAGCGGCATTCGGTGATGCCTACCGCGACTACCGTCGCCGCACCTGGTTCTGAACCCGGACTTAGCAGCGAAACGTCAGAGATGATTGTGAGGTAATATCTCTGCAATGAAAAAACTTTCCGTCTTTTACCTGCTGGTATTTTCGGCCGCGATCTCGTGGGGGCAGGACGAACCGAAGTTCCCGTCAATGCCCGCTGCAGTCTCAAATAATGCGGTCGCCAGCCTTAAGGGCGGCTTCGAACTTTTTTCCCTGATGGGAGTCGGCCCCAAGAAAAACTGGGATGACGTTACCAATCAGATTTACATAATGACCATGACGCACACTGGAAAGTGGAGCACAGGCCGCGCCGTTCCCGGTCCCGTTGGGCGTTTGAACGCAGCCGCCGATGGAGTCAAGGGACTGGTCGTGCTTATGGGTGGCTATGTCGTGGATAACCAGGGGCTGGAGCTAACCGTTCCCGACGTAAATGTCTATGAACCCGGCGTCCGCCGCTGGTCCCGCGGCAAAGACATACCGGTTCCCGTTGATAGCGCCGTCACTGGCGTCACCCATGATCATTTCGTTTATTTGATCGGTGGCCGGTCGGCTGGCGGCCCGGTGAACAATGTTCAAATTTATGACGTCGAAAAAGATGCGTGGACTCAGGCTACGCCGTTCCCCGGCACTCCTGCCGTCGGCATGGCCGGGGGCGTGGCTGACGAAGCCATTGTTGTTGTAGATGGCGCGAAACCCGGTCCGGCGGGCGGCCCGCGTTACCTGCCTTCTGACGAGTGCTGGCTGGGCAAGATCGATCACAAAGATCCTACAAAGATTGAATGGAGCAAGCTGCCGGCTCATCCCGGCACAGCGCGGTTTGGTATCGCCGGCGGCGGCGCTGACCGGGATCACCGAATTTATTTCTCTGGCGGCACTACCACTCCTCATGATTACAAAGGCGCTTCGTATGACGGCGCGGCGGCGGAGGTTTCCACCGTCACCTTCGACTATGACTTGCACGGACACCGTTGGGAAACGCTCAACCAGAACACCTATGATCCTCGAGCCGATGGCCGCGGCCTCGTGGAGACACCGCTCGGACCTGTGGTCTTGGGCGGTATGGTGAAAAATTTAGCGGTGACCGCGAGGGTTACGCTGTTTCCCAAGAAGTGACCGGCCGATAGCAAATCGCATTTGTCGACGGTCGCCGCTTCGCGATAAAATTCTTGAGATTTAGTGGCTCGCTGGATGTGTCGCAGAATCCGTCCGCCGATTCCCAGCAAGGAAATGACAATGTTTAACCCTCGGTAGTTCGCCATCCCTTTGCGTCCGCCGGAGCGGACCTCTCTTTTTGTCTCAAGTGAGTCGGCGCTTTCACCATATTTTTGCCCGAGCGGCGCCGGAGAGTTCGAGGAAATTATGGAAACCCCCGCCGCTACCGAGCAGCAGCACACATTCTGGGCCTCGCTGGCGGAAGCCGTGCGCGGATCGCATCAGGACTACACCACGGGCAGCCTCAATCGCGCGATTTTGCTGCTGGCCGTCCCCATGGTTTTGGAGATGGTCTTGGAGTCTCTGTTCGGCGTGGTGGACGTTTTTTGGGTAGGCAGGTTGGGCGCGAATGCCGTAGCCACAGTGGGTCTGACCGAATCGATGCTCACTCTGGTGTTCTCCGTAGCCATGGGGTTGAGCCTGTCAACGACCGCCATGGTGGCGCGGCGCATCGGCGAAAAAGATCCGGAAGGCGCGGCGGTTGCGGGCGTGCAGGCGATCGCCCTCGGCCTGTTTGTCTCCCTGGCGGTTGGAGTACCGTGCTTCTTTTACGCGCCGAACCTGCTGCGCTTGATGGGAGCTTCTCCGGAGATCGTTGCGACCGGCAGCGGCTACACCAGAATTTGTCTGGGCGGAAGTTTTGCCGTGTTGCTGCTTTTTCTCAACAATGCAATTTTTCGCGGCGCCGGAGATGCGGCCATCGCCATGCGCCTGCTCTGGGTATCAAACATCATCAATCTCGTGCTCGATCCCTGCCTGATTTTTGGGTGGGGACCGTTTCCTCGCCTGGGCGTTACCGGCGCGGCTTTAGCTACGCTCATCGGGCGCAGCATCGGAGTCCTCTACCAGTTCTATCGCCTAATGCGCGGGACCGAGCGGCTTCGCATCCTCAGAAGCCAGGTAGGTTTTAATTTTGATGTGCTGTTGCGTCTAGTGCGCGTTTCGCTGACTGGCGTTCTGCAGTTCGCCATCGCCCACACCAGTTGGATCGGCTTGGTACGCATCGTAAGTTTCTTCGGCGCCGCGGCCCTCGCGGGATACACGATTGCTATTCGTATCGTAATTTTTGTGATCCTGCCATCGTGGGGATTGAGCAATGCTGCCGCCACGCTCGTGGGTCAGAACTTGGGGGCGGGCCATCCCGACCGCGCCGAAAAAGCCGTGTGGCGCACGGGATTTTACAATGTGATTTTTCTCGGCGCTGTCGGCCTGGTCTTCATATTTTTCTCCGAGCCCATTGTCCGCTTGTTCACCCAGGACCCGGCCGTGGTGCCGCTGGGCGCGTCCTGTCTCCGCATCGTGAGTTACGGCAATCTTGGATACGCGTACTTCATGGTGATGATGCAGGCCTTCAATGGCGCTGGGGACACGATTACTCCAACCATCGTGAATTTTTTTGGCTTTTGGTTATTCGAGATACCGCTGGCGTACTGGCTGGCAATTCCTCTGCACATGCACTCGAACGGAGCCTTCGCGGCGATTGCGATTGCTGAGAGCTCCATGGCCGTAGTGAGCGCAGTTCTGTTCAAGCAAGGGCGCTGGAAGAAAAAGAAAATCTAGGTGAAGCAGGCATCGCTTCAGCAGAGCTGAGAACTAAGAACTCAGCTACCGCGCTCGCGCCAGCACGAGCGTGATGTCGTCCGGTTGCTCGTTGTCGCCAATCCAGTCATCGACTGCGGACGTAACCGCCTGGCTGATCTGAATCAGTGGAAGATGGCGGTTCGCGCTCACCAGATCGATCAGCCGTTCCTCGCCGAATTCGCCGAATTCATTCTCCGGCTCAGTGACGCCATCGCTATAAGCTACAAAAGTTTCCCCGGGATGCATCTGCACCGATCCCTCGTCATACGCCATGTTGTCGAACAAGCCGACAACCGTTCCCCCGGCTTCCAGACGGCGCACCGCACCGTCCTCGCCGATGAGGATTGGCGGCAGATGTCCTCCGTTGCTGTAGGTCAGCTGATGGGTGCGTCCGTCATAAATTCCGAGGAACAATGTCGCATACTTTTCCGGCGGAGTACTTTCATAGAGCTGATGGTTGAGCAGGCCGAGCAAAGCGCCGGGTGAAACCTCGATACCTTCCGGCCAGGCAGCCATAATCCTGCCCGCACCCGCCACTGCGCCTACGGCCACTGGTTCGCGCATCTGCGGCAAACTTTCCACACTGTAGGCCCGCACCGCCGAGTGGATGGTCGCCATCAAGAGCGCGGCCGAAATTCCTTTTCCACTGATGTCGCCGACAGCCAGAATCAACTTATGGGAGCTGGCCGTGAGGAAGTCGTAGTAGTCCCCACTCACCGTGCGAGCCGGTCGGCAGAAGCCATGCACTTCGAGAGACTCCAACTCCGAGACCTGCCGCGGAAACAACTGCGCCTGCACTTCCTGCGCGATGGCGAGTTCGCCCTCCAGACGCTGTTTCTCTTTTTGCTCCTGAATCAGCTTCTCGATGGATTCCGTCATCGAATTAAACGACAACGAAAGCTGCGCCAACTGGTCGGCGGACTTCACCGGAATGCGATGGCTGAAGTCTCCGCGATCAACATGCTTTGTGGCGTCGTAAAGGTGAGCCACAGCTCCGGTAACCGTGCTTGTCATTCGCGTGCCGATGATCAGCGCAACTAACTCAATCACGCCGAAGAAGATGAGGATCGCCAACAGGATATACTCAACCCCTCGCGCGATATCTCCCAGCGCCGCAAACAAGTGGGAGTAGAGCACGGAAGGCCGGGTCCGCACTCTCACCAGGGCGCCTGCCCGCGCCAGGTCGCCGGTCTTCCAGTCCACAACCCGCAGCGGAGTGCCGAATGTGATCTCGCGATCCATCATGTCCGCTGGCGCGCCCAGCGAACCCACCGTGAACGTCGGACGGAAAGCCTGTCGATTGTCCGTCGTGATGGGATCTGTCTTTCCAGCGCGCACACCGCTATCGCTTTTACCCCTCTCAGGCTCAGCAAAAAGCCGGGTTTGAAAGCCACGGTCTTTTGCAGCACTGCTATTCTGGTCATTCTGTCGTGAGTCGTCGAGCATAATGCCTGCGGAATAGACCGTGATTTCGCCCAAATTGGCAGCGATGTCCGCAACCAGATCTTTGTCCAGAGGTTCGCCAGTGACCACCGTCAGTTTTTCCGATCCCACCGCAAACACCGAGGCCACGCGCAAATACAATCCGTCGTTATCGCGAACAATTTCTTTAAAGGGCCGGCCTTCGCGAATCGCCTTGGCGTATTCGCCCTGGTCCTTGTTGAAGAAATCAGGAAAAGCCATCAACGACGGATTCGCCTCCCCGCCGCTGAGGAGCAAGAGCCGTGTCCCGTGCCAGGCACATACTCGCCGTCTTCCCCAGGCACGGTCGCGTTTTCGCAATCCAACCAACGACTCTGCGGTTGGGGCTTGACCCTTCTCGATGCGCGCCGCGAGCTCGTTACTAACCGCTGCGTTTACTGCCTGCATGCTGCGCAACTGTGAGTTAATTTCCGAAGTGACTACGAAACTGGCGAACTGCCCGGCGAAAAGGTAGATGGTGACAAGCGCCATGGTGACCAGAAGGGCCGCCGGGATCACGCCGATGAACACGTAAGTAACGATCAGCCGATTGCGCAGACGCCATAGGACTCGTCGCTTTAGCGCCCGAAATGCAAGAATGGCAAATAACAGGCTCGCGTCGAAAATAAGAAATTTGACCCAACCTCCGAGACTCGCGCTGGCAGCCGGCGCGAATAGAGTCAACAGCATTTCCAGAATGAAGAGTCCAATCGCCAGACCCAGCGAATAGCAGGCTCCGCGCGCGATCCAGCCTTGGGGCCATAGGCCGGCCGTGAGCAATCTTGCCCGATTTTTCCAGTAAAACTCCCGCATTGATTCGACTCTGTGGTAAACGCAGCTAGCGGCACTTACTCCCGAGCGTCTGCCCTCATTCGCAACTCTCTAGATCTCCGGATATAGATCGAAGAACGCTTCCAGACTGGTGCGCAACTGTTTCTCGATTTCTTCTTTGCTGCCTTCGAGTACGTGCATGGTGATATGGGCTTCGCGTCCGTTAGTAAGTTTCACGGGAGCCTGCCCCACTTCAGCCACATCTTCCGACGGCAGCAACCGCATACCGTAAACCAACGTTAGATTCGCCATGATTGAATTCTAACCGTCTTCCCGGCGTGGTCAAAACACCGGGCGCCGTTCTGAGCTGTATGAAGTTTAAGCTTTTCGCAAGCATCATTTAGAATCCCGCAGTGAACCCAAAAACCATTTTTGTCCTGGCTGGTTTGTTTTTTACCCTTCCGATCGCGGCTCAGCAATCACCTGAGACTCCGTCAACCCAGCCGCAGGTCAAAGTTAATGTTCTGAACGTGTGCACGCCCTCCGCCGCGGAGCAAAAAGAGATCGCCGGAGCGCTGTCGCGCATTCCGAAACAGCCGTTGTTCGGTCCCGACTTCGAAATTTCCCATGGTCTTTCGACGCTGACCGATGCCCCGAACTTCCTTCAGCCCGGACAGAGCACGCAAATTTCTGGCGAGCCTTCGATCGCCCGCTACGTACGCATCCGGCGCGAATTCGCCGTCCAAGCCCTGTTTTCGAGCGTACAGTACTCCTTCAGCAATGACGGACAGAATATGGTCGAAACTCTGGTGTTGCATGTTCGCGATCCGAAAGACCTCATCCAGGTATCGATGGAAGATAGCGCTTCGGCAATCAGCAGCGCCGCCGCGATGGTTGCCGCGAATACTCCCGTCAGTCGGATCCGGCTGGAACGTTTCGGAAAATCGTCAATCGCGCTGGCGCGCTGCAATGGTTCGGAAAACGGACCGGCGCCGGACCAGAGCGCCTATGACCCGCTATTCCGCAGCGGATCAGAGGTGCTTGCCAACTATCGGCGGCTGCTTGGCGCGGGACGAATGGTGCCCGCGGAACTGGCCCAGATCCCTGGCACCGGATCGAAGACAGGCGCAAGACAGAAATCCGGGAGGCCTGCAGAAGAAAAAAAGTGACTGGAAAGTCCTCGGCGTACCTCGGTCCGGAGCTGCGCGGAGCGAAGCCAAAGGGTGGTCACGTTTCTTGTCTCGTCTGCATGAACCGCGCGGTGCATCGAAATCTGAAATTTGCAATCTAACGGAACACCAAGAAAATCATGAGCGAAACTCGCAATGTCGTCATCATCGGATCCGGCTGCGCCGGACACACCGCCGCCCTCTACACCGGGCGCGCCAACCTGAAACCGCTGCTCGTAGAAGGTCACGAGCCCGGCGGCCAACTGTCGCTCACCACTTTGGTGGAGAATTTTCCCGGTTTTCCCGAAGGAATTATGGGACCACAACTGGTCGAGAACATGCGCAAGCAGGCGGAACGTTTCGGCGCCGAATATCGCATGGCTCATCTCACCAGCGCCGACCTAAGCCAGCGGCCGTTCCTGCTTCATCTCGGCAAGCATCAAGTCCACGCGCAGTCGTTGATCATCGCCACCGGCGCTTCGGCGCGGTGGCTGGGATTGCCCAACGAGCACAAGCTCATCGGCCACGGGGTTTCGTCGTGCGCCACCTGTGATGGCTTCTTCTTTTCAGGAAAGGAAATTGTGGTGATCGGCGGCGGCGATTCCGCAATGGAGGAAGCCCTGTTCCTCACTCGTTTTGCTTCCAAGGTCACGCTCATTCATCGGCGGGGAAGCTTCCGTGCTTCCAAAATCATGCTGGATCGTGCGCAGCATCATGACAAGATTCAATTTCTCACCGACACGGTCGTCGAAGATGTTTACGATCCTGCTCTGCACGAAGTCACAGGCCTCAAGCTGCGCAACCTGAAGACAGATAAAGTATCGGATTTTCCCACCAGCGCGATGTTCCTCGGCATAGGTCATGAACCCAACGCAAAGATGTTCGCCGGCCAACTCGATACCGACGCCGACGGCTATCTCAAGACCCACAACTATGTGATGACTCGCGTGCATGGGGTATTCGCCTGCGGCGATGTGCAGGACCGCCGTTACCGCCAGGCCATCACCGCGGCGGGAACCGGATGCATGGCCGCCATTGAAGTCGAGAAATTTCTGGAGGAGCACGGTACGTAAGCTACTTCTCCTCAATTTCCCGCGACTATCGGGGTAATCGGCGCAAATACTTCTTCTGCGAAGTCGCCCCATGAGTCGTCAACCAGGTGCTTCGCCTCCCGCCTGCGAGATTTATTCCTGCCATATCCGCGGATCAGTAGATAAAAATGTAGAAGGGCGTGTCCACGTCGCCGTGATTACCCCCTTGGCCATTGGTGTTGAAAGTCTCGACCCATACTTGATTCGCGTTTGCTCCTCCCGCGAAGTTGAACTGCATCGATGCGCCGACGGCACGGGCGCCGGCGTTATAAGACTGCGCGGTTAATACCGCAGTAAGCTGTACAAAGCGATCGCTGACCTGAAAACCAAAGTCGACAAGGTTGTTACCCTGGGAGTGGTCTAGGAGAGTAATGCCGCAAGGTGGCGTTGTAACGGCTGCCCCACTGGCTTGCGAGTTATAGCAACCGGTGATCGCAATCCCGCCTGGCGCGAACGGATCCACGTATGCCATGGCTTTGACCCAACCGCCCGCCCCGCGAGCTTGCCAGGCATTGCTGTCGGCGGCGATGCCAAAGCCGGAATCGCCAGCCTGCCCGCGAACGTCCAGCTTGGCGTTGGGCGCAATGGTACCGATGCCTACACTTCCGCTCGAACCAATGATCATTGGCGTTGCCGTGTTGCTTTTGGTGCGGAAGTAAATGTTTCCAGTGGGGGCGCCAACGTAGGTATCGCTGCCGTTGCCAACCATTGAGTAATTGCCGCAGCTGGAGAGAGGTGTGTTCTGAAAACCGATGCCAGCAAAATTAGCGCCACAACCGGGATCACCAATCAAGGTGTCGCGGGCATTGCCTTGGACGTCCAGGTTGGCCGCGGCAAGTTTGGTTTTGAACTCCGGTCCTACCCCGACGGGCCCCTGGGAGACCATGCCGGACGATCCGAGGCTAGCCAGATCGCCATAGAGTATCAGCGTGCTCACGAAGTTCGAAGCCACCAGATTCTTGACATTGACGGTGTCCGTCGTGTCTACGGTCAGTACGTCCGTGCTGGTACTGACGTCGCGGATGTTCAACTTTCCGATACCCTGGCTCGAGGTCTTGCCGGTGGCGAGAATTTCCCACTGTTTGCCGCCGCTGCCGGTGGTCTTGAAATCAAGGCCTGCGCCAACTCCGGAAACAGGTCCCTCGACCACCTCAGCGAGCTGCGCCGGCGAGAATACCGTCATAGCAAACGTGCTGCTCGAGGCTCCGCTCAGAAATGTGGTGCCTGAAACATCGAGCGTCGCAGTGGGTGCGGTCGTGCCGATTCCGACGTTGCCTGTTGTGCTCTGGAAGATCTTGGAGTTTCCGAGATTGCTGGCGCTGGTCCACTTGGGAATGAAATTTGTGGAGCCCGTCCCGGTCAATGTACTGGCGAAATTGATGTTCCCGCCGTTGCTGCCTGGGCTCGAGGAATTTTTGCTCGACGAAGTTGAAGCTGAACCCGGGCCGCTGCCCGGTAGATTCGCCGGCATGAACGCTGACGCGGGTTTGCCACCGAGAGTTTCTGCATCTCCAGCTTTGAATGCATAGGGCACGCTGACCAACAAGACGCGCGCCTGCTCTTCCTGCCCTTCTGGCTGGATGCCCAACCATTGCGCCTGTTCTGAGATAAATAAATCAGTTTCCAGACCGTCGGGCTTGGTCGACCCGAGCATTATCGTGTAGCGCCCGCTCTTGTCCGGCTGGATGTTTTGCGTCTCCAGCCACAGGGGCGCGCCACCGCTTTGCTGGGAGTACAACGCGAAAGTCACGCCGGTGATCGTAGTGAGCGGATTGCCGTTGATGTCTTTCAGCGTTCCACTGAACTTCACCAACCGTGGAAGCTGGGCGGCTGCGATTGTCACCGGACCGGTCGCAGGACTGGCATTCTGTTGTGAGAAAACTGAGGTCGAGCAGACACACCCAAGGACTACTCCCCACATCGCCCATCTTAGATTAGTTTTCATAGCAAATCTCCTAAGTGTGATTTCGATCTCTGTTGCGATCTCCCCAATGCTGGCCGCCCAAGCTTTCGACAGGGGGCAGATTGCCGTAACCCAGCAAGAGTGGCAATGGCGTGTGCCTGACGATTCGCTGATTTCTTCGTGACCTCGTAAGTTACTGAATAAATGGCCGTTGTTGCTGCTGATTGGAATCTTCCTGTTGGGCCGGCCTAGCCTGATAGGCGTGAAGTTCGCCCGTGCTTGTCATGCCGAGGCCAGCGATCTCTCCCCGGGAATTGATGAAGCAGGTGGATACGTACATCATTGTGGATTTCATGTTGTCTTCCTTTACGGGCGCCCTTCGAACTCCTGGCTGGGCGCTTTCATTTGCTGTCATATAGGTAGGCGCAAACGGCCGTGGAGAACTATCGCGCAACAATGACTTTTTTTGAAAAGATCGGCTAAGCGGCTAAGATTACTGGGTCACGGGGATCCGCTCTGACTGGAATCGCTGGAGCAGGCTATCTGCCGGGCCTTACTCCCCGTAATCCGCGCCGGATACTTAGCACGTGCTCACTCGCGATGGTGACGGACAATGTATTCGCGCTCATGGTTTCGTCGTTGCTGAACTGCGCGAGTTTGAGGGCGGGAGTGCCGTCAAGTCCAGGTTGTGCATTACCGCGATCTGCTACTCTCCGGCATTCTTCGCCATCACGAAGTTCAACAATCCTTGACGATCGGGCCGCGGATTTCCTTGTGGATCCGTAGCGCCCGTCATCTCCCAATGCACATCCACCGTCGCCACGTCGGTCTTGATGGCCTTACAGCTCTGGTGGCTGTTCTTGAAAATGGTCGCGAACATGGGTTCGTGGAACTCTTCAATTTTCGATCGTCCGCTCGCGCCTTCGCCCCGCCAATTGGTAAAGCCGGCATCCTCGGCGAATACGGCCGCGAACGCCTTGGCATCGTGCCGATTCCAGCCGTCCACGAATCGGTTGATCATCGCTACGATTGACTGTTCGTCTGTTTCGCCCTTAGTCTGGCCGCGCACGGTCAAAGGCAACCAACGAGGGCAATCGTCAGACCTAGTCAGCAGAAACTTTCAAGTGAAAACTGCGTTCCTCATGGTGTCCTCCGGTTTCGTAGATTGAGCGGCGGCCACTTCTGGGCGACCGCCAGTTTGCCGGCGGGCGCGGCCGGAAGGGGCAATGGAGCTGCTTTGGGCGAAACCGGCATGGGCGGAATAGGAATGCTGGGCGGCGTCTGATGCGCCGGCGAGGCGCTGCCGCCATGTAGCCGATGCGTGCCGTTTCAGGTGCGCCGACGAGTTCCGGATACAGATAGTGGCCGCGATCGGTAGGAGCCTTTTCAGTTTCCAACGGAATTCGGTGCGCGTTGGCGAATGCATCCTGGCGGAGCCTACTCAAGGCTCCGCCAACTTTTGTGTTTTTCTGCCCGCCTTCCCGCCCTACATGAGGCTCCCCCTACCAGCAGGAGCGCGCCTAATTTTGTCCCACCCGACGGGCATTAGTGCGCAGCCAAGCGCCGGGCCTCACACCCAACGCAATGACTCTTTCGCATGGATGAGACCGGTCGTAGTGCAGGCGGGGAGCTTTTGCTGAAACGACGCCAAGGCTCCCAACTCGATCGCCGGACCGGGGTGGCTACCGCTTCTTAACGGACACCGCGGCATAAACTCCCGATTCAGTGACTGGCGCCTGGATCATTCCCGCCTCGGATACCGTTTTGCCTTTCACGGCGATCCACCGCAATCTCTCTCCCTCCTGCTCAATGTGAACAATCTGGAGATCCTCGCCAGTGCGCGGGGGAACGGCAAATTCGACCATGGCGGAATCAGTGATGGGAGCGAGGGCGCCGGGTTTGCCGGTCAAGGAGATTTGAATGGGAGTCCCGATGAATTGTCCTCTTTCGGTAGATTTCCGACGCAGGACGAAGGATGCGGCCTCTCCAAACAGTTGGAAGAAGTTCGCGGCACTGATCGTTCCCACGGTGTAGGTCTCTTGAAGCTTGCTGGCGGGACGGCCGGAAATGATCACCGTGTTCCCCGCTGCCTTGGGGTCACCGGAAACCCAAAAGCCCGTGTTCGCCGCGGCACGGCATCCTGCACAGACCAAGCCGGAGACGAACGAATAGGGCGGCATTGGCACATACGGCATGATCATCCCCGTGCCGTTGCCATATTTGTATTGCAGAGCGTTTGACTCGACGCCGTTTACCGTCGCGGAGATCGATACGATGCCTGTCCCATCACCGGAGAACGGGGACGGAGGCATGATCACCGTAACAGACTGATGATTCGCAGCCACGTTGGTTATTGCGAGCGGAGTGCCGAAAGGAGAGCCAGTCGACTGGGGGACGGGCCCTCCGGGTGGTGTCGGAGAACCCTTTTTAGGCGTCGTGTTGGCATAAAAGCTTGCGCTCACCGTAGTGCGAGGAAGCACGTCGAACCCGAATCCCTTGATGGTTATGGTCTGCCCGCCAGAGACTGGGCCGGAGCTCGAAGAAAGCGATGTCAGGGATGGATAAACCTTGAAGGATAGTTCCGCCGGTTGGTTGCCGGCGCGAACATACAGCGAATTCGCGGTGAGCGTAACAGGACCGGCCACCGGGTCGGTGAAGGTTGTCGCGAACGAGCCGCTATCGTCCGTCAAGACCGTCGCCGGAGAACCGAGGTTGCCCTCGTTTGCGCTGAACGCGACGGGGACTCCTCCAATCACGCAATTGGATGAGTCAAGAACCTGGCCGAGGATATGAGACATCGAGCCTGCGATGGGGTGCAGGTTCACGGTGTCGAAGACGATTTCCTCCGGTATCGGCGAATTGACCGTCACGGAAGATGGCTGGCCGTTGACAGGAGAAAAGACAGTGACGTTGATGGAGTCGCCTAATCCCACGATCCAATTGTTTGAGCCATAGTTCGAATCAAAACCGCCGATGGTGACCGTATCCGGAGTTCCCGGAGTCCAATTCACGGAACCGAAGCCGACGATATCTCCGCCCAGCACGGTGTTGCCGGCAGTCCAGGTATTGTTGCCGTGGGCAATCGATGCCTGTACATAGAGCGTTTGGCGGTTGAATTGGTTGGATATGAGGTCCCACGGACGAGGTCCCAGTATTCCGGAAAGCGTAATATGCGTGTTCTTGCCCCAGCCGCACACTTGCGGATTCGGATTGATCGTAGGAGGCGTCATGTCGAAGGGTATAACGCAATTGTTGGCATTGTCGGACCAGTATTGCGTCAACCCCGTGCCCTTTCCGTTCGTGACGCCGCCTTGAATGGTAGCCCCGGCAAACGAAGGCCCCACGCCCAAAAATGGAAAGACTGCCGTGCTGGAGCATAGATCGGCGATCTCGTTCCCGCCGGAGCCGATGTCTTTATCTCGATAACCCGTCGGCGAATCGGGATTTGGATCGGTCGCCGCCTCCACCATCTCGTGGGACATCACTTCGAGCAGTCGTGCGAAGCTCCCGTTGCAATTGGAATTTGTCGGCAGGATGGTCACTGCAACCCCGGGTGATCCGTACATGTGGTGGTTGGCTGATCTATTGGCGCACCAGTTTCCACCCCCGGTCGTCGACGGAAGGAAGATATTGAGAACAGTATTTCCGTTGTTGAACGCGGGATACTCTGCGAGCAAGCAGGCCATGAAGTTATTCGCAACGGTATCGTTGTCGAAAGCGTCCATTGTAGCCGGCGCCGGCCCGCAATTCGGCGTTATGCCTGGCGTCATCCTTGCGGAATAGACCTTGTATTGGGCCAATTGACTGAAGTAAGCGCTATTGACCAGCGCCTGCAAAATCGCGTCGAGCACGAGCTGGGTTTCTCCCGCATTCCCATCGTGTATGTTCCATTGCGCCGCACTTGTGTCCCAGAAGACGTTGGTATAGACAGGATTATCGATGACGCATGTGCCGTTGGTTATGAGGGGCGGACAGAAGTTGCCCACACCGTCGGCCATTGCCGGACTGCAAAGCAAGGGCGAAAAGAACAGCACCACAGTCAAAACGAGTTTCATGCCTCTTCCTTTAGACACTGACATTCTCCTCAGCCAGGCAATCGTCACACCAGTCAGCATAAGTTTCCAAGTGAAAGCTGTGTTCCTCATGGTGGCCTCCGATTTCGAATCTTTGGTTCTGGATTATGCGCGTGCCGATCTCCTGCTCGCGCAGTGCGCTGGGAGGGGGCGTGGCTCCGAAACGAATCGGAGCCACGGCCCACCTCTCACCAACCCAGATTGAGCGTCGAGTACTTTTGGTTAAGGCTGACAGCCTGTTTCCCAACTGGCGCGGGCTGATGGGGCATCGGGACTACTCTGGACGCAACCGCCGTGGCTGGAACGGGAATGCTGGGCAGTGTCTGCTGCGATGGCCAAGCGTTGTCGCGCTTCGGTATTGCCGGCCGATGGTGGACTACCTGCCCGCTTCCTGGCGCTGGCGCCATGTAGCCGATACGCGCCGTTTCTGGCGCTCCGACGAGTTCGGGAGTTAAATAGTGGCCGCGATCGGCGCCTTTGTCAGCCTCAACCTCCATCGGATGCGCTTTCTCCCAGGCGTCGTTTCGCACCCCCGACACTTGCCATGACACTTTGCCGCCGGGCTCGCCTCCCGCAATCTTGAAGTGGCCTCCGGACACTTCCTCGGCAATATAAAGGTCTCGCCCCGGCGCGCCAATTGGGGTGAGCTGGTAGCGGAAGTCCTTGTTAATGACCTCGAACCAATCGGGGAGCTGCACCAAGGCTTCGCCCGAGGCGTCGAGCGCGACGTTCCCGCTGTAAAGGTTGAGGACCTCGGAGGACTCGATAGCCGCGTGAAAGAGATATTTGTTCGCGGGGTCGAGGGGATGGTCAATGCGGAAGTTCTTGCTTCCGGTAGCGTTCAGATTGCCGGTGATGCTGACATTTCCGCTTGTAGCCACCAATTGATCAACGTTGCTGATGCGGAGGTGTACAGCGGCACCGGTCACTGCGTTAATGTAGGTGTGTCCATTGCTGCCCCCGGTGAGCGTGTAGTTGCTACATTCGGACATGCCGTCTTGTCCGAGTTGGAGGGCCATAAAGCCAACATTGCATCCCGGATCTCCAATGATGGCGCGTGAATCGAGCGGCAATATGTATCCGAAAAAAAGCTCGTCTCCGAAGCTCGATGCACTATTGTTAGCGTAGAGCGTCGGATGATCCGCGGCGGCGTTGGCGAACCCACCGGCAATGTTATCAGCGGCGGTCCCAAGTACCCCAAAGTTAGAAGATACGCCCCCAGTGTCGCCCCACACGCCCGCCCCGCCGCCGAGCAATGCGCCGCTGGGGCCAGAGGCGGCCCCATAAACGCCGATGTACGGGCTCCTACCATATACGCCAAAACCAGAAGTCGACGCGGCGTCACCGTAAACACCATATGTTTTGCCCGTTGCGGCTACCGAAAGTCCCTCGACGCCGATGCCAGAAGTCGACTCCGCCCAGCCTTTCACACCATAACCAGTCGTGCTACCCGCTGAAGAAAGTCCAAGAACGCCGCCGTAGATTCCACTACCTGTCACAGCAACTGTGCCAGTGCCGGTGCTGTTGCCGACGACGGTATTAACGCTCGATGTGGCCGTTAGCGCGCCGTTCACCGTCTGATTCGTTGAGAACGTGTTGGACGCCGCCAGCAGCGGAACCTTGGTAGTGTCCAGACTCAGCGTGGCGCTTCCGCCCAACGCCACCGCACCACCACCGGTCAGGGCTGTACCCGGCGATATCGTCAGCGACGGATTCGCCAGCATTGCATTGCTGACCCCGGCTGTCGCGATGCTCAACGTGCCTGCGCCGGTGATGGGACCGCCCGTCAATCCGGGGCCGCTGCCGATGCTGGTCACAGTGCCCGAGCCGGAGGGGGAAGCGCAGGCCCACGCGCTGCCGTTCCACTGCAGAACCTGTTTCGCAGCGCACGTTTTGGTCAGCGACAGGCTGAGCGTGCCCCTGGTTCCTCCGCCGGTCAGGCCGCTGCCACTGACCGTGGTGATCCCAGTGATTCCTCCGCCGCCTCCTTCGGCGAAGACAATGTCCAACTCGGCCGAATGGCTGGTCGTCGTGCTTTCTTTGCTGTCGAAGGTCGCTTTCACTGGACTGTTACCGACCAGCGCAATGCCGTCATTGACGGTTCCGCTCAGCCACGCCTGTACCGCTGAGGTGATGTCGATGAGGACGTACTGGTTCTTGTCCGCGACGGTGAGCGGGACGCCGGCGGCAATCGTGGTTCCGAGAGCCGGCGCGAGGTTAGCGGTGATCGTGTTCTCGGACCAGGTGCCGTTCACGTAGTCAACATTAAAGCTGCCAGCCGTCGTCACCGAATTCACATAGAGCTTCAGCGAGGCCTTGGTGATATTGGCGCTGGTGTAGCCGGCGGGGATCGCCGACAGATCGAATCGAATGTAAGCCGTTTGCGAGGCGCTCTCGACGTCGAGCAGCGTATTGGCTCCATAGTTCGTGGTCGGATCGACGGTGTTCGTGTACGCATCAGCGCTGGGAGTAAGTTGTGCGTGGGCGCCGGTCAGTAAACATACCGTGCAAAACAAAAGAACCAGTAACTTGGATTTCAAGTCTTTCATGGCGCGCTCCAAATTGTTTCCTTCACTGACTCGCGAACCGGAACTAGTCGCTGGCGATCACCCTGAGACTTCGATCGCCATGACCCGTTATGCCCTGGCTAATTCAATGCTTGGAAAGAAGTTATTCCGAAACTGGCGAAGCCGCCTCCATACGCCTCGATAACGATGTAGTCGATATCACTGGCGTCAGCCTGCGTGAGGCCGCCTGGCTTATTGAAACCTGAAAACGGAAAATCTATAGAGATAGGATTGGCGTAGGTCGGCAGCACTCGCTCGTAGGCACAATCGTTGCCGTTGTGTGGAAACACAACCACAATTACCCCCAGGTTTTCGGAGGACGCAACGCCGGAAAAGTTCAGTCGGAAACCTGAATGTCCGCTGAGGTCCAGGCCCAATGGAGCTGCGGCGCCGGTGAGAGTAACTCCGCAAGTAATGTCGGAGGCCCCGACGGTGCCGAAACCAGCGTCCAGTATCCAAATGCCTTTGCCTATGCTAAGTGTGGCTCCCTGCTTGTAATAATTTGGCCCGATGGAAAAATTTGTTTGCCGAGCCGTACCCAGCAGACTGCCCGGTGCCAACTTTGCGTAATGTTGATCCTGCATCGGGCCGGTATTCAGGTGTTTGACATAGGATCCCGAAGTAAAATCGTCGAGGGTGAGTTGTGCAGAGGCCTGAAGCGGAATCCACACAAGGGCGATGACTGCTAAGCAAATGACGCGCTTTGCTAGTCGATTCATATAAGTTCTCCTTGGAGAATGTTGTTTTCAAATCTGAAGCTATGCTGTTGTCCTCGGAAAAAGCTTTTCGGAGTGGATGCCGTTGCAGTCGAGTTCATTGGTTGACCGCTTGAAAAGACGTTAATCCGAAACTAGCGAAGCCGCCGCCCTCGGCCAGGACAACGACGAAGTTGATGTTACTGAGGTCCGCTTGCGTCAGACCGCCCGCGCCAACTCCGTTTCTAAAACCTGAGAACGGAAAAGATACGGAGAAAGCATTGCCGTTGGGCGGCAGCACGACCTCGAAGTTCCAGTACCCGCCGGTCTGCGGAAAAATGGTTATTACCACGAGGAGTTCTTCGGAAGTGGCAATGCCCTGAAAGTTCAGTTGGAAACCAGAGAATCTATCGAGGTTCAATCCCAGCGGCACTTCGGCGCCTGCGAGATTAAATCCGTAGCCGATTTGGAGGTTCGCGGCGCAACCGAAGCCAGCGTCAACTACGAGACGACCCTTGCCGACGTCAAGCGTGCTCCATTGTCCATCGGGATTAGGCGCCGCCCCAAAATAGGTTTGACGAGCCTGACCTAAAGGACTGTTAGGCGGCAACGCTGCATAATGGAGATCGTGAACATGTGGGTTGCTAACGCGTTTGACGTAGGCTCCCGAAGTATAGTCATCAAGCATCAGTTGTGCTGATGCCTTTACTGGAAACCACACAAGAGCAATGAGCACGATGCAGAAGGCGTACTTTGATAGTTGCTTCATAGAAGTTTCTCCTTTGAAAGTTGTGCTGTAACCAAATCTGAAAGCTATGCTGTTGCCCTCTGAAAATGCTCTTGAGACGCGGGTGCCGCCTTAGGAGCCGACCACGCTGGTCAGTTTGTTGTTGATCCCCATGACCACGCACACGACCTGCCCTGTGCCCAGCGGCGCACAGCCCGGGGTGCCGAATCCGCTCCGCCGACAGACAAGCTCGCCCGCAGCCTGTGATGGAGCCGAAACACACCCGACTGTTGAAATCCTATGGACCGGTTCTCGCAAGCTCGACCGTGGGCGAGACACCTGCCGATCACCGAACGTAAAGTTGCGCTACGGGATCACTCTGAACACCTGATTACTCTTAAGAACTCGGCCTGGCGTCGCCACAGTTACGAATCCACTGGTCGCTCCGTTCGGTACAAGCGCTGTCAGATAAGTATTCGAGACAACGTGGAAAGTCGCCGCCTTCCCGTGGAAAGAAACGGCAGTGGTGCCAGTAAATCCTTGGCCTAGAATTTGAACGGTCTTTCCAACTTTTGCGGAGGTGGTAACAAGCCGGACAAACGCCGAGAGGCCGCGGTTGAATGAGTAGAGGGTCCCGAGATTATCGACGCCGCCCCATGCGGTGTCCGCATAAAAAGATCCGTTCGTATGCTGCGTCAGCCCTGCCTCCGCGGCTGCGGCCGAGGTACCATCGAAGCTGTACAAGGCGTTAAAGCCTCCGCCGCCTAAAAGAATCGAGTAAATCGTGCCGGCGTTGAAGGTTCCCCCTGAGATCGTAGTACCGTACAGAATACCGTTCGTACCCTGAACCAAAGCAGACAACGGCCCTCCTCCGTCTTGTGATGGGTCGAAGTCGTGCAGATCGGTGAAGACTCCAGCCGGGGTCACTTCAAAGATGACGCCGTCGTTATTGCCGCCGTTGTGGGTTGTGCCATAGAAATTGCCGTTGCTGGCCTGCATCAATGGGGCATACGGTGAAAAGCCGTGAGTTCCGTCGAAGCTATGCAGGAGAGTTATCGCGCCCGCGGGCGTGATCTTGAAGATTGCACCCAAAGTAGGGTTGTTTCCCCCTTGCAGGGTTGTGCCATAGAAGTTTCCATCGTTTCCTAGAACTAGTGGCGCAAGGGGCTGGCAGCCGTGGGTTCCGTCGAAGTTATAAAGAGTCTTGAACGTTCCCCCAGCAGTAACGCGGTACACAGTGCCGCAGTTTGCCGATCCCCCGTCTTCTGTGGTTCCGTAGAAAGCGCCATCCGTGCCTTCGACCGGTGCCCCCCATGGGGCCGCGCCATCGCTATCGTCGAACCCGTGTAGAAGTGTGAGTTGCCCTTGAGCGGTGATTTTGAAGACAGTCCCGTAGTTCGAGGGGCCGTTTTCAAACGTAGTGCCGTAGAAGTTTCCGTCGGTGCCGAGCGTGAGTCCGCTGGAAGGAAATGCGCCTGTTACTCCATCGAAACTGTACAGTACGCTGACTTGTCCCGTAGGAGTGATCTTGAAAACTGTGCCTGCATTGTCCGTTCCTCCATCGTTGGAAGTGCTGTAGAGGTCTCCATCACGACCCTGAACAACAAATCCAGGATTATTGGGGTGCGCCGGGTCGCCAGCGTGGGTTCCGAACGTGTATAAGAACGTGACTTGTGCGCCGGCGCTCGAAACAAGCATCAGGAAGCAAGCCAGTGTGAAGACAATCCCAGCCCGCTGCGTACTAGTCATTGTTTTTGGTTGTGTGGTTGCATTCAGTGTAGGCGTCATCGTGATTTCCTCATGACGGACTTGTGCTCCGCACTCCGCACGGCACTTGTCCGGTCGAGACAGGGGCCCAGGATGGATTGCCCACGCCAGTGGCGGAGGCCGGTGGAGGTAAAGTTTCCCCACGTCGCCCACGCCGCCGGGGCCGTTAGCAGATAAGTAGATGACATTCGACTCACTGCGATTTTTCTTCATGGTTCCTCCAAATATGTTTTCGTTGGCGTTCTTTGCGGCTACGCGTTCGTGATCAAAATCTCCCGCGACGGTCGAGATCCCGTTTTTGCGCTATTGCAGGACCGTCGTCAGATCGGCCTTCACGCTGCGAACCTGCGAGTCACTGCGACCGTTTGTTTTGAGCGAGGCCTGGATGGTTTTCACTTGCGAAATTAGCTGGGCGATCTGATCTTGTTGTTGCCCGATGAGAGCCTGTTGTTCTTTGGTCGCCTCGATGAGCAGCGCGGTGAGGCGGCTGTAATCGACGCTCTGGGCGTCCTTGCCGTTCTGGTCCCAGGTGACGACCTCGGGAACAACGGCCCCAACTTCTTCGGCAATCACTCCCACTTCGTGCTTGCCATTCGCCTTCAGTTCATAGGAGACGCCACGAAGTTGCTCGATCTTTCCTAACGCATCGTGCAATGTTTCGATGTTTCTCTTCCAGCGGCGTGAGCTGTATACGTTCCAGCCATCGCTAACGGCTGGGCCTGCGCCTAGAGCGATGGTGAAGACATTCGCGGGCGTGGCTGTGCCGATGCCGACTTTGACCTGCCCTGCGCTGCCCAACGGACCTCCGAGCACCAGGGTGTTGCTCTGGCTAACGACTGCGCCCACACCGATGGCGGTGGCGTAGGTCAGGTTGGTGGACTTGCTGTCCGGGCCGGCGCCGTATCCCAAGGCGGTGTTCTCACTGCCCGTGATGTTGTAGAGGAGCGCTTCGAAACCGAGGGCGGTGTTCGCGTTGCCCGTGGTGTTTGAGTAGAGAGCCAACATTCCCCCGGCCGTGTTAACAGCGCCCGTAGTGTTCTGGCCAAGAGCACCGTAGCCATTGGCGATGTTGTCGCTGCCTGTGGTGTTGTTACCGAGCGCGCTCCAGCCTTCGGCCGTGTTGTTGTAGCCGGTGGTGTTGTTGCCGAGCGCAGCCCCGCCGGTCGCAGTGTTCAAAACGCCCGAGATGTTGTTCGCAAGTGTGTCCCACCCGGTGGCCGTGTTTCCCCCGCCGCTGATGTTCAACGCGAGCGCAGCCACGCCGCTGGCCGTGTTAAAGTTACCGGTTTGATTGGCCCCGAGCGCCCGGTAACCGCTGGCCGTGTTTTCTACGCCCTTGGTGTTACCCTGCAGCGCTTGTACTCCGCTGGCCGTGTTCGCCCCGCCGGTCATGCTGGAGTTACCGGAGAACCCGACAAAGGCGTTTTGCTTGGATAGCGTACCGAATGCAAAGGGCGATCCCCGCAGATTGAAGCTGGTGGCCGCGTTGACCGCGCCACTGACATCAAGCGCAGCAGCAGGCGCGGTTGTCCCAATGCCGATCCCCGCCGGACTCTGGAAGATGTTCGAGTTTCCGAGCTTGGATCCGCTCAACCACAAGGGAACGTAATCCTTCGTGCCCGTACCGCTCACATTACTAATGGCCTGGCTGCCCGCGTTGGAATCACTATTTCTGGTTGACGCCAAGCTTTGCTGCGCACGACTAAGTGCAGAGCTGAACAGCAACAGCAGCGCCGAATACACCACCACATGAACTTTTTTCATTTTGATTCTCCTTATATTTATTAATTCTTTGGGGAAAGCTTGAATCTCGTAACTAGGGCTTCTGAGATCTCATCTAGATAGGCGCAAACGGCGACACAGAACTCTCATGCAAGGATTACTTTCTTCATGGTTGGCCTATTTTGTGCCCGCGGCAATTCGATCAGCCGCGGTGGACGACGGTAACGGACGATAGCCGATCGCTTGTTCCTCCGATGCTCCGAACAGTTCTGGATGCAGGTACTTTCCCCGCTCTTGCCCAGGCTTCTCTTCCTCGTTTGGAATGCGATGCGCGTTGGCGAATGCATCCTGTCGAATGCCGGTTACCTGCCAGGACACTTCGCCTTTGGGTTTGCCTCCGCCGATCTTGAAGCGGTTGCCTGAAACCTTCTTAACGATGTACAAGTTCGGCCCAGGCGCACCAATCGCGGTCAACTGATAGCGGAAGTCGCGATTCAGAGCTTCGAAATAATCCGGCAGAGTAATCCAAACCGAGCCCTGCGCGTCGAGAATTGCAACCCCGTTGTAGACGTTCATCATGTCAGGCGATTCGACAAAAGAGTGATAGAGATATTTGTTGGCGGGATCGAGCGGGTGGTCGATCTTGAACGAACCACCGCCCTTGCTCAAGTTGCCGGCGATGTTGACATTCCCGTTGACGTCGATGGTCATCGCCGTGACGGCATTGCTCTTTGTGCGGAAGTAAATGGAGCCGGTGGGAGCGGCGACATAAGTATTAGCGCCGTCTCCCACCATCGAGTAGTTCTGGCAACTGAGAAGGCCGGCGAGGCCGAAGCCGATGCCCGCAAAGGGGTTCACGCCGCAGCCAGGATCGCCGATGAAGGTCTCCAGGCCTGAGCCGGCGACGTCGAGTTCCGCCTGCGGGGTAGTGGTTCCGATGCCAACCCTGGTGTTGGCATTAGCACCGTTTACGCCATTGATACTGCCCAGCACCAAGGCGTTGCTCTCAGCAACTTCGGCACGGGCCCCGATGGCCGTGGCGTTACCGAGAGACCCGGTGGGTATCGCGGTGCTCTGCCCGAGGAAAGTGTTACTTGTTCCGGTAATGAAGGAATTGTCGAGCGTGACGCCGGAATCGTGGCCCACGGCGGTATTATCCGCGCCAGTGCTGTTATTTTGCAGCGCCCCGTCTCCGCCGGCGGTGTTACCTACGCCTGTGGTATTGGCGAAGAGTGCCTCATATCCGGTAGCCGTGTTGTAAACGCCCGTGGTGTTGTCGAAGAGCGAGGCGTAGCCGCTTGCGGTGTTGTTTGTTCCTATCGTGTTGGAATAGAGTGAGGCATAGCCGCTAGCGGTGTTAGCTGCACCTTCGCTGTTGGATTTGAGCGCCTGTCTGCCGTTGGCGGTATTGGCGGTTCCTGTCATCGTTGTATTCCCGGAAAACCCGAGAAATGCGTTCGCGTTGGTGTACGAGCCGAAGGCAAACAGACTGCTCCCGATCTGGTAACTGCTGCCGGTTACCACGCCGGTTGCGCTCAGGTTTCCATTCACCGTTTGGCTGCCGGTGAAAGTATTGGCGGCTGTCAGTTGAGGTACTTTGGTGGTGTCGAGGTTCAACGTGACAGTTCCACTCGTGCCGCCCCCGCTCAGGTCTGCGCCGGCGGTCACACCGGTGATAGAGCCGCCACCGCTGATGGAAGTGCATACCCACACGCTGCCGTTCCATTGCAGCACTTGGCCACGGGCACAGCCTTTCGTCAGACTGAGAGGGAGGGTGCCACTCGTTCCGCCACCCGTCAGTCCACTGCCGTTGGCGGTTGTCACTCCCGTGATCGTGCCGCCTCCACTCCCACCGAACACAATGTCCAACTCCGCCGTATGGCTGGTTGTTGTATTCTCTTTGCTGTCAAACGTGGCATTGAACGCACCGTCGGCCACGAGCGCGATGCCGTCATTCGGCTGGCTTCCATCCAGCCAGGCAACGACCGCGGGCGTGACATTGATCAGAATGTACTGGTTCTTATCGGCGGTGGTGATCGATACGCCCGATTGGATCGTGCTTCCGAGAGCGGGGGCGAGGTTCGAGGTGATCGTGTTCTCTGCCCAGGTGCCACTGACGTAGTCCACGTTGAAGCTCCCAGCAGTGGTGACGGCGTTTACGTAGAGTTTCAATGTGGCTTGGCTGACGCTGGCGCCGGCCGGGATCGACGCCAGATTAAATTGAATGTAGGTCGTCTGCGTGGCGCCATCGACGTCGAGCAGTGGCTTGGAGCCATAGTTGGTCGTCGGAGTAGCGGTATTGGTGTAAGTATCAGCGATAGGCGTAATCTGGGCGTGGACCGTAAGACCGGAAAACAAACTCACAAATAGAACGAGCGCTGGCAGGAGCTGCAGTTTCCGTCTTTTCATGGTCATCTCCAAGTTTTTTCTTCTTCGTTGCTTTAATCGAACCGGCAATCTGTGCGTTCGTCGGCTCAAACGCGGTTAAGTGTCCGAGCGGGACGGTGGCCCACTCTCCCCGCTGAAGACGCTCGTTTTGCACTGCAAGAATGTCCGACTCATAGGCAACTTCCGTTGCTCTCATCTAGATAGGCGCAAACGGCGACACAGAACTCTCATGCTGGTGTCAGTTTTCTTGAATGTAGAAATCCGATCCCGCCGACCGCACCGCGTGTGGGATCCCCACTGCCCCCACGCGGGCCAGCCTGCCGTTCTTGCCGCTGAGAAACAAATCGGTTGCGACCTTCCCGCAAGGGTGCGCTGCTCTTTTGTGCCGTCACAGGGGCGAAGGTCAGGAAATGTTCCTCAGTCTCCGTCCTCGTCGCCCACACGCATACCACTGCCGCCGATATTCACCGGCACCGGGTTTCCGCCCATGGTGAGCGCTGATACAACGGTGCGAAACTCGCGTCCGTGATTTGTAATCACGACCTCGAGATCGATCCATGACCCGTCCGGATAGTTAATGACGGCTGTGCCGGTACAGTCGGAGTGAATCGCATAGATGCCCGTTTCGGATGCAAAGCCACTGGAGGTTGGAGAGCCATCAATGACGACAAAATCCGGTTGCGTGAACTTTCCTTTTCCGTCGAACTTGGTCATCGCAACTCCATTTTGGGATAGCACGACGCCGGGCCCAGGCAGAAGTTGGCCAGAGATGGTTGAGCGTAGTTGCCTTTTAGCGAAGCATTCGAGCACTCCCCTGCTCGCGCCGGGGAAGCCGCAACAAATGTCAGGGAAGTTACTGCTGCCGCCAGTGTCGCTTTGCAGAACAAGGTATTCATTTTCTTTTCCCCTCGGAAGATCTGTTTCCGAGTTATGTGACCTCAGTCGTCTCGTTCGAGGGGCAGATTGCCGTAACCCCGCATAATTGGCAATGGCGCGGGCCTAACGATTCACTGATTTTTTCGTGACTTCGGAAGCCGCTGAAACCTAGGGGGTTGTGGTTGCCAGATAGAGTCCATGTAGAATGTCATCCTCTTCTAGTGAGTGTCCTGACATGGCCGCGGATGTGGTGAAATTCGGAAACGGTCTTGAACTGGACAAGGACGCCTATGAAATACGCCGCTCCGGTCGTGCTCTCAAGCTGGAACGAATCCCTATGGAGATCCTGCTCCTGCTGGTCGAGCGCAGAGGGCAACTCGTCACCCGAGAGGACATCATCGCAAGGATCTGGGGTAAGGATGTCTTCCTGGACACTGATAGCAGCATCAACGGAGCCATCCGGAAGATTCGCCAGGTTCTAAGGGACGATCCAGAAAAGCCAGTCTTCGTACAAACGGTCACAGGCAAGGGGTATCGGTTCATTGCACCGGTGACCGCGGCCATCGTTTCGGCCCGGCAAGCTGACGGAAGCAAGCCGGCATCCAAGGAGCAGGCAGTCGTCCCCGATTTAGTCATTTCTCACTACCGAATTGAGGAAAAGATTGCCAGCGGTGGGATGGGAGATGTTTTTCAAGCCGAAGACGTCCGGCTCGGACGCCGCGTTGCGATAAAATTTCTGGCCGAGAAATCAGCCAGCGATAGCCATGCGCTCGAACGTTTCCTGCTTGAAGCGCGGGCCGCATCCTCTCTCAGTCACCCCAATATATGTACGATCTACGAAATCGAGGAATATCAGGGCCGTCCAGTGATTGTGATGGAGTTGCTGGAGGGAGAGACTCTGAGGCAGCAGCTTCGGCGCGGCCCGCTGGAAATCGACCAACTGCTGAATGTGGGAATCCACGTGTCCGATGCGCTCCAGGCGGCGCACGCCAAGGGGATCATTCATCGCGACATCAAGCCGGGCAATATTTTCGTGATGCAGTCTGGTCAGGTGAAGGTTCTGGATTTCGGCCTGGCGAAGCTAACCGCCGGACACGACGTCCAGGTGGACGAGGTGCAGGAACCTCTGACCATGCACGGAGTGCTGCCGGGGACGAGGCATTACATGTCCCCGGAGCAATTGCGCGATGAAGAAATTGACAGACGCTCGGATATCTTCTCCCTGGGCATCGTGCTGTATGAGATGGCGACGGGAACGAAACCCTTTACTGGAAAGAATGCTTTCGCTGTCTCCAGCGCCACCCTGAATTCCCGCCCGGACCCTGCGTCGAGCTTGAACCCGAAGTTGCCGGTTGAGTTTGACGCAATCCTCATTAAGGCGCTTGAGAAAAAACCGGATGGTAGATACCAGACTGCCGGAGAACTGCAGTCTGATCTGCAATTGCTCAGGAAGAAACTTGAATCCCCGAACGCAGTGCAGGGCGGGACCGCCCCATTCGCCGTCCGCCGAAATGTGCGCACTTCTTGGAATCTTTGGCAATGGGTCGCGTCGCTAGCCGCCTTGCTCGTCGTGATTCTGGCTGCTGGTATTTACGGATTGCATCAAAGTGCGCGGTCACAGTCCGCAGACGCGCACCGGCGGGTGATGCTGGCGGTGCTGCCGTTTGCAAACCTCAGTAATGACCCGGAGCAGGAGTATTTCAGCGATGGTCTGACGGAAGAGACCATTACAGATTTAGGCGAACTCAACCCGGAACGGCTCGGCGTGATCGCTCGAACCTCGGCTACGGCGTATAAGCACACCAATAAAACGATCGCTCAAATCGGACGCGAGTTAGGAGTTGACTACATTCTTGAGGGCAGCGTTCGGCGGGACGGTGGAAGCTCTCGCATCACCGCTCAACTCATACGCGTCAAGGATCAGGTACATCTGTGGGCGCACAACTATGACCGCCAAACCGGCGGACTACTGGCGCTACAAAATGAATTGGGCAGGGCCATCGCGCAACAGGTCCAGGTGAGACTCACGACGCTTTATGGAGTTCGATTGGTCAACAAGTACGCCCCAAATCCTGAGGCTTATGAGCTTTACCTCAAAGGCCGCTTTTACCTGAGGCAGCGGACCTTCGATGCTATGGATAAGAGCATCGAGTATTTTCAACGCTCGATCGAGAAAGACCCCGGCTTCGCACTGGCCTACGCCGGGCTTGCCGATTCTTATCTGGCCCGGGCCACTGGATCGCCAGAGGTGTTCGATCCCAAGGCGAAGGCAGCGGCTTCCCGAGCATTAGAACTGGATGACGATCTTGCCGAAGCCCACGCCGCGCTGGGAGCGGAAAAAGCAGACTTTGAGTATGACTGGCAAGGCGCGGAGCAGGAGTTCAAACGAGCGATTGAGCTAAACCCGAACTATGCCGATGCCCACTACCGGTATGCGTGGACTTACTTGACGCCGCTCGGCAAGTCAGAGCAAGCCATCTCCGAAATGAAGAAGGCATTGGAGTTGGATCCATTTTCCCGGATGGACAATACCGTTTTGGGTCTGACCTATTTCTATGCCCGGAAATATGACCAGGCAGAGGAGCAATTTAAGAAGGCGATCGAGTTGAATCCTGATTTCTTCGTGACCTATTACCACTTTGCCTGGCTGTACTCCCAAATGGGGCGGTATCCGAACGCCATTAGCGAGTTTACCAAGGGACGACTTCTGTCAGGCGACGACGGCGTCGTCAAGAGCGCGGCGTCGCAGGATGTTGCGCTCAAGAAGGCATTTGCGGCAAAGGGCGCCGCCGGATTCTGGCAGCAACTTCTGAAATCGCGGGAGATTGGCGAGTTCGACGCTCCGCAAGTTTATGCACGGCTCGGAGACAAGGAAAGAGCGCTGCGAGGACTGGAGCGCAACTATGAAGAACGCGCAAGTCTCGGCACCCTTTTGAATGTCGATCCCGCCCTCGACTCGCTGCATTCAGACCAGCGATTCGGGGATCTTGTTCGGCGTATGGGGCTCACTCCGAGTGCCAAGGCTGACTAGGGAATCCGAGCGGTATCCGCGAGGCGTTCCGGGGCACTCCTGTAGGACCTTCAATATCTACTCTCGCGGAACAGATCGAGGAAAGAGAGAGAGAGAGTAGAGAGCAGTAAATTTCCCGCCTGATGGCGAATTCCGTCGCTCTCATCTCTTTAGGCGCCAGCGTATCGGCGCAAACGGCGGCGCAGCACTGTCACGGGAATTAACTTTTCTTGAAGAGACCTTGTTATGGGTTAAGATTCCGAGGCGAAGAGCGAAGAGCGATGGAGAAATCAACGCTACCGGGCGACGACGAGGCTCAGAAGCCACCTTGCGGGGAAGTGAGCGGGTTGCTCCGAGCCTGGGGGGACGGAGACCGCGACGCGCTCGATCGGTTGACTCCCGTCGTCTATGCCGAACTCCGCCGCCTCGCCCGGCGCTACATGAGAGGCGAGCGCCCCGGTCACAGCCTCCAGACGACGGCTCTCGTAAATGAGGCGTACATGCGCCTGGTGGACTACAAAAGCATGCAGTGGCAGAATCGCGCCCATTTTTTCGCGGTCTCGGCCCAGTTGATGAGGCGCATTCTGGTCGAACATGCGCGGCGCCACAACCTGAAACGTGGCGGCGGCGTGCAGCATGTTTCGCTGGAAGAGACAGCCATCGTCGACGACGATCGGCCCGCGGACCTGGTGGCACTCGATGACGCAATGAACGCACTGGCGCGTATCGATCCCCGCAAAGTGCAGGTCGTCGAAATGCGTTTTTTTGGCGGACTCAGCGTGGAAGAGACAGCCGAGGTGCTCAAAGTATCGCCGGTCACCGTGATGCGCGACTGGAGCACCGCCAAGGCATGGCTCTACCGCGAACTGACCGGCGGAGCAACCGGTGGACTCTAACCGGTGGAAACAAGTCGACAGCTTGTTGCAGTCAGTGCTGGAGCGTGCGCCCGAGGAGCGCGACGCCTTTCTGCGGCACGCATGCGCGACCGACGAAGCGCTGGAGCGCGAAGTCCGCTCGCTGTTAATGGCACAACAACAGGCAGGAGCCTTCCTCGAGAGCCCGGCAATAGAAGCGGTCGCGCGCGCCCTCGCTCGCGACGAAAGTAAAGACGAGCAGGAGAGCGGCGATTTCCCCATCGGCCGGACCATCTCGCACTACCGCGTGATCGGGAAGCTCGGCGCCGGGGGGATGGGTGTCGTCTACAAAGCCGAGGACGTGAAGCTGCATCGTTTCGTCGCCCTGAAATTCCTGCCCGACGAAGTAGCCAAGGACGCGCAAGCTCTTGCCCGCTTTCAGCGCGAAGCACAGGCTGCTTCTGCACTGAACCACCCCAATATCTGCATGGTCTTCGAGATTGACGAGCGCGAAGGTCAGCATTTCATCGCCATGGAGTATTTCGACGGCATGACGCTGAAGCATCGCATCGCTGGGCGTCCTATGGAAACGGAATTGATTCTCTCGCTCGCCATCGAAATTGCCGATGCCCTCGATGCCGCGCATGCCGAAGGGATCGTCCACCGCGACATCAAACCCGCTAACATCTTCGTCACCAAACGCGAACACGCCAAGATTCTGGATTTTGGGCTGGCGAAGGTCAATCTGGCAGGCAGTTCTTCGAGCCAGATTGCGTCTCTGAACACGCAAACGGTGGACGCCGATCATCTCACCAGTCCCGGTTCTACGCTGGGAACCGTCTCGTACATGTCCCCGGAGCAAGCCAAGGGCAAGGAACTGGATGCTCGAACCGATTTGTTTTCGTTCGGTACAGTCTTGTACGAGATGGCAACGGGAGCGTTGCCATTCCATGGTGAAACCACTGCGCTGATCTTCAATGCCATATTGAATTCCGATCCGCATGCTGCGATTCGCTTTAATCGCGATATTCCGGCCGAACTGGAACGCATCATTAACAAGGCGCTGGAGAAAGATCGCAATCTGCGCTATCAGGGCGCGGCGGAAATGCGAGCCGACCTGCAGCGGTTGAAGCGAGACACCGAGACTGGACGAGCCAGAGCAGCGAGTTCGGGCAGGGTGGCGGTCGCACCGGAAAGCGGCTCTCAGGTCAACCAACCGCCGTCGCCGCGATCCGGCTTCTCCCCTGCGCCTGCTTCGTCTCCTTCGTCGGGTACTGCGATGGTCGCCGAAGTTCCTGTCGCGGGCAGGAAGCTCCGGAAGATTCTGGTTCCCGCCGCCGTGATTCTTGTCGCAGTGGCAATCGCGGGAACGTTCTACTTCCGCTCGCGCCAGACCGCGCAGCGCCTGACCGACAAGGACACCATCGTTCTCGCTGATTTTGCCAACAGCACTGGCGATGCAGTCTTCGACGACACGCTCAAGACGGCGCTCAGCGTTGCTCTCAACCAGTCGCCGTTTCTGAATGTGCTTTCCGATAACAAGGTCGCGGCGACCTTGAAACTCATGACGCGTCCTCGCGATTCCAAACTCACGCCCGACGTTGCGCGGGAGCTTTGCCAGCGGGCGGGGAGCAAGGTTTATCTTGCCGGGTCGATAGCCAGCCTGGGCAGCCAATATGTGCTGGAGTTGAAGGCGGTGAATTGTCAGAGTGGAGACCCGTTGGCTGAGAAGCAGGTGATGGCGGCGTCCAAGGAAAAGGTACTGGACGTGTTGGGCGAGGCGGCATCCAAGCTGCGCGGCGAACTGGGTGAATCGCTGGCTACAGTGCAGCGGTTTGATGTTCCGCTCGAACAGGCCACTACTTCTTCGCTCGAAGCTTTGAAAGCGTATAGCCTCGGGGTAAGGGCCTTGAGTGAGAAAGGCCCTGCCGCCGCCTTGCCTTACAATCAACGTGCCATCGAGCTTGATCCGAATTTTGCCATGGGCTACCGGGCAGTAGGCTTGGGCTACGCCTTTCTCGGCCAGACTGAGCGAACCAGTGAGTACGTCACTGAAGCGTTTCGGTTGCGGGAACGTGCCAGCGAGCGGGAGAAGCTGGCCATCACTGCCAACTACTACCAGAACGTGACCAGAGAACTGGACAAAGCGGCGCAGATATATCTGGAGTGGATTGAGAGCTACCCGCGGGAATACGGAGCGTATAACAATTTGGGCCTGGCGTACGCAGCACAGGGGCAGTATGAGAAGGCCGCGGAAATCATGAGGCAAGGCAAGCGCCTTGCACCGGATCGTGCATCCTGGAACGAGAATCTCGCCATCTATACTCTTGCCCTGCGGCGTTTCGACGAAACGCGGCATATGAGCGACGACACGCGAGTGCGATACGGGGATGATTTAATCTTGCATACTGCTTTTTACGCTCTCGCATTTGTGGGGTCGGATTCCGCGGGGATGGCAGAACAACAACAGTGGTTTGCAGGCAAGCCCAAGTATGAAACTTTTGGACTGGCTCTCACATCCGACACCGAGGCTTATGCCGGTCGTGCGGGTAAGGCTCGGGAACTGACCAAGCGGGCCGTAGACTCAGCTGCACGAACGGACAATAAAGAAGTTGGGGCGATTGATCTGGCAATTGCGGCTCAGCGGGAAGCGGCTTACGGCAATGTCGCCGAAGCCCGGCAGATAGCGGCAGAGGCCCTGAAGCTTGCTCCCGCGAGTCAGGGCGTCGAAAGTGAGGCCGCGCTTGCGTTTGCCATGGCGGACGACACGGTGCGAGCCGAATCGTTGGCCCAGGATTTGGGGAAACGATTCCCGCTGGGCACGCAGATGCAGTCGCTCTGGCTGCCTGCGATTCACGCGCAATTGGCGTTGGACAGAAAGAACCCGGCCTCCGCCCTGGACGCCCTGCAAGCTGCTACGCTCATTGAGTTGGGCAACATTCCCTTCGTCATGAATACCTCTTGCCTGTATCCGACGTACCTGCGTGGTGAGGCAGACTTGGCCGACGGACAGGGTAGTGCCGCGGCCGCCGAGTTTCAGAAGATTATCGATCACAACGGCATCGTGTGGAACTGCTGGACGGGAGCATTGGCGCATCTGGGAGTCGCTCGGGCCAATGCTTTGCAATCGAGAACCTCGCAGGGAGCGGCGGCCGATGCCGCCCGCGTCCGTGCGCTCGCCGCTTACAAAGACTTCCTCACACTCTGGAAAGACGCCGACGGTGACGTCCCTGTTCTCAAGCAAGCCAAAGCGGAGTACGCGAAGCTGCAGTGAACCTTCGTGGGGAAGACCAGCCTCCCAGCACTTGAAGATTTAGTTAGCGTTCCAAATAAAATCGCACGCCACCGGATGTATCCATAGGCCCGCGGAATAGAGTCGGGCGGTTTAATCCCGTCTATCCTTCTCCACTCCAATCATGCTTTCCTGCCGTTGCGATCCGCTCTACCTAATCCATAGCCCCCTTGTGATACAACTTTCTGTGATCTTCATGCACCAATCCGAGGCGGCGGCTTACCAGTTTCCGGGTGTGGAATGTTGAGAGCGTTCTTCGTCCGTCTTTCCGAAAATCCATCTTTACGCAACTTTGCCGAACGCTCTTCCCTCGGCCGCCGTGTCTCCGGGCGCTTCGTTGCTGGCACGGAGATTGCCGACGCCGTCCGTGCCACCCAAGCCATCAACCGCGCGGGGATGAGCGTCACCATCGACAATCTTGGAGAAAATGTCACCAATCCGGACGAAGCCCGGCACAGCGCCCAACTCTACCATCAGATCCTCGACGCCATTGTCGCCAACCAGCTCAACGCTAATATCAGCCTCAAGCTCACGCACATGGGGCTGGACGTGGATGATAAATTAGCCCGCGATATTGTCAGCGGCCTGGTCGCCAAGGCTGCATCCATGAATCCTCCGGGCTTTGTGCGCGTCGACATGGAAGGATCGCCCTACACTCAGCGCACTCTGGATTTCGTTCATGAACTGCACCGCATGCCAGGAAATGCGACCTCGGTCGGCACTGTGATCCAGGCGTACCTGCGACGCTCCGAGAGCGATATCGAAAAGCTTCTCGCTGAAGGCATCCGTATTCGCCTGTGCAAGGGCGCGTACAAAGAATTTGCGGATATCGCCTTTCCCGCCAAATCAGACGTCGATGCCAACTACGTCAAGCTGATGAAAATCCTGCTGAAGAGTGGTATCTATCACGGCCTCGCCACGCACGATGAAAACATTGTGCAACAAGCGCAGGCGTTTGCGACCACCGAAAAGATCTCCCGCGATTCTTTTGAATTCCAGATGCTTTATGGTATCCGTCGGGACCTGCAACAGCGCCTGGTCCACGACGGCTGGCGCGTCCGCATCTATATTCCGTTCGGCACTGAGTGGTATCCCTACTTCATGCGGCGGCTGGGCGAGCGGCCAGCCAACGTCTTATTCATCGCGCGAAATCTGCTGCGGGCATAGTTCGTCGTTAAACACAAGAGGCCTACACTTTTCGCCCAAATCTATTAAGATGCTATGGCTCCCCGAACTAGGGTGCGCCATGCACACTCCCTCTTCCCGCAGAAAATTGGCCGGCCACTACGAGGTCCCGCAATCCTTGGCCAGGGAGCGGGCGCGTGCTGGAATTGGAAAATTTTGCGATTGATGGACACGGAGGAAAAACCATGTATTCTTTCACGCGCCGTGATTTCATGCGGATCAGCACGACTTCCGTGGCTGCCGGAGCCGCAGTAAAATTTACTCTCTTGGAGCCTGCCGCGTTATGGGGCGCAGGCCGCGCCGTAGCTCCAAGTGATCGCGTGCGCTTTGCTTCGATCGGCACCGGAACGCGCGGGTGCGAATTGCTGCAGGCGTCGATTGTCGTCCCTGGCATAGAATGTGTTGCTGTTTGCGATCTCTATGACAGCCGGCACGAGGCTGCTCAGGAGGCCGTGCAAAAGCAGGTTCCGGCGACGCGCAATTACAGGGAAATCCTCGACCGCAAAGATGTAGACGCAGTGATCGTGGCCGTGCCTGACCATCAACATCGCCGCATCGTGGTGGATGCCTGCGCCGCGGGCAAGGACGTATATTGCGAAAAGCCGATGTCGCACACTGTCGAAGACGGCTTCGCAATGGTGGATGCCGTGCGAAAAGGAAATCGCATCATGCAGGTGGGCAGCCAGCGCGTAAGTTCCATCGTCTACGAAAAGGCTCGCGAACTTTATTCATCCGGAGCCCTCGGCGATGTGTTCTTCATAGAAGGCTCGTCGGACCGGAACTCGCCCAGCGGCGCCTGGGTCTATCCCATTCCGCCCGACGCGAGCGAGCAGACTATCGATTGGAATGCGTTTCTGGGAGACGCACCCAAGCGGTCGTTCGACGCGGCCAGGTTCTTCCGCTGGCGTTGCTTCTCCGACTACGGCGAGGGATTGGCCGGCGATCTGTTCGTGCATCTGCTCTCCGGAATTCACTTCATCTCCGGAACGAACGAGACGGCCACGCGCGCGCAGTCGAGCGGCGGACTGTTTCGCTGGAAAGACGGGCGCGACTTTCCGGACCTGATCGAGACACTTTACGACTATCCGAAATTCCGCATCGTGCTGCGCTGCAATCTGAACAATGCCGGCGGTGAACCCATCAAGTTCCACGGCACCAAAGGCACCATGGAAATCAGCGGACAAACGCTGACATTCACTCCTCAGGATGTAACACCCAAACCTGAGGAGTATTCGATGAAGGGTTGGCCGGCACGGCTTCGCAAGGAATATCTGGCACAATGGTTGGCGGACCATCCCCAGCCCGGCCCGCTCGACTACCAGCCAGTCGAGGCAGAGACTTTCACCGCGCCGCAAGGCTACAGCGATGTGTCGGCGCATCAGGCAAACTTTTTCAACGCGGTCCGAACCCGCAAGCCTACTGTGGAAAACGAAGTGTTCGGCAACCACGCGGCGATCGGCTGCCATCTCGCGAACTATGCCTATTTCAAAAACACAATCGCAACCTGGGATGCTGGCGCGAAGACGATTCGAGGATAGTCGCACAATTCCAGCAACAGTAATGATCGAGAATCGCGAATTGAGAGAATTGAGGGCCTCCAAACATGCGCCGGATTTCTAGAAGAGCTTTTTTGCAGACTGCCTCAGCCTCGGCTGCGTGTGCGGCGCTGTGGAATAATGCACTCCCCCTGCTGGCCAACCCTCTGGGCCTGCCGCTCGGTTTGCAACTGTACTCGGTGCGCGACATTCTGCCCAAAGACTATGACGGAACGCTGCGCCAGATAGCTGCACTGGGTTATCGCGAAGTGGAGGCTGCGGGCTTTTTCGGGCGCAGTCCCAGCGAGGTAAAGCAGGCGATGGATCACGCCGGCCTGCGTTGTGTGAGCGCCCACTACCCTTTGAAGGATCTTTTGCCGAAGATGGAGGAAACCATTCAGTTCGGCAAGGATCTGGGGCTGAACTACATCGTCTGCTCGTCGCCGATGCTGAAAGATCCTTCAAGGGTGAAAGACCCCGGGTCGCGTGCGGCCCGAGAATCGATGACCCTCGACGACTGGCGCTGGAACGCGGAACAGTTTAACCATATCGGGGAAAAAGTAAATGCAGCCGGCATGCGCTTCGCGTACCACAATCACACACCCGAGTTCCGCTCAGAAAACGGCGTCTTGTTCTACGACGAGCTTCTGCGGTCGACCGATCCGGCAAAGGTAAGCATGGAACTCGATTGCGGTTGGGCGGTCGTGGCGGGTCAAAAACCCGCGGACCTCTTGTTCCGCTATCCAACGCGTTTTTCTATGCTGCACGTGAAAGACTTCAAGATGACTCCTGCATCCACGCCCTCGGATCATCCGCCTTCAACGGAAATGGGACACGGAACGATTGACTATCGCTCCATCTTCGAGGCGGCGAAGAAGGCGCGCATCAAGCATGCCTTTGTGGAGCAGGAAGAGTTCGATGTGCCCATGATGGAGGCACTCAAGATTGACGCCGAATACATACGTAACCTGACGATGTAAGGCCGCTGCTTCAAATCGCAGGATGCAGGCACCGACATCGCTTTATCGCAGCATGCCCCGGATCGCCAAATCCAGACCGACCATTATTACGGCAGAGGCTGGGATCACCAGCAGCGCTTTCTTCAACCGCCGCGGATCGCCGCCGGCGATGATCCCGATGATGCGGGAACTCACTGCCAGCCCCGTCCATCCGCAAGTAATCACGAAGCCGATAGCAGTGCCGGTCATGCGCGGAAAAGCGTCGCCCACGATGGCCAACGTGGTGGGAAAGACCGGCGCCATGGAAATCCCAGCAAGAAAGACCAGCACGAGTGCAACTCCGGGTCTCTTAGTCCGCAGCATCAGGAAAGTTGTAACGGCCATGGCGACCGATCCCACCAGGGTGACGGTGATGGCGGGTACACGCGTAAGAACGGGCAACACGCCGGCACGTCCAATCAGCAAACCAAGAGCGAATCCCAGCGAAAGAATGTTGAGAGCCCGAGATTCGGGAATGCCCTGGGCGATAAGGTGGCGCGGCAACCAGTTCCAAATCCCTACCTCGCAGGTGATGTAAAGAAAGAGAAAGAGTCCAATCAGAAAAAGCAGCGGGCGTCCAAGCACCGGAGCGGCATCCGCAAGGACGAAGCGCCCCGCGCCCGTCGGGCCAGGCATTTTGGTGAAGGCTTGAATCGCCAACGTTACGACAGTGAGTGACGCGATGGTGTAGCAGAGGCGCACCCAGTTCCGCCCAAAAAGATTGGCCGCAATAAATGGCGTGGCGAGAGCGCCGAGTCCAAAGAAAAGGTTCACCAGATTCAGCGCTGTAGCGCGATGACTCTCGCTCACATCGCTGACCAAAGCGTTCGCGCCAGTCACCAGGATCCCGCCGCCCACTCCAAGCAGAAACAGCAGCAACATAATGCTGCGAAAGCCCGGAGAGCGTGGCAAGGCGAAGAGTGCAATCGATATCAAGGCGAGACCAAGAATGAGTCCGATCTTCTTGCCTTCGTTATCGAGCAGCGGACCTACCGCCAGTGATGCAAGGATGAGCCCGAGAGCCTGCGCAAACGCGATCGTGCCATTCTGGCTCGGACTCAGGTGGAAACGATCAGACAGGTCGGGCAGGATGGTGCCTAACATGGCGGCGATCATGCCGTAGATGAAAATAGCGACAATGGCGGCGAAAATTAGCACGCGTTCCTTTCAGTTGCGATTCAGATCTAAGAACCAAATGTGGGAACATCGACCCAGCCTCGTATCCGGTCGCTCTCGAGCGCAGCATTGACGATACGCAACTGCCTGATTCCGTCAACAAATTGCGGATATTCGGGCGCGCCGGCCGGGGCGGCAATCGAAGCATAGAAGCGGCGGAAGACTTGCTTGAACGTATCGTCGTAGCCTTCGCTGTGGCCGCCCGGAAGATCGGCATAACTACGCGCCGCAGGTTTTAGTAAAGCAGGATCTTTCACGAAAACTTGATTGCCGCTATCGCGGTGGCCGACCCACAGTTCGTCGGGACGCTCCTGGTTCCACGCGACGGAAGATCGCGAGCCGCAGATCTCAATGCTCAGCCGGTTCTTTCGTCCCGCTGAGACCTGGCTGGCAGCAACGCTTCCGCGCGCCTGCTCGCCCAGGCGAAAGATCACGGCGCCGAAATCTTCTGTGTCCACGGCAGTTTCAACATAGTCCTCTTGTCCAGACAGCTTATTGGAAAAGGTTTCGACCGAGTGTTTCGGCTGCTTGCGCACGGAATGGAAAGTATGAAGATCGGCACAGAGGGAGGTCACGCGCAGCCCTGTCACGTGCTCAGCCATATCAAACCAGTGAGAGCCGATATCCGCCATGCAGCGCGAAGGCCCGCCCGCCTTAGCATCGACGCGCCAGTTCCAGTCGGTGTCATAGAGCAGCCAGTCCTGGAAATAAGTACCCTGAACGATAAGAATTTCACCCAGGTCTCCGTCTTCGCGCATTCGCCGCATCTGCTGCACCATCGGGTAGTAACGCAGATTGTGGCACACGCAGTTCCTCACTTCATGCCGTTCAGCGAGAGAAGCGAGTTCTTCGCCCTCGCCCAGGGTAGTGGCCAGGGGCTTTTCGCAGATCACATGCTTGCCCGCCCGCAGTGCTTCGCTGGCCATGGGAAAGTGCTGCGCGTTGGACGTGCAGATGTGAACCGCTTCGATTTTCGGATCGCGGAGAACATCGCGATAGTCCGTCGTAATCGTGGGCAGGGAAAATCCTGCACCCAAGCGTCCGGTCGCCTCCGCATTTCTGCCCACGACGGCGGCGGCCTCGACAAACTCCAGCCGCCGCACCGCCTCGAGATGCACGCGTCCCATAAAACCAGTACCGACGATCGCCGTCCTGATTATTTTCATCCGTGTTCCTGTCTTTAGACCCACCAGGCAGCGGCCGGCTGCTCACGGATCACGATGCGATTGAGAAAATTCGCAGCTTTCGTCAAACCCTCCTCCGGTGAGAGCAGACTGTCTTCGTGTTCGATGGAGAGTACGTGATCGTAGCCAAACATGCGCAGTGTGGAAATAAATTCGCTCCACCACTGGGCTCCGTGGCCGTAACCGCAGGTCCGAAAGATCCAGGCGCGATCACGCTCTTCGGTGTACGGCTTGGTATCGAGCACGCCAGTACGCGGCAAATTCGCAGTGTAAATCTGAGTGTCCTTCGCATGGACATGGAAAATGGCGCCCTCAAGCACACGCACGGCTGCGATGGGATCGATGCTCTGCCAAAAAAGATGGCTCGGATCGAAGTTGCATCCCACACTCGACCCCGCGATGGAGCGTAACCGCAGCATTGTCTCCGGACTATATACGACAAATCCGGGATGCATTTCGATGGCGATCTTCACGCCGTGGTCGGAGGCGAATTTCGCATGCTTAGTCCAATAAGGCGCCACCACCCCGGTCCACTGCCAGTCGAGCACCGTCAAATAGTCCGGAGGCCACGGGCAGGTAACCCAGTTAGGAGCCGTGGCGTGAGGTGAATCACCTGGACATCCTGAGAAATCGACCACTATAGAAATGCCGAGCTTTTCGGCGAGCAGAATTGTTTTGCGGCTCACTTCCGTGTCTCGCTGTGCACGCGCCTTATCCGGATGAAGCGCGTTGCCGTGGCAACTCAAGGCACTGATTGTGGTGCCGTGATCGGCCAGAATTTTCTGAAACTCGGCGAGCGCGGAAGCATCTTCGAGCATCGACAACTTGCAGTGCGCGTCGCCGGGATAATTCCCCGTGCCGAGTTCGACGGTTTCGATCTGAAGCGTCCTGAGTTTCTTCAGAACAGCAGGCAGCGAAAGCTGAGATAGCAGAGGCGTAAAAACTCCAACCCGCATAAAGGTCCTCGTCTCCTGGAGAAAATGCTGGCAAGGATTGTAAATCTTCTCGTCCGTCTTACGCGCAACGGGGGTGGGAGGGAGAGGGAGCTTGTTGCTTGACGTAATGACGTTATGACTATATTATTATTTTTGGTCAGTTGGTCACATAAAATGAGGATGCCCTTACTCTGCAACAAGACAGCCATTGTTACTGGAGCGTCGTCAGGGATTGGCCGCGCCATCGCCCTCAATCTCGCAGGGGATGGAGCTCACGTGTTTCTCACCGGACGCGACGCACAACGACTGGAGGGAGCAGCGCGCATGATCGGGCGGGAGGGAGGCCTGGCATCCATCGAAGCCTTCGATCTGCATGACTCCGACAGACTGCAAAACTTCATCGCCACTACAGCGAAGAAGAAGGGCCGCCTCGATATCCTGGTCAACGCGGCTGGCGTAGACCATCCAGGCACAATCGCCGACGGAGGGCTTACGGAGTGGCGAGATATGTTTGACATCAACGTCATTGCGATGCTGATCGGCAGTCAAGTCGCAATCCGTGTGATGCGCGAAACCAAGAGCCAAGGACACATTGTTACGATCTCGTCTTATGCAGGACGAGGCGATGGGTACCGGGTCTACGGAGCCACCAAAGCGGCCATCAATTCGCTCTGCATGACGCTGCGCAATGAACTGGAGGATGAGCCAATTCGCGTGGTGAATGTTATGCCCGGAGCGGTGGCCACGAATTTCGGCCGCAACCACGGGCCGGAGTTCGTGAACGGCCTCTTGGAATCGGTCGGCCTGCCCGCCGATTTCAAGACCGGGGATGTGTTGCCGGATTCGACGCTGGAAGCATTGAACGCCCGCGCTACGGCAGTTTTTGCCGCACCCGACGACATTGCGCGCGCAGTCCTTTATGCTGTTACACAGCCCTGTGATGTCAACGTCTCTGAAATCCTCGTCGGGCCGCGGAAAGCGTTCCCCCAGCATGTCTAATTCCGGGGAGAGCGCGGGGAATGACAAGCGCAACCGGATTCTGGACGCGGCGCAAAATCTGTTCTTGCGCTATGGCGTCAAACGAACTGCATTGGACGATGTGGTTCGCGAAGCAGGAATTGCCAAAGGGACGCTTTATCTTTATTTCGATTCGAAGGATGCGCTCTTCGCCGCGGTCGCGGAACAGCTTTGCGCGGAGGTGCTCAGAAATGCTGAGGAGGCAATCGCATCCTCCTCTTCCAGCACCTCTCGAATTGTGGGTTGCCTGGACGCCTCTATCGGCTCGATGCATCGCCTTACCGCGCAATCTCCTCATATCGCGGAATTGACCGAATCAAAAGAAGCTCTAGCCGCCGCAATCTATGGCGCTTTCAACCGAAGAATGAGAGACCTGTTGCGGAAGTTGCTCAGGGATAGCGGAATAGAGCGAGGAGATGCCGTGGACATGTTTTTCGCCGCCGCTATTGGAACGCTAAAAACTGGCGACTCCGCCGCGAAACCTTATCGCGCGAGGTTAACCGCCTTGACAGAGATTCTCGTGGCAGGCCTCAGGCACACGCCACGGTAAGGCATCTCGGCGTCTGCGCCGCCCTCCTCCGACTTAATGTCGAAAATCAGATTTTGTATCTCGGACGGATTTGAAGCTACGGCGTAATCTCGAAGACCACCCCCATACAGCCGGCTGGTGAGCCGCAGCTAATGGTCGTCCCGTACAGATTGCGCGCTCCGCGAGAATCACGCCGGCCGTCGGGTTGAGCGCGGGCGGGCCCAGGAAAACGTGAAGTACGGAGTACGCCCAGCCGCCGCCCGACAGGAGCCACAACTTGAAGACGGCGCCGCCGTCGGCGGGACCGCCATGCGAGGCGGTTCCGTACAGATTCCCCGCGGCGTCAAAGACAAGACCAGCGACGGGATAGGCTGCCTTGGCACGGTCGAAGCTATGCAACACCTTCTCCGTCCAGCTTCCATCTGACCGCAGCTTTAGCCTGAATACCGTGCCGTTCGTAGCCGGAGGGCCGCCAGCGGCCGCAGTACTGTAGAGATTCCCGGCCTCGTCGAAGACGAGAGCGGCCTCCGCCAGGAAGTACTCGATTGAGCGTGGGCGGGCCACGGTTGATTGACATGAATCTGGCTTTTTAATACGGTTGGAATCCGATGACCCGCAGCCAGCAACCTGCATTGACAGTCTTTGCAGTCGGAATGATCGGCCTCGGCATCCTCGCTCTTGTCTACAGCGATTTCGCCTTGGTGTGGCAACCCGTACCCCTATGGATCCCGGGCAGGACGGTTCTCGCCTATCTATCGGGCCTCATCATGCTACTGGGCGGTGTTGGATTGCTTTTAAGAGCCACAGTGGTATGGTCGGTTCGCACCCTGTTCCCATATCTCATCCTCTGGCTACTGCTGAAGGTCCCCGCTCTGCTGGTGGCGCCGCAGGTGGAAGCTGTCTGGCTCGGCTTTGGCGAGCTGGCTGTGCTCGTGGCGGGAGGATGGGTTTTATTTGCCACACTGGCCGGGCTGCGACAGGGATCGCTACTGACATTTGCCACGGGCGAGAACGGCATCCACCTTGCACGGATGCTCTTTGCGATTTCTCTCATACCCATCGGACTCTCACATCTTGTATACGTGAAAGAGACTGCTGAGCTGGTACCGGCGTGGCTTCCTTATCGTATTGGCTGGGCCTACCTGACCGGCGCCGGACAGATCGCCTGCGGTCTCGGCGTGCTCTTCTCGATCTTTCCGCGTGTGGCCGCGAGGACGGAAGCGGGCATGTTAAGCCTGTTTACGCTTCTCGTTTGGGTTCCTGCGATTCTCGCCGCACCAAAGACAAGGCTGCCATGGACGGCCTTTTTCATCTCATGGGCGATCGCTTCTGCCGCTTGGGTGGTAGGCCAAAACATCGGGGCGAAACAGCCTGCCAAGCCGGATGCGTGACCGCCAACCCTATCGACCAACGATCCACTAACAGAATCATACCCCTCGCTTCACGAATTAATAAGGCGACCTCTCGTATGTCGACCGCAGCCTCACGATCTTCAATCGTCTTGCCGTTTCCTGGGGATCGTAACCCCGCTTTTTGAATTCCACGGCCACGGCCGTTTTTGCGTTTTCCAAGGCTTCTTCACTTTCCCAGACCGCTGTCGTCAGGAAATTGTGGGGGCTCTCTCCATCCTTCTTTTCATAGATAAATCCCTCGACAAAACCAGGTAAGGTTCTAATGAAGCTTTGCACCTTGCGCGCTCCTTCCAGGAACGCGGCCTTGGATTCTTCGGGAACAATCAATTCATCAATCAAGACTTTTTCCATTTTGGACTCCTTATTGTGGTGGAAGTTTTGGTTGAACGTTTTCACCTCTTGATGCATGACATCTTCCATCTAGTGCCCAAGCTCCGAGCTAGCGGCTGACAACGATCCACAGCGACCCCAGGACAGAAGCGACGAGAAGAAACCAACAACCACAGAGGTTCCAACAATGCCGATGGATTCCCACAACTCCGGCTTGGCTGACATGACGAGGACAATCCCAAGAAACACGGCGATTCGCATGCCGAGCGAGATCTTCAATAACGGATCACGCAGTCGGCTGAAGAGCTTAGAATCGATTGCCCTGGCATCGGCGCAAGCTCGGCGAACCGCCCGCGTGTGTCGGCCAGTCAGTGCAGCGAGCGCTGCGATAAGCAGAAGTGATCCCACCGCCACCTTCGGCCAAGCTAGTCCGAAACCCGACATTTTCATGGCCAAATAGATTCCGGAGAACAGGATGACCAGCAGGGACCCGATCGCCGCCAGTGGAAGTCCTGGAACGGCTCAATCCAACCGCGAGCCTCGGTCAAGGTGGAGACTCGTCTCCAATGAAATAACGACAGAACTTCGAAGCTCCGCACAGCGCGAGACACCCACGATCTTGCGAATCGACGAATGATTCTCTGCCTCCTTGATCATGAAATCAGCCACGTCCGCGCGCGAGATTTTGAAGCCGAAACGCGGCAAGTGGCCTTCGCGCACGCGATACTTTTCCGTGTAAGGCTTGTCGGTGAGTTCAGGTGGGCGCACCATGGTCCAATCAAGGTTGCTTTCCCCAAAGACCCGCTCCATGGCAGATGCATCGACAACCGCGCTGGGGAAAAACAGCCCTCCGAAAAGAAATGTGGGCGGGATGATGGAATCCCTGAACAGGAAGGCTGTTGACTCCACCACGACACGCCGGACTTCGGCTTGCAGCATGGCACCCGTCAGGGCGATAGTGAATCGTTCTCTAAGGTTCGCGTCAGCTTCTGATACCGGCACCCGCAGACCGAATCCTGAGAGAACGGCATCGTGGCCTTGAATGACCTTTTCCAGTTCGGCACGATTCAGCAGATCTCCATGTTTGACGGCGATGCGGTCTCGAAACGGCTTGAGTCGACCCGGCGAGCGCACAAATGCTGTCACGGAATGACCGTGTTCAATCGCCTGCCGAACGATCCCCAGTCCCGTACCCTCCGTCGCGCCCAATACAACCAGCTTCATAGTGCCCGCCGTTTCAGGATCCTCGGCGCTGTCGGGCTCGGTTTCGGTAGGACAGTGCATATTGGATATAGATTACTATATTTACTAAATGATGCTATAATTTCAACGTTTGCCGAAAATAAAAAAACGCCTCTACAAATCCCTGGTTCGCCAGCGCCAGGCTGGTGATACTCGCCGCCGAATCGTCGACGCCACCCGGCAGCTACTGCAGAGCCAGGGCTATGCCGGAATGACCATCGAAGCTATCGCCGAGGGGGCCGAGGTCTCTGCCCAAAGCGTGTATGCCATCTTCAAATCGAAAACGGGAATCCTCATGGAACTCCTCGATCAGTCCACCTTTGGAGCCGACTACGAGGAGGCTGTACGGCAGGCACTGAGCGCCAGCGACCCCGAATCTCGTTTGCGGCTCGCGGCGCCTATAGCCAGGCAGATCCACGACGCACAAAGTGCAACTTTCGACCTGCTGCGTGGCTCAGGCGTTGTAGCACCCGAACTGGCAAAATTGGAACAGGAGCGAGAATGCCTCCGCTATGAGAGGCAGGAGCGCATGATCATGTCCCTTCGTGACGCGGGACGGCTGCTAGCGGAACTGACTTATTCGACCGCACGGGATATCCTCTGGATGCTCACCGGGAGGGATGTATACCGTATGCTGGTCCGGGAACGTAAGTGGTCTTCCCAGAAATACCAGGACTGGTTGGCCGATACGCTGGTGCGCTCTCTGCTGACTCGGAAAACAGCTAATTCGGTTCGAAGGCGGCCGTTGAAACGTCGTTCATCTCTGGGGCACGATTAAAAATTAAAAGAAGAGACGCACTCCGGATTGAAGCGGCAAATTGGCGGAGTTTCAATTGGCGAGCAGCCAGCAACTCTTGCCAATCCGATGATGCACTTTTCTGCGGCTCTGATACGATTGTGCGAGCGGCCCGAGAGAAATCTATAGTCCGCAAAATCCTGCGTGCACAGCGCGGCCGAGCTATTCGCCCACGCCATCCTAATCCATGCCCACCATAACGAATCGTCTGAGTCTGCTGCGCGACTCCACCTCCAGCGTTCGCCGACAAATCGAGGGCCACTCTCTCTATGGGGAAATCACGACCGTGATGGATTTGCGGTTGTTCATGCAAGCCCATGTCTTCGCTGTTTGGGACTTCATGTCGCTACTGAAGGCCTTACAGAATTGTCTGACCTCGGTGTCGGTTCCCTGGATACCCAGCCCATATCCAAACGCCTGCCGGCTGATCAACGAAATAGTGTTGGGAGAGGAAAGCGATGCCTATTCAGGCAGTCATCTGAGCCACTTCGAACTTTACTTGGAAGCTATGCGCCAAGCTGATGCCGATACGGATCCCATCACCGGACTAATTGGGCAGTTGCAACAGGGAGTTACGCTGGCGGAAGCCTTGTCGGGGTCGGACGTTCCTGAAGAGGCACGAGTGTTTGTCGGGAGCACGTTTGACACAATTCGCACCGGCAAACCGCACATTATGGCGGCCGCGTTCACATTCGGCCGAGAAGACTTGATTCCCGCGATGTTCCGGAACATCGTTCGTGATCTGCGGCACGGATTCGACGGGCTCGCGGTGTTCGAATACTATCTCGAACGGCACATCGAAGTAGACGACGAGAGCCATGGTCCAATGGCGATTGGTATGCTCGAAGACCTTTGCGGGCATGATGATACGCGTTGGGCCGAGGCAACCAGCGCAGCGAATAACGCTCTTGAAGCGCGATTGCGTATGTGGGACGCTATCGTTGACCGCATCGTTGACTCCCGCGACCAGACTGACTTCAGCCCGGGTTCCCCAAATGACCATCGCTGAAAAAAAAGTGTGAAGGGTTTCAAGTGCGCGCGAACTCTAAAAGGGGTCCGATATCGTGCGCATCGGCCGCTTGCAGCGCATCGATGTAACGGCGCCGAAAATCACCGGCGCGCACCAAGTCCGTTCCACCCCAAGTGAAAACGGCCCGGTCTTGTTTCTGGGCCAGCACGTCCCCCATCAGGCGTGCATGGCGGCCATTTCCCTTGGCAAACGGGTGGATCACAACCAAGCGGTGATGAAAGCGAATGGCGAGTTCATCGGGAACATATGTCCCGTGTTTCAGCCAATAGCGTGCATCGCCAAGCAAAGCGGCGAGTCGGTCGCGGATTTCATGCTGGGGAACACCGATGCTCTTTTCGGTGGTGCGATAGGTTCCCGCCCATGTCCAGGTCTGATCGAACATACGCAAATGGAGACCTCTTACGTAAGGCTCGATAAGAGGATCATGCCGGCGAAGATTGTTGTCTGTGAGCGCCCACGCGTGCGCTTCGAGAATATTCTGTCGTTCCCACTCGTTGAGTTCTTCCTTAGTTGCAAGATTAGGAATGAGGTCGGCCTGCTCATCGGAAGACAGCGGTGTATTGCCGTCTTCCTCACCGAAGAGACTCACCGTACGCCGCGCTTTCTCAGCAGCCGCTTGGTTTCCCCTTCGACTGCTTCATCCACGCGGCCCACGGCTTGATCTTCGAGTGCCATTGAGTGTTCGACCCCCAGTACATGTTTCTTGGCTTGGGCGCGCGCCCGCTCCTCAACCAGATCGCGGAGAGTGTTCGTCCTTGGCACTAACGCATACACTAGGTCACAGCCGAGTGCATTGGCTGCTGTTCTCAAGCTCTTCAGGGTAATGCGGTCCTCGGCCTCGGCCTTCTCCAATTGGACCGGGAGTTGACGGCTCGTCTTCAATGTGCGGGCGACTTCACTGGCAGAAATCCCCATCGCCTCTCGAATGGCACGCAGCCATCCTTTCAGTGGGCGTGGAGTCTTGGCTACTGCGTGAAACCGTTCCAGTGTGCGATCCAGCTGCTTTAGACGTAGATTGCGGAATTCATGGCGCATGGCGAGCTCGCTGTTCGACAATTTATAGCGCTACGCAGTTCGCGTAATGTACATTTATACATAGTCATACGTTATATATATGACAATCTAAAAATATACACGTCTCGAGCTAATGTCAAGGTAAAGATTTACATATGCGGTCGAATCATGGTTGACAGGAGGCGACACTAGTCTGTCAAGTCCCTTATCGCTCTTGAAATTCCTGGAGACTTCCTGAAATCTGTCGAAAGGACCGCCCCCCATCCGTCATGAGTTCAGGCGCACAAAGGCGCTCACAATAGTTCCAAAGGAGAGAAGCTGATGCATTTTGCCCTGCTAATCTATGAATCACCGGAAGCTTTTGCGGCGCGGAACGGCGACGGAACCGACACCTATACCGGTGCTTGGCGGGCGTACCACAAGGCTCTCGTCGAATCGGGCACCTACCTCGCTGGCGATCCGCTTGAAGTACCCGAGACTGGAACCACGGTGCGACTTAAGGAAGGAAAGCGGCGCGTACAGGATGGCCCCTTCGCCGATACCAAGGAGCAACTGGGGGGATTCATAATCATGGAACTCCCCTCGCTTGACGTGGCGCTCGATTGGGCAGCGCGCTGCCCGGCCGCCGCGGCCGGCGCTGTGGAGGTCCGTCCCCTCGCGCCGGAATCCAAGCGACGAATTACGGGATGAGCGGAAGCGGCCAGGAAGTCACACATCGGACGATCGAGCGAGTAGCCCGGGAGTCATATGGCCGTCTGGTGGCCTACCTTTCCTCGCACACACGCGACGTGGCCACTGCGGAGGACGCTCTCAGCGACGCATTGGTAGCGGCACTCGCAGCTTGGCCGAGAGACGGCGTGCCGCAAAATCCGGAGGCCTGGCTGCTGACGACAGCGCGCCACTCCTTTATCGATCTTGTGCGTCATCGGCGAGTAGCTGAAGCCAGCGAGCCCACTCTGTTGCTTCTCAGCGAGGAGTCCAAGGAGGCGCCCGTGTCGACGCCGTTTCCAGATGAAAGGTTGAAACTGCTTTTCGTGTGTGCCCACCCGGCAATCGATCCCGCGATGCACACGCCCCTGATGCTCCAGACCGTTCTTGGGCTCGATGCAGCGCGCATCGCCCAGGCCTTCCTAGTCTCACCTACGACGATGGGGCAGCGCCTGGTGCGTGCCAAAACGAAGATCCGCAGCGGCGGTATTCAATTCGACGTTCCGCAAGAGCATGAGTTGCCACAGCGGCTCGACGCGGTGCTTGAGGCTATTTATGCCGCATTCGGGATCGGCTGGGATGATATGGCGGGCGTCGACCAAAGCGGCCGTGAGCTTGCCGAGGAAGCGATCTGGCTCGCACGGGTCCTGCTCCATCTAATGCCCAGAGAAGCAGAGGTCCGGGGGCTGCTGGCCCTCATGCTCCACTGCGAAGCCCGCAGACCGGCACGGCGGGGGCCGGACGGCCGCTATATTCCTCTCTCGGAGCAGGACTCTCAGCAGTGGTCTCTGCCATTAATCGACGAGGCGGAACGCCATCTCGTCGAGGCGTCGAGTCGAGGCCGCTCCGGCCGGTTTCAACTTGAGGCCGCCATTCAGTCCGTGCATGCTGAGCGGGCGCGCAGCGGGCGAACCGAGTGGATCGCGATCATGCTGTTCTACGAACAGCTGATCCGCATATCCCCGACGCTCGGCACGCGAACCGGATACGCCGCGGCGGTTGGCGAAGCCAACGGACCTGAAGCCGGACTGGCGGTTCTGAATGGGATGGACCTGGATGACGTCTCCGGTTATCAGCCCTACTGGGCGGTTCGCGCTCACCTCTTGCAACGCCTGGGGAAGACATCTGAGGCCGCGGATGCTCTCGACCGGGCGATTGGTTTGGCCGAGGACCCGGCAGTGAGACAGTTCCTGCTCCAACGGCGCGGATAATTTTTTTCATTTGCTCTGTCGAAATCAACTCTCTTCACCCGTCACCCCGTAGAAGCGGCTTAACGGTAGTCCTCGAGACGCCTAATTAGGTAGGAGGGTGTATGACGATCGCAGGCAAAGCAGTTTTGGTGACCGGGGCCAATCGGGGTAGCGGACAGGCGCTGGTCGAGGAAGCATTGCGGAGAGGCGCGAAGCGGGTGTACGCCGGTACGCGCCAGCCCTTAACCCACTCGGATAGTCGCGTCACGCCACTGACCCTGGACGTGACCAACGCCGCGCAAATCCAGGAAGCTGTCGTGAGAGTCGAATCTCTAGATATCTTCATCAATAACGCCGGCGTAGCGCTTTTCGATGACTTGAGTGATCGTGCTGCGCTCGAACGGCACCTCGCCGTCAATCTCTTTGGCACCTACGGAGTGACCCAGGCTTTCCTGCCGTTCCTGACTCGTTCTCGGGGAGCCATCATCAACGTTCTGTCGGTGGCGGCCTTAGCTTCCTTGCCGACTGTTCCCGCTTACTCAATCTCAAAGGCGACCGCGTTCTCCCTGTCACAGTCGCTGCGTGCTCTTTTGGCGGGACGGGGCGTGAGCGTTCATGCCGTCTTGCCCGGCCCCATGGATACGGATATGTCCCGAGGTTTCGAAGTACCGAAGGCCTCTCCGGAGGCCGTTGCGCGAGCCATCTTCGACGGAGTCGAGCAAGGGGAGGACGACATCTTCCCAGATCCCATGTCAGAGACCATAGCGGAGAGCTGGCGCAGCGGTGAGGTCAAGGCGCTCGAGCGTCAGTTTGCGGCGCTCGTAAACGCACAGCCCGTCAACGCATAAGCAAAGGGACGACGGTGCAACTTCCGCACTACCGTAAACCCGCCGTTTCCGGCGGGTTTAATTTTAATGTTTCGGATTCTGTCGCGTCTGATGGCGATTCTGTGGGTGCCGAAACGGGCAATCTTTCTCTCCCCAATTTCGAGCCAGTCACGGGCGATTGGCCTGGCCGAGGACCCGGCGGGAGACGTCTCCTGCTCGAAAAGCGCGGATAATTTTTCCTGATTGCTCTGTCGAAATCAACTCTCCTCACCCGTCACCCTATAGAAGGCGGCTGAGCAGTCAAGCTTCGCTACCCAAGGAGGTGAACGATGTGTCCATTCTGTCTGGCAACCATGGGACTACTCGTTGCCGGTGTGGTTTCGACCGGCGGGCTGGCGGCATTGGCCGTTAAAGTCTCTCGCAAGAAGAACGCGGTCGGAGAAATCGTCCCTAACGCAAATCACCCGAACTCAAATCAAAGGAGAAATCAAGATGTCAACGAGCACGATTGAAAATCCGAAAATAGTGTCGCGAGATGAATGGCTTGCGGCTCGCAGGAAACTACTGGCCAGGGAGAAGAGCCTTACGCGCGAGCGCGACGCTCTCGCTGCCGAACGCCGCCAGCTCCCCTGGGTCCAAGTCGAAAAGAACTACGTTTTCGACTCGCCCGGCGGCAAGAAAACTCTTGCCGACCTGTTCGAAGGCAGAAGCCAGCTCGTCGTCTATCACTTCATGTTCGGCCCGGAATGGAACGAAGGCTGCCCTAGCTGCTCATTCAACATGGATCATACCGATGGCGCGCTGGTGCATTTGGCGCAACGCGACGTCTCTTTCGCAGCGATTTCGCGAGCGCCGCTGTCCAAAATCGAGGAGTTTAAAAAGCGCATGGGCTGGCGATTCGCATGGGTCTCGTCGTACGCAACCGACTTCAACTACGACTTTCGCGCTTCCTTCACTCCGGACGAGATGGCTAAAGGCAAGGTCGAGTACAATTTCGATCTTGTGGAATTTCCCAGCGCGGAAGCCCCGGGAATCAGCGTCTTCTACAAGAATGAGAGTGGCAACATCTTCCACACATATTCCGCCTACGCTCGTGGGACCGAAAACGTCGTGAACACTTACAACTATCTGGACCTCGTTCCCAAAGGCCGCGACGAGGATGGCTTGCCCTTCACCATGTCCTGGGTCCGCCATCACGATCGTTACGAGGATGGCTACCTGGCCGATGCCGATAAGCCGTACTGGCCTGCGGACGCTGTGCCCGCGCGCTGAATATTCGAGCCCTCCTCGGCCGGCTGATGGTCTGTCGTTTCCAGCACGAGGTCAGGCCATGCCGGCAAGAGGAGTGCTTTTATTTTGAAGCCGCCCTCACTGTTTTTGTCGCGTCAAGCTTCCGAGGAAAGCCGACTTCCACGTCTTGGCTCAATGGACGCAACGGTGGGTACGGCGATGGAGGAAAGATGATGCCGCGCCGGGGAGAGGGGTGTCACAGAAAAATCGAGGGCGCCGGTCCGAGACGGCACCCTCGGTGGATACAAACTTGGCTGTTTACGCGACCGCTTTTCTCGGGGCTTCTGCGGTTGTGTGTTTCGCAGCTCCTTGCCCCAGGAAGTTCACCAGTTCGTGATTCACTTCCTCCGCGTCGGTCCAGGGGATGCAGTGCGGCCCATCCTTCACCACCGACAGGCGCGCTCCTTTGATCAGCTTGGCGGTTCGCTCTCCCGCTGCCACTATCGGCACAATGCGGTCCGCGTCGCCATGAATGACCAGCGTCGGGACGTCAACTCGGCTCAGGTCCTTGCGGAAGTCTTCGTGCCACGTCGGCACACAGGCGAGGCTGGCCGTGGCCGAAGCTCCGGCTGCGACGTTCCAGCTGGCCTGGACGGCTTGTTCGCTGACGCGCTTGCCCAGCAGAAGGTCCGTGTTGTAGAAATTCTTGAAAAAGTCGGTGAAGAAGGCGTAACGGTCCGCCGCGATAGCTTTCTGGATTCCCTCGAACACACTGCCGTCTACACCTTCCTGATTGTCTGGCGTTTTGAGGAGAAAGGGCGGGACCGAGGAGATAAAGACGGCATGGCTTACGTCCTTCGATCCGTGCTTGCCGATGTAACGCGCCACTTCCCCGCCGCCCATCGAAAACCCCACCAGGGCAAAGTTGCGTAATTTGAGCTTAGTCACGAGTTTGTGCAGATCTTCAGCGAAAGTGTCGTAGTTGTAACCCGCGGTTGGTTGGCTCGACTTGCCGAATCCTCTGCGGTCGTAGGTGATGACGCGGCGACCCGCTGCCAGAAGCACTGGCAGCTGCTTTTCCCAGGAAGCGCCGCTCAGCGGATATCCGTGAATGAGGACTACGGGGTCACCCGAGCCATGGTCTTCATAGTAGAGATCAATCTCAGTGGAGTTTTCTTTCCCGACGTTAAGGTATGGCATTGAGGTTCTCCTTCTTCGATAGAGTTCTAGGCGTTTCGCCACAGGTCGTTGGTTGTCGTCTGTTGAGTCCTATCGTTCGAATGGTGGAATTCACAATCTCCCGATTCGGCCAATCTTACTCCCTCGCAAGACTGATGTCCTCCCGGTTGCCAGTGTCCGGCGTACGGCGTTGAACGCTCAGGGTTCTTGGACGTTTCGCCTTTCAATACCACCGGGCGCTGGTAGCACGAGCAGATTCGAGACCACTGCAGCAGCGAAGCGGAAGATATTCGGAGGTCCGACGATGAGACCACATGGAAAAACCAGGCTGGGATTTTTCCCCTTGCCCGCGCCGGAAGCCGAGCGGCTGAAAAATCGTCTTGCTTTCGCATTGGAATTCTCGGCACTCGATCTCTGCGTGGGCGATGGTGTTGGCGTTCACTCACTTACTTCATGGCGTAACTGCTCATCGCTATGGCATTGAGATCGATGCCTATCGAGCCGAACCAGCGGGAGCGTTGGAATCGAGACTCTGCAGGCCAACACCATGGATGTGCGATGCCCGCTGCGCGCCGTGTCCTGACTTTATCCGCCTAGCAGCGTAAAACTCCGCCCTTCAGAGCGGAGATATAAGCCGTATCTAGTTGTCCTCTGGGTACGCTACCGCGAGACAACTTCCCGGCAGATTTGCGATTCGTAATTTAACTGGACCTGAAGCCTAAGCGCATAAAGGGCTGCTGTGATGGGGTCAGTCCCCGTCTAAAAACCAGACGCGCGGGGTCGGTGCGACCCTTCAGGCGCTAACGTAAGGGTTGTAATCCTAAGCGTAGCCTGAGAATCTTCGCCCTTTAGGGCGGAGAGGTTCAACTTAACCCTCCGTACGATTGGGAATCCGGAGAGAGCAATCACCAAACATTGGACTTGGTCTTTCTGGAACACAGCTACCGCGGGCTCAAGGCCGGCGCCGTGCTGATATTTGTGATTCCCCAGCTGCGATTGGCAAAATGCGCGAGCTGCCCAAAACCTGACCTTGATCCACCGGGCACCAAGTCCGTCTCCGATCGCCTGACACTCATTGCGGCGGCACCGTGTCCCGCATTGAGGCTCAACTTCCGGGCCGGCAACCACTTGCCCAGGACACCTCAGCTGAGGCTTCCCACGAGCCCGTTTGTAGATCGCGAGACGAGCCGGGGTGTGGCGAATCCACAATCGGGAAGGTTGGCGCTCGGCCCTGGAAGGCCGGAAGGCCTTCCCTGTAGCCGACAAACCACGATAAGAGCTGGTTGGTGTACTTTTGCTCGGGATACTCCTCTTGCGATCAGGGATCGTTGGCTGCATTGCAAGGTAGCGCAGACTCAGAAAACAACCTGGCAAGATCACGGGCCAACTCAATCAGTAGTTCTTCGCCAGGTATTCGCGCAGGCGGTCGATCCTGAAGCTAGCATCCCCAGTCTCGATTTCCAACAGCAATTGCACCGCAGTCAGCTGGTTATTGAAGTCGAAGGCCGCCGATGTGTCCGGATTGCCAACCAGGTCAAGACTTTTACCGATCTGTTTGCTTTCTTCCTGCAGAGATTTACGCTTGGCCGCTTGCACCGCCACGCTTTCCACCAACTGCTGTCGCAGCACCTCCATGTTTCGCACAACATCGCCCTCCTGCACTTTCTTCCATTCGGTATAGGCTCGCGCGGTCCGATCCAAATGTCTGTCAATGGCGCGACTGGCGAGATTGTAATTGACCGAAACCGCGCCATACGGTTGTGCACCCTGAGCCACCGGATTAACCTGTTGATGGACGCCGACGGAAAGAGCAACATCCCAATTATTCTGACGGTTCAACTTATCCTGTGTTCTTTGCTCGGCCATTTCGCTGGTTTGTTTTTCGGCGACCAGGTCCTTCAATGGCTTATCGCTCAGCGGTGGAGTGTAGAGCGCGCCGATTTTCAACTGGGTGTCGGCCCGGTCCGCGTCAAGCTTGATCCTGGTTGTCTGCAGCGAGAAGAGCATAAGCTGCGTAGCATTTTGAGCCTCGACCATCTTCGATGTCTTTTCGATCAACGCATCCAGCGATTTCGATGCCCGTTCGATCAGCACGAGCCGGTTACGCAGAGCTTCTTTCTCCAGGCTGGGCAGTGCATATAGGGTGTCTTGCTGGGCTGCGGTAGTGGCCCTGTACAACTCGCAGTGCTTGCGGGCCGCTTCCATGGTTAACCCCGCTTTCTTGATGGCCGAAAGACCGACGGACGCGCCGCCGACCAGTTGCAGCGGGAGGCCGGTCTCGGGTTGAGTCATGCCCGCCATGGCTGCGGGGGTGCGCAGCAGATCTCGTTGCGCCTCCGCCTGCTCCATGATGTAGGCGCAGTACGCCCGCTGATCTGTTGTGTTCGCTGCAGAGTCCACTACAAGATTCTGCGAGTCTGCTGCAAACATCTGGAGGGAGACAAGAAAAAAAGGTGACACGACCAGGGACTTCCAGAACTTAAGAGACATTCTCACTCTCCTCAAAAACGGCCCTAAAACAACAGTGGCTTCCGCCCAAGAAAGACCGTCTTTGACTTCGCGGAGTCTGGGCGATTCTGGTACAGATTCATCTGAATCAGAAAGCCGCGAATCTGAGTCTTGAATATGGGGTGGATGGCTTGCACTTCGCCCGGGAATATCTGCGCCATCGTCCCCACCTTGCGGCACGCAATCATATTCAGGTAACAGTCGTAAACCGCAGCTCCCGCGACCGCGTTCGTCTGGTTGTCATAGGGAACGAAAGCGAAGTAAAGCCGCTGCTCACCAGACGCATTCAGGTAGTACGGACTTTGTTTGGCCGTCCTGATGGCCTCTCTTAGCCGGTCGATCTGCCTTGACTCTTCCTGAAGCTGCTTTTGCGCCACACTAATGGCGACGTCGAGCTGGGCGACCTCAGACCGCAACTCGGCCTGCTTTTCGAGCACATCCAGCGAATTGGTACCAGTCGTGGTCTTGTCCAGAACGCTATCGGTCAGCAAGATCTCGGCGATTCGGCTGTCCGTGTAGGCACCCCCGGCCGTGTTCAGCGCGGCCAGTTGCGTTGCTGCGTCGCCCTTTGTGATCAGCCCAGCCGCTAGATCCTTGTTGATGTTGGCTTCCACTTCCTTGAGCTGCGCCAGCACTCTTTGCGTTTTCAGGTTGTCGGCGTGCTTCTGCTGGTCGAGCGCTGCGAGTTCCGGGCCAGTGGTGCGGTTGTGCGCGTGCTCCCTTGCGATCGCCGCCTGTAGCTCAGGCTCCAACTCCAGCAGCGCTCCTCGGTGCTTGGTCATCTCATCCAGGCCGCTGTGCAGTTTGTTTGTGTCCACCTTCAGATCTTCGATCGTCTGCTGGCTGGTCACGAGCTTTTCCCTGAAGTCGAGGCTTTTCTCGTCCACTGCAGAAACAATGACCGGCGCGGCCCAGGAACTGTTGACGGCATAGAAACCCATGACGAAGGCGTAGGTGATAATGCCGGCCAAGACCAGATACAGCACAATGATGGCAAAGATCCGATATAGCGTGATCACCAGCTTGTAATGCAGCGATTGCCTGACTGGAGCTTTCGGGGTTTCGGAAGGAGGCGTCTTAGTCTTAGCTTCAGAAAGAGGAGTATTAACTGGTGGCGTTGCCAAGGGGTACCTCTTGTGGTTCTTCTCGTGGTTCTATGGTTCGAGTGCCCCAGTCCGCAGAATCCATTGTGCATAGAGCAAGGGGCGTGAGGAACAAACTGCTGACCAGCGACCAGGCTACGTAGGCGGCAAAGGCCAACGGATGGGCGATCGTCTCCTTCACGCTATATTTCTTGATCACCCAGGTAAGCACAGCTCCAATTCCAAGAGCCGTAATCAGTGGCAAGGGTCCTGCCCATGCCAAGGGATCCGAAGTAAGCGTTGTCACCACGACCAAGAATCCCACCAGCGCTCCCAGGGGAACCAGTACGAGCGTCAGCACCGTGTTGGGGTGCAGTTTCCAGACATGTTGCGGCAGTGTTCTTAGGGTGAAGAAAAAGTCGCGGACGATGCTGCGCCGCCAGCGGAGCTGCTGTTTGAACAGTACGGACAGTGTGTTCGGAACCGTGGTCCAGCACAGCGCGTCGTTGTTGATGTAAGTTCCGTATCCCCGCAGCAGTGTCTGATGGGTCAGGAACCGGTCTTCCCCCTGATTCACCGGAATCCCGAACCAATGACGCGCCCGGATCGCCGGTTCGATCTCCAGTAGCAGCGTGCGCCGAATCGCAAATAGGCACCCGCTGATACAGCACACACTGCGCGTCCAATTCTCCGGAATCTTGTAAAGCTGGAACGCAGAGTAGTAAACGATCGTCTGAATGGCGGTGATCACGCTGTCGTTGGGGTTCCTGACCCCCACCCTCCCGCCCACCGACCCCATGCGCGGTTCCGCGAAGCAGGCGGTCAGTTCCCGAATCGCATCGGCATGAAAGATGCAATCGGAATCAATCGAAATTATCACCTCTGCCGTGGAGTGCTGCAGCGCATTGCAGACGGAGCGTGCCTTTCCGCTATTGACCTCATTCCGGCCAGTCCTTATGTGTATGTCTGTGAAATCGCGCTGTGCTTTGAGCATCCACTCGTAGCTATCGTCGGCGGAACAATCATCCTGCGCGATCACTTCAAACTTCTGGTGTGGATAGTTGCTCTTGCTGATGCTCTCGATCGTCTCGTAGACCGTCCTGCCTTCGTTGTAGCAAGGCATCAACACACTGACGGTTGGCTCATACGTGTAGTCCTTCCGGGCCTTTGTGCTGGGGAAAGAAAACTTCAGAATGATCCCCATCAAGTACTTGACCACAGAGATCAGTAGACAAAGAACGAGGATGAGCCAAAGCAGAATAGGGGCCATTACAGCCGCGCCTCCCGGCGCAGATAGGTCGCGCCCGAGACCCCGGTGTGTCTAGCAGACTTGGCGTCCATACGGCAACCTGATTCCCGACGATGGATCACGCACCACTCTCCGGAACCCGCAACTATACCATCTGGGTCGCAGCCTGAAACTGCCGGCGACGACGGGGCCATTCTCCGCAACCTGCGTGTCTCAAAAGCGAGTGCGACCATGGAGGAAAACATGTCGCTTTTTAAACGAGGAACACATGGCACTTCGCGTTTCGCTGGAAGGGCAGACGCTATCGGGGGAGTTCGAAGACCTCCCGTCAGCCGGTAGCCAAAAAGGTAGAAGCGCTGACGCTCGCGCGGTTACTGGAAGACGGTCAGTTGCCGTGGAACAGAAAAGTTCCAACGCTGGCTGGCTTTTCGAACCGCTTTTTTAACTGGCTGGAGTCGTTTGCCGGCGGACGGTCCGCCTAAAGCGCCAACCCGCAGGTATTACCGGGTGGGCTGGCAACCCGGGAGTCCACATCCTTGGATGGTATGAAGCTCGATCACATCACGGTAAGTCACGCTTTGCCCAGTGAGGTGCCGATTCTGGCATCGTGAGTGTTATGGCGATTTGGTCGAGGCCGCTGGCGCGGCGGACGCTATCGCGCGTTCGGGGGCGGCAGTTTCGTCTCCGCGAGCAACCCTCAGGCCGGAACGGAAGATGCACTTGTACCCGGAGACGGTCAGGGGTGAGCGGTGTGGGGCGCAGTCGAGCAGACGAACCCGAGCAATCGCCTTCTTTATGAGCAATCATTGGCTTAAACGCGATTTCAGTCATGCAATGCGAGGGAGCGAATTACGAATGATGTGTCGATTGGCGTGCACGCCATTGCCATATAGGAGTTGCAGCGGCACCACCAGCCATTTCCTGGCGACACCGGGCGTGTCCCCTGGGGATGAAAATGTAAACGCTGGGGCAGAGGGAGTACTCTTCGATCTCCGCAGGTACGCAGGGACCGCATAAACTGGCAGGCTAGTGCTCATCAGCGCGCGGTCGCTTCTGCGTTCCTACGTTGGTCGCCCACTTCCGCATACTTCGTCGGCGATGCGATTGCAGCGTGGCCAACCAACGTCTGCCCGTGTCTCGAGTTCATTGTCGTTTGCGCCGAACGTTAGCTTTGGCAAGGCAGATTGGGAAGAAACGCCGTTTGCCTGAACTCGTCGTCACGGGGCAGAAGAAGGGCGTAATCGATGGCTTGCAGCAAGACGTCTAGGTCCTCTAAGTTTGATTTCTGCAGATAACTTATTGCGCCGTCTCTCCTCAACCTCGCCTCATTACTCATGGGCAGACCGCTCAAGGCAATTACCGGAATTTTCGCTGTCGAGCGATTTGCTTTCAAGGCGAGAAGGACTTCTACACCACCCAGTTTCGGCAACATCATGTCGAGCAGGATGACATCTGGCCTCGTGCTGAGCGCAAGGCGCAAACCCTCCTCGCCATCGCCGGCGAGTTCAACTCGATACCCGGAGGAAGTGAGCACCTTCTTGAACGCGATTTGGAGGTGAACACTATCGTCGACCACAAGAATTGTCAGCATAGGAACAAGTCTCCTCGTTGAAGCAAGGTTATGTGTTGGGTTCGCAACATTAAGTCCCGGTTAATCGTCAAAACGCAACTCACCTCGGGAGACATCCAGCGCCTTGCGAATGGCAAAGAGCAAAGGGCCATCTTCTACGGGTTTTTGAAAGAAGGCTGCTGCTCCCGCTTGCAGAGCTCGGTCCCGATTATCGGCCAATTCACGACCTGTCAGCACAATCACCGGGATGTTCGCCAGACGGTCATTCTTGTGCAATCGCTCCATCACGACGAACCCATCTCCAGCAGGAAGTCCCAGATCAAGAATCACAAGGTCGGGTCTTTCCGTCACCAGAGCAGCGGTTGCCGAAATGGCGTCCTCGGCAAACAAAACCTCGTAGTCGTTGGCTCGCAGACGGACGCTTAATCCTTTTCTTATCGTGGGGTTGTCGTCGACAACCAATATTTTCGTCCTGTCCATTAGGTCTCCAGTTTAGAAACACGTTCGATTTTGTTCGTAGAGTTCTCCTGCGAGTCTGCAGTCCCCTCCAGCGCGCTGTCTAATAGCTTGCGAATTTTCGAAGCATTCTCCAGCATGATGCGGACGTACTCGCGTTGTTCGTCCGACAATTCCCCTGCCAGCCCATCGACCAGAATGTTTCCAAATTGATGGATACAGGAAAGCGCATTGCGAAAATCGTGAGCCAAATGAGCGGTGAGTTCCGACCTGCGCGGGGTGGGTTCTGTCATACCGATCCCTGGTCATACAGAGTAGGTTTCTTCGTTCCCGCGGGTTCTCCCAGTGCTTGACGGATGACCGCCAACAATTCGTCATCATTCACGGGTTTCTGAAGAAATGCTTTCGCTCCGGCGTCACACGCTCGCTTTTGGGTGCCGAGACCGTCGCGAGCCGAGACAACGATGATCGGAATTACTGCGAGAAACGGAATCTGCTTGAGGCTTTCCATCACGGTAAAGCCGTCACCCCCGGGGAGACCGAGATCGAGGATAATTAAATCCGGTCGGTGCTTCCGTGCCTCAGCCACACCGGACAACGCATCGGCGGCAAAGAAAGTCTCGTATTGATTGGCCTTGAGGCGCAAGTGCATGCCTAGGCGTATATCCGCATTGTCATCGACGATGAGAATTTTCCTGCTATCCATTTCTAACCTGCCTCGCGGAAATTTCGTTCATAAGTTCCTGAATGTCGGTGGCCACCCTCTCCAGAAAATCTTCCTTCGATTCCGTTGAGTTTCGTTTGATCGGCTCAAGGGAACGGTAAGAAGTTGAATGGGTTAAGCCTGCTTGCCGGAGACGCTCGGAACTGTCCAATTGTTTCCGGATCCGCTTGGTAATCGCCTCGCCACCAATCTCGTCGGTAATCGCCACAATGAGGAATAATTCTGCCGGTCCTGCCGAGTCCATCTTGGGCAAGACTATGTCCAGATCGGAATACAAACTACCGCGCAGAAGCTCGCGGATGCACCGACACTGGTCCGCGCGCACCTCATTCGAAAGCCAGCCAGTTTGTGAACCGATTTCTGTCAATACGAGTGTGATTGGACATTCGGTCTCTCTTTCCTCGCTGAAGGCCGGCGCGAGCAGCTTGGGCAGAGAGAAAATGGGAAATGTAAGGGAAAAGATTGAACCTTGTCCGGGCTCGCTCTTGGCCCAAATTTTTCCGCCCTGTCGCGTAACCAAGTCTTTGCAGATGTACAAGCCCAGGCCAAGGCCCTTATGATCTGTCGCATCCGGATCTGAAGCTTGGAAGAGCCGTTCAAAAATCCGCTCGGTCATGTCCGGATCGATCCCACATCCCGAGTCTGAGACCTCCAGGAGTAGAAAAGCCGGATCCTCCTCGAATATGCGTGTCTGAATCTTCACCGTTCCGTTTTGCGGCGTGAACTTGATGGCGTTATCAACCAGAATGATGAGGATTTGTCGAACGCGTGCCGGGTCAGCGCAGACTGATGGCAGCTTTCCCGCAATATCTGAGGAGAGGATGATTCCTTTAGCTGCGGCGGCCGCCTGGAGGGTGTTGACGGTGTAGGCGATGGCATCGGAAACCGAAGTACATTGCAGCTCGATCTTCAATTTACCCGCCTGTACGCCAGACACTTCGAATAAGTCATTAATCATCGAGTGCAGCTGCTTAACATTCCTGAGAACGATTTCCAGGTACTGACGCTGTTCTGGATTCAATTCGCCGGCCAATCCGTCCAGCAGAATAGTCACGAACTGGCGCACCGCGGTCAGCGGCGAACGAAGCTCGTGCGACACGTGGGAGAGGAACTCATCCTTAAATTCCATCTGATGTGTCCGAATGAGGTCGGTTTCAGTTTGCATGCGGTGGCGTTCAATTGCATGGCGAAGAGCCCGGGGGAGCGCACGACTTTCGATCTGGCCTTTGATCATGTAGTCTTGTGCGCCTTGCGTCATAGCGTCGGCGGCCAGTTCCTCGTCGTCCAAGCCCGTCAGTATGATCAGCGGGACGCCTGGGGCCGCGGCGTGCGCCCGCCGCACCGTCTCCAGGCCATGCCCATCCGGTAATCCCATGTCCAACAGGGTGATGTCCACTCCACCTTTCGCAAGATGAATCTCGGCTTCACTCATGCGCAAGAGGTGCGTCAGTTCGAAACTGCCTGGCTTTTCACCACTGAACATTTCGCGAAGTAAACGGACATCTCCCGCGTTATCCTCAACCACCAGAACTTGGAGCGCCTTGTCTTTCATGACTGTGGTTCGCGCGGTAACTTAACAACAGACAACCAGAAATTGTCGATGCTTTTCACGACCTCGAGGAACCCTTCGAGACCCACGGGCTTAGTGATGTAACAGTTCGCATGCAGCCTATAACTCCGGAGGATATCGGCGTCAGACGCAGAAGTGGTCAAAATAACTACCGGAATGCTCTTCAGTGCCTCGCTCTCCTTGATTTCCTCCAGGACCTCACGGCCGTCTTTCTTCGGCAGGTTGAGATCAAGCAAGATCAGATCCGGGCGAGGCACGTTGGAGTGCTTCCCCTCGCGATACAGAAAGTCCATCGCTTCTGCTCCATCCGACGCCACGTGCAAGCTGATATGCACCTTGGCGTCTTTAAACGCTTCACGTGTGAGCCGAACATCGCCAGGACTGTCTTCCACCAAAAGGACTTCGATAGGTGTCGCATCCATCCCAATCATTTTCATCATCTCTTAACTCTTTCCTGGCAGCGCGAAATAGAAGGTTGAGCCAGTTCCGGGTTGCGACTCGACCCATATCCTGCCGCCTAGCCGCTCCAAAACTTTCTTGCAAATAGCCAATCCGATTCCTGTGCCCTCGAACTCATCGCGGCCGTGCAATCGCTGGAAGATAATAAAAATCCTTTCAAAGTACTGAGGGGCAATTCCCAAGCCATTGTCGCGCACGGAAAAAATCCATTCGCTGTTCTCATTTTTCGTGGCCGAAACGTGTACGCGAGGAACCTCGGCGCTGCGGTATTTGATTGCGTTCCCGACGAGGTTCTGAAACACCTGAGTCAACTGCGTTTCGTCCGTCTTGATGGCGGGCAGAGAATCGTGAGATACAACCGCACCACTCTGCTCGATCGTCATTCGTAAGTTTGTAAGCGCTCCTTGCAGAGCATCTTCAGCGGAAACCTCACAAATCGCCTTTCCATTTGTCCCCGCACGCGAATAGGCCAGCAGATCCTGGATCAGCCCCTGCATACGGTTGCATCCGTCTACAGCAAAAGCGATAAACTCGTCGGCATCCGAGTCCAGGCGCCCTTTGTAGCGCTTGGCCAGCAGTTGCGTATAACTGGCAACCATGCGCAACGGCTCCTGGAGATCGTGGGATGAAACATAGGCAAATTGCTGCAGTTCCTCATTGGAACGCTTCAATTCCCCAACCGTCTTCACTAGATGCTCCTCGGATCTATTTCGTTCTGTGACGTCACGAATCGCTGCTGTCACCAGAATTCCTTCGGTGCTTTCCAGCGGGCTAAGCATGATCTCGATGGGAAACTTACTTCCATCCTTTCGCCGCCCGGAAAGCTCGATGCCCGTGCTGATCTGCTGGCCCAGCGCCTCCGCTGCGCTTCGGGTACCGTCGGCGATAAGGCGTTCGGCGAAGCCTTCGGGAATGATGTCCTTTACTTGTTGACCGACTAGTTGATGGCGACTGTATCCGAACTGGTTCTCGGCCTGTACATTCACCAGGACAATCTCCCCTGCCTGGTTCACCACCACCATCGCATCCGGAGCCGCCTCCAACAGCGCCCGGTACTTTGCGCCTGATTCCTTGCTCTCGCTCAGATCGTGGCTGAACTCAGAAAATCCCCGCAGATTTCCGGCGGTGTCGCGCAACGCCGTGAAGGTGACACTGGCCAAAAATCGTGAGCCGTCTTTCCGCACACGCATACCTTTTGCTTCGCACCGGCCGCTGGCAGCGGCTATTCGGAGTACCTCCTCGGGCCTTCCGCGCTCAATGTCTTCCGGCGGAAAGAAGCAGGAAAAGTTATGACCGATAATCTGATCGGAGGTGTAACCCTTGATTCGTTCGGCGCCGGCATTCCAACTGAGAACCTGCCCCTGCGTATCCATCATAAAAATGGCATAGTTCTTGATTCCATCGAGCAGCATCCGATATCGTTCTTCGCTCTCTCGGAGCGCGTCATCCCCTAGCCGACGTCTTTCCTCTGTCTGCGCCAGATGCTTTTCCGCCTTCTTGCGCCCGCTGATGTCGCGGATCGCTGCCGTCACCAGAATTTCTTCGGCACTTTTCAGCGGGCTCAGCATAATCTCAATGGGAAACTCGCCGCCATCTTTCCGCCGCCCGACAAGCTCGATCCCCGTGCCGATCTGTTGTGCCAGCGCGTCCGCAGCGCTTCGGGTACCGTCGGCGATGAGCCGCTCGGCGAAGCCCTCCGGAATGATGTTCTTCACCTTTTGCCCTACCAGCTCATCGCGCCTGTATCCGAACTGTTTCTCCGCCTGGACATTCAACAGGACAATGTCCCCGCTGGGGTTCACCACCACCATCGCATCCGGCGCCGCCTCTAGCAGTCCTCGATACCGGGCCTCGGACTGAAGCATCCGCGTTTGGGTTTCCAGGGCCTGCCGCGAGCGGGCAAGTTCCTCGGCTTGTTGGGACAACTGGACTGCTTGCCCGATCAGAGACTCTGCCGCCAGTTTGCTCTCTGTGATGACCGTTCGGATGGAAACATATTGCCGTGGTTTTCCATCCGCCCCCGCCAACGGAACCATGGTTGTGGCGACCCAGTAGGTTGAACCATCTTTGGCCCGGTTCTTGATTTCACCGTGCCAAACCTTTCCAGAGGCTATGGAACGGTACATCTGCCCGAAAAATTCTCTGGAATGATGGCCGGAGTTAAGGATCCGATGATTCTGGCCGATCAGTTCGCCTTCGGAATATTGACTAATGGCGCAGAACTTGTCGTTCACGTACGTAATCGTGCCCTGAACGTCGGTCACCGCTACGATGGCGTGTTGATCCAAAGCGAACTTGTGGTCTGCTACTTCTTTGGTCTGAGTATCGGTAGTGGCGAAGCCTTGCTTCACAGCGTCCGCGGCTCGCCTGCGCTGCGCGCGGCCGCGGGAGAACGGCGGGCAGAGGCATTACGATGACAACCCAGCTCGCTTGGCGCCGGCCTCTGCAAAAGTGATAGAGCAGCGCAACGATTCATCAGTTCTTCCCTTTATGTGCAGCCGCTGGCCTTGGTGTTCCTGAAATGGAGGTGGCGACGGTATGCCCGCAAACAGCGCATGGGAGCGCGGTGGCATGATGCATCGGGGTGGATAAGTGATTTCTCACAGTTTCACTGTAGCCCCTTTATCTGTCCGCGTTTGGGGCATTAGGTGCGCAACCTTAGAGCAGAAAGCGTGTTCGCCGGCGGAAAGCGTGGCTGGCCCAGGCGTGGCTGTGGGATGCACGGCGGAAAGGGTTGGTGTCGGACTAGAGAAGCCCTTTACTAGAAGATCGCTGCTCAGGAAAGTTTCCGGAAGGCTTAAGCGATAGGTGTTTTGCGGGTCCGCTCTGCAGGACCAAGCAAGCTAACTCGAAGCCAGATTTCTACAGGCCATGGCAGTGGCTCCTCGCGTCAGCCAGAAGACATGCGTCGATCGATGCGCCGCCGTAACTCGTCCGCCAGGGCTAGAGCTACATAGGATGTGCCCATCGCAAGGAGAACTGAAAGTGCGATAAGGCAGTAGCGATAAGTCCCGGTTATGTTCGTGGTTTGGGATCCCTCAGGACCGCTCCACTGTTCTGAGAATCACGGAGTTCGGGGAGGACTCACTTCGGCCTCAAGGGCTGCGGCTTCGCGGACTCAGGCGCGCCATTCGTGAAGCTTTCCATTGTTTGGGTCAGCTGCGCATCCACCTCGTCCGCGATAATCATGACATCAGGCAAGAGCAAGTTGAAATCCAGCGTATTGAGATTCTGATGTATCTGGTAACTATCTGTGTGACTGTCCACTTTTGAACATATTCCAAGATACACCTGAGCCACACTGGGAGTTGGTTCGTGAAAGAGAGGTGGTGCTGTATGACTCCGACCGAGCACCCCGTTTCCCACAAGGTTCTGCTTGTGGATGACGACGCCGCCGTTCGCGAGATGATGACCCTCACCCTTGAACACAAGGGCTTCGCCGTTGTCGCCGCCGCCAACGTGACGGAGGCTCTGAAGCTAATCACCACCGAGACCTTCGATGTTCTGATCACTGATCTCCACATGCCCAACGCGAGCGACGGTTTTGCGGTAATTACCGCGATGCGCCACATCCAACCGAAGGCACTTACGCTGCTGGTCAGCGGCTACCCCGACGTGAAGAGTGCTATGGACGCTATCCTTCTGGAGGCGGATGAAATCATTGTGAAGCCCTTCGAGACTAAGAAACTCGCTGATCTCGTCCACGATAAACTGCTTACCCGCACACCTGCTTTCTTGACGGCAAAGGAAAGAGTGGCTGAAATATTGCAGCGCTGCACAAGCCTTATCGTCGAAGACTGGCTGACGAATGTCAAAAAGAGTAAAGATCTTAAGAGCGTTTCACTTAGCGATCAAGAACGCACAGGATATCTTCCCAAGCTGATCGACGACTTGATTCTGCGCCTGAGATCGCCCCACATCACCATACAAGAAGGCGAATCCGTCTTTTCCGCTGCTGCCGTTGCCCATGGCAAAATGCGAAGGTTGCAAGGCTACACTTCTGCCATGTTGGTGCACGACTCGCGAATCCTGCAAGTGACCCTCTTCGGGACGTTACAAAAGAATCTGGGTGCTCTGGATTTCAGCTTGCTGTTGCCCGATGTCATGACCATCGCCGATGAAGTGGATTCTCAGTTGACTCAGGCGATGGAGGGCTACACGAGTGTCGTGGGGACGACAGCGGCGGCGTAGCTTCTCATTCCGTGAGAATACTGGATCTTGGAGTGGTCGGACTCAAGGTTTAGGCATAGTTGTGGCATAGTTGGGTTCTGAAGCATCCGTCACACAGGTGCTTCCGTATGGGACTACCAATCGGTTTACGCTGTCGTGAGCAGTCCGAAATACACGGCATGCCATGTCTTCCGACGAACTTCCAGCAAGCACTCCCGCCTACTGGGAGAAGAAGTGCCGCAGATGCATGCGGTTGCGATAAAGAAGGGTCACAGCCGGGAGAACACAATGGGGGTCTCAGAGAAATGGGCACCCTTCGTTGTGACGGTTGCGCCGAAGAGTTCGTTGTCAATCACCAGCTGACTTTGGTCGATAATCGGCTCGCCGAGAAACAGGCTAGTTGGCGCGAAAGGGTTCTTGCCGACGATCACGATGCGATAAGAAGCATCCCGACAGAATCGAATTGCCAAACTGATAACGGCGGAAGACGTTCTGTCCGTAGATAACGCAGTCCTGCCAGTCGCGAATGAACGAGCTTGTGCTGGATGAAGTCCATGTCCGAATGATGCGGTGAATCCGTTTTCGACCTCATGCCCCCGGTAGCCGATCTTCCAATGTCTGACCAAGCGATTCAATAGATGTGTTCTGACTTAGCTCACGGATTTCCTTGTCCGTCATGATGTTCTGAAGTCCCAAATGCCCGCAAATCGTCGCTCATCAATAGAGCCGTAGTAGGCTGCGCCACCTTCCTCCGCGCCGAGCGATTATAGCCCTGATCATTCCAGCCTCTGTCGATCAACCTCGACCCTCGATCGAAGTGATGAGAGACTAGGAGTTCAGCGTAGACGGCGGTCAATTCAACCCATCGACACCTGCTCCGAACATAGATGCCTCACACTCTCACTATGAAAGCGCCGATTGCCAAATGACTGTTGTGTGGGCGACAGGATTCAGCGGCGTCTGCGCCAACCGAGCCAAATGCCAAAACCAGCTCCCACGAGAGCCGCAGCCGCTAGCTTCTTGCGGTCGGTAATCGGAACGAAACGGGTCGGCTGGTCACTTACTTCTATGACTCCCACGGGAATAGATCGCGCTCCTCCACCGCCACCCCCGCCTTCGCCCCGAGCACTGCTGGTGCCAACACCCCCAGTGCCCGCCCCCGCTCCGTAGCCATACATTATTTTGGCAACCGGGATAACCGTTTTTCCTTGGGCAACGATTGGTTCGCCGTAGATGGCTTTCACATTCGCTTGGCTGAGAATGCTTTCCTTCAGAGATTGCAGAAGAGCTAAGCTGCTCATTGTAGAAACTCCTTGTCCCACCCATTATCCTCTTCTGAAAGGAGTGGAATTCGGACCGCTGGGAATGGGCCGAAATACCACGATGCCGAGAGATCGCTGTAAGCACGAGGACAGAGATAACGCGTCAAAGCATGTTTAGGACTAGGTTCAACGAGCAAATCGTTGCGGAATTTCCGCCTCCCTCGCGGCCGCAAGACTCAAAAGCTGATCAATATTTGTGCGACTGCAATGCCATCGATTTCCTCGAAAGCAGCCGTTGGCGGAATTGCTCGCCGCTCTCGACATCGTCGAGGATTTGCCCGAAGAAATCGAAGAAGGTGTCAGAATCGCGGCATCTGCGGTTTGCGTACGACCGGCGGTCGTAAAAGGCGACAGGGCAGCTACGCGTTTTGTGGAAGAGCCACAGTCACAATATCCCGGCCGCGATTTTTGGATTCATAGAGGCATTGATCTGCGATTTTGAGCAAGTCTTCGGATGTTGAACCATGTTCCGGAAACGCGGCTACGCCTACCGAGAGCGTCAGCGGACCCAGCGGCTGATTCTTATACTGCAGCCGCAGACCCTTTACTTCCGAGCGCAGCGCGTCCGCACGGATAGCCGCGTCCCGTGACGTCGACTCAGTCAGGATAATCGCGAATTCCTCGCCGCCATAGCGGCAGCAAATGTCGGTGGCGCGAAAGAAACTGCGCAACAGATCAGCCAAGGACTGAAGGACCATGTCCCCCGCATCATGACCAAAAGTGTCATTGAATCTTTTGAAGTGGTCGAGGTCGAGGAAAAGAACGGCGATTGATTGTCTCTTGCGACCTGCCAATTGCAGTTCCCGGCCCAGCGATTCCTCCAGGAACCGCCGGTTGAACAGGCGAGTCAGTGGATCACGAATAGACTGTTCACGGAGGGTTTCGCGCAGCTGCAGGCTAGCCAACGAAAGGGCTATCTGCGAGGCGGCATTGATGGCCAATTGCTGATACGGGTCCCGTAAAGTGTCTCTGCCAGACTCGCCTTGGAGTTGCGCTCCGCTTTCGAATTCTAGATGCAGGACGCCAACTGTATTCCCCTGTGCGACCAGCGGAACGCATAGGGACTCGGCAGTTGAACTCTTGGTCAAATGTTGGCAGGCGACCTCATTTCCGAGATGCCCGCTCCAGTGCGGCAGGCCACGGCGGAGAGACCAGCATGCATCGGGAGGAAATGTCGGCGCTAATGCGTGGTTCTTCCCCCACCGAACTGCGGCCTCGATCAGGTCTCGCGACGACCTGAACAAATAGAGCGCTCCGCAAGGAGAGTCAGGGAAAAGCTTGTGCACAGACTTGGCGACAACGTCGCAGGCTTCCTTAACAGTCCCGCTACTCGCCAAGAGAGAACCCATTTCATTCAACGAGATCGTCTGCTTTGTGCGGAGCTCCAACTCCTTCACCAGTCGGTCCAACGACTCGGCATGTTGCCGCTGCTCTTCGCTCGCCTTGGTCTGCTCGGAAACGTCCACATAGATCAGGTACGCGCCACGTACTTCACCCCTTACCAACAGCGGGACGCCATGCAGTGCAAGGTCAAGAATCTTTCCGTCCCCTCGCTGCTGCCGGACGGTTTTACGCAAGGCGTTTCCGGCAAGGATCTGACGAATCAGTTGCGTGGAATCGGAACCCCCATCGCCAAGTATCTCCGTAGCCCTGATGTCGATCGAGGCAAGCTCGTGCTTGTCGCACTGAAAGAGTCTTTCGAAAGCGGGATTCGCCAGTTCGATTGCGCCTTGCCGGTCAAGAACAACGATTCCCAGCGGACTATTCTGTATAAGCGAATCCAGGTATGTAGTTTGTCTATTTAGGTCAATGGCTAGGCGGTGTCGCTCGCTGACTTCGGATCCCACGATGAGTCCTACCGCAGACAGCACCAGCATGAGCAGAGCGGCTTTGCTGAACACGACTGCGGCGGGCGGGAAAAAATGCATTGCGACTACGATTCCAAAATTCGTGACGAGCAGGCCGGTGACAACTCGCCGAATTCCCTGACGCATCGCAATCCAGATGATGGGGACAAAACTCAGATAAAAATGATCGTAATTCCGGTCCTTGGATCCGAACATTGCGACGAGGACGGCGAATATCGTCAACGCTTGGCCAGACGTTTCTGCGATCCCACCAAGGGTGAATTCCGGTGGGGTGAAACGCGCTTTTGAGGGGCATAGCTTTGAGCGTGTTGGCGAGAGCCAATTACGTACATGCGGAAATACATGAACCAAAAGAAAAGGTGCGACGCCCACCAAGCCTATCGCGTCACCCAAAAACCACCCCAGACCGGACGACTTGTAGTCACCCCAGGCGATACTGTGATCGACGATCAAGCATGCAACACCAATGATGGTTGCTCCTGCCGCTGCAGTGGTACTCAGGAAAATGTAGCGGACTACGTCCCGGCGGCGACGCAGCCCAAGATCGATCCGGAGGGGCCCGCGCAACACGTAGGCCGCCGCGGCATAACAAAGAGCACTTCCCGCACTACCAACTGCGCCGCTGAAGGATAGGACTGGCTGGGCGTAAATAACCCTCCCGGCAAAAGCATCGGCGAAACAGACCAGCAGTGCGTACCACGGGCTGACGCCTAACAGGAGCGCCATTACCAGACCGGTGGCGGGAAACCAGGCAACGAATCCAATGCGAGAAATGAAAATGACTTCGGGCCGGTTCAGCAGCAGGTACAGCAGCACGAACGAAATCGAGACGAGCGCGTGACGAAAGATCTGGCGTTGCCAAGGCATCAATAGAATTCTCAGCGAAATCAGTGCGATCGGCTTGAGCTATTCGGCATGTGCTCTTGCGCCCAGATGTCCTAAACTGAAGATGTCGCTACGCTTAATTGTGCGGGAAGGGGATGAATGAGTGCTGTTCAATAACGCTCACACTACTTGATGCAACAGGCGTTGACGACAGCGGGGCTCCTCAACTTCTCTTCCAGTCGAAACAGTGGTTGTTTGATTGGCAACCCGGAGACTGGGAACCCTGTCCGGTAGTTGACGTTAAATCGCCTTGCCCCTCATTGGCTGGACGAGGTGCGGCTCTCCTCGTCCGCGTTTGGAATCAGCGACGATGATGCGGAAGTGACGGCAGCTTTCCGCAAGAAGTCGCAGTTCGTTTTCGAGGGACCGCTTTCTGCGCAGTCAATCCACAAAACCCTCAAGCCTGCCTACGAAATGATCCTGAGAGAACGGCGGCGTTATTTCCGCTGTCCGATCTCAGTTCCAGTTGTCATCCAGAGGAAAAGCATGCAGGAAGTTCGCTGTAACAGCATAAAAGTTAGTGAAGGGGGGGATGGCTCTGAAGCACATTCGTTCCCAGATCCACTCTCCGGCAACGAATGGTGCGCGCGCCACTGCGCACATTGCTGTAACCATACGAAAACTATTCATGTAAATAACAAGCACCAAAGGACCGTCCGCCGTTGCAACGGACATATGGCCCTTTTGTTCAAAGCAGAGACGGCATGTCTGTTGTACAGTCGAAGCCATGACACACAGTTTTGATCCCCCCACGACGAGCGAGCCGATCGGGGAACTACCGTATCCCATTCCTGTACAAGCTCTCCTCATCGACGGCAGTTCCAAAAATCTGCCGCTCTTGCGGAATGCGTCGAAATGGGATTCCCTGGAGCCTTTCCAGATTACCCGCAAGCGAACTCTGTCAGAGGGACTGGTGGCGATGCAGAGCGCACTCTTTCGAATTGTGCTTTTGGATCTTTCCGTCTCCACCCTCCCTGCGATTGAGTCGGTCACAGAAGTCCTGAGATTAGCAAAGGGGTTGCCGGTTATTGTCCTGATCAATGAGGGCGGCATGACAAACGCGTCGGAGGCGATGCGGATGGGTGCACAAAACTACGCTCTGAAGGGAGGCAAATCGGACTCTTTACTCAATACCCTGAAGTACACGATGGAGCGTCAACACTTATTGGCGGCCATTGAAGATGGGAAGGATTCGATCGCTCGTGAATCCCATGAGTTACGAAATGCGCTAGCGTGTATCAATGAGTTTGGAAACATTGTTCTCGATGGCCTGGCAGGCCCGATTTCAGAAGCACAACGCGAATACGTCGGCATTATTTTGCAAAATGCTTCTCGAGTTCAAGTCGTTGTCGAAAATCTCAGAGATTGTGTTTGCAGTGACGAGTACATGAGCAGGCAAATTCAATAAATTCTACTACCGGAGTGAACCAATGGATGGCGCAGCAAAAAACACCATATTGGTTGTCGATGACAACGCTGACTTAAGAAAGGCTCTAAGCTTGCGATTGCGGGCGAATGGGTATGACGTTCTGATGGCTGCAGACGGGCTTTCTGCCACCGCTGCAATAGTAAAAGAAGAACCAAATCTTGTGATTCTTGATTTGGGGCTTCCTTGTGGGGATGGGTTCGTCGTGATGGAACGTTTGCAGCAGAACGACCGGCTGGCGCAAATCCCCGTGGTCGTGTTAACGGGGCGTGGAAAGACGAATAATATGAATCGAGCCCTTGGGGCGGGAGCCGCAGCTTTTTTCCAGAAACCCGTGGAAGACGGTCCGCTCTTGCTAGCCATCTGGAAAGCCCTGGATATGCCGCGGGACCGAGTTGTGGTTAACGACTAAAGCGCGGTTTGGCGGGTCTAGGAGACGAACGAAAATGGATCTTTCGATGGCAGAGAACGAGACAACGACGACGCAGCCAAAACGTCAATCGAAGATTATGATCGTTGACGACGACCCGAACCTCCGCCACGGGCTGGATATACGTCTGCGGGCCAATCAATACGAGACGGTGAGCGCGGGAGACGGTTATTCCGCGCTGGCTTTGGCCCAAAAAGAGCGCCCTGATCTTATCCTCCTTGACTTGGGCCTGCCCGGTTTCGCGACCGGCGCCGCCGTGCTCAAACACATTCGAGCGTTCCCAGCACTCGCTCCGATTCCGGTGATTGTCCTCACGGCGTGGGATTCGCGAGATTATGAACGACCCATGCTCGAATTAGGCGCAGCTGCCTACTTCCAAAAGCCAGTCGACAACCAAGAACTGCTAGACCTTATTCATTACTGCCTACAGCCCGATA